>Ga0070737_10006949_pt1 | contig 10168 bp, 8 predicted proteins | sample Coa_R1_10_FD_66438 | JGI IMG/M metagenome (GOLD analysis project Ga0070737, IMG submission 66438) | Surface soil microbial communities from Centralia Pennsylvania, which are recovering from an underground coalmine fire - Coalmine... | ecosystem: Environmental > Terrestrial > Soil > Unclassified ...
GGTGCCTCCCGCTCGACTTGCATTTCTTAGGCACGCCGCTAGCGTTCGTCCTGAGCCAGGATCAAACTCTCCGTTAAAAACCGGTATGCTCAACCGCCTAAAAGGCGGCTCGCAGACTTGTTTGGTAGTATAGATCCCTGCTCGATTTATGTGGCACGCAAAACGTTGTGAACTCCACAGAGCCCACACAAAACGTCATCACGCGATTGTCAAAGAGCTTTAGCCTTCGCGCTTCCTTTGAAGCTCTCCATCCGAAGGCAAAGCGTATTATACGCCATAGGCCTTCGCATTGTCAAGAGCAGAGCCAAAAATTTTTTACAGCAAGGGGGGATGGAGGAGAAGCGGGCACATCGGTATTTTGTGGCGCGTTATCGGGCTTGGGAGTTAGCCAACGGCACACATCTGCCGCAGTACAGCAGCAATGGACTCATGGGGAACCGTCTAGGTGAGGGCTTTTCTGAGGAAGCGGAGTAGGTTCTGGAAGGGTTGCGACCAGGAGGGAGCAATGAGGGGGAAGGGCGTCGGCCTTGATGGCGAAAAAAAAGGTCGCCATTGACAGCTTAAATCACGGCGACCTCATCCAAAGGAGACATCACAAATGGCAAGAAACAACGAAACAGCATTTTAAATTATACCACAATAGAAGATTCCGGTTCCTTGGGTTTGGGCTTCCTGGTTTTGATAGAGCTAAACTTTCTCGGCCTCCTGACGAATTACCGGTCTTGGACGTTGGTTAACAGAATGATTACTTTGGATGCAGTGTTGGGGTATCTTCCGTTGCGTAAAGAGTTTGGAGCAGAGAAGGCCGGATAGGAGGAGCCGTCTACGCCAATATTACCGCGCACGCCTAAAGGCGGCAGTTTCTGCCCGCGTTTTCTATGACACCTGCCGGTGGTGGAAAAGGCCAGCGCTTGGGCGTTGACGCAACATGGGTAGAACTGGACGTTACCGACGCGGCTATGATCGCGCCTCCGGTGTAACCCTTGGACGGTTGTATCGGCTCATCGCAACGTTCCATCCCTCTCTCAAAACGTCCTCTACCGCATCCGCCGCCCTCTCTATCGCTTCCTGAATGAGTGGCTCCTCCTCCTTCTTGAAACGCGACAACACATAGGAGACCACATCGCCGTTGGAGGGTCTACCTATCCCCACTCTTACCCGCGGTACCGCCTCGGTGCCGAGTTGCTGCAAAATGCTCTCTAAGCCCTTCTGCCCCCCCGAACTTCCCTGCGTTCGCAATCGAATCTGCCCCACCGGTAGATTCACGTCGTCTAAAATCACGATCATCTCCTCAGGAGGAATCCGATAAAAACGACTTACAGCCCCTACCGCCTCGCCCGAAAGATTCATATAGGTCATCGGCAAAAAAAGACATACCGGCTGCCCTGCTATGGTTCCTCTACCATAAAGCGCACGAAAGCCACGTTCGCCCAGCGGAATGTTGTGGCGCCGGCTTAAAAGCGTCACCACTTCAAACCCCACATTATGACGGGTTCCGGCATACTCTCGTCCCGGATTACCTAACCCAACGATGAGTTTCACAGGGCCAATCTCTCCTTGCACTTGCCATTCTACCGCAGAAACCCGCTCCTAGAAAAATAGGCTCGTGCTCCGAAGGTGCTTGCGGAGCACGAGCCAACCCTGCCCCATTGCAGGGTCATTGACAGGAGGACCTAGCTTAGAAGAGAAGTCGCTGCCATTTCCCCAAAGGAACCCTCAGCGCATTCCCAAGTAATTCTAACTCCTTGTACATTAAGCTTCGTTTAAGAAACGAAACTCGGCGATATGCTTCTCTAGCCCAAACACACTTTCCGATTTGTTGCCCCATTTTGCTATTCTTATAGCAGAGAAGCAGTTTCCAGACGCGCTAAGGAGCCACAGGATGATCAACTGCCCAAATTGCAAAAGGCTTGTCGAAGAGGATATCTACACGCACTGCCCAAACTGCCATCACCCGTTGCCGTCTCATCCCACCGTTCAACTCAATATGCCTCCGCCAGGTGTCACCCCCATAGCCTCCTCCTCGGTTCCACGCCTCCACACCCTAATAGGCATAGGGTTCGTCCTTGTGCTTATTGGCATCTCACTGTTCGGGGTTGACGGCTATCTCCGGTGGCGAAGCCAGGTAGAAACCGATCAAAAGGCGGCCGAGAGCACGGTCAAACAGTTCATGACCGCTCTGGCCCAACAGGATATGGGCACGGTCTATAATCTTTCCCTTCTGCCACCCAGCGATGAAATCGCCTACCCTGACTCCGCCAGCTTTGTAGATAACTTCATTTACCGCCGAGAAGAGCTATTTCAGTCGCAAGCCACAAAAGACCTTATGGAGATATTCGCACTTTATGTTAATCCGTTTCGAGACACATCTCAACTCGATATAGCAACGATTACAACCCCATACATCTTTGACTTAATCTACCGTCGCTTCAATACGGTGCGAATAGGTCAAGCCCATCTCTTGAGCGATGGCGCGGAGGTTCCTATCTACACCGACAATTTCACGCGGATTTACATCTTTCTTGCGCTGGATAAGCTCTTTGAAGGTCTGGAAGATCAGCTGCAATCCGCCATTGTCTCTGGCGAAAATAGCATGGGTAATGGTTTTCCGGGCCTCTATCCGACCCCAGGTATGCACAATTTTCTCGAACAGTTGGGTCACCAAATCTTCTTCGAGGACATTCAGAAACATCTTTTCGATAGCCCTTCGGACACCGTCAAAATGCGCAATTTACTGATGTGGACGCTCCTGCCAAACGACAAAGACCCAGAAAGCCACATGGGCCCTTTCTTGCTGAAACTCCGCAAAGTGAACGGAACCTGGCGAATTGATTTTAGCAACTTTCCCAAAGCCGTCCCGGCACTTACCCTCGAAAAACCCGATCTGCAAAGCCCTCAATCGAAATAAGCGACCTCTGCCTGTTGCTGCAGCCCATCCTCTAGTTAGAGAGAGGCAAGGCCAAAGAGCTTACTCTCGGTTTCCTTGTGATAACCTCTGCTTTGAAAAACCTGCTCCCTAGCCCCCTTTCTCCCGAATCGGGGGAAAGGGCGGGATAGGGGGCGAGCAAAGTCGCCTTGTTTTGTAAACTACCTTTAGAACCGTGGGAGTGTCAGTCTCTGGAACCCCACCCTATCCCCCTCAGAACTGGTGGGCATTGAAACTTAAGATTTCTCGCCTTCGGCTCGAAATGACGGGCGTATCACCGGCTCTTCAAGGCCGACGCCTACAAGCCCCCACCCCCCCCGCCCCTCCCCCTACAGAGGGAGGGCTGACCACCTCAGCGGCCTGTCTTATTCCCTTCATCGCCTATCTCACTGGCCGCTGCTTCGCCGTCTGCTAAGACCGCTGCGTTGCTGTCTGCAAGACGAAAGGAGGAATAGAGGCAAACAAAACCGGCTTCCGCAGATAAGCCGACAGGAGGAACTAGGAACTGGCCTCGATCTTTTCGAGACCGTGAAGATAGGGGCGCAGAACGGTAGGAATGGTCACACTGCCATCCTCATTCTGATAGTTCTCCAGAATGGCAATCATCACGCGAGGAAGTGCCAGCCCGGAGCCGTTGAGGGTATGCACAAACTCCGGTTTCGCGCCCGGTGCAGGACGGTAGCGGATATTGGCACGACGCGCCTGAAAATCGCGAAAATTGGAACATGAGGAGACTTCAAGCCACTCTCCGCCCTCCTCCCCCTTGCTGGCCGGAGCGTAAACCTCAATATCGTACTGGATAGCGTTAAACTCGCCCTTTTCGCCCGTACAAACTAACACAACCCGATAGGGCAACTCAAGCTTTTGGCAGACCTCTTCGGCCTCCTGCAACATTCTCTCCAGCTCGGCGTCGGAGTCTTCGGGGGCGCAAAAGCGCACCATCTCCACCTTGTCGAACTGATGGCCACGCTTGATGCCACGCACATCCCGACCTGCCGACATCTTCTCTCGGCGAAAACAGGGGGTGTAGGCCACATAGCGCAGGGGAAGTTGTGAGGCCTCCAATATCTCATCTCGATGGAGATTGGTAACAGGCACCTCGGCCGTAGGAACGAACCAGTAGTCCTCTTCCGCGTCATGATAGAGGTTATCGGCAAATTTGGGAAGCTGGCCTGTTCCGATCAGGCACTCCTGTTTCACCATAAAAGGCGGGTAGACCTCCAAATGCTTATGCTGATAAATATGGAGATCGAGCATAAAGGTGATGAGCGCTCTCTGCAGGGCAGCACCGGCCCCCCGAAGCACGTAGAAGCGCGAGCCGCTGATTTTAATGCCACGTTCGATATCAAGAATGCCGAGTTGTGTGCCTATCTCCCAGTGCGGTTTCGGAGGAAAGGGGAAGGTACGAGGAGTACCCCATGTGCGTACGATCACGTTATCCTCCTCGCCGGTTCCATCGGGTACCCGCTCATCGGGGATATTGGGCAGAAGGAGCATTCGCTGATGCAACTGGCGCTCTAGCTCCTCCCTTTGAGCGTCGAGAGCCTCAATGGCATCGCCAAGTTGGCGCAGTTCAGCACGCCTCTGTTCACGCTCCTCCGGGCTAAGACGCCCAAGGGCTTTGGAGGCTGCGTTAAGCTCATGGCGCTTTTGCTCAACCTCCGTTTTCAGAGCACGTACTTGAGCGTCAAGCGCTCGAATGGCCTCGATCTCCTCCCGAGGCACCCCCATGCGCCCTAGTCCGGCGATTACCTTTTCCGGTTGCTCGCGGATAAGCCGAATATCTAGCATCCCTTCTGTTTTCTCCCTCCAGGCCTATCGTGACAGAATACCTCCTCACTCCGCACCGAAATTCTGCTCGGTGTTGTGGGTAGGCACAAGATATTGAGGTTCGTTCGTGAGGTAAAAGTGAAGTCCGTTCCCTTCTGCCGTCATCACAAAGCGCGCACCCGTCAGCCCGATCACCACCACCTTACCGCTAAGCTGGGGAATCCGCACCGGATGGGGCAGCGCCTCAGTAGTCCACACGGCCAAGCGCACCTCGTTACCTCGAGCAAAGAGAAGACAATAGTCGTTGGGCGACCCCAGGTCGAGGCGTTTACGAAAAACAAAGCCATCGAGTGTGTGGGCCAGCGTTTGCGCTGCGAGATAGGTAGACTTAGGCTGATAGTTATTAAAGACCGTGCCGAAATGGTGTTCGGCGTTGTGAGGGTCGAGGCCATCATCGTGCCAATCGTACCAAATGGTGAGCAAAAGGCCATTAGCGATGTTAGAAAGAAACTCGCGAACGATGTAGCGGCTCTGTTTTTCGAGATCAAGCCCTTGATACAGCTCTGAATAGCCCCATTCGCTTGCCAATATCGGCACCGATTTGCCCGGCGGAGCATACTGCCGGATCAGTTGGCGCACCCGTTCAAAATCGGGCGCAGCCGTTTCCGGTGCACTATCGCGATAAGGATGAAACGAGACGGCATCCCAATATTGCAGCAGGCCCCGCTTGAAGCAGCCCTCGAGAAAACCAAAGTCCATGCCGGACATACCGGGGCCAATATACCACTCATCCGGCGCAACACGTCGGATGGTTTGGCCCACGGCCAGGGCGAGATCGGCATACTGGTTTACATCGGGGTGGGGCTGCCAAAAGCCGATGTTGGGTTCGTTCCACATCTCCCAGAGAATGCCCTGATGCCGGAAGTGCGTAACAGCCGCGGCGACCCACTTGCAGAAAGCCGCTCGTGCTTCGGGCGTGGTGGGGGCTCCATGCTGATAGAGGTCGTTACCGTAGTCCAGGATGAAGAGAGCACGAATGTGATATCGCCGTAGCCCCTCCATAAGGCGGTCGTAATCGGAAAAGTTGTAGACCCCTCGCTCGCGCTCCGTGTCAGACCAACTGAAATCCATGCGGATCCATTTAAAACCGCCAGCAGCGAGAAGGTCAAGGCGATTTGGTGCCGGATCGGTGAAGTGGATGTTAACCCCTAAAGAGTCCGGAATAGAGGGGGTCGGCAGCGGATACTCCTGGCGATATTCAGCCCACACCGGTTTAAGCAGAGCTGTTATGGCGAATAAGGTGAAAAAGAGGAGGCACCGTTGCTTGCAGCACATACGTTTCTCCTTTAGGAACCGAGCTGTTCGAAATATATCCAAAACTAGGTGCTATGCATTATACCTTTTCACAGCGGGAAGACGGCCTAAAACTTTCTCTCATGTCTACCCATCCGCACTCAGGCCTACAGGCACATACCGTTCCGGCATATAGCACCCCATGGTTAGTTGGGCTATCCTAGTCGAAAGCATAGGGGGCAATTGAAACTAAAGAGGCGCTTAAATAACTAGATCGAAATAGAGATAACAGTCTGGAGGCAAGAACAGAAAGAATGGATAAGCAGTTTGAGGTTATTTCCTTAAATGGGGCGCAGCCAGGTCGGGATGAATTTAGCCAAGCCCAGAGAGAAGCGCCTGTTTCAGAGACAGAGGCACTCGATGCCTACTCGCAGGCGGTGATACATGCCGCGGAAACGGTGGGTCCATCGGTCGTCTGTATCGAAGTTGAGACAATAGAGCGTGGACGGCAAGGGCGTGGCAGCGGATCGGGATTTATTTTCACTCCAGACGGCTACATACTTACCAATAGTCACGTGGTGCATGGCGCCCGTCGGGTGGATGTGACGCTGACGGATGGTCGCCGTTTCACGGCCGATCTCATTGGAGACGACCCGGCGACGGATTTGGCCGTTGTGCGCATACACGCGCCCGACCTGCAACCGGCGCGACTAGGCGAAAGCAGCAAACTGCGTGTCGGGCAACTCGTGGTAGCCATAGGAAACCCCTACGGTTTTCAGTGGACGGTAACCGCCGGAGTGATCAGTGCGCTAGGGCGTTCCCTAAGAGGCATAGGCGGGCGGATGATTGACAATATCATTCAGACCGATGCCGCCCTGAACCCAGGCAACTCCGGAGGCCCCTTGGTAAACTCACGCGGAGAGGTCATCGGGGTGAACACGGCGACGATCTTGCCTGCTCAGGGGCTTTGCTTTGCTATTGCCATGGATACGGCGAAGTGGGTGGCCGCCAAGCTCATTCAAGAAGGGCGTGTTCGCCGCAGCTACATCGGGGTCGCGGGGCTTACAGTGGAGTTGCCGCGCGTGGTGGTACGACAGCTCGAGTTAGCCCACAACCACGGGGTTCTCGTGCAGGCCGTAGAGGCCGGCAGCCCGGCCGAACGTGCCGGACTTCGCGCCGGCGACGTGATCGTCGGCTTCGACGAGAAGCCCATCGGGTGTGCAGACGATCTGCTACGCCAGCTCACCGGAGAGCGTATCGGCAAAGAGGTTGCCCTACACATCCTCCGGCGTCAGGGGCGTCTGCTCGAGCCTCTTACGCTAACGGTAGTGCCGGTCGAGTTGCCCGAGAGAAGATAGGGCCGAAGCCGGTAGTGGGGTGAGCCGTTGGCTCACCCCATCCTCACTTAGCAACCACATACCAGACTTTCCACTCCCCTCTTTGAACTGCCGAACAGCAGCAACGACCTAAGCCCAGGCGTAAAAAGATAGGTTGCTTTTTATGTTTAAAAGCACGATGAAAGCCGGCAAGGTATAATGCATGAGAGGGAAAACGAACAAGATGAGCCATGTGCGTCTAGCAGAACGCCTCGTTGGGCGTGAACTTATGGATATCTATGAAAAGGTCATCGCCGGCGAGCGATTAACCTATGACGACGGTGTGCGCCTCATTCAACATCCGGATTTGACGGCGGTTGGCTATTTGGCCAACATTGTCCGAGAGCGCCTACATGGCCAGAAGGCCTATTATGTCCGTAATCAGCACATCAATTATACCAACATTTGCAATAAATTTTGCAAATTCTGTTCGTTTTATGCTAAAAAAGGCGGGCCGGAACCTTACGAGTTGAGTTTAGAAGAGGTGCGGCGGCGACTGCTCATGCACATAGATGTGCCCATCACCGAGGTTCACATGGTGGGCGGCATCAATCCACGATTACCTTACCAGTACTATCTTGACCTGCTCCGAGTCGTTAAGGAGGTGCGCCCCAACGTTCATATCAAAGCGTTCACAATGGTGGAGTTGGTGGAGATTCAGCGGCAAGCTCAGAAGCCCTTGGAAGAAGTGCTGCGCGAATTGATGGCTGCGGGGCTTGATTCTCTGCCCGGAGGGGGAATTGAAATACTCTCCGAGCGAGTTCACCGAGAGCTGTTCGACCGCAAGATTGATGGTGAGGAATGGATGGAGGTGGCGCGCACGGTGGCAAAAGTGGGGCTAACCCAATACGCCACGATGTTGTATGGACATATCGAGACATTGGAGGAGTGCGTAGAGCATCTTGTGCGCCTGCGGGAACTTCAAGACGAAACGCGCCATTTTGTTACCATGACCCCCTTGGCGTTCCATCCCGAAGGCACCGAACTTGCCGATCTCCCTCACTCCACCGGCGAAGACGATCTGCGTACCATTGCCGTCGCCCGCCTTATGTTGGATAACTTCGCGCACATCAAATCCTTCTGGATCATGAACACGCCTCAGGTTACCCAGGTGGCCCTCTGGTATGGGGCCGATGACGTGGACGGCACCGTGCATGAGTACGAGATAACCTATAAAGATGGAGAGCATGGCAATAAGCGACAGGTTCTCACAAGGCGCCAGATGATACGCCTTATCGAGGAGGCCGGCCGTATCCCTGTGGAGCGCGATAGTCTCTACCGAGAGGTCACTGCTCCGCCGGAAGAGCCTCAGCCACAGCGCCATTTCGTTCCGTTGCCGGTTGTTGGGTAAGATGCGACCGCCCCCTCGTCTGCGTGCCGGCGATCAAATAGGCATTATCGCACCCTCTGGCCCGGTACCCAGTGAAGAGTTGTTTCAGGCCAAGTCCTTTATCGAACAGCGTGGCTACAAGGTTGTGCTGGGAGACCATGTGCTGGTCCAACATCCAACCAACAACTACCTGGCCGGAACAGACGAGGAGCGGTTTTCCGACCTCCAGAGCTTTCTTCGCCGTCCCGAAATTGCCGCCATATTTTGCGCTCGTGGCGGGTACGGCGTCCAAAGGCTCTACCCCAAACTAACTCCAGAGCTTTTCGACGGCCCTCCCAAAATCGTAACGGGCTACTCTGACATCACCGCACTGCACCTCGCTATCTCTCACTACACCGATTGGATCACCTTTTATTCTCCCAACGCCACCAGCCTCATTCGTCTGGATGGTGCTAAATCCGAGGTGGCGCTAAATTGTTTTTGGAAGATGCTCGAAGAACCTCAACCGTTCGGTACTCTGCCGGCATCACCGCAAACCATCGAGACGTTAGTAGGTGGAGTGTCGGAAGGGCCTCTTGCCGGAGGCTGTCTTAGCCTCTTAGCACACGCTTGCGGTTCGCGCTTCCAACCCGATTTTTGTGGGAAACTGGTGCTGATCGAGGATGTGAACGAGCCGGTCTATCGTGTAGACCGCTACCTCACCCAACTGCTCAATGCGGGAATTCTACAGGAAGCGGCAGGTTTTATCGTGGGTACGGTCACCGGATGGCGGAAGCACGAACAGGAAGATTCGTCAAACCAACTCTATTCTCTATGGGAAGACCTGCTGTTGCCTTTAGGCAAGCCGACGATAGTGGGTTTTCCCTTCGGACACGAGCCGAACCCCCTTACGCTGCCCTTAGGCACGCGAGCACAACTCGATGCCGACGCCAAAACGCTAACGATATTAGAGCCGTCGGTCGTTTGAACAACGTCCTAACTCCTTCCTAGCGGTTTCTTTGGTGGGTGCCCACAATCCACAATCTGTAGGGGCAGGCCTTGTGCCTGCCCAAATAGGACAATCCTAATGGGGTAGCCACAAGTGGGCAACCACTAGGGTTGCCCCTACATCCCGACGCCAATAGCCACTCCCCCTAACCCCCACAGCAAAAGCCCAAACATTCTACCAACGGGGCGTAACTTACAGGAGTTTCGGAGTATCTAATGGAATATAATGAGAACATACAGGTGCATCCAGACTAAAAAGTTTTTGTTGAGGAGAAGACAAGAGCGATGAGACGCTTATTCTATAAGGTGGGTGTTTGCATGGTGCTTCTGGCGTTCTCTGCAGCAGGCTGCCGAGCCGCTGCCGCCGCGCCAGACCCGCTGATCATACAGGCACAGAAGGCCGTGCAAAAAGGCATCGGCTATCTGCATAGGGTACAGGAAAAAGACGGCTCCTGGAGCCACTATCCCGGCACCACCGCCCTGGCA
>Ga0070737_10006951_pt1 | contig 10164 bp, 7 predicted proteins | sample Coa_R1_10_FD_66438 | JGI IMG/M metagenome (GOLD analysis project Ga0070737, IMG submission 66438) | Surface soil microbial communities from Centralia Pennsylvania, which are recovering from an underground coalmine fire - Coalmine... | ecosystem: Environmental > Terrestrial > Soil > Unclassified ...
CCATTGCCGGGAAAAGGCAAACTGCAGCGCCTTTTCCCGGGCCAGCGCGCGGGCATGCCGGCGCTTCGCCTGTTCGAGCGCCTCCGGCTCGCGTTTGCGCAGCGGCTCGGGCCATTCGGTCCATGCGCCGGTACGGAATTGCCTCCGCAACTCGGCGTAGAGCGCATAATCCTCGAGCCAGAACGACTGTTCCCGGCAAAAGCTCTCGAACTCCTCCCACTGACCGCGCAGCGCCGCATCGCCCGGTCCGCGATCGAGAAAGCTGCAAGCCGCTTCGATAAGCAGCGGCAGCTTTCGCTCTTCCACGGCCTCGAAATCGACCCGCCCGCCATCGCCCGCAAATCCGGCAATGCCTTCTTCGGCAATCCCTGCAATCCCATCGGCGGCGTCCTCTCGCCGGGGCGGAATCCATCCCCAGTCGCGCAGCACCTCCAGGCTGATGAACAAAGGATTGCCGGCAAAAGCCGACGAGCCGGAATAAGGCGAATTGCCGTAGCCGGTCGGGTTCAGCGGCAGAACCTGCCAGATGTGCTGCTTCGCCGCGGCGAGAAAGGCAACGAATTCGTGCGCAGCCGGCCCAAGGTCGCCGATGCCGCCCGGCGATGGAAGAGAACTGATATGAAGCAGGATTCCGGAGGATCGCTCAAAGTCCATACCGTCATTATGACGGCCGCGATGCGCTCCGATGGATGGTATTTCCTTTAAAGACGCCGGAGAGACGCGCGCAAACCGGACCGATTCCAGTTGGCCGCCGGCCGGAAAAAAGCCCGCAGCCGGCCGGCTGCGGGCCCTGTTGCTGCAATCCGATCCGGATGCTACATCCCGGGCAGTTGCTGGCCGGGGCTCTCGTTCCTGGCGTTGACCCGAATCTGGCCGTGCTTGCGATAGTTCTCCAGCACCGTGCTCACAAACACGTTAAAGGCCTGCTCGCGCCGCTGATCGAGAAGCTGGTCGCGGGTCTGGTCAAAGTTCTTCTGGATCTCATCGGCGCTCGGCTCCTGCTTATCCGTCAGCCTGGCCACCACGCCGGTGCGAGCCGTATCGATGGGCCCGCTGATTGCGCCTACATTCATATCGAAGAGCTGCGGAGCAATCTCGCCGACTGCGCCCAGGTCGGCCACCTGACCGTTCTGGCCGACCAGATCGCTCGACTCAAACTTGGCGCCAAGTTCCTTGGCCGCCTTGGCCAGGTCGTTCATGTCCTTGGCCTTTTCGCTCAATTCGCGAGTCTTCTGGCTCAGCAGCGCCGGAACCTGTTCCTCGCGATAATCGTCGAGTACGTGGCTCTTCCAGTCCGCAAATGCAGGCGCATGGGCCGGCTGCACTCCGGTCACCTGGAAGATTGCGTAGCCCTCGCCGGTCTGCGCATACTGCGGCGCGTCGCCGGGCCTGGCCGCGAAGGCCTTGGCCAGCACCTGCGAGCTGTCGGGCAGCGCCGCAATCACGCCCTGCCGGGAAACAGGCGGAGTAGAGACCAGCTGCAGGTGATGCGCCGCAGCTGTCTTTGCCAGCCCGTTCTTCGCAGCCTCTGAGGCAAGCTGCCTGGCGAAGTTTTCCTCGGCATCGGCGGTGCGCTGCCGGATCAGCGTCGCCTGAATCTGCGGCAAGACTTCGTTCAGGGGCTGCGTGTGGGCCTGCTGGCGGTCTTCGACCTGCAGAACGTGATAGCCGAAATTGCTCTTCACGATCGAGATCTGGTTGATCGGCTGCGTAAACGCGGCGTTGTCGAACTCCGGCACCATCTGGCCGCGCTTGAAGAAGCCCAGCTCGCCGCCCGCGTTCTTGCTGCCCGGATCGTCGGAGTACTTCCTGGCCAGATCGTTCCAGCTGCCGCCGTTCTGCAGCTGCTTCTGAATCATCTCGGCCTTGGCTCTGGCGGCCGCGTCGGTCTTCGCGTCGGCGTTGGGCGCAACCGAGATCAGAATGTGCCGCGCCTTGGCCTGCTCGGGCTGCTGGTAATCGGCCAGGTGCGAGTTGTAGTAGGCCTCGATCTCCTGCTGCGTCGGCTGCGGCGCGCCGCCCGGAATCTGGCTGGCGGTAAATGCAAAGTAGCTGATTGTCCGCTGCTCGGGCACGGCGCTGGCATAGCGCGCCGCATTTTTCTTAAAGAAGGCTTCAAGATCGGCGTCCGAGGGATTGATGGTCTTCGACACATCGTCGGCGGTAATGACGGCGTAATCGAATTTAATTTTGATGTTCTGCTTGCGATAGGTGTCGCGCACCTCCTGCGGGCTCACGGTAACGCCGGCGGTGATGAGCGCCTGCAGCCGCCGCAGGATGATGTCGTGCTTTACGCTCTCTTCGAAATCGGCCACCGACATATCCAGCCGGTTGGCGATCAGCGCCGCGTACTGGTCCTGGCCGATGAATTTGCCGTTGGGAAACAGAACCTCGCCGGTCGGACCGGTGCGCAGGTACGTGCGCACATCATCGTCCGTGACGTGGATGCCGAGCCGCGAAGCCTCCTGCAGCAGCACCTGCTGCTCGACGAGCTGCTGGCCCACCTGCTGCTCAAACAGGTTCACGAGCATCTGGTTATCGGCATACTGCGGGCCGCGCTGCTCGAGCTGCTGGCGCGTAATCTGCTCCACCCTGGCCTGGCTCACCGTGTCGCCGGAAGCGAAGAAGCGGCTGTACCAGTGGGGGTAAACCACCGCATAGGTGTCAGGTGCGTTGGCGCCCATGCCCGCCAGGCCGGGAATCAGGTAAACCACCATGGAAACGGAGGCCGCGCCGATGACGACGACCAGCAGCGCCTTGGTGAGGCGATTGTCTGTCTGCAGAAAACGAATCATGAACGGTCGGAAACCCCTTTACGCGGGAACAGGCTCGACTCAGGCAGGGCGGCAGAGGATACGGCTGCCCGGGAGTCTCCTGCGAATGCGCATTTCTCGCCTGTAGCGATCCTCATCATTATATAGGCGGCTATCCGACCGGGCGCCTGCCGGGAAAGGCCCGGCAAACCCTCAGAAGTGAAACACCACGCCACCCGTATAGCGCGCATTCCAGGTGCGATGCGTCGAGTAGGCCAGTTGCGGAGTATTGTTGGGCAGCGAAAAGGATGCGCCGACACGATCGCCGCCGAGCCGCAGAGCCCATCTGTGGGTAAGAGAGTAGGTCAGGCCGCCGCCAAAGCCGCCGGCAAAGGAGACCGTCGGCGTCATATGCTCGTTGCCCGTATGCTCAGCGCCCAGCTCGCCGAATAACTCTCCGCTGAGGCTCCCGTACAGCTGCGCGTGGATCTCGGGCCCAAACATGAATGTGGTGATCGTGGGGTTGCCCTTCTCCGGAATATAGCTGTGGCCGACTCCCAGCCGGTAGTAATCCACCGCCCCGAAGAGCTGAAAATATTTTCCGAAATCGCGCCCCAGCGCCGCCTTTCCGCCCACCAGGCCGCTGTAGGAATTGGGCACCTGCCTCAGGCGGCTGTAGGCGCCGCCCAGATAGACCTCGTACCTGGGACCTCCCGTTGCAGGCGGCGGAGCTTCGACCTGGGCAGCGGCCGCCGCAGCAAACAGCGCGGCCAAAACAGTCAATACCATCGTTCTTTTCAACAAGACATCTCCTCCGGACGCGGCGCCGGCCATGCAGTCCCGCGGTTCAGGCCGTTTTTGGCGATTTCCGGTACTCTCCTAGACTATCGTTTCCCCCCCGGATTCATGAAGTGGGCCTGCGAAACGCAACAACGCTCGCCAATGGGCCGGCTTTGAATCTCTGAAAGGCGCAGGCCTCACTCTGACCGGGTTCGGAGCCAAGCCCAATTGAAGGGTACGGGCTTCAGCCAGTACGTCAGGCTGACAAAAAAACGAGTCTTCAGCCGCCGAGGGAATGCGATTTCAACGGATCACGATTCGGCGTCTTCCAGATACCACGGAATATTGACAACAATGATCCGCCGGTTGCCGCGCATCAGCAGAATCACCTTCAGCAGGTCCGATCGCCGGTTATGCAGCAGGCCCTCCCACCAATGCCGCACCACCAGCTCTGGCACCAGCACGCACACCTTGCGATAGCTGGTTTCGCGCTCCACGCCCAGCACATAATCGACCACCGGCTGCAGTACATAGCGGTACGGCGATTTGAGCGTGATCAGCCGCGGAACGGCGCGGCCGGAGGCGCGCAGCGGATCGGCGATGAACTCCTTCCATGCATCGCAGAAGGCGTCGGACTCTTCCGTGGTAACCACATGGACCACGCGGATGTCATTCGACATGGAGAGCGCAAAGGAAAGCGCCTTCTCGGAGATGCGGCTCCAGCGGTCGATCGGCAGCACGATGATCGGCTCGCTGACGGCCGCGGGAATGATCGGCCGGTCGAGATCGATCTCGCGCGCCACGCGCGTGTAATGGCGATGCACAGCGCGCATGATAACGATCATGCCCGCAATCAGCAGCGCCGTGATCCACGCGCCTTCGGCGAACTTCGTGACAAAGACCACCAGCGCCGTGACCCCCGTGGCCGCCGCGCCCACGCCGTTGACCAGCATGCGCAGGCGCACGCCGCCCGGGCGAACCAGGCCTCGCTCCTCAAGCAAAGCCTGCCGCTTCCAGTGCATCACCATTCCCGCCTGCGACAGCGTAAAGGCCATAAACGCCCCGATGGCGAACAGCGGAATCAGCCGGTCCGTCACGCCTCTGAAGATGATCAGCAGTGCGGCCGTAAACGCCACCAGCACGTAAATGCCCCAGGAGTAGAGCAGCCTGCGCCCGCGCAGCGTGAAGACGTGCGGCAGGTAATCGTCGCCGGCGATGGCGCGCGTAAGGCGCGGAAAATCTGCGAATGATGTGTTTGCCGACAAGGCCAGCACCGCCAGCACCGAACCGATCGTCAGGTAATAGAACCATCCCCGGCCCATCACCGCGCGCGTCAGCATGGAGAGCACGCTCTCGTATCCTGCCGCGCCCGGCTCGGTGGCGGCGATGCCGTAGGCGCGGCACAGATACGCAATGCCCAGCAGCAGTATGGCCAGCAGAGCGATGATGATCGTCAGCGTCGTCCTGGCGTTTTTGCGCGTGGGCTCGCGAAAGGCCATCACGCCGTTGCTCACCGCCTCCACGCCGGTCATTGCCGTGCAGCCCGAAGAAAAGACCTTCAGCAGCAGCCACGCGCTGACCGCGGCCGTAGCCGGCCGAATCGCCGGCAGCGCCATAACCGGATGCGGATGGCCGCCGGCGGCCACCGTCTGCCAGACGCCCGCGCCGATCACCACCAGCAGCGTGCCCGTAAAGAAGTACGTGGGGATCATGAACACGACGCCTGTGTCGTGCACCCCGCGCATATTCACCAGCGTAAGAATGCCGAGCACGCCGAGGCACAGCCCCAGGGTATGCGGCTGCAAAGCGGGCACAGCGGAGATGAGCGCGCCCACGCCCGCCGAGATGCCGACTGCCGCATTCAGAATGTAGTCGATCATCAGCGCCGCGGCCGCCAGCAGCCCGGCGCCATGGCCCAGGTTTTCACTGGCCACCGTGTACGACCCGCCGCCGTGCGGATACGCCTCGATCGTCTGCCGGTAGCTGAAAAAAACAATGATCAGCAGGGCGACGATCGCCGCGCTCACCGGCACAATGTACCTGACGCCCAGCAGGCCAAGCGGAATCAGCAGCGTGAGCGCGGCCTCTGGCCCGTAGGCGGCGGAGCTGAGAGCATCGAGGCCAAAGACCGGAATGCCCGCGATCGGGCCAATATGCTCGGCGCGTTCTTCGCTGGTGGCAAGCGGCCGGCCAAACAGCAGGTTGAAGAATTGCGAAGGGAAAGCCATGCAGTCGTATCCGGCGGCTCAGGATGGCGAACAGAGCGCCGCCGATGCAAGTGTATAGGAGCAGGAAGCAGGAATCAGAAGCCGTGGATTCCGGCGCATTGCATACAGCCGCTCAGGGCGCGCTCGGCAGCCTGCAGCAGTCGCCCGCTGCGGGAGCATCATTCGCGCCGGCATCGAGCACCACCTTCCACGAGCCGTCAGGCTGCCTGCGCCACATCGTGATGTAGCGCCCGCTCGTCACCACGGGATTGCCGTTCGAGTCTTTGCTGCGCCCCTCGTAATGGCCCCAGGTGTACCCCATATCGCCCGATGGCCCCATGAGCGCGTCGGTCGGCGTCCAGGTAAGCTGATAATCCTTCGGCGACCACGTGGCGGATCTGGCGATGGCGACCTTGCCGATGAGCGGCTGCGCGCCGTTGCCGAGCGCCACGCCGTCGTCGGCAAACCACGAGGCAAAGCCCGCGCCGCCGCGCGCCGCAACATCTTTGGCAAATTGGGCTTCGAGGCTGAAAAGCAGCAGCTTGCCCGGGCCTGCGGTCGAATCGGTGAGCGGATTGGGTGACTGGCTGGGCGCGCCCGGCTCAAGAAGCTGCGCACGCGCCGATGGCAGGCTGAAAACCGCCATCAGCCCCATCAAAACGACTCCGCGCCGCACACCCCGCTTCTTATTCCATTCCGGCCCCGACACTTCTCCGCCCTCCCATGCCTGTAAGGTCCATGTGCTCATCCTACAGCGGCACAGAGCCGGCCGGCTCAGGCATTGGCCGCAACCTCGACCGGCGGTATCATGGGGGCGGAGAATTGCCATGTCGGAATACCGGTTTCATTGCGAGGACTGCGACAGGGAGTTCGCCAAATCTTTGCACATGTCCGAGCGCGACAAGGATGTAGTAGCGTGCCCGCACTGCGGCAGCAAACGGGTGCAGCAACTGGTGACGTCGTTTTCCGCCGTCACAGCGAAGAAAAGTTAGCTGAGCGATGCAGGGCCTGAACCCGAGATAGCGGGAAACCGCGGCAGCAGGATCGCAGAACGGAGCTGCGCGCAGATGCTTTTTCCCGCAAACTATGGAAAGAAAACGAAAAAGCGGCTGCCTGGCGGGAACTTTCCGCGACCTCCAGCCGTACCACCCAGGAAAGAGGGTTCCAGCCGATGCGCCGTCTGATCCTGCTGCCGCTTGTAATTGCCGCGCTTGCCACCTGTGCCATGCCCGCGTACGCCGCCCGCGACGCTGTCGAATTCTTCTCCGATCTTCACGTCACGCCCGAAACCCCCGTGCACGACGCCGTCTGTTTTTTCTGCAATCTGCGCGTGGAGGGCGGCGGCGTGCAGCACGATCTGGTCACGTTCTTCGGCTCCGTCCATCTCAACGGCCAGTCGCAGCATGACGTGGTGATCCTGTTCAGCTCCATCCGCCTGGATGACAACGCCGCCATCGCTCACGACTTTGTGAGCCTCTTCGGCGCCGTGCGCGCAGGCCAGAACGTCTCGGTCGGCGGCGACATGGTTTCGCTCTTCAGCAGCGTGCACGCTGCTAATTCGCTTTCGGTCGGCGGCAGCCGCGTCTCCCTGCCGGCTTTTGCCGCTCTGGCCCCGCTTCTCATTCTGGCGGCGATCTTCCTGCTGATGATGAACGCGATACGATCGCGCCGCCGCTGGCTTCCACCGCCGCCTGGATATCCCCCGCCGCCTGCGCAGTGAGCCCCCGCAAATGACCCGCTCCGCGCAGCTCGCCTGCCTGCTTGTGTGCATCAACCTTTTCTCCGCCGGTGACGCGCAGACGTTGCCCGAATCCGGCGCGGAGGTAACTGTCCGCGTTGAACTTTCCCGAACAATCGGCGCCTTCGAGCCCGTCGCAAACTGGTTCGGCTTCGACGAATCGAACTATGCGTCGATGCCGTACGGCCAACAGTTGCTGCGCGAGCTTCACGATCTCAGCCCGGAACCCGTCCACATCCGCTCGCATCACCTGCTCACCACGGGCAACGGCGTGCCCGAGCTGAAGTGGAGTTCGTCAAACGTCTTCCGCATCGGCCCGGACGGCAGGCCTGTCTATGATTTCGCCATCACCGACCGCACCTTCGACGCATACAGAAAAGCCGGCGTGCGCCCGTTTGTCGAGCTGGGCTTCATGCCGAAGGACCTAGCCGCGCGCGTGCCAGGAATCACCGCATACCAGCTTCACTATCCCGCGCCGACAATGGGCGGATCGGTCAACAATCCGCCGCGCGATTACAACCTGTGGCGCGACCTGGTCCGCACTTATGTAGCGCATCTGGCCGCCCGCTACGGGGCGAACGAAGTTCGCACATGGTACTTCGAGGTGTGGAACGAGCCCGACATCATCTACTGGCACGGAACCCAGCAAGAGTATTTCAAGCTCTACGATTACGCCGTGGATGGAGTGCTTTCGGCCTTGCCCGGCGCGCGCGTGGGCGGTCCGGCCACCACCGGCCCGGCATCGCCTAAAGCGGCCGCCTACCTGCGTGCATTTCTCGATCACTGCCTCAACGACCGAAGCGCAGCCAGCGGAAAGGCGGTGCCGCTCGACTTCATCTCCTACCATCCCAAAGGCCGGCCGCAGCTTGTCAACGGCCACATCGAGATGGGCCTCGCGAATGAATTGCAGTCGGTCGAGGCCGGATTCCGCATCGTAGCCGGCTACCCGCGTTTCCGTCGTCTGCCCATCATCCTGAGCGAAGCCGATCCCGAGGGCTGCGCCGCGTGCTCGGCCAAGGACCACCCGGCCAATGCCTACCGCAATGATTCGCTCTACGCCTCCTACACAGCGGCGGCGTTCAAATCCATGCTCGATCTCGCGGCGCAGAATCAGGTGAATCTGCGCGCGATGCTGACCTGGGCATTCGAGTTTGAGAACGGCGGCTACTTTGAAGGACTACGCACTCTGTCGACGCGCGGCATCGACAAGCCAATCCTCAATTTCTTCCGCATGACGGGCCTGATGCAGGGCGATCGGGTATTGGCATCGAGCTCCGGACAGGTTCCGCTTGAGCAGCTCGTCAGGTCCGGTGCGCGGAGCGCACCCGATGTTGACGCGCTGGCAACGCGGTCGGCCCCGGGAGCCGGCGGAGACGCCGGCAGAAGCGCCGCGGTTCTCGTGTGGAATTACGACGATGACGATCTCCCCGCCGCGCCGGCGCAGGTGAGGATCGTAGTCGAGGGAGTTCCCGCCGGCGTGACGCGCGTGCTGCTGACGCGCTACCGGATCGACGCAACCCACAGCAACGCCTACACGGTGTGGAAGCAAATGGGCTCGCCGGACTCGCCTACAGCCGCGCAATATGCTCAACTGAAAGCCGCCGGCCAGCTGCAGACCCTCGCCTCGCCTGAGTGGCTCGACGCATCTGACGGCCATATTTCGCTGAGCAGCGAGCTTCCGCGCCAGGCCGTGGAGCTGCTGCGGCTTTCGTGGTGAGGCAAATCGCCCGGCATGCTCATCGCGTTGCTCTCCTGTGGAGAAACCTGAAATAACAAGCTATGGAGAAGCCGGAAAGAACAAACCGCCCGTTGCGCATTGTGCTGCCCGGCGGCAGCGGGCAGGTGGGGCGCATGCTCGCGGCGTACTTTCAGCAGCGCGGCCACCACGTAACCGTGCTCACCCGCGGACCGTACGCCGCGTCATGGCAGACGGTGCACTGGGACGGCGCGACGCTCGGGCCCTGGGCAGAGACGCTCGAAGGCGCCGATGTTGTGATTCATCTCTCCGGCCGCAGCGTGAACTGCCGCTATACGGCGAAGAACCGCCGCGAGCTGTACGATTCGCGCATCGGACCCACGCGGCTGCTGCACCGGGCATTTGCGAAGCTCGATAATCCGCCCTGGCTGTGGATGAACGCTTCGACCGCGACCATCTACCGGCACCAGCTGGACCGCGACATGGACGAGGAAACCGGCGAGATCGGCGGCGGCGAGTGGATCGGCAGCGGAATCTGGCGGCGGCGCGCACCCAAAAAATGGGACTGGACGGTCGGCCTGGTAAAGGCGTGGGAATCGGCATTCTTCGACACGCCCACGCCTCGCACGCGCAAAATCGCGCTGCGCACCTCGCTTGTTTTCAGCCCCGCGCCGGGCTCGGTCTTTGCGCTGATGTCGCGCATGGCGCGCGTGGGCCTGGGCGGAACGCAGGGCGACGGCCGGCAGTACGTCTCGTGGATTCATGAGGCCGACTATGCCCGCGCCATCGAGTTTCTCATCGAACACGAGTCGATGGCAGGTCCGGTGAACCTGACCGCGCCCAACCCGCTGCCCAACCGCGAGTTTCAGGCGGCGCTGCGCGAGGCCTGGGGAATGCCCAACGGCCTGCCCGCACCGGCGCCGCTGCTGGCCCTTGGCATGTGGATGCTGAGGGCAGAGCCCGAACTCGTGCTTAAAAGCCGCCGCGTAG
>Ga0070737_10006954_pt1 | contig 10162 bp, 7 predicted proteins | sample Coa_R1_10_FD_66438 | JGI IMG/M metagenome (GOLD analysis project Ga0070737, IMG submission 66438) | Surface soil microbial communities from Centralia Pennsylvania, which are recovering from an underground coalmine fire - Coalmine... | ecosystem: Environmental > Terrestrial > Soil > Unclassified ...
GGCTCATCACAGATCGCCCAGGTGCCGAAACGGCGCGCATCGCGCCAGCGCAGTTCGCGGCCGTCGTCAAGTTGGAGCGCGGCACGGAAGAACGGGCCATCAGGAGCGTCGCCCGGCTCGACCTCGAAGCGGCCGGTCATGCGCAGATGAGCAACGAACGTTGCGCCGTCGTCGAGGGCGAAGAGAAGATACTTGCCACGCCGGCGGATATCGTCGATACGGCGGCCACGCACGCGCGCCAGGAACGCCTCGGTCGGCACACCCCGCAGCAGTCGTTCGCCGGCAGGCGTCATCCGTATCCCGACGATGCGCCGACCGCGCACGGCCTCCGCCAGTCCGCGCCGGATCGTTTCGACCTCGGGCAGTTCAGGCATCGGGCGGCCTCGACGGGATGTGCGTCGCCTTCAGGCTACTCCATCTCGCCCCAGTTGCGCCCTGTCTTGACCTCAACTTTCAGCGGTACAGACAGCTCCATGGCGCCACTCATCAACTCGACGACGAGCGGCGTCACGACCGGCAGCTCTTCGTCCGGGCATTCGAAGATCAACTCATCGTGGATCTGGAGCAGCATCGCCGATTCGAGGCCACGCTCCTGCAGCGCGCGGTCGATCCGGTTCATCGCGATTTTGATGATATCGGCGTTGGTGCCCTGGATCGGATGGTTCATCGCCATCCGTTCGGCAGCCTGGCGCAGCGAGACGTTCGACGAGTTGATCTCAGGCAGGTAACGGCGGCGTCCGAGCAGCGTCTGCGCATAGCCGAGCTGGCGTGTGCGTGCGATCGTCTCGTCCAGATAGCGCTTGATGCCCGGGTAACGCTCGAAATAGTGGCGGATGAACTCCGTTGCCTCGGCGCGCGACATCTCGGTGCGCTGCGCGAGGCCGAAATCGGAGAGACCATAGATCACGGCGAAGTTGACCGTCTTGGCGAGGCGGCGCTGGTCCGGCGTCACGTCGTCGATCGGCACACCGAAGAGGTCCGCGGCGGTCGCCTTATGGATATCCTGGTCGTTCTGGAACGCCTCGATCAGGCGCGGTTCGCCGGACATGTGCGCCAGGATACGCAGCTCGATCTGCGAGTAGTCGCAGGCGAGCAACATCATCGGCCGGTCGGCGCCGCCGGGATCGCGCGCCACGAAGGCGCGGCGGATCCTGCGCCCCAGTTCGGTACGCACAGGGATGTTCTGTAGATTCGGATCCGAGGACGACAGCCGGCCGGTGGAGGCGGTCGTTTGATTGAAGCTGGTATGCAGCCGCCCCGTCTTCGGATTGATCATGCCCGGTAGGGCATCGACGTAAGTCGATTTCAGTTTGGCGAGCTGACGGTACTCCAGCAGCAGATCGACGACGGGGTGTGTGCCCCGTAGCCCTTCGAGCGCCTGGGCATCGGTGGAGTAGCCTTGGGTCGTGCGTCGCGTCTTGGGCAGCTTCAGCTCCTCGAAAAGCACCGCGCTCAACTGCTTGGGCGAACCGAGGTTGAAGCTGTGACCGACGAGGTCGAAGATCTGCCGCTCGATGCGCTGCAGCTCGGCGCTCAATTCGCGGCCCATCTCGCCGAGAACGGCGGTATCCAGCGCAACGCCACGCCGCTCCATCTTCATCAGCACCGGGATCAGCGGCAGCTCGATGTCGCGATAGAGATGCAGCAGGTCGCGCGCGGCCAGTTCATTCTCGACCGGCTCGCGCAGGCGCAAGGTGATATCCGCGTCGGCGCAGGCGTACTCGGCCACGGTGCGCATCGAGACCTGCGCCATGCTGAGCTGGCGCGCGCCGGTGCCGATGAGGTCGGTGATCGGCGTCATCGAAATGCCCAGCATCTCGCGCGCCAGCGCTTTTAGACCGATCTCCCGATCGCCGAGCAGGTAAGCGCCGATCATCGTATCGGCGTCGACGCTGGCGATCTGGACCCCCGCGTTCGCTAGCACCACCATGTCGTACTTGGCGTTGTGAGCCAGCTTTTGCACCGCCGCGCTCGCGAAGAGCGGCCGCAGGCGCTCGACGACGAGCGGGAGGGGCAACTGCGGCGGATCGTCCAGCTCCGGGTAGTGGCCAACGGGGATGTACCATGCCCGCCCGGGCGCGACCGCCAGCGAGATGCCAACCAGCCCCGCTTCCATCGCGCGCTGGCTGGTCGTTTCGGTGTCGAAGGCGACCTGTCCCGCCGCCAGCGCCGCCGAGACCGCTTCGTCAAGCTGCTCTTCCGTCGTGACCAGCGTGTACGCCGTGGCGGTGGCGCTGGCAGCGGGCTTCGGCGCGGCGGCGATCCGTCCCTGAGGCACGCGCGGGATCAGCGAGCGAAACTCCAGCTCCTCGAACAGCGCGAGGACGCGATCGCGGTCGAAATCCTGCACCACGCAGTGGTCGAGATCAAGCTGCACGGGTGCGGTCGTGACGATCGTCGCCATCTCGCGCGACAAGCGCGCCTGATCGGCGTAGGCACGGAGCAGCTCGCGGATACGGGGCGGCTCGACCTCATCCAGATGCTCCAGAATGCCATCGAGGCTACCAAACTGGTGCAACAGCTTCACCGCTGTCTTCTCGCCGATACCTGGCACGCCGGGAATGTTGTCCGAAGCATCGCCCTTGAGCGCTTTGAGGTCGGGAATACGCTCGGGCGGTACGCCGTAGCGCTCGATCACGTCCTCACGCGAGGCGTAAATCTTTGCTCCGCCGCGCGCTGGCATGTACATGTAGACGAACACGCCCGGTTCGACGAGCTGGAGGATGTCGCTGTCGAGCGTCACGAGGTAGGCTGGCACGTTGAGCGCACGCACCTGCTTCGCCAGCGTGCCGAGTACGTCATCGGCCTCGTAGCCCGGCGCTTCGTAGACAGGGATGTTGAAAGCGTCGATCAGCTCGCGGATGCGCTCGATCTGACCGCGCAGCTCGTCGGGCATCGCAGGTCGGTGCGCCTTGTACGCGCCGTCGCGCTCGTGGCGAAAGGTAGGGCCGGGCGCGTCCATCGCCACGGCGATGTGCGTTGGCGCGAGATCGCGCAGCAGGTTGAGCAGCGTCGAGGCAAAACCGTAGATCGCCCCGGTCGGCTCACCGGTACGCTGCACGCGCAAGTCGTGGCCCTGCTGGGCGAAGTACGCGCGATGCACGAGCGCGTAGCCATCAAGCAGGGCGAGCGTCGGAGCGGCCGGAGCGCTCATCGTCTACCTCTTCTGCCGTCGGGCGGCCATCACGCGCCCGGCGGCGCGTCGCGCGCCTCGGGCCTGGTGGTGTACTCGACGAGAATCTTCAGCAGGTCCGGTGTTTCGGGCAGGAACGGCAGCCTGCCGAGCATGGCGTTCACCTCGGCCAGCGAAACGAATCGCCCCTGCGCGATCTCCTCGGGAAACGGTTCCGGTTCGCGCGAGGCGATCACGCGGTAGACCGCCACGTTCTCGCGCTCGTCGGCGGTGCGCTTCTTGTACGAGCCGATGCGCACGGGGCGGTCGAAGAGACCGGTCTCTTCCTGCACCTCGCGCAACGCGGCAGCGTCGTAGCTCTCCCCGGCGCGCACGTGACCACCGAAGGCGATGCTCCAGTACCCGGGGTAGGTTTCCTTCGTCTCGGAGCGCTGGTTGACGTAGATATTCCCCTCGCGATCGAAGACGAAGAAGACCACGGCGCGATGGATATGATACTCATCGAGCACACGGCGGCGCGGCGCGGTGCGAATCACACGATCGTTTTCATCAACGATGTCGAGCAGTTCGTCGTCGTCCATCGATGCCCTCCAGGCGGGGAGGCGCCGGTCCCACCGCTATCGTACAGCGCCATCCGGGCAGCGCGCAGCGCTGCTGCCGCCAGGCGCACGGGCGCGCACGCGCAACGTGCTCGCGCTGGGCGTCGTGGCGCTAGCGATCTTCGTCGGGCGCTACTGGTACACGACTGCGCCGCTTGGCCAGCCCGACTTTGGCATCAGCTTCAGTTGCCGTCAGGCGCGCTATCTCTTCGGCGAAGGCGTCGATTGTCGGGCAACGCTCGCCGCGATCATCGATGGCCTCGGCACGCGGCACGTGCGTCTCTCGTTGTACTGGGACGAAAGCGAACCGCGGCCCGGCGTCTGGGACTTCTCCGCCACGGACGCGCTCGTGACAACCGCGGCGGCGCATGGCGCCGACGTGCTGCTGACGGTCGGCATCAAGGCGCAGCGCTACCCTGAGATCTATCTGCCTTCCTGGCTCGATGCCACGGCGTCGCTGCCGGAAGGCGCGGCGATCGACACTCTGCCCGGCGTGCGCGAGGCAGCAGTGCGCTTTGTGCGAGCGGCAGTGGAGCACTACGCGGCAAACCGCGCGGTTGTTGCCTGGCAGGTGGAGAACGAGCCGTTCATCAAGAACTACCAAACGATCCACGGCTGGACGATCTCGCCAGCGATGGTCGCGGCCGAAGCGGCGGTGGTGAGGCAGAGCGACCCGCTACGTCGGCCGGTTGTCGTCACCCACTCCGCCTGGACGATCTACGACCAGGCGTGGAAAACGGCGCTGACGCTCGGCGATGTGCTCGGCGAGAACGTCTTCACGAAGAAAGCCTGGATCCGGCCCTGGTGGTACTTCTTCCCCTACGAAGCCGGACCGTTCACGCCCGATCTGCCCGGACAGGCGCGGGCCGCGCGCGGTGCGGGCAAGCAATTCTGGCTGACCGAGCTTCAGGCCGAACCGGAAGAACAGCGCTCGTTGCTGCACACACTTGATGGCAACGCCGGTAGCATGACGCCGGCGAGCTTCGCTGCCGCGCTCACGCTGGCGCGGCGTTCCGGCGCTGGGCGCGTCTACCTCTGGGGCGCGGAGTGGCTCTACGCGGTGCGAACGACGCCGCGCGGCGCGCGACTCTGGCAGGAGGCACGGCAGGCGATCGCCGCCGGCAACGCCGCTCAGGGATCCAGCACACCGATGTACGGCAGCCCGCGGTAACGGTCGCCGTAGTCAAGGCCGTAGCCAACGACGAAGGCGTCGGGGATGACGAAGCCGACGTAGCGGGCGTCGATCTCGACGCGTCGGCGTGAGGGTTTGCTGAGCAGGGCGCAGATCTCCAGCGAGGCGGGCTGGCGCACGCGCAGGTGTTCGAGCACCTCGGCCAGCGTCAGGCCGGTGTCGATGATATCTTCGACGATCAGCACGTCGCGGTCGCGGATATCCTCTTTCAGATCGGCGACGATCCGCACCGAGCCACCGCTGCGCGTGCCGGTGCCGTAGCTACTCACCACCATGAAGTCGAGCGGATAATCGCCGCGCAACTCCCTGATCAGGTCGGCGACGAAGACCAGCGCGCCTTTCATGATGAAGACGAGCAGGGGCGTGCGGCCGGCGTAATCGCGGTCGATCTCCGCCGCCAGGCGGCGCACCGCCTCCTGAATTTGTTCGGGCGTAATCAGCACGCGAATCTTCGGGGGCGGGCTGTCACTGCCAGCCATCTCGTGCCACTCCTCGGGATGGCATATCGTGTTCAGACGGGCAGAGGCCAGCGCAGCCAGGCGGGAGCAGTGCTCACCTCGATCTCCGTCACCCACTTCACCCAGTCGTAGCCGCGGCCGTCAGGGACTACAAGCCGCGCCGGCGCCCCGTGGCCGTGCGCGAGCGGCTCGCCATCGATGCGCGTCGCCAGCCAGAGCCGCTTTGCCTGCCCGAGGCCAAAGCGCCGCCAGTAGCCAGTGACTGAACGCACGACGATGCTATGCGTTCCGTCGCGCGGTTCGGCACGAGCCAGCAGCTCGGCCAGCGGTACACCCTGCCAGAGACGATCGGCGTACCAACCACCGGTGCAATCGATCGTCGCCTGCACTGGCACGGCGCGGCCGTCGATCTCTTCCCACGACAGTTCCAGTACGCGGTGCGCATGCCCACCGACCTGCAGACGCCAGCGAGAGCGATCGAGCGGCGCGGGGTCGTCGAACAGCCACTGCGTCGCCGGGAAGTCTTCGTGAGCGGGCACGGGGCGTGAGCCGGTGTAGCGCCGCGCCGCGCCGCCGAGGCCCAGCACCCGCGCCGTGGCTTCGCTGCCCTGCCAGAGGAGAAACCCGCCCGCACCCAGCGCCGCGAGACGCAACAACGTGCGCCGGCCGGGCCGTTGTCCGAAGCGCGGCCAGTGCGCGCCGGCATGGACGGCAAGCGGCATGGCAACGAGCAATCCCAGCCCCGCGTGTATCGTCAACGCGCTGTAGCCGCGCACGGACGGCAAGCCTGTGGAGGACCAGCCGAACCCCGTCGCCAGCGTCGCCAGAACCAGGGCCAGCAACGCGATGCCAGGTGCAACAGCTCGCGCCGCCCCATGCCGCCGCAGCGAGCGCACGATGATGCGTCGCTTCCATACAAACGCACCGAGCAGGCAGAAGCCAGCGAGGTCGTGCAGCCACACGACTCCCCGCCAAGACGGCGCACCAACAAGAAACACTCCGCCACCGGTGAGCAAAGCGGCGAAAACGAGCATCAGTAGCAGAAGGTTCGTTGCCCTCGCGCTCATCGATGCGCCGTCACCCCGCCGCCACAAAGCCCACGCGCGGCGGTTTTCTCTAGCCGCAGTGTATGATCTTCGTACAGGGGCGCGTATGCGTCTCGGCTCACGTCCTTCCGAGGCTTGCTATGGCCGGTCCCTACCTGCTCGCGCTCGATCAGGGCACGTCGTCCTCGCGCGCCCTGGTGGTGGACACCGCAGGAACAATCCGCGCCAGTGCGGCGCGGTCATTCACGCAGCACTACCCGCGGCCGGGCTGGGTCGAGCACGACCCGGAAGAGATCTGGACCTCGCAGATCGAAGCCGCGCGCGAGGCGATCGCGGCGGCTGGCGTCGAGCCGCGGGAGATCGCCGCGATCGGGCTCGCCAACCAGCGCGAGACGGCGTTGATCTGGGAAAAGTCGAGCGGGCGACCGATCGCTAACGCCATCGTCTGGCAATGCCGCCGCACGGCCGAGATGTGCGAAGCGCTGCAGCGCGACGGCGCCGCGCCGCTGGTGCGCGAGCGCACCGGCCTCGTGATCGATGCCTACTTCTCCGGCACGAAATACGCCTGGCTGCTGGACCACGTGCCGGGCGCGCGCGAACGCGCCGCTGCCGGCGAGCTGCTGTGTGGCACCATCGACACCTGGCTGCTCTGGCGGCTCACGGGCGGCAAGGTGCACGCGACGGATCGCACCAACGCTTCGCGCACGCTGCTGTACGACCTGCGCCGCGAGTGCTGGGATGCCGATCTTTGCGCACTGCTGCGCGTGCCAGAGGCGATGTTGCCGCGCGTGCTGCCCTCCGCGGCGGACTTCGGCGAGACGATGCCCGATCTTTTTGGCCGCTCGATCCCGATCCGTGGAGTTGCCGGCGACCAGCAGGCGGCGCTCTTCGGCCAGGGTTGCATCGCTCGCGGCGATACAAAATGCACCTACGGCACGGGCGCCTTCATTTTGCGCTATCTGGGCACGGAGAGCGCGACAGCGCCAGACGGCATGCTCCTCACCGCCGCCGCTTCCGTCGGTAGCACACCGGCCTATGCGTGGGAAGGCAGCGTCTTCATCGCTGGCGCGGCTGTGCAATGGCTGCGCGACGGTCTGGGTATCATCAAAAGCGCGCCGGAGATCGAAGCTCTCGCCGCTTCGGTTCAGGATTCCGCCGGCGTGCAGGTGGTTCCAGCGTTCGTGGGGCTGGGCGCGCCGTTCTGGGATTCGCGCGCAAGAGGAGCGATCCTCGGGCTGACGCGCGGCAGCACAGCTGCGCACGTCGCCCGCGCCACGCTCGAAGCGATCGCCTTCCATACCCGCGCCGTACTCGACGTTATGTCCGAGAATGAACCCATCCACGAGCTACGCGTGGATGGCGGCGCGGCGGCCAACGATTTGCTGCTTCAGATACAGGCCGATATTCTCGGCGCGCCAGTGCTGAGGCCGCGCGAGGTCGAGACAACAGCTCTCGGCGCGGCCTACCTCGCCGGGATCGCCGCTGGTGTGCTCGCCGCCGATGCGCCGCGCGCACTCTGGCAGCTCGATGCTCGCTTCTCGCCCACGATCGATGTGCACGAGCGGGAGCGGCGCTACGCGCTCTGGCGGCGCGCCGTGGAGCGGGCATCTGGCTGAATCGAGGAGGAAGAGGCGTGAACCGCGTGCCCATGCCCGCCCCCCCGCCATTTCCCACGTTCGCCGAGGCCGTGAACCGGTCTTACGACGTCCTGATCATCGGCGGCGGGATCAACGGTACTGGCATCGCTCGCGAGGCAGCCCTGCGCGGTCGCTCGGTGCTGCTCGTCGAGAAGCACGATTACGGCTGGGGCACCACCTGGCGCTCGACGAAGCTGATCCATGGCGGCCTGCGCTACCTCGAACACGGCGAGATCGGCCTCGTCTTCGAATCGCTGCGCGATCAGGCGACGTTGCTACGCGCCTACCCGGATATGGTGCGCCCCATTGAGCTGCTCCTCCCTGCCTTTCGAGGCGATCGCCACCGACCGATCGTGCTCGACCTCGGCCTGACACTTTACGATGCGCTCGCCCTGGGGCGCGGCCTGCCACGGCACCGCCGCATCTCGCCGGGCGAGGCTGCACGGCTGGAGCCGGGGCTGCGCCGCGCCGGCCTGCGGGCGGCCTTTCGCTACTACGATTGCCAGGTTGCCTACCCGGAGCGTCTCTGCCTGCAAACGTTGCAGGAAGCGCGGCTCGCCGGCGCGACCGCCGTGTCGCGTGCGACGGTCGTCGCGCCGCTACTCGATGGCCACGGCCGGATCTGCGGCGCGCGCGTGCGCGACGAAGAGAGCGGCGCCGTCGCCGACGTACGCGCTACTGTGGTCGTGAACGCGGCCGGACCGTGGGTCGATGCCGTGTTGCGCGACCTGCCACGCCCACCCACCCGGCAGATCGGCGGCACACGCGGCACACACATCGTCGTCGATTATCGGGGGCGCGGGCCGCGCCGGGCGCTCTATGCCGAAGCGACCGCGGATCACCGTCCCTTCTTCATCGTCCCCTGGCGCGGCATGCATCTCGTCGGCACAACGGATATCCCCTGCGCAGATCCGCCCGACGATGCCCGCGCTACGCCAGAGGAGATCGCGTATTTGCTGACCGAGGCGAACAACCTGCTGCCGCACACGCCGCTCGCCGAGGCCGATATCGCCTATGCCTACGCCGGTGTGCGGCCGCTGCCCGCCGTCGATGCGCGCGACGCTCACGATCCGGGCGCCATCACCCGCCGCCACATCGTCCGCGACCACGCGAGCGAAGGTTTCCCCGGCCTGATCTCGATCATCGGTGGCAAGCTGAGCACGTTTCGCAGCCTGGCGCACGCGGCCGCCGACGCGATCGACCGTTATCTTGCGGCGCCACCCCGGCGCTCACCGGGCGAACTGCCTTTCGTGCGCTCACCGGTCATCGTGGCAATGGATGACCTGCCACCACAAACGGCCGATTACCTGCGGCAGATGTACGGACCGAGCCTCACGCTGTTGATGGCGTTGCTGCGTGAACGGCCCGACCTGCGTGCGCCGGTGTGCGAGCACGGCCTGGATGTGCGCGGCCAGATCGTCTTCGCCGCGCGTCACGAAGGCGTGCGCGGATTGAGCGATGCGCTGCTACGGCGCACGGGCGTCGGCTGGAACCGCTGCCTCGGCCTCCACTGCGCCGTGGAGGTCGCACGCCTGCTCGGCGGCGAGCTAGGATGGACGGACGAACGGATCGCGCGCGAAGTCGAAGCCTATCACCACGAGGTGGCTGCCACGTTTACCACGACGACCACGCCGGCCCTCGCCGCAAGCGTCGACCAGGCCGCGGGATGACGTTGTTTGTCGCTTCGGCAGCACTGCTTTCGTCGCTGCTTTCTGTCGCGGCGTTAACGCCGCGAACAACGACGCTGTTGGCCTTTCTCTCGCCAGCGCGTTACGATGCATGAGACGCGCGCACCTCGCCGCAAGCGGGAGGAAGACGATGTTTCGCAAGCGCAAGGACTCTGAGGGAGCACAGGGCCTCAACCGGATCGCTCGCCTCATCGAACAGCGGCAGCGCGAGGCCGCGGGCGAACCGGACGATGAGGCGCTGCTCTCCGACGACGACACGATCGTTCTGAACCGCGGCGGCGCGCCGCGTGAGGCGGTGGCAGACGATGCCGGCAGCGATGTCAGCCTCGTCACGCCGCGCGAACGGTACGAGGGCGAGACGGATCTCGCACCAGTCACTCCTCCTAACGTACCTACGTACGGCCAGGTG
>Ga0070737_10006955_pt1 | contig 10162 bp, 8 predicted proteins | sample Coa_R1_10_FD_66438 | JGI IMG/M metagenome (GOLD analysis project Ga0070737, IMG submission 66438) | Surface soil microbial communities from Centralia Pennsylvania, which are recovering from an underground coalmine fire - Coalmine... | ecosystem: Environmental > Terrestrial > Soil > Unclassified ...
GTCCTGGAAACAATCCTGGAAAAAATTGCAGCTTACTTCAAGCCGACCACCTGGGCGCTGTTGCTGCTGGACGAAAGCACCAGGGAGCTCCACTACATGGTGGCCGCCGGTCCGGGCTGCGACAGCGTTGACGCACTGAAATTGACTACGGGCGAGACCCTGGCGCGCTGGGTCATCGACAAGAGCGAACCGCTGGTCATTGCCGACGTCAACCGAGATCCTAGGATTGATCCCCGCAGCAAGGATGCGTTCTTTGCCAAGCCGTGTTCGGTAGTTTGCATGCCAGTGCGCGCGGGCGGCAAGATTCTGGGGCTGATGCAGTTGCTGAACAACAACGTACAGATTGACGGGCGCGCTGAGATGCTGCTGCAGGCGTTGGCCGATTATGCCGCCATCGCCATCGAGAACGCGCGCGCCGTGCGACGCATCCAGGAGCTCAGCATTACCGATGATTGCACGGGACTGTACAACGCTCGCCATTTGTTCACCGTCTTAGCGGAAGAGGTCCCGCGCTCGCAACGATTCGGTTACGAATTCAGTCTGCTTTTCCTTGATCTCGATCATTTCAAGCGAGTCAACGATGAATATGGCCACCTTACCGGCAGCAAGCTGCTGGGACAGGTGGGACGTTGTCTACGTGAGAACTTGCGTCTGGTAGACGCGGCCTTTCGCTATGGAGGCGATGAGTTCGTGGTCCTGTTGCCCCAAACTGGCAAGGAGGCGGCGATTTTGGCGGCCCGGCGCCTGCTGAAGAATTTCAACACCACTGCCTGGCTCGCCGAGGACGGGATCGCGCTGAGATTGTCGGCCAGCATCGGAATTGCCAATTATCCGCATGATGGCATTACCGCCTCGGCCATCGTACGCCGCGCCGATGAGCTGATGTATCAGGTCAAGGAGGCGGGACGCAATAACATTGCTGTAGCCGGGGCCGGAATTGTGGGTCTGGGAGAGTAGAACTTGGCTGACAGCAGGTTCTCAGGGCTGATGGCAGCAGTTATTTTGTGGCCGCCGGCTGCCACGTATTCGGGTTGACCGGCGCGTTCGGGTTCACGCCAAAGTCCCAAACGTAGAGGTTTGCCTGCTCCGGCGTCAGCATCTCAACAATGGCGTACTCGCCGGGAGGCAAGTCCTGGCTGGGCGTCAGCTTGATCCAGTAGCCCGTTCCGAGTTTGGTGACGCTGGCGGGAAGTGCCGTCACCTGCTCCGTAACTTTTCGGCTGTGGCTGACCTTCACGTTGCCCACCACCCGCGCGCCCTTTTTCACCTTAGTTCGGACGAGGCGGAAGCGTTCCTCGGGGTTGACGCCGTTCTGCGGCCCTTCGTCGATGTCGATGTAGATGGTCGGGCGCGGTACATGCGATTGTATTTGCGCGTGTTCGCCCTTGATCTGAAAGGCCTGCTCGCCGCTGGCCACCGGATCGATGGTAGCTCGCAAGATGCTCTTTTTCGTCAAGCTTTTGTTCACTTCGCTGCCGTTCTGTACGATCTCCGCCAGTTCCGGTTTGCCCTGAAATTCATCCAGCAGGAAGACGCCGCCGCTTCCCGGCAGGCGCACTCCCGGCGCGACCTCGGGCGAGTTGGCTTCCTCTTTCTCGCGTTCCGCTTTTTCCTCGGGCGTCTCCTCAATCTTGATGTGCAGCTTGCCGGTGTTGAGCGCGTCGTTATATTTCTTGGTGGCGTCCCAATCGACGAACGAGACCGGAACATCCTCCCACTGATAACGCTCCGCGCTGAGATAATGCACGCGATCACCTTGGATTTCGTATTTCACTACTGCCTGATACGAGCCGTCCTTGAGGATCAGACGCTGCGTGAGCTGCTGCGCCTGCAGCAGGTGACCCTGGAGCAAACCGGCGGGGAATAGAAACAGAAGCAAGCACACTGCGACGCGGAAAGTACCTCGACGATTCATCCACAATAGTTTAGACCCGGCTAGTGCGCGCGCGTCAGAATGATCGGTTTTTGGCCGGCTTTCGACAACGTCATCGTCTCTCCGTTTGCTGAAACCGCATAATGCAGCGTCTCGGGACGAATGCTGGCCGTGCACGTGAAAGGCCCGTCCCGTTCTACGTGGGAGGCAGAATCCAGAAATGTGATTTCGTCCGGGGTAATTTTGATGGCGGAATCGACCCGGGAAAGCAGTGAGCGGTTGTCCTTGGAGCAGGTGGCGATCTGGCGGACGGTGCCGCGGCCGCTGTCGGGGCTGTTATAGAACACCAAGCGGACCTGGATGGTAGCATTATTTTCCAGGTGGGCGGGCAGTAGCCAGCTCCCATAAAGGCTTGGGGGCAGTGTGGCTTCGCTGGTTTCGTCCTGGCGCGCCAACTCCAGCAAGTCGGGATGGCCCCCCGGGTTGGTGAGCGTGATGCGATTGCCGTCAGCGGAAAGGGTGTAGCTCATCTGGCCGGCTTTAATGCTCACCCGGCACTCAGCGGTGCCCACGCCTGGCTCTGTGTCGGAAGCGCTCTTCAGCACGCGAATGGTATTTTCAGAAATTTCAATGGGAGAAACTACCCTGGCGATGACCGAGCGGTAATCTCCGTTACACAGCCGGGTGACGATCATTTCGTCCTTGCCGGTGGCGGCATTGTGGCGAAACTCATGGCGAATCGGATCCGTCGCCGGATTGCCCAGGGGGTAGGTGTACCACATTCCATAAAACTGCTGGGCCGGGGAATGAGTCTGGGCGCCTGCTGCAGAGGCAAGAACCACACCGGACATGAGACAGGCCACAAGCACGAGCCACCGTTTCACACCGCCCTCCGGCAAAAGAGACGTATAACCATTGAGATTGGCGGCAGCCGCAGCCTTACGTCGAAGATTCTGGAAGTGCGCCCGCGGCTCAACCTTCGCGCGCCGCCCGCTTGGCGGTGTACATAGCTCGATCGGCCGCCGCATAAAGTTGGTTTGCATTGTTGCCGTCATCCGGATACAGCGCCATCCCTATGCTGAGGCCGGTTTGTACCGGCTTGCCTTCGACGATAATCGGGTCAGAAAGGGCAGATTCGAGACCGGCGCGCAGAACTGAGGCTCCTTCCGCATTGGCTACTTGGCTGACCACGGTGAATTCGTCGCCGCCGGAGCGCGCTAGCGTGTCACTGGCCCGAATACGGCTCATCAGCCTCGTCGCGACCTCGCGCAGCGCAATATCTCCAACCCGATGCCCAAAGCTATCGTTTACTTCCTTGAAGCGGTCCAGGTCGAGCACAAACACGGCAACTTTGGCTTTCGTACGCCTCGCCTGAGCCAGGGCCTGCTCCAGGCGATCTTCCAGCAGCCGGCGGTTCGGCAGCTCCGTCAATTCGTCATGGTAGGCAAGATATGTGCTCTTTTCAATCTGTTCTTCCAAAAGCGTGAGAATCATGCCTACTGCGACCAGATACTTGGGAATGTTCCATGCTTCGGAATCCACTTTTACCCCTGGCGCGAACACTCTCAGCAATATTGCTGCAGGAAAGACCGCGCCCCATAAGGCGAAGCCGCCGACGGCGGTCAAGATTCCAGCCGTCACCCGCTTGTAATGGCTCCAAAAGAGCATCGCTACAGCAAAATTCATGGCTACAAATATGACCGTAATGCCTAATTCCGGCCTGCCGAAAGCCACGCTCCAGCCAATCACTCCCGCCGTTAGCGCAGTGATAAAAGCGACGGCAGCAACATAAAGATTGCTCCGCCGGCTGTAACGCCAGAACAACAGCAACGACGCCAGCAACCCAGTGGCTAATAGAGAGTAGTAGTAACTTGGGTTTTCTACGTCCCAGATGAGTCCATTGATGTAGGCCAGAGCTGGACCGGCGATAGCAATCGCCAGAAGTACCTGCCGCCGGCGGCTGGACGCGAGAGCAGAGACCGAAATCAGGAAGGCGACACTGGACAGAAACAGCGAGTCCAGGCTGATTGCCATGGCCACGCGGGCCATCGCTCCTTGCCCTGCGGCAGGAAATTCAGCCGCGAAGTGCACCAGCACCAGGACCCAGCCGATGAGCCATAGCTGCACCTGCTCGCTGGCGGCCTTACGCGAGATGGCATAAAAGACCGCCACCAGCATGGCCAGTGCGATAAGGTTCGGCAGGATCCCGAAATTCATAGACGAACAGTGGGCGCGTCCCTTTAAGTATGACAGGACTATCCCAATTGTTCACTGAAATTCGACAGGGAAAGAGCTCTGCAGTTTCAGTAAAATCTGTTTTGGGAATATACGAGTTTGAGAAGTTGCTAAGGTGCTGGTACGGCGACTTTTCCCGCAACCTGTGAAGCCGTGCCCCTTCAGAATAGGACTTTCACCACGGGCTGCTACGGAGATTACTCGACTTTGGCGCTTTGTGGAGATTATCAAGAGAAGGTGCCCACCAGCCGGCTCGCTCACCGGTTATCTCGGTCCTGTGCAAGGTGAAGCCACCCTAACATAAGGCTCGACGGACATGCCGGGGCGCAGCAGACCATCTTTGTTAAAGTCAGGTTTGTCGTTGCCATCGAAGTCAATTCGCACTGGGATGCGCTGCACAACCTTCACATAGTTGCCGGTAGCATTTTCGGGCGGCAGCAGGCTGAATCTTGCTCCCGTTGCGCCGCCGATATTGGAGACGTGGCCATTCCACTTTCGTCCGCCATAGGTGTCCACTTTGATCTGGACTGGCTGCCCAGGACACATGTGGGCAAGCTGGGTCTCTTTGAAGTTGGCCGTGACCCAGACGTCACGCAGCGGAACTACCGCCATCAGGTCTTGGCCAACTGCCACGTTGGTTCCAACCTGCACGGACCGTTTTCCAACCACGCCGTCCACTGGAGCCACAATGGTGGTGTAGGAAAGGTTCAGTTGGGCCTGGTCCAGCGCCGCTTTGTAGCGCAACACGGAGGCCGCAGCCGAGTCGGCCCTGGCCTTGGTCGCCTCCACCGTTTTGGGAGTAATTTGGGCATTCCTCAACTCAGCATTCGCCTGCTCCACTCGTGATTCCGCCTGCTTTACCTGCGCCTGGGCTGCCAGCAACGCCGCTTTACGCGCCTGGACGGTGGCATTCGCGGCGGTTGCCGCCGCCGTCGCGGCGTCAAATTGCTGTTGTGAGATCTCGTGCTTGCCGAGCAGTTGCTCGTACCGCTTTACGTCTGTGTTCAGCTTCAGCGCGTCCGCTTCCGCCTCCACCACTTGGGCCTGCGCAGCCTGGGCCTGTTTCTGGGCAGCGGCCACACCCGCCTCCGCCGAAGCCATATCGGCAGTGGCGGAACGGATTTGGCTGAACGAACCTACGCTGGAGACGGGCACTCCTAAGTTTGCGGCTTCGGCTTGTGCCTCCGCGTCCTGGTATTGCGCCCGCGCCCGCTCTAGCGCCACGTTGTAATCCGTGGGATCAATGACCACCAGCACATCGCCTTTGCGCACCGTCTGCCCGTCGTCGTAGTTCACCTTGATGACATAGCCGCTGACCCGCGCGCTGATGGGGTAGATATGGCCGTCAATCTGCGCATCGTCCGTGTCCTCCCACTGCCGGCTTTCCCACCAGAACCAGCCCACCAGTACTACGGCAACGATCGCCAACAGAAAGACGATCGGCTTGGCAGCGGGGTGCTTCTGAAACAGCCCGCGGCGCTCCTCCTGTGGTGGACGGAGTTCGTCATCATGGCCCCCTCCATGGTTCTCGCCTTGCGGCTCAGGGCGTTCAATTTCGTTCGGCTCGGTGGTGGTTGGATTCATCGGTTCTCCTCTGGTTTGCGATTACTGATGATGGCCGGAGGCAGGCGACGTACCGCTGTTTTCCGGGCTGGGCGGTGCTGGATCCGGAGCTGTGGCCGGCAACACGAGAACTTCTCCCTGCTGTGTCAAAGAGTTTGGGACGCTGCCCGGCGTAGAGACCGGCGGACTGGGCACGGGCATCCCCGGGTTTACCGGTAGGACATTGCCCGGCTCAGATAAGTACTGCTCTACCGCCTGCTCGGCGTTGCCGATAGCGCGCGCCAGCAGCACTTTGGCAATGTTATGCGCGTACAAGCTGTCGATGTACTGTTCATTTGCCGATGCCAGTTGCTGCTGCGCCTGGATGACTTCTACGTTGTTGGTCACGCCCGCGGCGAAGCGGTCTTGCGACTGCTGTAGTGCCCGCTGGGCATAGTCCAGTCCCGTCTTCGCCACTTGTACCTGTTCGGCAGCGGCTTTCAAGTCCAGCAGGGCATCCTGGATGTCCTGCTCGATGCTCGCCCGCAGATTGTCAACCTCGGCCTGGCGCTGTTTGACCACGGATTGGGCTTGCCGAATGTCCGACTCAATCTTGCCACCCTCGAAGATAGGAATTGCCAGGGTGGCTGCCGCCGTCCAGTTGGGCGACATGTAGCCCGGAGTATAGCCGAGCACACCGTAATCGGCGGCAAAACCGATCGAGGGCAAGCGCTCCTGCGTGGCCGCCTCCAGGGCATACGTTGCCGCCCGTAGCGAGGCCAGAGCGGCCTGATAATCGGGACGGGTTGCGAGCGCCCGCTGGTAGGCATCTTTCACCTCCGCCTCCGGCAGAGGACGGTAAGGGACACGGTTCACCAGCCGGAACTTCTGCTGTACCGGCAAACCAATGACCCGCGCCAGTGCGATGCGCTGTTTTTGCAAATCGTTTTGCGCCTGGATAAGGAGCGATTGCTGGGTCTGCAACTGCACTCGCGCCCGAAGGGTGTCGATCTCCGGCGCCAGACCAGCTTTCTCCTGGTCGACCGCCAACTGATAAAGCGCCTGCGCTGCCTTGAGCTCTGCTTCGGCCGCGGTGACACGCGACTCGTTGGCGATGGTGAGCAGGTAATTCGCTCCCACTGCCACCACCACGGTGTCGCGGGCATCGCGATAGGTGAACTGGGCCGCCTTCACGTTCTGCGCGGCCGCGTGAAGGTTGTTGATCAAATGCAGATCGAGCGGGTTCCACGTGCCGAAAGCTTGCAGCTCGCTCAGGCCAAATTTCACGGCCGAGGGGAAGCCCGGCAGGGTGAGTCCGAAGGCCTTCAAATTGAGCCGCTCGGCTTCTTCCGTGAACCCACCATTGACCTGGGGCATTAGGTTACTGAGGGAATGGAGCCAAGCGGCACGGCTCTGCTCGGAGACCCGCGCACTCAAGTACAGTCCCAGGTTGTACCTCAGCCCGCGATCCAGCGCATCCTGCAGTGTAAGATCCAGAACTCCCGGCGTCGCCTGACCTTGGGGAATGGATCCGCTGAAGGCGTCCTGGTTACGCTGAATCACCTGCTCCGCCGAAGGTAGCGCCGTGAGAGCGGGAGTCTGCGTCTGACCTGCGGCTAGGCCGCATGTCACAAAAAGTACAACGAAAGCGCCTAAGACAATATGACCAACCTGAAATGCATGTGATGGCAAGTTACGTTCCGTTTGTTCCATGTTAAAAACTAATACATGTATGCCGGAACCGCCAGCCAGAGAAACGCTCTCCAATGTTAACCACTCACCAAGCCCACTTCGCTGGTTGACGGTCGTCTCATCAAGTCGCGGATCGCCTCCTCGACTGACTTTCCCTGCTGCAGTATAGCGTGCATCTGCTCGGTAATCGGCATCTCGACGCCAGCCTTATGCGCCAATCCAACGGCGGCTTTGGTGGTGAGCACGCCTTCGGCCACCATGCCATGCATGCCTTCGATAATATCGACCAGCTTGCGTCCGCGTCCCAGCTCGAAGCCCACACTGCGATTACGGGAGAGGCTGCCGGTGCACGTAAGCACCAGATCGCCCAGTCCCGCCAGCCCGGCCATGGTAGAAGCCTTCCCGCCGCAGGCCACGACCAGCCGCGTCATTTCTGCCAGACCGCGAGTGATCAGCGCCGCGACGGTGTTGTGTCCGAGCTCCAGACCGAACAACACTCCCGCCGCAATGGCGATGATGTTCTTTAGCGCCCCGCCGAGTTCCACCCCGACGATGTCGTCATTGGTATAGACCCGGAAACGCGGGTCACTGAACTCTTTTTGTACCGTACCCGCAAGGTCCCGGTCGGTTGAGGCAATCGTGATTGCCGTGGGATCGCCTTTGGCGACCTCCTTGGCAAAGCTCGGTCCGCTCAGCGCCCCGATGCGCGGGCGGAATCCGCCTGGGCCGCTGCCCAGAATTTCCGTGATAACCTCGGTCATGCGTAGCAGCGAATTGTTCTCGATGCCCTTCGTCGCGCTGACAAACAGCATCTCCGGCCGGAGATAGGGACGCATCGCCTCGAAAAGCCGCCGCGTGTGGTGCGACGGCATGACGCTGACCACGATCTCGGCTCCGCTTAGCACCTCTTCCAAGCTATTGGTGCAGGCGACCGTCTCCGGCAGGCAGTATCCCGGCAAGAACAGATGGTTCACACGATCTGCGGCGATGCTGTCACGAACCTCGGCTTCGTACGCCCACAGGCGCACCCGGTGCGTGCTCTTACGTCCCAGCACGATGGAAATTGCCGTGCCCCATGCCCCCGCGCCAATGACTGCGATCTCACTCACAAGTCGCCTTCTTCGAGGTTGGCTAGAGCTAGCCTTTAGGCCAGCGTCCACGCGCTTTACATCTCTGCTGAACCGGTTTCAGCCGGCGACATATGCTTCAATATCTCAGTGCCTAGAACCGCTTCCGTTAGTACTGCTAACCTGCACCGCTGAAAACCTGTCCAGATCCCGCCCAAGGGCGCTGCACCATCACACAATGTCAAAGCACCTAACGAAAACGGTTCTCCGTGCCCGCCAGCAGGCGCCGGATATTGTCCTTGTGCCGCACGATGATCAGGAGCGACGAGGCGGCGATCAGCAAAAGGATGGGCGCGGTGACGCGCTCCGCCGGGGTGAGCCACCAAACACACAAAGGAAAGGCCGCACCGGCGACCATACTGCCTAACGATACGTAGCGCGTCAGAGCTACCACAGCGACAAAGAGTATAAGTGCCACCAGCATGGCTCGCGGCGCCAGGGCGACGAATGATCCGGCCGCAGCGGCCACTCCTTTACCACCTTTGAAGCGCAGCCAGACGGTGAACATGTGTCCCAGAATCGCCATGAAAGCCGCCAGCGCCGCCAAAAGGAGGACGGTGTGGCCGCTCACCCTGGCAGTTGCGCCGCCGTCGATGCCGGCCGACGTCGGCCTTTCGATGTCGTGCCGGGCGGCAAGCCAAAAAGTGAAAGCGACGGCCTCATAACCCTTCGCGGCGTCGAGAAGAAGCGTGAGGATCCCCAGCCCCTTCGATCCCGTACGCGCGACGTTGGTCGCACCGATGTTGCCGCTGCCGCTCTTGCGGACATCCTGCCCGCGAAACACCCGCACCAGCAAATACCCGAAGGGGATCGATCCCAGCAGGTACGAGACAATGACGATGATGAATACCAGTGCAATCAAAACGTGCGCTGCGAGTTCCCTTCCAGAGGATATCTGGCCAGCTTGGTGTACTGCGCGCCTTTGGGCGAGAGCTTGCTCTCGTAGAGATAGAACTCTCGCGCCGTCATTGTACCGAACTCGGGCGGGGCAATGCTCTCTAGCTTGGCGCAAACGGCAAGGAGCCCAGGCGCCGACGGTTCTCCGCGTACCGGACGCGGCCGTCCGCTGCCGGCCCGCGCCAAGGTGAGGTGCGGCTTGTAGAGACCGGCGTCGCGCTCAAATCCCAGCGGCTTCAGTGCGGAGCCCAGGGAGTTCGCCAGTTCTAGCAAGTGTTCGTCAGACTCAATCCCAACCCAAAACACGCGCGGCGACCTCGCGGTGGGGAAAAACCCGGTGCCACGAAACGACAAGCCGATGGGCATGCCGCGCACCTGCTGCAACGCTTGCTTGATCTCGTCCAGCTTTTGCGTTTCGCCTAGGAACTGCAGCGTCACATGAAAGGTCTCCGGCCCCACCCAGCGGACGGCGGGAGCAAAAGCACGCACCTGGTCGCGGAATGCGCTGAGTTTTTGCCTGATGCCCGGTTCGATATCGAGCGCCACGAAAAGTCGCATAAGGTCAATGTGCTTCCTGCGGTGCAATAAGCAACGACACTGTCCCGACTGCAGCAAGTAGTAAATTCTCCCACTCATTCGAAAATCGCGAATGCGTGGGTGCGCGGCTAATTGCAATTGCTAATCGCTGCTTCTTACATCAACATCCTTCGCACCATGTCCAGCGCCAACTGGCTGGTCCAGCGCCGCACCCGCTCGCGATCGCCAAAAAAACGGCGCTGCACAACGTCTTGCCGGA
>Ga0070737_10006956_pt1 | contig 10162 bp, 5 predicted proteins | sample Coa_R1_10_FD_66438 | JGI IMG/M metagenome (GOLD analysis project Ga0070737, IMG submission 66438) | Surface soil microbial communities from Centralia Pennsylvania, which are recovering from an underground coalmine fire - Coalmine... | ecosystem: Environmental > Terrestrial > Soil > Unclassified ...
AATGCTGTGTTTCCAGATTGTGCGCTCGCGCGCGATCTGCTCGAATGCCATCGTGCCTCGAATGCGGCTTGTACCGTCGCGCCGAAGCATCCGGTAGGGTTGGCGCCGATAGTCATCCAAACTGACGACCTAGGTCTGTTGCTGCCACTCGACAGCCGGCAGCCCCGCAATCTCGCGGAACTCGACCCGTTTGTCGGCGCTTCTCAAGCGTTGATGGAAGCAGCCCTGCAGCCCGATGCGGTACCTTTCACCGTGGCCGCATATCCCGTCGCGGTTGCCGACGCCGATTTAGCAACACTGCCTTCGGTCGCCTTGGTCCGGAATCGGCATGATCATTTCGCTGCACGGGAGACCGTTCGTTACACAGATGCGGATCAGGAGTTGGATGCCCGTTCGGCAGAGGCTTACAAACGATTTCTGATCACCTCCATTTACTCGAGCCCGGTTGTGTCCGCGAGAGGGCCGCGGCGGGCCGCGAGCGCGGTTCCCGTACTGTTCTCGGCACTGACCACGGATTTTACGGGAGCCGAGCAATCGTTGCTACTGCTGCTACGCGCTCTCGACCGCCGTCGCGTGCATCCTGTGCTCGCGGTCCCCTTCGACTGCCTACTCGCCAGACGCGTTGCGGAAGCCGGTATTGCGGTGGAGATCGCCGATACCGAATATCAGGAGATCGGTCGGTACAACTTAGAATACTGCCATGCTCTTCTCAGCGAGTACGACGTTGCCGTTGTCCATGTCGATTTCACGCTTAACCCAGCGCTGATGATCGCCGCCGCGCAACGCCGGTTGCCAATCGTAGGGCACGTCCGCACAGTCTTGCCGAGCGTTTTACCGGAAATCGTCGAGCTCATGGACCGATTTGTCTGCATCTCGGATTACGTCGCGGCTTCAGTTCATCGCGCGAATGTGCCACCCGAGCGGATCGTGCGCCAGTACAACGGGGTTGACCGTTCCATATTCTACCCAGGAGCGCACGATGGAGCCGCCCTCCGCCGCGCAGCGGGCATTCCCCCCGACGCGTTCGTCATTGTTTTCGTCGCCCGTATCGTGCCAGACAAACGGCACGATCTACTCATCGATGCACTCTCTGTTCTTCGCGCTCAGGTACCGAATGCGATCGCACTCTTTGTCGGGGAAGCGATGTTGGCAAGCGATGAAATGCGCTTGCGAGACAACGTTGCCCGCATGGGGATGGAAGGAGCTGTGAAATTTTGGGGTTACGAACCGCGAATCGATCGGCTGTACTCGGTATCCGACGTTGTTGTCGTTTGCAGAGAAAACGAAGGTTTCGGACGTAGCGTGCTCGAGGGCATGGCAATGGGCGTTCCCGCTGTCGTACCTGCCGGGTCCGGCTCCGCGGAGTTAGTAGAGCACGAGCGGCAGGGGTTGCAATTCCAGGCCGGAGATGCTCACGATCTCGCCCGCCAGTTGGCCCACCTCGCTTGCGACCCAATCTTCCGACAAAGTTGCGGGCAAGCGGCACTTGCGAGATCCGCTCTCTTCGATATATACACGCAGGCGCAAGAGATGGCGGACTTTTATATCGAGATAGCGCGTGGGAATCGGTCGGCTCTATCACAGATGGAATATCGTGCACACGTGTGAAGGTGCAATGAAGCGTTCATTCGCCTCTGCTAACTGTAGCCGATGGCGCCCGTGATGGGCTATCTGGTTGTTATCCAAGAAAATCAAAATGGAGGTCAGTTATGGCGCCCAGCCGCCAATTGTTCCATACATTCGCTGTAGTCGACTCGTTTCTGCCTGACCACATCTTCCGCGAGGTCGCGGCATTTGTCGAGCACGCCAAGTATCATCCCACGCCTTCCGGCACATCGATCTGGCACTCGGTGGAGCAAGAAAACCCCAGCGAAGGAATTGACACTTTCGCATGGGCCTGTCCGGCAGTTCTGAGCGCACTGCCACCTCAAGGGAGGGACGCGATGCTAGCTTCAGCAGGCATCCTGCTCCATCCATCGCACACGATAATTGACCACGTCATCGAGGCGGTTTGCCAGGAAGCCGATCTATCCGCTTCGCTCCTCGGCGCACGGGGAACGGACTGGCTCGGATTGCTCGCCAGTGCTTTTAAATATCATACCGGCGCCAGGGCGACGTGGCACAACGACGAAAACGAATATCGCGGGGCGTTTATTTATTATGTCCACGAGAATTGGGAACGGAGTTGGGGCGGCGAATTAATGATCGGAGATGATACAGCTAAAGTAGGCGACGGCGTCTTTGTTTTGCCGGTTCCGAACCGGTTGGTTATTCTGAAGGGCGGGACTCCGCATTCGGTCGCGAGCGTTTCGATACGTAGCGGTGGGCGTGCGCGTACGAGCGTCGCAGGATTCTTCGTCACGGAAGCATTGTCGAGGAAACTGATATCGGCACTGCGGCCCCCGACGGGGGATCACCCACAACACGAAGACGACGTAGTTGTAAGTGGCAAGTCCATTTGAGGGCTGGCTGCGTTCGACCGGCAAAAGCCGCTGGGAGAGCAGAAATTCCTTGAGTAACTAAGTGCCGCCCCAGGCCAGATGTCAGTAATCGCAACTGAACGAATAGGAGATGCGCGTGTTTGAGGATTCGGATGATCGGACTTATAAGGTGGTTATCAATCACGAAGAGCAGTATTCTATCTGGCCCTTCGACCGCCAAAGCCCGCCGGGTTGGGCAGACGTCGGGAAAGCGGGAACCAAGAGCGAGTGCTTGAACTATATAGGTGAGGTATGGACCGACATGCGCCCGCTTTCACTACGCGAAGCTATGAAAGCCGAAGAGACCGGATCGAAGGCGTTCTAACTTAGAACGGAGAAAATGGAAATGTTGACGCTCGTAGATCGTCTTTGCGCGGCGTGGAGCCCTGTCACGGCAGTTCTGAGACCTGAGCCAAACCGCGAGAACTTACGACAGTGCGTGGAACGCGGCTATGTGCACGTCAAGTTCACCGAGACCGCCGGTGGCACAGAGCTCGGCGTCAGACTCGATGACGAGTCGAAACGGACAGCGCTGCGCGAGCTTGAAGACAATGGGCAGACTATCTCACTCCGTGGCTATCTGAAGCTGGATGGCGTTCCTGTGTATTGCGCGGCGAAAATCGACGTAAACGCGTTTACGGGTTTCGGTCAACTGGAAAGAGTCGAGGGGGCAGAAAGCGATACCGCGAATAAGCGCTAAAGGCCCGCGACGGCGATTTCAGTGTAAATTGCGGGTTTAAACATTTAAAAGGAGTTTTTCGTGTCGGTCATTGGTTGGTACTGCAAAGCATACGAACAAAGTTCTTTCGAGACTTATTCCGGTTGGGCTGCCGCAAAGTCGAAATATGAAGCGGCTCATGGCCCTATTCCCGATTCAGAAGTACTGTTCTTGCATGAGGATCTCGCGCTGACTGTTGGCGCGGTCCGCGAAGAAAACGTCGTGGTCGACGAGATTACAGACGGCTGGCGTGAGTTTTGTTACGGCGAGCTTGATTTTAGCGTACCCGAGTACATGCGCGAGACGCAGCCGATGGCGTCCGTTGCCTTGTCCTCCGAGTAGATCTCTCAGGCGTGCCTCTGAGTCCGGCCCTCAGCGCATGAGCGCATCATCCGTCGCACAATCGATGCTAGTAGATCTTTTGCGAGCGCGGGCTTCCGCAGATCCCGAACGCCGAGCATTCGTCATGCTCGATCGTGACACGGAGATAGGAGCGCTCACATACGGAAATCTTGATCATGATGCTCGAGGCATAGCCGCGACCCTCATCGATTCTGGTGCCCGCGGCGCACGCGTCCTGCTCTTGTACCCGCCGGGGCTGGATTTTATTCGTGCGTTCTTCGGCTGCTTATATGCAAACGCCGTTGCCGTTCCATGCTTGCCGCCCGTTTCAAAGCGCCAGGTCGAGCGACTCACGGCAGTGGCCCGCGATGCGGGTGCGGCGTTCCGCATGTCCTGCGGCAGCACGTCGAAGCTCGTTGACGGGTCGAAGCTGGAGAATCTTCGGTTGATCAACGCCCTCTCGCAGGCCGTAAATAGCGCGGCGGCCGAGACGTGGCGGCATGCTGCGCCAGACCCGGCCGACGTAGCGTTCCTCCAGTACACCTCGGGCTCAACGCGAGACCCGAGAGGCGTTATGGTATCTCACGCCAATCTCATGGCGAATTCTTGCGCCATACGCGATGCATTTGGAGTCGACGCGGAATCGGTGATTGTAAGCTGGCTGCCGCCATATCACGATATGGGGTTGATAGGTGGAATCATTCAGCCGATCTTTGCGGGTGCCGAGTGTATACTCATGGCCCCCTCCGCCTTCCTGCAGCGGCCGTTTCGCTGGTTAAAAGCGATTTCCGACTACAAAGCGGATATCAGTGGAGGGCCGAATTTTGCTTACGACGTTTGTGCGGATCGAATAAGTGAGGCGGAAAAGGCGACGCTCGACCTGAACTGCTGGCGTGCTGCATTCACAGGCTCGGAGCCGGTCCTGGCTGACACCCTGGACCGATTTGCGGTGGCCTTCTCGTCCTGCGGTTTCAAGCGTACTGCCTTTTTACCGTGTTACGGGCTCGCCGAATCGACGTTAATGGTAACTGGCGCCGCTCTCGGACAGCGTCCCAAAGAGATTACGGTTGATGCCGAGAGTCTGGAAATAGGACGCGTGGCGGCGGCTCAATCGGAAACCCGCCGTACGCGCCAGCTTGTGAGCTGTGGGCAGGCGGTTAAGAACCACACCATCGCCATTGTCGATCCGAATGTTCCAAAGGTGGCGGACGACGCACGAATTGGAGAAGTGTGGGTGGCCGGCCCGAGCGTTGCTACCGGGTACTGGTCCAGGCCGGAAGAGAGTGCGGAACGTTTCGGAGCCCAACTCCCGGGCCACCCAGCCAGGCCGTTTCTGCGCACCGGCGATCTGGGCTGCGTTATAGAAGGAGAGCTGTACATCACCGGACGCTCGCAGGACCTCATCATCCTGCGCGGCCGCAATCATTACGCAGAGGACATCGCGGAGACCGTGCGTAGTTCGCACCCACTGTTGCGCTCCGGGCAGGGCACGGCATTTCAGGTGCGCCGAGGTGAAAGGGACCATCTGGCCGTGGTCCACGAGACGACGACCGCTTCGTCGCAGAACGCCTATAGCGAGGCATTACGCGCAATTGTGGCCGCCGTAGGTGCTCGCCACGCGGTGATGCCCTCTCTTGTTCAGTTAGTCAGGCGCGGCTCCGTGCCGCGGACCACGAGCGGGAAGGTACGCCGCGCTGCTTGCAAAGACGCAGCGCTCGCAGGCCGATTGCCAGTGCTGGCGTTGCTTGACAAAACGGAGGGCGGGGCCGAACACATCAACGAGCTGGCAAGTCCGGCAGAGACGGCCAAATCCGCATTAGAGTATGTGTGCGCCCTTGCCGCCAGGAACCTTGGAATCACCGAGGGCGACCTGGACACAAATAGCCCACTGGTTGCTCTCGGCATCGATTCGCTTGCCGCAGCCGAGATCGCGTCCGCTGTGGCCAACGCATTTGGGGTCGAGGTATCCGTCTCATCCATATTAAATGGGTGGACGGTGGCCGATATCGCGCGCTGCGTAGAGCAAAGTGAGGCCCGACCCGCGAATTGGACCCGAAGCGCCGTGCCGCCGCCGGAGCTGGCGCCCGCCACGGTCGATCAGCATCGACTCTGGATGCAGAACCGGATCAGCGGCAACGCATCCGCTTTGAACCTGCAAACCTTGTACATGGCGGAGGGGCGCCTGGACCCGGCGCTGCTCGCAGGTGCTTTTCACGCCGTGGTGAACCGCCACGCAACACTGCGGACCGGCTTCGAAAGCGGGGATCGGCTGCTGCAGCGCATAACCACCGTTGAGCCACCCATCTCGATCGTCGATTGCACTCAACTTATAGGGAGCAACAACGATAACAGAATCGCCTGTGTTGCCGTAACCGAGCGCCGCCGAAGTTTCGACCTGACGACGCCACCATTGATCCGCCTGACTCTGCTGCGCCTCCCTTCCACCGATGCGCTTATTTTAACGGTGCATCACATCGCTGCCGACGCCGCATCGCTGAACGTGATTGCAAAGGATCTGGAATCCGCTTACAATGCCGGGCCAAAAACCTTCGAGACTGCCAGGGCGCCGCAGTACATTGAGCACGCAACGAGCCAAGCTGAACGGATGAATGACGCAAAGCAAGCAGCCGCGCTGCGTTCGTGGGCTGATCTGATGCACGGCGTTCAACGCCTGTTCGGAGCGGATGTCCGGTCAGAAACTGAGTCGTACGAGGCGTTTACCCTGGCGGATGAGCGCTTGAAGCAGTTTGCGCGCAGATACAACGTTACACCGTTCACGGTGGCATTGGCGATAGTGCAATTAACGCTGCATGTAGTCACGGGCCGGACTCGTTTTGCTATCGCGGTTCCATTTCACAACCGCCGTTCTACGGACTTGTTGAACGCCGTCGGGCCTTTCGCACAGCCAAGATTCGTGGTGGCCGACATAGAGCCGGAATCGACTCTGGAAGAATTGCTTGCGCGGGTCAAGGCCGGCATCCTCCACGCTTACGAGCATGGGGATGTTTCGATCACGGAGGTGGCCGCCGCGGTAACAGCGGCTTCTGATGTGCCGACGCGAATCGAAGTGCTGTTTACAATGTTGCCGCCGATGCTGGAGGCGCTGCAATTTCGGGCAATTAGAGTGATCGCGGTAGAGAACGCCCTCGGCACGCAAGATTGCGAACTCCTAATCGCGCTGAGGACAACCCTTTCCGGCTTGCGCGTAGGAGTCACTTCCAGGCTTGTTCCGAGGCAGGCGAAGACGGTCGGCAGTGTTTTGCGATTTCTGCTCGAGCGCCTACCGGATGGAGCAGCGGTGCGGCTCAAAGATCTGACGAAAGAACTGATGGGCTTCGAGCCGAGAGCCGCCGTTCCGATCGTAGTCGCCGCCACCTTTGCGACGGAACCGCTGCGTGGGGTGTTCGAGTTTTGGAATAACTTGCTGAACATGCAGGCAAGCTTGGATTTCGCTTCCTATGCGCAACTCGGGCAGCAACTGCTGAATCCGGATGGCAGCCTCAGCCGCAACCGGAGTGGCTTCAACGTGATGATGCTAAGAGCGACCGACTTGGATTGGTCTCAGACCTCCAACCGTGCTATGACCTTGTCCGCGTCGGAATTTGCCCATGCCGTACTCACGCTCGCGCACCGATCGCAATCGCACCAGCTCGTCTGCTTATGTCCTGCCGAACAGGATTCCAGCAGTGATGGCGTTGAGCATATGCTTAGGGAAGCGTGGCGCGGCGAGCCAAACATCAGCTTCTTGAGCTCCGCCGATATCCTGCGCTGGTACCCTGTGGACCGCATATACGACGAGTACGGTGCTCGTGCCGCCGGCTTGCCATACACGGAGGAGTACTTCGCGGCACTTGGAACAGCCGTCATTCGCCGAATTTGCGCGATCCAGCAAAGGTTTCTCCGCAAAGCGATTGTTGTTGACTGTGACAATACGTTATGGGAAGGCGTCGTTGCCGAAGATACGCCGGCCGGCGTATTGGTCAGCGAAAGGTGTCGCAAGCTCCAGCACTGGTTAAGTGACCGCAAGGCCGAGGGTTTTCTGCTGTGCCTTTGCAGCAAGAACAACGAAGCCGATATCAGAGACCTCTTTGAATCGGCGCCCGGAATGGTGATCCGTTGGGCGGACTTCGCAGCATCGCGGATCGACTGGAATGATAAATCGTCAAACCTTCGCGAGCTCGCAGCGGAGCTGTCTATAGATCTCGACTCGTTCGTTTTGCTGGACGACAACCCAATCGAATGCGCCGAGGTGGAGGCAAACTGTCCCGGTACGTTATGCATTCATGTTCCGACCGATATTCCGGATCCTGAGGCGGTTTTGCGCGTTGTCTGGGCATTCGACTCGATTCCTACATCAGCTGAGGCTACCCGGCGCACACAGATGTACCGTGAACAGGCCGAGCGCACACGCGAGCTACAGCAGGCGCCGAGTCTCGCCGAGTTCCTGCAGCGGCTGGAAACCCGGATTGACGTTTTCGAACCCTCGCGGGGCGATTTACGTCGACTCGCGGAGCTAACGGCGCGCACCACGCAGTTCAACACTTCGCCCGGCAGACGTAGCGAGTCGGAAATTGCGTCATGGCTAGAAGATCCTAAGTATGTTGTGCGTGCGATCCGGGTCGAAGATCGGTTCGGCCAGCTCGGCATTGTAGGCTGTGCGGTTTTCCGGAACGCTGGAAGTGCACTTTATGCCGAGGTTTTCCTGCTGAGTTGCCGAGCCTTAGGAAGAGGTGTCGAGCATTTCATGCTGGCAGAAATTGGAAGAACGGCCGAAAAACTGGGTTGTTCGGATCTCGTCATTGGCTGCCGGCGTACACAGCGAAACGAGCCGGTCAGGCGATTTCTCGAATCGATTGCCGGATCTCCGGACGCCTTTGCGGGCGGAGAGATGCGGGTAAGCGCACATGCCGCATCTGAGCTCAAATACGCGCCTCCGCGATCGACGGCTCCGAGCGGCTCACAACCGGGTCTTCATTCTACCGAGCCGGCCATGGCGCCGCTCACGCGCGACATTCTGCGACAGATCGCATCCATGTACGGGAGCGCCAGTGCTATCGCGGCCGCGCTGCGGCCCGACTCGCGCGCCACTGAGGCGGTGCGGAGCATCACGCCGCCGCGCACTTCAACGGAAGCTCGAATCGCCCAGATCATAGCCGAATTGCTGGGCCTCGAGCGCGTGGGCCGCGATGAAGATTTCTTCGCGCTCGGGGGACATTCGCTGTTGGGTGCACGCCTTCTTTCCCGCGTCACCGAAGAATTCAACGTTTCGATTCCGTTCGAAAAGCTGTTTACAACCGAGCCGACGGCTGCCGCCTTCGCCGACTTGGTGGATGCGGGTGTGATTGCCGGCTACGAGGCGAGCGCGATTGAGAGCGCTATTGACCCGATCACGAGCTTGTCGGACGCTGAGATCGAGCGTCTGCTCGCCGAGGATGTCGACGCGATTGCTACGCAACAGAATACCTGAAGTGGAGAGCCGAGTCTCCTCTCGCCGATCATTTGAAAACAGAAGTGAGCAGGTTCGCGAGAAGGAGATGTTCTTGCACGGCCGTGCGCGCTCTCCCGCTTCGAGTTGAAGCCATGGAACGATCACAAGCGACTGCGGATCTTGTTCGGAAACTCAGCCCTGCGCAAAAAGCGCTGCTCGCTCAACGACTGCGCAAGAACTTAGTACCGGCCCCGGCGGCCCGCATTCCAGCGCAAGCACGTAACGGCCAAATCGATTTCCCGTTGTCGTTTGCGCAAGAAGGTCTGTGGCTCGCGGATCAGTACGAACAAGCGAGCAGCGCTTACAACGGTCTTTATGGCGTCTGTTTAAAGGGAAGCATCGATCTCGCCCGCGTGTTCGCCGGTCTGCAGCTAGTCTTTGCACGACACGAGGTGCTCCGAACGGGTTTCCATGTCGCTGACGGCCGGCCGGTGCAGCGCGTCCAACAGCTTTCCAGGCTGCCGGTTTGCGTGATCGACCTTTCGAGACTGAACGAAAAAGCCGCCGGCGAGTCAACCAACGAAATATGCCGACAGATCGCGTCCAAGCCATTCGGTCTCGCCACACCACCTCTCATACGGGCGACCGCGATCCGGTTCTCGATGACGGAATGCCTGCTTGTTCTCTGCGCTCACCACATACTTGGGGACGGGTGGGCCGTCGGCGTAGTCTGCCGGGACCTCGCCACCGCTTATGAGCGAATCGGAACCAAAGCGGAATGCGATTTGCCGGAGCTGCCGCTTCAATACTTGGATTACGCCGTCTGGCAGCGCCAGATGTTTGAATCAGGCGCCTGGGATACACAACTGCAGTATTGGCGCAAGCAACTGGAAGATGTGGTTGCGCATCCCCTTCCGAGCGAACTGCCAGGAGGGTCTGAAGCCGATCGAGCGGCCCGGACACATTCGTGCACGCTTGCCCCGGACGCCGTGGCTCGCCTAGACGCCTTATGTCGCCAATATGGCGTGTCGCGGTTCATGGTGCTTCTGATGACTTGGCAGTTGCTGATTGCCAGATATTCGGGGGAGGCTGATGTCACCGTCGGTGTCCCCGTCGCGAATCGGCCCGCTCTCGAGCTAGAAGCGCTGATCGGATTGTTCTCCAATACCCTGGTGATCCGTATGTCGTTCGAAG
>Ga0070737_10006957_pt1 | contig 10162 bp, 9 predicted proteins | sample Coa_R1_10_FD_66438 | JGI IMG/M metagenome (GOLD analysis project Ga0070737, IMG submission 66438) | Surface soil microbial communities from Centralia Pennsylvania, which are recovering from an underground coalmine fire - Coalmine... | ecosystem: Environmental > Terrestrial > Soil > Unclassified ...
CGGGTCGGCGCCGGCGATGCGCTCGCGGGCCTGGCCGGCCAGGTCCGCGCTGACCGCGGTCCGTGGCGTGGCGGCGAGGTATTCCAGCAGCCGGCCGCCGGTGGCCTGCTCGCGCAGCTGGGCCCAGGGCAGCGGCGGGGTGGCGGGGACCGGGTGGGTGTCCACCGTCGCCTCGGCCCGGATGACCAGCTCGTGGTGGGGAGCCTGGATGTCGAACGAACTCACCAGCGCGCCCCAGTAGTCGGTGTAGGTCCACACCGGGGCGGGGACGTCGGTGCTGACCTGGGTGCCCAGCGGGTACTGCCGGGGCAGCCGGGCCGGGGTCATCCGGGCCTCGTTGTAGGAGGCGCGGGCACTGCCCTCGTAGCGCACTTCGGTGCGGTGCGAGATCTTCAGCCGCCAGCCCACGCTCATGTGCCACGCTCCCAGGCCACCGGCTGCGCGTAGGAGAAGTAGCGCGCGGTGATGGCTTCGCTCGCCTCCAGGCAGGTCTGCTGAAGCGCGTTCACCAGGGTGGTGATCTGCTCCGGCAGCAGCTGCGGGTCGGCGTACTCCAGCCGGGTGCGCATCCGCCCGATCGGCCGCCGGGCCGGATCACCCATGCCCGCCCGCACCGGGCCGGGATCCAGCGCGGCCAGGCAGTCCTCGGCGGTGACCAGGGCGTTCAGTACCGAACGGGGGAACAGCCGGTCCAGGATGAGGAAGTCGGCCACCCGCTGTGACTCGCCGCCGGTCCAGCTGCGGCTGCGCAGGAACGACTCATACGCCCCGCAGGCGTGCAGCAGCATCTGCCAGCCCAGTTCGGCCGGGGTGTCCGGCATCCGGGCCAGCAGCATCCGGGCGGTCATGTCCACCCGTTCCACGCTGCGGCCCAGCAGCAGGAACCGCCACGCGTCGTCGTGGCTCATGGTCGAGTCGGCCAGGCCGAAGAACAGGGCCGCCCGTTCGCGGACGAAGCGCAGGTAGACGTGTGGGCCCAGCCGTTCGGCGGCCCGGCGCTGACCGGGCAGTTTGAGCGCGGAGACGTTCAGGCACTCCCACATCTCCCCCGATATCACCTCGCGCACACTGCGGGCCCCGGCCCGGGCGGCCAGCACCGCACCGGCGATAGCGCTCGCGCTGGCCCGGTCGTAGGCCAGCCGGTCCAGGGTCAGGCCGATGGTCAGCCGGCCCTCGTCCGGTGGCGGCATACCCAGCACGGCCAGCAGCGCGCTGCAGCCGCGGTCCTCGTCGGCCTGCGGCTCGACCAGCATCCGGTGCACGTACACGTCCACCATGCGGGCGGTGTCATCGGCCCGCTCGATGTAGCGGCCGGTCCAGAAAAGGGTCTCGGCGATCCGGCTGAGCAGGCCGGTCCGCTCAGCAGCCCCGGCGCTCATGAGCCCACCTCGCTGACGCCCGGCGGCCGCATTCGCGGACGCACCGCGCTGGCCGATTCGCTCGCCAGCTCGCTCACGAGCCCACCTCGCTGGCGCCCGGCGGCCGCATTCGCGGACGCACCGCGCTGGCCGATTCGCTCGCCAGCTCGCTCATTGCTGATCTCCGGCCGGGCCGCGCTGCCGGCCGGCCGCCGCGCCCTCGGGGGCGTGACCGGCGGGTGCCAGCCACGGCAGGCCGCTCCCGGCGGTGCTCTCGTCCACCCGCCCGGATGCGGGCGGAGTGGCGCCCGCCAGCACCCAGGTGTCCTTGGACCCGCCGCCCTGGCTGGAGTTCACGATCAGCGCGCCCTCGCGCAGCGCCACCCGGGTCAGGCCGCCGGGCAACACCCACACGTCCCGGCCGTCGTTCACCGCGAACGGCCGCAGGTCGATGTGCCGGGGCGCCAGCCCGTCGCCGGTCAGCACCGGGGTGGTGGACAGCGCGACCGGCCGTTGCGCCATCCAGTTCCGCGGCTGCGCGGCGACCCGGGTGCGCAAGCCCTCCAGGGTCCGCTCGTCGGCGTGCGGGCCGATCACGATGCCGGCGCCGCCCGCCCCGTCCACCGGCTTGAGCACCAGTTCACCCAGCCGGCCGAGCACCCAGTCCAGCACGTCCGGGTCGTCCAGCCGGTAGGACTCCACGTTGGGCAGCAGCGGCTCCTCGCCGGTGTAGTAGCGGATCAGATCCGGCATGTAGGTGTACAGCAGCTTGTCGTCGGCCACCCCGTTGCCGACCGCGTTGGCGATGGTGACGTGCCCGGCCCTGGCCGCGTTGAGCACGCCCGGGCAGCCGATGACCGAGTCCGGCCGGAAGTGCAGCGGGTCCAGGTAGTCGTCGTCGACCCGGCGGTAGATCACGTCCACCGGCTGGCTGCCCTGGGTGGTCTGCACGAAGACCTGGTTGCCCACGCAGGCCAGGTCCCGGCCCTCGACCAGCTCCACGCCCATCAGCCGGGCCAGCAGGGTGTGCTCGAAGTAGGCGGCGTTGTACACCCCGGGGGTGAGCACCACGACGACCGGGTCGGTGCTGCGCGGCGGGGCCGCGGCCCGCAGCGCGGCGAGCAGCCGCGCCGGGTACTCCTCCACCGGGCTGACGTGCTGCTCGGCGAACAGGGCCGGGAACGTCCTGGTCATGGCCAGCCGGTTCTCCAGGACGTAGCTCACCCCGGACGGCACCCGGACGTTGTCCTCCAGCACCCGGAAAGCGCCCTGCTCGTCCCGGATCAGGTCGATGCCCGCGATGTGCACCCGCACCCCGTTCGGCGGGGTCAGGCCGGCCACCTCGCGGCGGAAGTGCCGGGAGCCGAACACCACCCGCCAGGGCATCACCCCGTCCGCGAACACCCGGCCCGGGCCGTACACGTCGGCCAGGAACGCCTCCAGCGCCAGCACCCGCTGCCGCACCCCGCGGGAGACGTGATCCCACTCCGCCGCGTCGATGATCCGCGGCACCAGGTCCAGCGGGAACGGCCGCTCCTCGCCCGCGTAGTCGAAGGTGACGCCGCGGTCGGTGAAAGCGCTGGCCATCTGGTCGGCGCGGTAGCGCAGTTCGGCCGGATCCAGCGGCTGCAGGGCGGCGAGCAGCGCCCGGTAGGGCCGCCGCGCCACGCCCGGTGCCTCGAACATCTCGTCCCAAGCCGCCGCGAGCCGGTAACCCTCGAAGATGTCCGCCACGACGGAAGCCTAATGAACGCGTATTACGCCGTTGTTACCAAACATCACAGCGGTCTGCCTGGTCACGCCGCTGCGAGCACGCCCAGCCGGCGGCCGGTGGTTAGGCGGCCGGCGGCCGGGCCCAGGAAGGTGCCGGAGGTCGGGGCGACGTCGCGGTAGTCCCGGCCGGTGGCCACCGTCACGTAGCCGGCGCCGGCCTGGCGGCCGTTGCACGGGTCGTAGCCGATCGCGACCGCCTCCCGGCCCCGGGGCAGGATCACCTCCACCCAGGCGTGCGTGCCGCCTTGGCCGAGCAGGTGCCCGGAGACGTAACGCGCGGGGAGCCGGGCCAGGTGGCACAGCGCCAGCATGACGTGCGCGGAGTCCTGGCACACTCCGCGGCCGGCCGCGAGCGCTTCAGCCGCCGTGGTCGCCACGCTGGTCACGCCGTATTCGTAGCCGATCGCCGCGCCCACCGTCGCGCAGATCCGCTCGGCCACCTCCTGCGCACTGCCCGCCCGCCGGGTGAGGTCGCGGGCCAGGGTGCGCAGCCGGGCATCCGCCGCGGTCAGCGGGGTGGGGCGCAGCAGCCGCGGGCTGCGCAGCGTGACGGCGGGCAGCCGCGGCGGGCCGTCCGCCGCGGCCCGCTCGATGAGCGCGGCCAGCCGGAACTCCACGCATCGTGGCACCCGGTCGGCGCGCAGCCAGGCCACCACGTTGCCGTGCGCGTCCCGGCGGACCCGGCGGCGGGCCCGCGCGCCGGTTACGGTCAGCGTGTACCCGCGGGTGCGCTGGCCGCCGTGCCGCGGTGGCGGGACGACCACCAGCCGCTGCCGCAGCGCCTCGACCGGCGCGTCGTAGTCGTACCGGAAGCTCTGCTCCAGCAGGTAGCTCACCCGCCGGGCGCCGTCGAGGTCCAGGCCGCGGTGGTCAAGCAGCGGCGCACCCAGGATGGCCGGGTCCCAGCGCGCCAGGGGCGGCCCGGGCCGTTCCCGGGGCAGCACGGTCGGGGTCATCTCAGCCGGGCACCTCCTCCGCCTGCACGAGCATCTCTTCCAGTACCGGGCCGCCGAACGTGGTCGCCATGGCCACGTCGGAGGCGTCCCGGCCGCGGCCGATCACCACCCGCCCCTTGCGCCGGGCGTTGTTGCGCGGGTCGAAGGTCCACCACCGGTCCCCCAGCCATACTTCCATCCAGGCCGCGAAGTCCATCGGCACCGGCTCCGGCGGCACGTCCAGGTCGGGCAGGTACCCGAAAACGTACCGGGCCGGGATGTTCAGCGCGCGGCAGAACGACACGGCCAGATGGGTGAAGTCCCGGCAGACCCCCAGCCGGGCCGCGTTGACGTCGGCCGCGCTGGAGCGTGCCGTCGAACTGCCGTACTGGAAGGTCAGGTGCCCGTGCACATGATCGCAGATGGCCTGCACCCGCGGGTAGCCAGGTGGCAGCGCGCCGAACCGCGACCAGGCCTCGTCGCCGAGCACGTCGGGCAGGCAGTACCGGCTGGGCAGCGTGTAGATCAGGGTGTCGTCGGGCAGTTCGTCGGGCAGGCACTCGCGGGCGCCGGGGTCGGCGTCCTCCACCGCGTCCGGGACCGTGGCCAGTGCGGAGTAGCGGAACCTGGAGCGCCCGGCGGGCAGCACGGCCCGGGCGCAGGGGTTGCCGTACAGGTCGGTGTAATGCCGCAGCGCGACGGACGGCTCCGCCGACCACTCCTCGGCCCCGATGCCGACGGCCGCGGACGAGGCCGGCTGCACCTGGAAGATCACCGGCGTGGTGACCTCAGCACGCCAGCTGAAAACGCACCCCACCCGCAATTGTCGCGTCGTCATGTCCCCATCGTGGGGCTTGCGTGTTTCGGCAGGGTTACGGCGGCAGGCCGTGCCAGCCAGGCGTGGCGGGCCGCTCCACGGTCGGCTGACCGACGGGCCAGGGTCGGCAGGTGCTGGGAGCCGAGCACCATCCGTCAGAGCACCACCCACGTCCGCGAACACCCGGCCCAGGTCATACACGTCAGCCAGGAACACCTCCAGCGCCAGCACCCGCTGCCCTGTTACCAGATGTCACGACAGCCCCCTGGTCAGGGCCGCATAGACAGGCCCGGGTTCCACCTCCTGGTCAACCAGCAGATTCAGGCTGCCGCCAGCAGACCGAACGCTCGCCGGCCAGCCGGCTGCTGCTGCCAAACTGATGACATGGCCGACAACCGCTTCTCCATGACGAGGGTGAGACTGAAGCACTACCGGAGCATCGCCAGCGCTGAAGTCAACCTTGGGGATCTTCTTTTTCTCGTCGGCCCCAACGGGTCAGGCAAGAGCAACTTCCTGGATGCGCTCCGGCTCACGTCGGAGTCCCTGCAGACGTCCCTGGATCAGGCGCTGCGCAGTCGGGGTGGGGTGACCGAGGTCCGGCGCCGATCGACCGGCCATCCCACTCATTTTGGAATCGACCTGGATTTTCGCGGTGAGGGTTTGCGGGGGGCCTACGGATTCGAGGTTGGCGCGGTAAAAGGTGGCGGATTCCGGATCTCTCGCGAGTACTGCGACATCTGGTTCGATCCACCCACAGGCGAAGGGAAACGTCACCCCGACGCCAGGTTCAGCGTGGTGGACGGTAAACTGGACTCCACGACTGAGCCAGTGATGCCACCAGCCAGCGAGCAGCGGCTTTACCTGATCGCGGCGGCCGGCCTCGAAGCTTTCCGGTCCGCTTTCGACGGTTTGGCCGGCATCAGCGTGTTCAATCTGAACCCAGACGTCATGCGCCAGCCGCAGACCCCGGACGCCGGAGAACTGCTGCACCGGGACGGGGCCAACGTCGCCAGCGTCCTGGACCGGCTCGAGCACAGCAAAAGCGGGAGTGCCGACAAGGCCCGGATCGAAGAGTACCTGCGGCAGATCGTTCCCGGCATGCGTGGCGTCATCAGATCGGATCTGGGTAGCTGGGAAACACTCCAGTTCACGCAGAATGTGCCGGGAGCGAAGAACCCGTGGCGCTTTCAGGCGCAGTCCGTCTCCGACGGGACACTCCGGGCGCTCGGCGTACTTGTGGCCCTGTTCGCCGGGACCGGCGGAACACTCAGCACGGTCGGTGTCGAGGAACCCGAGAGTGCGCTGCACCCAGCGGCCGCAGGAGTGCTTCTGGATGCGCTTCGCGACGCCAGCGAACGCCGTCAGATTATCGTCACGAGCCACAGCCCTGACCTGCTTGACCGGCACGACTTCGAGCTTTCGGAGTTGCGTGCGGTTCGCTCCGTTAGGGGCGAGACGATCATCGGAGAGCTTGACCAGGCGGGCACCCTCGCGCTGCTCGAGGATCTGTATACGCCCGGCGAACTACTGCGGACGGATCAGCTTCTTCCCGCTACGGCAAACCGGGTGGAAGCCCGGTGACCACGCCGCCGGTCATCGCGCCGATCGTGGAAGGACACGGTGAGGTGTTTGCAGTCCGCAACATCATCACCCGAATCGGTATGAATTTGCTGGGCGGAATATGGATTGAGGTGGCGCAGCCCTTTCGGCTCGACGCCGGCAAGATGCGCAAGCCTGACGAACTGGCCAAAGCCGTCCGGACCGTAGCTGCCCGTGTCGAGGGCCCCGGCGGGGTCCTCGTATTGCGTGATGGTGACGACGCGGACATCGACTGCCCGGTCCAACTGGCCGAAAGACTGAGACCTGACCACAACCTGGTCTCCGTCAGCGTCGAGGTCGTCGTCGCTTACCAGGAGTATGAGTCCTGGTTCCTCGCCGCCGCCGAGTCGCTTCGGAAGCATCCGGATGTGCGCGATGATGCTGTCGCTCCCGCGAACCCTGAGGGCAAGCGGGACGCGAAGCGCGAGCTTGGGAAGCTGATGCTGAAGTCGTACCGGGAAACCCTGCATCAGCCAAAGTTCTCCGCTCTCATCGACCTGGAAACAGCCAGCAAAAACAGCAGATCGTTCCGTCGTATGGTGCACGCGGTGGAGACGCTGGCGGGCTGAACTCGCTGGCCTTCGCGGCCAGGCCACGCGGCGCGCTCACTGGCCGCGTGTCCGGAGGCTGGCATAGGCTGCGGGCATGCCGCGCTATGAGTACCGGTGCCGGGCCTGCGGTGCCACCTTCGAGCTGACCAGGCCGATGCGTGAGTCGGCCGACCCGTGCGCCTGCCCGCAGGGGCACGACGACACGGTGAAGCTGCTGTCCACGGTGGCCGTGGGCGGCCGGGCGGGGACTGGCCCCGCGCCGTCCGGTGGCGGCGGGGGTGGCGGCTGCTGCGGCGGCGCCTGCGGCTGCGGCTGACCCGGCGGTGCTCAGCGACACCCGGCTGCGGGCCGGGCTGGCCAGTGCGACCGCACGGCTCGCCGCGGTCGTGGCCGTCACCGACGAGGCCACCCGGGTGCCGTCCTGCCCGGACTGGTCGCTGCGCCAGCTCACCGGGCACGTCGGCCGGGTGCACCGGTGGGCCGGCGAGATCGTGAACCGCCGCTCCGCCGGGATGCTGGACTTCCGCGAAGCGCCGGACGGGAAGCTGCCCGGCGCCCTGGCCGACCGCGCGGACTGGCTCACCGCCGGGGCGGACCGGTTCGCCGCCGCGGTCGACGGCGCGGCCGGAGAGCAGATGTGGACCTGGCTGGGGCCGGGGCCTGCCGGGTACTGGCTGCGCCGGATGGCGCACGAGACCGGGGTGCACGCCGCCGACGCGGAACTGGCCGTGGGCTCACTCACCCCGATGGACGCTGACCTGGCCGCCGACGCACTCGACGAGATGCTCGGCTTCGCCACCGCGCTGCGGTCCGGCGGGCCCGTCCCGGCGCTCGAGCCGGGCGCGACCCTGCACCTGCACGCCACCGACGACGGCCTGGACGGCGCGGGCGAATGGCTGATCACCGTGCTGCCCGCCGGGATCGGCGTACGGCCAGGGCATCAGAAAGCCGACATCGCGCTGCGCGGCCCGGCCGCCACGCTGCTGCTGGTGCTGACCCGCCGCCTGGCTCCGGACCAGCCCGGCGTGGACGTGCTCGGTGACGCGGCGCTGCTGACTCCCTGGCTCGAGGTCACCCGGCTCTGACGGCGGCCGGGCGCAGGGCCTGAGCCGCGACCGGATCGTCAGCCCGGCCAGCCGCAGGCGGCGCGGGGCCGGGGACTAGGTTTCCGGTATGCCTTCGATCGATGACATCGCGGCGGACTACGTGACGCGGGTTGCCGTCCTGGACCCCTGCTACGCCACCCGCGCCGGGATTCCGGGGCACGACCACGAGCTGCCGGATCTCAGTGCCGAGGGTTTCGCCGGGCGGGCTGAGCTGGACCGCTCCACTCTCGCGGCCCTGGACGCGGCCGGCGCCCCCGGACCACGCGAGCAGGCCGCACGGGCCGCGATGCGGGAGCGGCTGGCCCTGGCGGTGGAGCGCTACGACGCCGGGGACACCACCAGCGAGCTCAACACCCTCGTCAGCTGGGTGCAGCAGGTGCGCGAGGTCTTCGACCTGATGCCCACGGACGGCGCGGAGGCTGCCGCGGATATCGCGCGGCGGATGGCCGCGGTGCCGCGGGCCTGCCGTCAGCTGGCGGCGACCTTGCTGGACGCGGCCCGGGCGGGCCACGTCACGGCCAGGCGGCAGGTCGAGGAGACCGCCGGGCAGTGCGCGGCCTGGACCAGGCCGGAGGATTCTTTCTACGCTGGGCTGGCCGTCCGGCTGACCGGGGTCCCCGGGGCGCTGCGGGCGGAGCTGGATGCGGCGGCACGCGCGGCCACGGCCGGTGTCGCCGAGCTGGGCGGCTTCCTCCGCCGCGAGCTGATGCCGCTGGCTCGGCAGAAGGACGCCTGCGGGCCTGAGGTCTACGACCGGGCCTCGCGGCATTTCCTCGGCGCTGCCGTGGACCTGCGGGAGGCCTACGACTGGAGCTGGGCGGAGCTCGCCCGGCTGCGGGCCGAGCTGGCCCGGGTCAGCGACCTGATCCGGCCCGGGGCCAGCGTGGCGGAGGCCATGGCCATCCTGGACGAGGACCCGGCCCGGCGTATCGAGGGGCGCGAGAACTTCCGGGCCTGGATGCAGGAACTGGCCGAGCACACCATCGCGGAACTGGACGGGACGCATTTCGACATCCCGCGGCCCGCGCACCGGATCGAGGCCGTGATCGCCCCCACCAACGACGGGGGCATCTCCTACACCGAGCCCTCCAGCGACTGGTCCCGGCCCGGGCGGATGTGCTGGTCCGTGCCGGACGGCGTTGACGTCTTCGCCACCTGGAAGGAGGCCACGGTCGTCTACCACGAGGGCGTTCCCGGCCATCACCTGCAGATGTCGCACGCCCTGGCGGAGGAGAACCTGAACCGCTGGCAGCGCACGGCCTGGGTGTCCGGCCACGGCGAAGGCTGGGCGCTCTACGCCGAACGGCTCATGGGGGACCTCGGGTACCTGGCGGACCCGGGAGCCTACCTCGGGATGCTCGACAGCCAGCAGCTGCTCACCGCCCAGGTGACCCTGGACATCGGGGTGCACCTGGAGCTGGCGGTGCCCCGGGGCACCGGCTGGCACGACGGTGAGCGCTGGGACGCCGGGCTCGCCTGGGAGCTGCTGCGCGCCCACTCCAGCTGGGATGACCCGCAGCTGCGCTCCGAGCTGCGCCGCTGCCTCGGCCTGCCCGGCCAGGCTCCGTCCTACAAGCTGGGCGAGCGGATCTGGCGGCAGGCCCGGGAGGACGCCAGGGCCCGGGCCGGCGGCGCCTTCAGCCTGAAGGACTTCCACGCCCGGGCCCTCAGCCTGGGTGCGATGGGCCTGGACCCGCTGCGCGAGGCCCTGGCCCGCCTCTAGGCCGGCAGGCGCTTCTTCGCCTCCTCGTACAGGTCGGCGGGCAGCGGGCCGCGTTCTGCGATGGCGATGTTGCCGGCCAGGTGCGCCGGGTTCGACGTGCCGACGATCGTGGTGGACAGGCCGGGATGGCTGAGCGTGAAGCGCAGGATGAACTCCATGTTGCTCAGGCCCGCGTCCCGCAGCAGATCGGTCACACCGGAGTCTTCCCAGTTCCGCTGGCCCAGCCCGGGGTCCTGGCTGAGTGGCCCGGTGCGCCAGTTCTTCTCCTCCGACGCGGCCCCGCGCGCCGCGCCGCCCCGG
>Ga0070737_10006958_pt1 | contig 10159 bp, 7 predicted proteins | sample Coa_R1_10_FD_66438 | JGI IMG/M metagenome (GOLD analysis project Ga0070737, IMG submission 66438) | Surface soil microbial communities from Centralia Pennsylvania, which are recovering from an underground coalmine fire - Coalmine... | ecosystem: Environmental > Terrestrial > Soil > Unclassified ...
TCCGGCACCTCGTCGAGCTCGTCGACGAAGATCGCGCCGCGCCGTTCGAGGTCGTGCACGACGTGGGTGTTGTGCACGATCTGCTTCCGGACGTACACCGGCGACCCGCGCTGGGCCAGCACGCGCTCCACGATCTCGATGGCCCGCTCCACCCCCGCGCAGAACGACCTCGGCCCGGCCAGCAGCACCAGCCGCGGGCCGCACGCGGCGGCCCACCGGTCGAGCACCGGCCCGGCCGCGCGCAGCGACCGCAGCGCGGACAGGCCCCCGGTCAGCACGCCAGGCCGCAGCAGCGGCCGGTCCGCCGTGTCCGAGATGGCCCGGATGACGGCCAGCGGGCGGTCCCCCGCCGCACTGGCCAGCGCGGCCGATTCCATGTCGGCGGCCACCATGCCGGCCTGGGCCAGCCGCTCCCGGTCACCGTTTCGGACCAGGTGGTCGACGGTGGCCACCTTGCCGGTGCGGGCGCGGAGCCCGGCCCGGCGCAGCTCGCCGGCCAGCAGCGGGGCAGACGGCACGCGGACCCCGGCGCCGGGGCCGTCGTCCGAGACCGCCACGACCTCGGAGGCGACGACCAGGTCGCCCGGGCTGAGGTCGGCGGTCAGGCCGGCGCCCGTGCCGGTGATCGCCATCATCCCGAATGTTCCGTGGCTCACCTCGACCGCCCGGTGCGAGGCTCTCCTGGTGCCGTAGCCGGTCCGTAGCACGCTGGCGCCGGCGGCGCCGTCGCCCGCCGGTGCCTGGGAACCGGTGGCCCGCGAACCGGCCCGGGCGCTGTCGCGCAGACCGCGCCGGACGGCCCTGGCCTCCACGCGCAGCGGCGCGCAGACGAGCAGCGGCGGCTGGTCGCCGGGCGGCCTGCCGTCCGGCGACGGCGAGTGGAGCGGCTCGGTCATCGTGTACCTCGCACGTAGCGGCCCAGGGCGCTGACCGGGAAGGCCACCCGGTACAGGTGGTAGTTGATGTAGAAGTCACCCGGGAACCCGGTCCCGGTGAACTGGGGCTCGTCCCAGGAACCCTCGGCGTTCTGGGTGCTGGCCAGCCAGCGCACACCGCGTTCCACCGCCGCGTCCGCGCCGCCGGCCGCCAGCAGGGCCAGCAGCGCCCAGGCCGTCTGGGAAGCGGTCGACGTGCCCTGCCCGGCCAGGGCCGGGTCGTCGTAGGAACGCAGGTCCTCGCCCCACCCGCCGTCCGGGTTCTGGTGGGATTCCAGCCACGCGACCGCGCGGCGGATGGCCGGCTTGGACGGCAGCACCCCCGCGGCGATCAGCGCGGGGACGGCCGCGCCGGTGCCGTAGATGTAGTTCGCGCCCCACCGCCCGAACCAGGAGCCGTCCGGTTCCTGGTTGCGCAGCAGCCAGACCACGCCGCGCCGGGCGGCCTTGCTCCCGGCCAGTCCCTCGGCGGCCAGCGCCTCGACGATGTGGGCGGTCACGTCGGCCGACGGCGGGTCGATCACCGCGCCGAAGTCGCAGAACGGCAGCTTGTTGACCAGTTCGCGGGTGTTGTCCGCGTCGAACGCGCCCCAGCCGCCGCATCTGGACTGCATCCCGTTCAGCCAGCGCACCGCGCGGTCGATCGCGGGCCGGGCTCCGGCGCCTGCCGGAAGCTGGACCCGGCGGAGCGCGAGCACGGCCTCGGCGGTGTCGTCGGTGTCGGGGTAGTAATCGTTGTCGAACTCGAACGACCAGCCACCCGGGGCCAGTTCCGGCCTGCGCACCTGCCAGTCACCCGGCCCGGGCACCTCCTCGCCCAGGACCCACCGCGCCGCCTTGACCAGGGCGGGGTGGTCGGCGGGCAGGCCCGCGTCCTGAAGGCCGACCATAACGAGAACCGTGTCCCAGACCGGCGACTGGCACGCCTCCAGGCGGTGCACCGGCCCGTCGGGGGTGTCCTCCTTGACGGTGAACCGGTCCAGACCGGCCAGCCCGCGCGCGATGATCGGGTGGTCGAGGCGGTAGCCGAGCAGGTTGAGGCCGATCAGCGAGTACACCCAGGGCGGCTGAATGCCGCCCCAGCAGCCGTCGCGTTCCTGCCGGGCGATGATCCAGTCGGCGCAGCGGCGGAGCGCGGCCCGCCGGACGGCCAGGGCCGGGCGGCCCGCCAGCCCGGCCAGGCCCTTGCGCTCGTAGACGTGCAGCGCCTTGTCCAGGTTGGCGAAGAACACGGCCCACGGGTCGGCCGGACGGTCGGCTGGCCCGGCGCCGGCGCGAAGCTCCGGGATGCTGAAGGGCAGCCGCCGGACCGGGCGCTGCGAGCCGACGACGGCCAGCGCGACGATCGTCTGCCGGGCCCAGCAGCCCCAGTCGTAGATGTTGAGCGGGAACCAGGACGGCAGGTAGATCAGCTCGGGCGGGATGACCGGGAGGTCATCCCAGGACCACTCGCCGAACATGGCCATCCAGATCCGGGTGAAGACCCGGCTGGCCTCCAGGCCACCTTGAGCCCGGATCCATTCCGCCGCGGTGCTCATGTGCGGCGCGTCCGGCTCGTCACCGGCCAGCCGCAGCGCCACATAGGCCTCGATCGTGGTGGACAGGTCACCCGGGCCGCCGAAGAAGTTGGCCCAGGTGCCGTCGTCACGCTGCTGCGACCGGATCCAGCGGGCCTCGGCGGCCGTGTGCGCCTCGTCGCCCACGCCGAGGAACTCACGCATCAGCAGGTCCTCGGCGTCCATGGTGACGTTGGTCTCGAGCTCGCCCTGCCACCAGCCCTGCTCGTGCTGAGTGTTCAGCAGGTGGTCACGGGCACGGTCCAGCGCGTCCCGCGCCAGACCCGCGGCCGGGCCGCCATCCGCTGCCTCTCGTGCGTGCGTCACCGTCATCTACGTAGATCCCCGTCCTACCACTGCCGAGCCGTGATGAACTCCGCGATCGCCATGAACTCGGCTCGTACGTCCTCCGGGATGTCGGCCTCGGCCAGGCACTTGCTGGCCGAGCTGAGCTGGGTGTCCGCCTCGGCCTCGGCCCAGTGCCGGCCACCGGCCGCCTCGACCAGGCCGGCCGCGTGGGCCAGTTCCTCTTCGGACAGCGGGTCGGTCCGGGCCAGCAGCTCCGCGAGCTGCCGGCTCTCCGGCGTGCCGCTGTTCAGCGCGGCCACCACGGGCAGGGACTTCTTGCGCGCCCGCAGATCGGACCGGACCGGCTTGCCGGTCACCTCCGGCGCGCCCCAGATGCCGAGCAGGTCGTCGGTGAGCTGGAACGCCTGCCCGATGTGGGCGCCGAAACCCGCCAGGCCCATGGCCAGCGACGGCGCCGCACCGGCGTGGATCGCGCCGATGCTGCACGCGCAGGCCATCAGCGCGGCCGTCTTGTCGCCGGCCATCTCCAGGCACTCGGTCAGGCCCACGTCGGCCCGCTTTTCGAAGGCGAGGTCGGCGCCCTGGCCCGCGATGAGCCGCTGCACGGCGGCGGACAGGCACCGGGCGGCCCACAGACCCTGCGGCGCGTTGTCCTCCAGCAGCAGGTCCTGGGCGAGCGCGAGGAGCCCGTCGCCGGCCAGGATGGCCGCGCCCACGCCGAAGACGGTCCACGCCGTCGGCCGGTGCCGGCGCTCGGTGTCACCGTCCATGATGTCGTCGTGCAACAGGGACCAGTTGTGCACCAGTTCCACGGCCACCGCGGCCGGGACGCCACGCTCGGCCGGAACCCCGGCGGCGCGCGCCGACAGCAGGGCCAGCGCCGGGCGCAGGGCCTTGCCCGCACCGTCGGCCGACGGGTTGCCGTCCGCGTCCGTCATGCCCAGGTGATAGGCGGCGACGGCCCGGACCTCGGGAGACAGCCGGGTCACGGCCGCGGCCAGGGCGGGGCCGACGACGTCGCGCGCCAGGCCCACGCCGGCCGGCATCACGGCGGTCACGCGGCCGCTCCCACGCGCAGTCCCGCGCCCGGCAGCGGGCTGCCGCCCAGGTCGCCGAGTCCCCGTCTCAGCTCGATCGCCGCGTTCAATCCGCTGCGCACCGCACCCTCCATCGTGTCCGGCCATCCGGTATCGGTCCATGCTCCGGCGAGCGCCAGCCCGGGCAGCGCGGTGGCCGCCTCCGGCCGCAACCGCCCACACCCCGGACCCTGGCGAAACGTCGCCCGTCGTTCCCTCGTCACAAAGAACTCGCTGACCCGCGCGTCTTCGGCACCCGGCAGCAGTTCGGCCAGCGCGGGCACGAAGATTTCGCGCAGCCGGGCCGCGGGCACGTCGACATAGGGGTCCGCGGCCGACTGGGAGATCGCGAGGTACTGCCCCCGGCCGCTCGCGCCGAAACCGGAGATGTCGGTCCGGTCGAACAGCCACTGCACGGGCGAGTCCACGGCCGCCGCGAACGGCAGCCTGGTCACCCGCCGGTCGTAGATCACGTGCACGTTGATGATCGGCGAGGTGCCGAGCTCGGCCCAGGTCCCGGTCGGGACGCCGGCCTGCGGCGGCACCAGCTTCGCGGCTCCCTGCGCGGGTGTCGCGATCACCACACCGTCGGCCCGGAGCACGCCGGACGCGTCGCCGTCACCGGCGTCCTCGCCCTCGCCACGGGCCAGGCGGATCAGGTACCGGCCGCGCGGACCGTGCTGCCCGCCGGATTCGGCGGGCCCGCCGTCGGCGGAACTCTCCGCGGCCACCTCGACCGAGGCCGCCTTCACGCCCAGCCGTACCTCCGCACCCAGGCGGCGGAGCAGGGCCAGGCCGGCGGTGCCGTGCAGTTCGCCGAGGGGCGCGGCCGGGACCCCGATGTCGGCGGCGTCCCGCTTGCCCAGCAGCGCGGTCTTGACCACGGTGGCCGCCAGGGCCAGCGACGCGTCGTCGCCGGGGATGTTGAGCGAGGACACGGTGAACAGGTCCCAGAGGACCCGCCGGGTCCGCTCGTCCTGACCGCGCGCGGCCAGCCAGTCGCCGAGGCGCTGGCCGTCCAGGGCCGGGTCGGCGGGGTCGAGCATCCGCATGGCGAGGGCGGCACGCGTCACCCGCGCCCGCTGCGCCAGGGAGATCAGCGGATAGCGGGCAAGCGCGGTGCCCATGTGCAGCGGGCCGGGCAGCCCGGTCCGGCGGAGCCTCGCGGTGCGGTTCGGTGCCAGCACGGTCACGTCGAAGCGGTCCTGGAGCCGGACCGAGCCGGTCATGCCCAGCCGCGCCAGCAGGCCCCGGTAGGCGGTGCAGCAGCGGAGGAACACGTGCTGGCCGGTGTCGACCACCAGGGCCCCGCGGTTGAACGAGGTGGTCGCGCCGCCCAGCCGGGGCCGGGCCTCCAGCAACGTGACGGCCGCCCCGGCCTCGGACAGCGCGATGGCCGCGGTGATCCCGGCCAGCCCGCCGCCGATCACCACCACGCGCCGCCGCGCGGAAATCGGCCCGCTCATGAACGCGCCCCCCTGGCCCGCCGGCCCCGATCCGGATGGCCCCTGCCCCGCCGGCGGAACGGGCCCGTGAGCAGCGGCCACGCCAGTGACCTGGCGGCCACCAGGGCCTTCTCCTGCCCGGACAACGACAGCCGGCCGCGCAGCACGGCGGCGGGCTCGGCGGCGATCCGGTCCAGCAGTTTCCGGTAGATGCCTGCCATCGCCCCCGTGCAGGCGGCGCTGCGGCCATCCAGCATCGGCAACAGCCGCAGGCCCGTGGCGTACCAGTCCCGGGCCCTGGCCGCCTCGAACTGGATGACCCGGACCAGCCGCGCCTCCTCCGCCGGATCGGCGGCGGGCTCGGCCGATGGGCCGCCCGCCGTCAGCGTGCAGCCGAACCGGTCAAGGTCTTCGGCCGGCAGGTACACGCGGCCGTTGCCGTAATCCTCGCGGATGTCGCGCAGGATGTTGGTGATCTGGAGGGCCACGCCCAGCGAGTCGGCCAGCGGCGCGGCCGCCTGCGGGTCGTCGGCGCCGAAGACCCCGAGTGAGAGCCGGCCGATGGAGCCGGCCACGCAGCGGCAGTAGTGCAGCAGTTCGTCGAAGGTCGCGTAGGAGGTGCCCCTGACGTCGGCGACGCAGCCGTCGATCAGTTCGCCGAACGCCGGGATGGGCACGCCGAAGCGCTTGCCGGCGTCGGTGAGGGCCACGAGTACGGGATCGTCCTCGGCCGCGGACGCGTCGCGGGCGCAGGTCATGCCGAGCACGGCCGCACGCGCATCCTCCAGCGCCGCGAGCCGGTCCTCGGCCGGCATGGTGCCGTCGCCGATGTCGTCGATCCGCCGCGCGAACGCGTAGACGGCGGCCAGCGCCTGGCGCTTGCCCGCCGGCAGCAGCCGGATCCCGTAAGCGAAATTGCGCGCCTGCGCCCAGGTGATCTCCTCGCAGGCGCGGTAGGCCTCAGCGGTGTCCGTGTCCCTCACCTCCCTCTCAGATAGGCCCGGATCGCCTTCCCGGCCGTCTCCCGCTTATCCGGCCGGGGGGTCGAACTCAGCACATCGTGGCCGCTGCGCTCGATCGCGGACAGCGCGGCGCGACCGCCGGCCACGTAGCCGGCCACCGCCAGCCGGGCGGCGCCCCGCAGCGTTCCGACGAGCGGCGCACCCTCGTCGAGCAGGGCGGACGCCCGCGCCGTTTCGTATCCGATCAGCGCACGCACCCTGGGTCCCGTCACGGGCTCGGCGAGATCGTCCTCGGCGACCCCGAACCGCTCCATGTCCCGCCGCGGCAGGTAGATCCGGCCGTTTTGGAGGTCTTCCGCCACGTCCTGCCAGTGCTCGGCAAGCTGAAGAGCAGTGCAGATGTTATCGGAGAGGCGGACCCGTTCCGCGGAGGCCGCACCGAAGATATGCAGCACGACCAGGCCGACCGGGTTGGCGGACAGCCGGCAGTAGCCGACCAGGTCCTCGAACGTCTCGTACCGCGTGACGATCTGGTCCTGCCGGTTGGCCTGGATGAGGTCGAGCAACGGCTGGATCGGCACCCCGCACCCGGCCACCGTGACCGCGAGCTCGCGCAGCGCCGCGAGGCGCGGGCCGCCGGACCCGGTCTCGTAGATACGCCGGACGTCCGCCTCCAGTTCGTCCAGCAGGTGGAGCCGGCCCGCGGGCGGTATCTCGTCCCCGATGTCATCGGTGAGCCGGGCGAAGCCGTACAGCGCCATCAGATGCCGCCGGTACCTGGCCGGAAGGACGCGCATGGCGACGGGGAAGTTCTCCGCGGACGCCTTGGCGGCCGCGGCGAGGGTGACCGCCTCCGCCGTGACCTCCCCCGCGGATGTCCGCACGCTGGGAGCGGACGCGTCCTCAGTACCGCTCACGTTGCCAGGCATGCCCATAGTTTCGTGGCTGCCATGGAATGATTGCAAACAATGACACACGCGTCACCTGACGCCCGTGTCGGTGATTGGGTCTGTCCGGCGCCCGCCGCGACGTTTCGCGTGCGCGTTTGCGCCACTGCCCGCATGTGTTTGGTTACCCCCAAGGGTTAATAATTTGCATATGCGAAGCTGTGGGTGATATACAGCGAGCCGATCATACCGGTCGTACCGCACCTGTCCAGCAGCGACGATGCAGCCCGGGGCGGACACGTGGGCGACACCGGCGAGATACAAAGCTGATACATATTCGATGCGTCATCGCGTCAAAGCCGCCGATCGGATGGACGGCCAGAGTGGCGGATAGCAGCGGAAAACGCACGCCGCCATTTCACCCGAACGCGTTACCAAGCGCCACGGGCGCAGGCAATTTACGTCAGGTTCGCCAGATCAGTACGAGGGCGCAGTCGTCGGAACTGCCCACGTCGCGCTGCATGGTGACGACCAGGTCGCCCGCACCGTGCCGGAAGCCGTTGGTGACCAGCCGTTCGGACTCACCGAGCAGTTTGTCGATGCCGGCGTCGATGTCGCGGCCCGGCGCCTCGACGAGCCCGTCGGTGTAGAGCATCAGCGCGTCGCCCCGGCGCAGCACGCCCTCTTCCTGTGTGGTCGGCACGGCCTGGAGGTCGGCGACCACGCCGAGGACGATCCCGCGTGCCCGGGTGATCCGCCACCTGCCGCTGGCCGCCTCGTAGTGAACGGCCGGCAGGTGACCGGCCGAGGCGATCACGTACTCCCCCGACGTCAGGTCCAGCGACAGGTGGACCGCGGTGACGAAGCCCTCGCTCCAGCGGCCGCGGCGCAGGTAGGCATTGCAGGCGGCGAGAAAGTCGGTCCGGGGCACGGAGCCCAGCAGCCCGCCGAACGCCCCGGACAGCAGCAGGGCCCGGGTGCCCGCGTCGATTCCCTTGCCGGACACGTCGACCAGCGCGACCTCGAGCGTCTTGCCGTCGGACGCGGAGACCACGAAGTCGCCGCCGAATGATGCCCCGCCGGCCGGACGGAGCACCACGTCCGAGCCCCAGCCGTCACCGAGCGGCGGCAGCTTGCCCTGCGCCCGGATCCGGTCCCGCAGTTCGATCAGCATCTGGTCACCGCGCAGCCCCTGGAGGCCCAGCTTGGCCCTTGTCCGCGCGAGGACGTCGGCGAAGATCGCGGTGACCGCGATCGTCGCGATGATGCCGGGACCCGCCCGGCCCCAGAACGCGTCGTAGGCGATCGTCGCCGCGGACACGAGGAACAGGACGCGGAGCGCCCTGACCCACAGCAGCATCCCGCCGGCCAGGATCGGCAGGATCATCACGCCCGGGGAGAACCACCACTCGGAGACGTGCACGGCCGCCACGCCGATGGCCACCACCGTGAGCGCCAGCCCGAACGACAGCCGCCGGTTCCGGGTGATGAATTGCCTGGTCACCACCGTACGCAGCCACCCCGTCCCGGCTCGGAGGCCGCGGGCGGCGCGCAGCGGGAAACCGGCTGGACGGGAAACCATGATGCTCGGCACCCTATCCGCAATTACGCGCCGTGGGCCTGCCGGCACGCCTCAGGTTTCCTCCGCGTCAGCGGGGGCCGGGTCGCCGGAAAAGCGGTGGCCCCGCCCGGGGTGCGGGTGTTACGAAGACAGACATGACGGAGCCCTATCCGATCCGGCCCATCGCAGAGGATGAGTTCGACGCGTTCCACCGGGTCGACGAGCACGCGTTTCACGGCTCACCGCTGTCCGCGGACGAGCGGGTCACGGTCCTCTCCCGGTTCGAGTTCGACCGCAGCCTGGCCGCCTTCGACGCCGGAACCGCCGTCGGCATCGCCGCCACGTACAGCATGCGGATGCGCCTGCCCGGGGTGACCGCGCCGGTCGCGGGGGTGAGCTGGGTGGGCGTGCTGCCGTCGCACCGGCGGCGCGGCATCCTTTCCCGCCTGATGCGCCGCCAGCTCACCGACATCGCCGCGCACGGCGAGGCGGTGGCGGCGCTGTGGGCGTCCGAGGCCGGCATCTACTCCCGCTACGGCTACGGCCGGGCCTCCTGGCACGCCGCGTTCACCGTGCGCCGGGGCGAGAGCGCGCTGGCCGCCGATGCGGCCGCCGACCCCGGCCTGCGGCTGCGCCTGACAGAGCCCGAGCAGGCCCGGCCCGAGCTGGCCAAGGTCTACGACACCGTTCTCGAGACCCGTCCCGGCTTCCTGGTCCGCACCGAGCCATGGTGGGACCGGGTGCTCTACGATCCCGAGGACCGGCGCAAGGGGGCGTCGCCGCTGCGGTGCGTGCTGGCCGAGGACGACAGCGGCCCGCGCGGCTACGCGCTCTACGCGGGGGTGGGAGCCTGGGAAGACGAGACGTTCCTGCCCGACTCCAGCATCAGCGTCCGGGAGCTGGTGACCGCGGACCCCGCGGCCAGCGCGGCGCTGTGGCGCGACCTGCTCGGCCGGGACCTGTCGCGCGAGGTCCGCGCGCTGCTGCGGCCGGTCGATGACCCGGTGCTCTTCCAGCTCGCCGACCCGCGGCGGCTGCGGCCGGTGGTCAGCGACGGCCTGTGGATCCGGATCGTGGACCTGCCGGCGGCCCTGGCCCAGCGTCGCTACGCACGCCCGGTCGACGTGGTCCTGGAGGTCAGCGACCCGCTCTTCCCCGGCAACGAGGGGCGGTGGCGGCTGCGGGCCGCCGATACCGGGCAGGCCACCTGCGAGCGGGTCTCCGGTGACGCGGACGTCTCGCTGGGTATCACCCAGCTGGGGGCCGCCTACCTCGGCGGGACCCGGCTGGGCATGCTGGCCGGGGCCGGCCTGGTCACGGAGCTCCGTCCCGGCACGCTCGCCCCGCTGTCCACGGCCATGTCGTGGGAGCCGGCCCCCTGGTGCCCGATCATCTTCTGACGAGGAGCCAACGGCGTACATGACAGGA
>Ga0070737_10006959_pt1 | contig 10158 bp, 8 predicted proteins | sample Coa_R1_10_FD_66438 | JGI IMG/M metagenome (GOLD analysis project Ga0070737, IMG submission 66438) | Surface soil microbial communities from Centralia Pennsylvania, which are recovering from an underground coalmine fire - Coalmine... | ecosystem: Environmental > Terrestrial > Soil > Unclassified ...
GCCGAAGCGACGGGTCAGGCGCTCGACCACCAGCACCGGTCGCTGGGGCTCAGCCACGGCGCCACCGCCAGCGCTGCACGAGCCACGCCCGCTCGCCGAGCAGCCCCTGCGGCTGGAGCACGATCACCGCCGCCACGAGCGCGCCGTAGATCGTCATGCGGTAGTCGGCCAGCGGGCGGAACACCTCGGGCGCCAGCGCGAGCAGCAGCGCGCCGACGACCGGCCCCCGCACCGTGCCCAGGCCGCCCACCACGATCATCGCGAGCGCCGTGATGCTCTCGGCGAAGCCGAAGTTGTAGGCGATGATGAACCCGAGATGGTGCGCCAGCAGCGCGCCGGCCAGCCCCGCGTAGCCCGCCCCCACGGCGAAGGCCAGCACCTTGAGCGCCGTGACGTTGATGCCCATCGCCCGCGCCGCCAGCTCGTCGTCGCGCAGCGCCCGCCAGCCCAGCCCGACCCACGAGCGGGCCAGCCACGCGCTCAGCGCGATCCCGACGATCACGAGCACCACGACCATCGCGAAGTAGGCGGGGGTGTCGAAGCGCAGCGGGCCCAGCGCGGGATACGGGATGCCGCCGATGCCCAGCGAGCCGCCGGTGAAGGGCAGGTACAGCGCCAGGCTCTGGGTCACCAGCCCCAGCCCCAGGGTGACGATGGCCAGGAAGTCGTCGCGCAGCCGCAGGCTGGGCAGCCCGAGCACGACGCCCAGCGCCGCGGCCACCACGATCGCCAGCGGCATGGTGACTATCCACGGCCAGCCCAGGTTGGTGGTCAGTATAGCCGTCGTGTAGGCGCCGAAGGCGTAGAACGCCGCGTGGCCGAGGCTCACCTGGCCCGCGTAGCCGGTGATCACGTTCAGGCCCAGCGCGAGCAGCACCCAGATGCCCGCCAGGATGCCGACGCTGAGCATGTAGTTGTCGAGCCCCAGCATCGGCTCACACCTTCTCGACCTGCCCGCCGAGCAGGCCCTGCGGGCGGAACAGCAGGGCGGCGATCAGCAGCACGAACGCCACCGCGTCGCGGCCGAGCGGCAGGTCGAGATAGCCGGTGACCAGCGCCTCGACCACCCCGAGCAGCAGCGCCGCCACCACCGCGCCGGCCACGCTGCCCAGCCCGCCGAGCACGACCACCGCGAACGCCTTCATCCCCGGCAGCGCGCCCATGGTGGGCTCCACGGCGTTGAAGTACAGCCCCACCAGCACCCCGGCCAGCCCGGCCAGCACGCTGCCGACGAAGAAGCTGAGCGCCACCACGCGGTCCACCGGGATGCCTAGCGAGGCGGCCGTGGTGGCGTCCTGGGCCACCGCCTGCATGGCCAGGCCTAGCTTGGTGCGCTGGATGAGGTAGGCCAGTAGCCCCAGGCCCACCAGGCTAGCCACCAGCACCAGTGCCTGCTTGGCGGTGAGCTGGAGCGGGCCCAGGACCACCGTGCCGGCGAGGTCCGCGGGGAACGGGCGCGTGTACGGCCCGCCCAGGCGGCGGAAGATGTCCTCCAGCATGAGGTACACGCCCGCGCCGGCGATGAGGGGCGCGATCGGTGACGCGCCGCGCAGCGGCCGGTAGACCATGCGCTCGATGGCCACGCCGAGCGCGCCGGCGACCACGATGGCCAGCGCCAGCGCCGGCCAGAAGCCGCCCCCCAGGGCGAGGATGACCGCCAGCGCCACGTAGGCGGCCACCATGTACACGCCGCCGTGGGCGAAGTGCAGCACGCGCAGCACGCCGTACACCAGCGTGAGGCCGGCGGCGATGAGCGCGTAGACCACCCCGATCGTCAGACCGTTCGCCACCTGCTGGAGCATGTCGTCGTTCCCGTACGCCGTCTGCACACCGCCGCGCGGCCGCGCCATCGCAGCCGCGCGGGACTCGCTCGCGCTCGCGAAGGGGAGGAGCCGCGCGGCGGCCGGCGCTAGAGATCGATCTTGTCTACGTACACGAACTCGCCGTTCTCCACGCGCACGACGAAGATCGTCTTGACCACCTCACGGTTCTCGTCGAACGAGATCTTGCCGGCGACGCCCTCGAAGTCGCGCGTCTGGGCGAGGCCCGCGCGGATCTGGTCGGTGCTAGGCCCCACCCGCCGCACGGCGTCGGCGATCACCCGCACGCAGTCGTAGGCCGAGGCGGCGATGAAGTCCGGGGTGCCGCCGTAGCGGGTGCGGTAGCTGGTGATGAACTCCTGCACCAGCGGGCGCGGGTCCTGGCGCGAGAAGTCGGAGGTCAGCACCACGCCCTCGGCCTCCTTGCCCGCCAGCTCGGGGAACTTGGGCGAGTCGAGCCCGTCGCTGGCCAGGATCGGCAGGGTCAGGCCGAGCTGGCGCGCCTGCTGTACCAGCAGCGCCCCCTCGGTGTAGTAGGTCACCAGATACAATGCTTGGGGGTTGGCCTCCTTGACCGCCGTGAGCAGCGGGGCGAAGTCCTTCTGGCCCAGCGAGAAGGTGCGCGCCACGGGCACGGTGCCGCCGCTGGCGCGCATGGCCTCGGTGAAGCCCTCGGCGATGCTGCGCCCGTAGTCGTTGTCCACATTCAGGATGGCCACGCTGCGCAGGCCGAGCTTCTTGGTGGCGTACTCCGCCATGGCGCGGCCCTGGATCTGGCCGACGTAGATGATGCGGAAGATATGGTCGCCCGCCTTGGTGATCTCGGGGTGCACCGCGTAGGCCACCACCACCGGAATCTTGGCCCGCTCGAAGATCGGGGCCGCGGCGCGCGACGGGGTGCTGTACGAGCCGCCGACCACCGCCTGGACCTTGTCCTGGTCGATCAGCTTCTGCGCCACGCTGGTGGCCTGCTCGGCCTTGTTCTGGTCGTCGTAGGCGACCAGCGTGAAGCGCACCCCGGGCACGGCGTTGCTGCGGTTGAGCTCGTCGACGGCCAGCTCGGCGCCGTTCTTGGCGCTGGTGCCGTCGGAGGCCGAGTCGCCCGTCAGCGGCCCGAAAAAGCCGATCTTCACCTCGCGGGTGCCGCCCTGGCCGCCGGTGGGCGCGGGCGCGGCGCCGCTCTGGCAGGCGGCCAGCAGCACGGCCGCGGCGGCCACCGCCCCGATGGCAGGTCGCCAGTCGATGCGTCCCATAGGCCCTCCCTTCTACGCCTCCTCGAGCATCGGGAGGCGCACGCCGTGCGCCCGCGCCGCCGCCAGCGCCTCGGGATAGCCCGCGTCGGCGTGACGCACGATACCCATCCCCGGATCGGTCCGCAGCACGCGGGCGAGCTTGCGCTCGGCGCGCGCGCTGCCGTCGGCCACCACCACCACCCCGGCGTGCAGGCTGTAGCCGATGCCCACCCCGCCGCCGTGGTGGACGCTCACCCAGCTGCCCCCGGCCGCCGTGTTGAGCAGCGCGTTCAGGATCGGCCAGTCGCCGATCGCGTCGGAGCCGTCGCGCATGCCCTCCGTCTCGCGGTACGGCGACGCCACCGAGCCGGCGTCGAGGTGGTCGCGGCCGATCACGATCGGCCCCTTGAGCACGCCGCGGCGCACCAGCTCGTTGAACAGCAGCCCGGCGCGGTCGCGCTCGCCGTAGCCCAGCCAGCAGATGCGCGCGGGCAGCCCCTGGAACGCGACCCGCTCGCGCGCCAGCCGCAACCAGCGCTGGAGGCTCGGGTGGTCGGGGAACAGCTCGCGCACGGCCTCGTCGGTGCGGTAGATGTCCTCCGGATCGCCCGACAGGGCCACCCAGCGGAACGGCCCGGCGCCGCGGCAGAACAGCGGACGGATGTACGCCGGCACGAAGCCCGGGTAGCTGAACGCCTCGGCGTGGGGCACGCCGCCCAGCTCGCCCTGCCCGCGCAGGTTGTTGCCGTAGTCGAACACCACCGCCCCGCGGCGACGCCACTCGACCATTGCCCGCAGGTGGCGCGCCATACTGGCCCGCGCGCGGCGCGTGAACTCCTCCGGCTGGGTGCGCGCCACCAACGGCGCGTCCTCGGGCGACATGTCGGCCGGCACGTAGCTGAGTGGGTCGTGCGCGCTGGTCTGGTCGGTCACCACGTCGGGGCGGAAGGTCGGCCGCGCGAGCAGGCGCGGGTGCACCTCGGCGGCGTTGCCGATCAGCCCCACGCTGAGCGGCTGGCCGTTGGCGCGCGCCTCCTCGACCCAGCGCACCGCCTCGTCGAGGTCGGCGGTCACGCGGTCGAGGTACCGCGTCTCCAGACGGCGGCGCGCCCGCGCGGGATCGACCTCGATGCACAGGGCCACGCCCTCGTTCATCGTCACCGCCAACGGCTGCGCGCCGCCCATGCCGCCCAGCCCGGCGGTGAGCACCAGCCGCCCGCGCAGTGTGCCGCCGAAGTGCTGGCGCGCGCACTCGGCGAACGTCTCGTAGGTGCCCTGCACGATGCCTTGCGTGCCGATGTAGATCCAGCTGCCGGCCGTCATCTGGCCGTACATGGTCAGCCCCAGCGCCTCGAGGCGCCGGAACTCGTCCCAGGTGGCCCAGTGGGGCACCAGCAGCGAGTTGGCGATGAGCACGCGCGGCGCGTCCTCGTGCGTGCGGAACACGCCGACGGGCTTGCCGCTCTGCACCAGCAGGGTCTCGTCGTCGGCGAGCGTGCGCAGCGCGCGCACGATGGCGTCGAACGCCTCCCACGAGCGCGCCGCCTTGCCCGTGCCGCCGTAGACCACCAGCTCCTCCGGGCGCTCGGCGACCTCCGGGTCGAGGTTGTTCATGAGCATGCGCAGCGCGGCTTCCTGCTCCCACCCCCGGCAGGAGCGCTCGGGCCCGCGCGGCGCCCGCACCACGCGCGGCCCACTAGCAGACTGGGGGGGCATCCTCACACCTCCGCAGCGCCGGGCGGGGGCGGCAGCGGCCCCAGCTCGGCGGTGAAGCGGTATTGGTCGCCGCGGTACAGCGACACCATCCAGGTCACCGGCCGGTCGCCGACGGTGAAGGTCAGCCGCTCGACCCGGAAGCCCGGGGTGCCCGGCGCGGTGGCCAGCAGGGCCGCGTCGCGCGCGCCGAGCACCGCGGCGGACATCGTGTACTGGGCGCGCACCAGCGGCAGCCGGTACTTCTCGATCAGCAGGCGATGGATCGACTCGCGCTCCAGGTCCTCGCCGAGCAGCTCCGGGCAGGTGCTGTAGGCGAGGTAGCGCGTCTCCAACGCCATCGGCTCGCCGTCGGCCAGCCGCAGTCGCTCGATGCGGATCACCCGCTCGCCGCGCGGCAGCCGCAGCCGCTCGGCCAGCTCGGCGGTGGGGCGCTCGACCCCCGCGCGCAGCACGCGGGTGCCAGGTGTCTTGCCGCGGGCGCGCATGTCCTCGGAGAAGTCGAGGATGCGGAAGGTCCCCTGCACCGGACGCGGCGGCGCGACGAAGGTGCCCCGCCCCTGCTCGCGCGCGATGAGCCCCTGGCGTTCGAGCAGTTCCAGCGCGCGCACGACGGTGCCGCGGCTGAGCCCGTAGCGCGCACACAGCTCGGCCTCGGTGGGCAGCTTGGCCCGCGGCGGCAGGCCGCTGGCGCGGATCCAGGTGCGCAGCTCGTCGGCCAGGCGCAGGTAACGCGGCAGCCCGTTGCGCTCCATCGGCGGATTTGCCTAATCGACTAGTCAACTGGGCGCATTGTACGCCGCAGCCCCCGCGCTGTCAAACGTTGCGCCGCGGCGGCGCCCCTCGACCATCGCTCGCAGCTGACGCCCCAGGCGGGCCCACCGCGCGGCGCGGGGGGGGTAGCCCCCGGCGCGGCCAGGGGCCAATTCTTTGGTCGGCTGCTCGGCCCGCTGCTATGATCCCGAGAGCCTGTCTCGCCAGGCGCCCGCCGGCCGCGCGGCGGCTCGCCCGCCGGCCGAGCCTGTTCCCCAAGCGTGCATGCGCGGCGGCATGCCGCGCGGAGAGGTGGTGCATGCAGCGGCGTAGGGTGTACTCGGTGCTCGCGGTGCTGGTGCTCGCAGGCGTGCTGCTCGGTGGCCTGCCGGCCGAGGCGCAAGGGCCGTTCTTCCCGCCCACCCCCCGCCCCACGCCCACCCCGACCGCCACGCGCCCGCCCGCCACGGCGACGCCTATCGTGCCGCCGCTGCCGCCGGTGGTGAACAACGACCCGCGCTTCGGCGTCGTGCAGGCCATCTTCGCGCCGCAGCTCGCGCTCAACGCGGGCGCGCGCTGGGAGCGGCTGATCTTCCCCTGGAACCAGATCCAGCCCAACGGCCCGGCCGACTTCGAGCAGGGCTGGTTTAGCGAGGACCAGCTCAACAGCGAGCTGGCCCGCGGCATCCAGATCGTGGGCATCACGCTGTACACGCCGACCTGGGCCGCGCGCGACCCGCAGTACGAGGCGCGCAGCGTGCCGCGCAACCTCGCCCTGCCGATCGACCACCCCGACAACTACTGGGCGGCGTACATCAAGCGGCTGGTGGCCAAGTACCGCGGCCGTATCGACACGTGGGTCATCTACAACGAGCCGGACGTCTACCGCGAGCCGGACGACTACCGCACCTTCGCCGGCACCCCGGCCGACTACGCCCAGCTGCTGAAGGTCGCCTACCTAGCGGCCAAGTCGGTCAACCCCAACGCCCAGATCGTGATGGCCGGGGTCACGTACTTCTGGGACAAGGAGGCGCGCCGCCCCCAGTACTTCCAGCGGGTGCTCGACGCGCTGGCCGCCGACCCGACCGCGCCGGCCAACAACTGGTACTTCGACGCCATCGACGTGCACACCTACAGCAACCCGCTCAACGCGTTCGCCGTACCGATGGTGATGCGGCGCATCATGCGCCAGCGGGGCATCGACAAGCCGATCTGGATCAGCGAGAGCAACGTGCTGCCCTACGACGACCCGCTGGCGCCCCCCCGCGATACGAGCTTCCGCGCCACCATGGACGAGCAGGCGTCGTACATGATCCAGAGCATGGCGCTGGCGCTGGCGGCCGGCGTGCAGCGGTACGCCGTGTACAAGATGACCGACGAGGATCCGGAGCTAGGCGACCAGTACTGGGGCCTGGCCCGCAACGACGGCTCGATCCGGCCCGCCTACGTGGCCTACCAGGTCGCCGTGCGCTACTTCCAGCAGGTGCGCGCCGCGTACTACTACTGGTGGGGCGCCAACATCCCGCCCACCGACCCCGAGATCGCCAACTTCCTGGTCACCGACGAGAATCGCTTCCAGTGGCCCTGGCCGGCGGCGATCAACGTGGTGGTGCTGGACAAGGGCCCGCAGCGGCTCACCGTCGTCTGGAACGCCTCACCGCAGCCGGGCGAGGTGCTGCTGCCCGCCTACAGCCGTAGCGCGCGGCTGGTGGACAAGTACGGGCGCGAGGGGCCCCTAACGGCTCAGAGCGGCTACTACCGCCTGGCGCTGGAGCCGTCGCGCAACAACTCGGACCCGCGCGACCGCACGCTGTACCTGGTCGGCGGCAGCCCCTGGATCGTGGTCGAGGACATGACGCAGCCCGTCACGCCCGCGCCGACGCTGACCTTCACCGCCACGCCGGTGCCCACGGCGACGTTCACCGCGACCCCCGGCCCCAGCCCGACGCCGCTGCCGGGTACGCCGACCTGGACGCCGCTGCCGACCTCGACACGGGTGCCGACCTGGACGCCCACGCCCGCGACCACGCCCAGCCCGACGGCGACCGCCACGCCCACCCCGTCGCCCACCGTGCCGGCGCCGCCGATGCCGCCGGTCGGCCCCACGGCGCCGCCGCAGCCGCCCGCGCTGCCTCCCGAGGTGCAGCCCGCCCACGGCGCCCCGCCGGCCACGGAGGCGCCAGCCCCGGCGGCGCCGAACGAGGAGCCGGCGGCGCCCGCCGAGGAGGTCGAGCCGTAGTACTCTGCGCCGCGTGCCGCGCAATCTACCACGGCCCGCAAGGGGCGGGCCCACCAGTCCCGGCGGTCGGAACGCCGAGCCATGCAGCAGGCACGGCCCGGTAGTGCGCCGAGCCTACTCGAAGGAGAACGCCACGCGCACGCGCGCGGTGACCCGCAGCTCGCCGGGCTCCACCGGCGTGGTTGGCGGCGCGGGCGCGGCGGCCGGGGCAGCCATGGCGGCGCGCGGCACTGGCACCGCCACGCTCTCCTCCAGCACGCTGTGGACCGCCGCCAGGCGCAGCCCCAGCCCGCCGGCGATCGCTTCCGCCTGCGCACGGGCGGCCTGGACGGCGTTGGTCAGCGCCTGTTGGTGAAGCAGCGTCGTGTCGCGGATAGCGAAGCGCACGCCCCCCACGCGGTTGGCCCCCGCGGCCAGCGCGGCGTCGAGCAGCTCGCCAGCGCGCGCCAGATCGTTGACGGTGACCGTGACGTTGTTGGTGGCCTGGTAGCCGGTGATGTCCTGGCGCTCGGCGCGGCCCTGGGCGTAGATCGGCTGCACGCTGAGGCCGCTGGTCTGCAGGTCGCGGTCGCCCACGCCGCGCGCGCGCAGGGCGTCGAGCACCGCCGCCAGCAGGCGGGCGTTGTCGGCCGTGGCCTGGGCGGCAGTTGGCGCTTGGGTGACGACGCCCACGGTGACGTAGGCGACATCGGGCGGGGCGGTGGCCTCGCCCTCGCCTACCACCACGATGGTGCCCGGCGCTGGCGTTTGCTGGCGCTCGGGCGCCGCCACCACCGCGCCCGGCCAGCCGACCAGTCCCAACAGCACCGCCGGTAGGAGCCACCAAGCCCCCCACCACCCGCGCGGCGCCCCATGCCCTGCCTGGTGCGCGTGCATACAGTCCCCCTCTCGGCGGCGCCCGCGCTGGGTCGGGGGCAAGGCGGGCGCGCTGGCTGGTATTATAGAGAGCAACGCGGACGGACAGAGGCGTTTGGGCCATGGCGGAGCCGCAGCGAGTGCACGGCATGCGGCGCCCCCAGCGCTGGCGGCCGCGGCTGGCACGAGGGCTGCGCGGCGCCTTCCTCGCCGGGCTACTGCTGCCCGCGCTGGTCACCTACCGCCCGCTCGACCAGGCTGCCCAGGTGCGCGCGGCGGCCGCCCCCTACACCTTCGATCTGGTGGCCTGGGAAGCGGCGCAGCTCGCTGCGCGGTGGCCCGAGCTGCTCGACCAGCTGCGCACCCCGCCCGCGCCCGAGCGCGACATCGCACCGCCGGAGGCTGTGGCGGCAGTGCGTACCCACTTCGCCGCCGGCGAGCGGCTACGCGCCGCGGTGGCGCGCGGCGCCCCGCTGGCCGAGATCGAGGCGCTGCGTGCGGTCTGGCAGCAGACGCGCGAGCCGGCGCTGGGGGCGTTGGCCGACAGCCTGGCGGTGCTCGCCAGCCGCGAGGGGCTGCTGACCTCCACGCCGCTCGGCGCGATCCTCCTCCCGCCCGCCAGCTTCGAGCTCCAGGAGCCGCCCCGCGTGCTGGTCGTCTCGCCCCGCGACCGCATCGAGGTGAGCCAGTCGGTGCTGCTGCGCGCGGAGCTGACGCCGCAGGAGGTCGAGCAGGTGGAGGCGGCCGTCGAGGCGCTGGGGCTCTCCGCGCTGGTAGTCCCGATCGGCGGTATCGCCACCTACCCGGCGATCGTGCCGTTCCAGGGCGCCCCGCTCGACATCCTCAGCGCGATCGCCCACGAATGGGTCCACGGCTGGCTGCTGTTCCATCCGCTCGGGCGGGCGTGGTTCGCTAGCTACGCGGGCCGCACGCTGAACGAGACGGTGGCCGACCTGGTCGGGCGCGAGCTGGGCCAGCGGCTAGCGCTCGCCTACGCCTTCCCCACCACTCCGCCGCCCGACCAGGCCCCCGCGCCGCTGCCAGGAGCATTCGACTTCCGCCGCGAGATGCGCGCCACCCGCGAGCGGCTCGACGCGCTGCTGGCGGCCGGCGCCATCGACGAGGCTGAGCGCTACCTGGAGCAACGCCGCCAGGAGTTCGTTGCCGCCGGCTACCCGCTGCGCAAGCTGAACCAGGCGTACTTCGCCTTCTACGGCAGCTACGCCGATAGCGGCGCGGCGACCGGCACGCTAGCCGACGAGGTGCGCGCCCTGCGCGAGCGCAGTGGCAGCCTGGGCGCCTTCCTGCACCGCGTGGCGGCCATGACCACCCCGGACGAGGTGGCCGCCGCGCTGGCCGGCCCGCCGGCCCCGTAAGCGCGCCGCGGATGGCAGGGCCGCTGGCCGGCAATGCCCTGCGCGCGGCCGCCCGCGCCCTGTGGCGAGTTGGCCCCGCGGCGCTCTGGGCCACGGCGATCTACTGGTTCTCCGACCAGCCCCACCTGCCGCAACTCGACCTCACGCTGCTCGACCTGCTGGCCAAGAAG
>Ga0070737_10006960_pt1 | contig 10158 bp, 7 predicted proteins | sample Coa_R1_10_FD_66438 | JGI IMG/M metagenome (GOLD analysis project Ga0070737, IMG submission 66438) | Surface soil microbial communities from Centralia Pennsylvania, which are recovering from an underground coalmine fire - Coalmine... | ecosystem: Environmental > Terrestrial > Soil > Unclassified ...
GGGATGGGGCGGGATGGAATGGGGCGGGGTGAGGGGGAAGGGGCGGCAGGTGAGTTCCGGTAGCCTCGGAGCGCACGGGCCCGGGACACCAAGGAAAGGGGTTGGCCCAGATGCCAGCCATTGTGCTCGTCGGTGCCCAATGGGGTGACGAAGGCAAGGGCAAGGCCACCGACCTGCTCGGCGACAAGGTTGATTATGTGGTCCGTTACCAGGGCGGCAACAACGCGGGCCACACGGTGGTGATCGGGGACGAGAGCTACGCGCTGCACCTGCTGCCATCCGGGGTGCTGTCCCCGCAGGTGACCCCCGTGATCGGCAACGGCGTGGTGATCGATCCTAAGGTGCTGTTCGAGGAGATCGAGGGCCTGCGGGCCAGGGGAATCTCCTGCGACCGGCTGCTGATCTCGGCCAACGCGCACCTGATCATGCCGCACCACCGGGCGCTCGACAAGGTGACCGAGCGGTACCTGGGCAGCGCCAGGATCGGCACCACCGGCCGCGGCATCGGCCCCACCTACGGCGACAAGGTGGCCAGGATGGGCATCCGGGTCCAGGACCTGTTCGACCCCGGCATCCTGCGGCAAAAACTCGACCTGGTGCTGCGCGAGAAGAACCAGGTGCTGGCCAAGGTGTACAACCGCCGCGGCATCGACGCCGAAGCCGTCGCCGCAGAGTACGTCGACTACGGCGCGCGGATGCGCCCCTATACGGCCGACACCGGTCTCGTGCTCAACCAGGCGCTGGACGCGGGCAAGACCATCCTGCTCGAAGGCGCCCAGGCCACGCTGCTCGACGTGGACCACGGCACCTACCCGTTCGTTACCTCGTCGTCGCCTACCTCGGGCGGGGCGTGCGCGGGCTCCAGCATCGGCCCGACCAGGATCACCAAGGTCATCGGGATCCTGAAGGCCTACACCACCCGGGTCGGCGCGGGCCCGTTCCCCACCGAACTGGACGACGAGCAGGGCGAATGGCTGCGCAAGACCGGCGGGGAGTACGGCGTCACCACCGGCCGCGAACGCCGCACCGGCTGGTTCGACGCCGTGATCGCCAGGTACGCGACCAGAGTCAACGGCATCACCGACTACTTCATCACCAAGCTGGACGTGCTGTCCGGCCTGGACAAGGTCCCGGTCTGCGTCGGCTACGAGATCGACGGCGTCAGGCACGACGAGATCCCGATGACCCAGACCGAGTTCCACCACGCCACACCCGTCTACGAGTACCTGGACGGCTGGTTCGAGGACATCTCGATGGCCAGGGAGTTCGCCGACCTGCCCCGCAACGCGCAGGCCTACGTCAAGACCCTGGAGGACATGGCGGGCGCCCCGGTCTGCGCCATCGGCGTCGGCCCACGTCGCGACCAGACCCTCCAGCTCCGCCCCATCGCCTGACCGGTGGGCCGGGGGCGGTGGGGTGGTGGGGTGGTGGGATGGTGGAGCGCCATCGCCTGACCGGTGGGCCGGGGGTGGTGGGATGGTTGGCCCATCGCCTGACCGGTGGGCCGGGGTGGGGGTGGTGGAGCGTCATCGCCTGACCGGTGGGCCGGGAAGTGGAGGGGTGGTTGGCCCCATCGCCTGACCAGTGGGCCGAGGGTGGGGTGGTCGAGTGCCATCGCCTGACCGGTGGGCCGGGAGTGGAGGGGTGGTGGAGGTGCCCGAGGGGGGCGGTGGGCGGGTTCTGACGGGGTAGGCTCGCCGCCGTGCGAGTCCTCGTCATTGGGTCCGGCGGCCGCGAGCACGCCCTGACCTTGGCCCTGTCCAGGGATCCCGGCGTCACCAGTGTGCATGTCGCGCCCGGCAACGCCGGCATCGCGGGGCTGGCCGAACGGCACCAGATCCCGGCGGGCGACCCGGAGCAGATCACCACGCTCGCCGTGAAGCTGGCCGCTGACCTGGTCGTCATCGGCCCGGAAGCTCCCCTGGTGGCCGGCGCCGCGGACGCACTGCGCGAACGCGGCATCGCCTGCTTCGGGCCGGACGCGGCCGCGGCCATGATCGAGGGGTCGAAGTCGTTCGCCAAGCAGGTCATGGCCGACGCCGGGGTGCCCACCGCGGCCGCCCGCACCTGCACCACCAGGGAACAGGCCGAGTCCGCGCTGGCCGAATTCGGCCCGCCCTACGTGGTCAAGGCCGACGGCCTGGCCGGCGGCAAGGGGGTGCTGGTGACCACCGACCGCGACGCCGCCGTCCAGCACGCGGGGCACTGCGGCCAGGTGGTCATCGAGGAGTTCCTGGACGGGCCCGAAGTGTCGCTGTTCGCCGTGTGCGACGGCGAGAGCGCGGTGCCGCTGCTGCCCGCCCAGGACTTCAAGCGCGCCCACGACGGCGACCGCGGCCCGAACACCGGCGGCATGGGCGCCTACGCCCCGCTGCCCTGGCTGCCGCCCGGCCTGCCCGGCCAGGTGATGGACACGGTGATCGAGCCCACGGTCAGCGCGATGCGCCGCCGCGGCACTCCCTACCGCGGCGTGCTCTACGCCGGGCTCTGCCTGACCGCGGCCGGCCCCAGGGTGGTGGAGTTCAACGCCAGGTTCGGCGATCCCGAGACCCAGGTCGTGCTGGACCGGCTGGCCTCGCCGCTGGCCGGCCTGCTGCACGCGGCGGCCACCGGCGGCCTGGCGGCGGCCCCGTCTCCCCAGTGGGCGCCTGGCGCCGCGGTGACCGTGGTCATCGCCGCTGAGGGTTACCCGGTCAGTCCGGTAACCGGTGATCTCGTAACAGGTCTTGAGGATGCTGGACGGTGGCCAACGAGTCACGTGCTGCACGCGGGCACGGCCCACTCAGCGGACGGCCAGCTGGTGTCCTCGGGTGGACGCGTGCTCAACGTCGTCGGGACCGGGCCCAGCCTGGCGGCCGCCCGTGACGCGGCCTACCGGGCGGCGGGGCAGGTCAAGATGCGCGGCGGCTGGTACCGCAAGGACATCGCCGAGCGCGCCGCCGCGGGCCTGGGGGAGAATTGATCTCATGATCGGCCGGTACACGCTGCCCGAGATGGGCCGCGTCTGGAGCGAGGAACACAAGTACGAGCTGTGGTGCCGGGTGGAGACACTCGTGCTGGAGGCGCAGGCCCGCGCGGGCACCGTGCCCGCCAGCAGCGTGGCGCCGGTCCAGCAGGCGGCGCCGCCCACCGCCGGGGCGGTCGCCGCCGCCGAGGCGGTGACCGACCACGACGTGATCGCCTTCCTGACCGCCTGGGCGGACAACACCACGCCGCGCGAGGCGGCCGCCTACGTGCACTTCGGCATGACCTCGTCCGACCTGCTGGACACCGCGCTGGCCGTCCAGCTCGCCGAGGCCACCGACCTGCTGGTGGCCAAGGCCACCGCGCTCGTGGCGGTGCTGCGCGACCACGCGCTGGCGCACCGCGGCACGCTGCGGCCCGGGCGGACGCACGGTGTGCACGCCGAGCCCGACGTGTGGGGGCACCGGGTGGCCGACTTCGCGTTCGCGATGGCGCGCTGCCGCGACCGGCTGCTGCGGGCCCGCGAGGCGGTGGCGGTCGGCAAGCTGTCCGGCCCGGTGGGCAGCTACTCCAACATCGACCCGGCCATCGAGGCCGAGGTCATGCCGCTGCTCGGGCTGCACGCCGCGCCGGTGGCCACCCAGGTCGTGCTGCGCGACGGGATCTCGGAGTGGGTCAGCGCGCTCGCGCTGGCCGCCTCGGTCTGTGAGGCCATCGCGCTGGAGGTGCGGCACGGCCAGCGGACCGAGGTGCGGGAGCTGGCGGAGCCGTTCCGGAAGCAGCAAAAGGGCTCCTCGGCGATGCCGCACAAGAAGAACCCGATCAGGTCGGAACGGATCTGCGGCCTGGCCCGGGTGGTGCGCGCCCAGGTGGTGCCCATCATGGAGGGCATCGCGCTGTGGCACGAGCGGGACATCTCGCATTCGAGCGTGGAGCGGGTGGGGCTGCCGGACGCGGCCATCGGCACCGACTACCTGCTGGCGCTGACCACCGGCCTGGTCGAGGGGCTCACCGTGGACGTGGCCAGGATGCGCGCCAACCTGGACGCCACCGGCGGGCTGATCTACACCTCGGCGGTGCTGCTGGAGCTGGTCCGGGCCGGCCTGTCCAGGGAAGACGCGTACGCGCTCGTGCAGCAGGCGGCGATGGAGACGTGGGACACGGGGACCCCGTTTCGCGTCACGCTGCGTGAATGTGCGAAAGCTCACGGTCAGTCGCTCGACGAGGTGCGGCTCGATGAGGCGTGCAGGCCAGAGCGTTATATCGAGCGGCTGGGTGGCGTGTTCGACCGCCTGGAGCGCCTCGCCTGATCTCCACTGCGCCGCGCGCGGATCGGTGAGGTGTGCGCCGCATCAGCTCTCCGGTGGTTTACTGGGACGCGAGTTCAAGGGCTGCGGACCATGGCGCGGCCACACCGCTTCCGCGGCCAGAGCAACTGGCGGAAGGCCAGGTCAGCCACCGTTCCCCCAGACAGGAGTTGCGCCAGATGACCTTGGGTTCTGAGACCCAGTACCGCGTGCGTGGTGGTGCCCCGCTGGAGGGCACAGTCTTCATCCAGGGCGCCAAGAACGCCGCGCTCAAGATGATCGCGGCCTCGCTGCTCGCCGACCGGGGCCGGACCGTGCTGCGGAACGTGCCGGTCATCGAGGACGTCCGCCGCGCGGTGGAACTGGCTCAGGCGGTCGGGGCGAAGGTCGAGTTCCACGAGGCCGAGCGCATTCTGGTGGTGGACGCGTCCCAGCTCACCAGCCCGGTGCTGCCGGCCGAGATCGCGCGCAGGTTCCGCGCGTCCGTGCTGTTCGTGCCCGCGCTGCTGCACCGGCTCGGCGAGGCGGTCATCGAGGGCATCGGCGGCTGCAACCTGGGCAGCAGGCAGCTCGACTTCCACTACCGCGGGTTCGCCCGGCTCGGCGCCACCGTGACCGAGGGCGACGCCATGATCCACATCAAGGCGAACCAGCTCAAGGGCGCCCACCTGTACCTGGACACCCCGTCGCACACCGGCACCGAGAACCTGATCATGGCGGCCTCGCTGACCCCGGGCCGCACCGTGATCGACAACACCGCCCTCGAGCCCGAGGTGCTCGACGTGATCGCGTTCCTCACCAAGATGGGCGCGCAGATCAGCGGCGGCGGCACCGGCTTCGTCACCGTCGACGGCGTGGACAAGCTGTCCGCGGTGGAGTACACGGTCATGCCGGACCGGATCGACGCCGGTGTGTTCGCGATGGCGGCGGCCATCACCGGCGGGGAGCTGAGCCTGGTCGGCGGGCGGCTCGAGCACTTCGGCGTGTTCCGCTGGAAGCTGGAGCAGATGGGCGTCGAGTTCGCCACGCACGGCGCCGTGCTGCAGGTGCGCCGGGCGCACCCGCTCCGGCCGATCAACGTGATCACCAGCCCCTACCCGGGCTTCGCCACCGACCTGCAGTCGCCGATCATGGCGCTGAGCTGCCTGGCCGACGGCACCAGCTACATCAGGGAGACCATCTTCGACGGCCGCTACACGCTGGTCGGCGAGCTGAGCAAGATGGGCGCCAAGATCGAAGTGGACGCGGGCGCGGTCATCGTGCACGGGCCCAACACGCTCAAGGGCACCGAGGTGGTCGCGCACGACCTGCGCACCGGCATCGCGCTCATCCTGGCCGGGCTGGCCGCCGAGGGCGAAACCGTGGTCGCGCCCGGTTACCTGATCGACCGCGGCCACGCCGCGATCGCATCCCGGCTGACCGCCTTGGGCGCGCAGATCACCGCCGAGCCGGCCAGCTAAAACCGCCGACCCGGCCAGCTAAATTGGTAGCCGTCAAACCCCGCCACACCGGAAATCTCCGTTAGTGATCTTCCTGCCGGGTTACAGAATGTAGAATCAGGCCGTCGCTCCGCGTAGATGGGCCGGAGATTTGTGCTCGGGACTAGATCGCTACCGCAGACGGGGGACGGTAAGCGGATGCATGGCGCGCAAGGCGTTTCAGCCGGCCGGGGGATGTGCCGGCGCGCGATGTGCTGCCCCGCCGGGTGACCGGCGATGAGCGTGCAGCGGCAGCCCTCGGGTGACCTGACCATCGGTGTGGTGGGACCACACGAACTGGTGGAGCGGGTCATGCTGTCCGGCCATCCGGCCCAGGGCGGCGGCGCGGGGCACGTTCCCCCCGGCCCGGGCCCGGGCGGCGGCATCGCCAGGCGGCTGGTGGCCGCCGCGTACCGGGACGAGCAGGAGGCCACCGACAAGGTGCTCCGGCTGGGGCCGGTGGTCGACGTCTGCCTGTTCGCCAGCCGGGTCCCGTATGAATACGCACGGAAGGCCGGCGCGCTGGCCGGCCCGGCCACCTCGGTGCCACTGAACGGGAGCGCCATGTACGGCGCGCTGCTGCGGGCGGTACAGGACGGGTCCTGCGACCTGAGCCGGATCAGCGTGGACGTGCTCAACCGCGCCGACGTGGAGGAGGCCTACACCGATCTCGGCTTCGCCACCCGCGGCGTGCACGTGCGCGAGGAGATCGGCAGCGCCGCGACGCTGGCCGCCTTCCACGAGCGGCTGTTCCGCCGCGGCGAGACCACGCTGGCGCTCACCTGCCTGAACTCCGTGGCCGAGCGGCTGTCCACGGCCGGGGTGCCGGTGATCACCGTGCAGCCCACCGGCACCGCCATCCGGGCCGGGCTGCGCACCGCCACCCTGCTCGGCAACCAGCGCAGGCTGGAGGAGGCCCAGCTCGCCGTCGCGGTCGTGGAGGTGCCCACGCTGCGGGACACCCAGCGGCGGTCGGCGCCCCGCCAGTCACGGGAGGAACTGCGCCTCACCGTGCACCGGTTCCTGGTGCAGGAGGCCCAGCGCATCCAGGCCACGGTGAGCCCGATGGGCGACCACTGCTTCCTGGTCACCGCCACCAGGGGCTCGCTGCAGCCGGCCACCGACGGCTTCCGCATGCCGCCGTTCACCGAGCGGGCCCGCTCCGGCCTCGGCATCGCGCTGGAAGTGGGGGTGGGCATGGGCCGCAGCGCCCAGGAGGCGGAGGCACACGCCCGGGCCGCACTCGGCCGTTCCCAGTCCGGCCAGCGGGCCGGCCTGTTCGCGCTGGACCGGGAGGGCCGGGCACTGGTCCCCGCGCCCCGCCAGCCGACGATTCCGCCCCAGCAGGGCAAGCCCAAGGGGCTCGAGACGCTGGCCAGGCTGGCGGACAAGCTGGCCGGGTCGGACGAGGCGCTCGTGGTGGACGCGGAGCTCGCGGGCCGGCTGCTCGCGGTCACCCCGCGCACCGCGCGGCGGCTGTTGCGCACCCTGGTGGACGAGGGGCTCGCCTGGCCGCTGCCACCCAGCCGGACACCTCAGCCGGGCCGGCCGCGCCAGTTCTACCGGCTGATCGTGGAGAAACTCGACCGCAAGCCGGCCAGATAGGCTGACCGGTCTGCCCAGCGGAAAAAAGACGGCAGGCGGCGGTCATTTCGTGCTGAACTATTCCGCACCTGGCACCGGACGGGAGACGCCATGCGGGTATTGATGATCGGCGGCACGAAATTCATCGGGCGCCGGATCACCGAGGAATTGATCGCACGCGGCGATGACGTGACCGTGGTGCACCGCGGCGAGAACGAGCCGGACGACCTGCCCGGGTGCGCGCACCTGCACGCCGACCGGGCCGACTTCGCCAGCCTGGCCACCGAGGTCAGGTCCTTCGCGCCGGACGCGGTGGTGGACACGATGGCGCTGTCCCGGGCCGACGTGACGGCGGTGCTGCCGCACCTGCCCGAGGCCAAGCTGGTCGTGCTGTCCAGCGTGGACGTGTACCGCGCCTTCGAGCTGCAGGACAGCCCGGTCGCCGAGGTGCCGGTGCCGATCGACGAGGAGTCGCCGGTCCGGCACGGCCGCTACCCCTACCGGGGCATGATGCCCCGGTTCCACGACTACGAGAAGCTGGACGTGGAGCCGCTCTACCTGGAGCGGGGTGGCGCGGTGCTGCGGCTCGGCCTGATCTACGGTGAGCACGACGGGCAGCGCCGGGAGGAGTTCATCCTGCGCCGGGTCCGGGCCGGCCGCACCCGGATCCCGGTCGGCGCCGGGAACTGGCTGATCAGCCGGTGCTACGTCGGTGACGTGGCCGGCGCGGTGCTGGCCGCCGTCGATCAGGACGCGGCGTGCGGACAGATATTCAACGTGGTGGAGCCGGTCTGCGGCACGGTTCTGGAGTGGGCTCGGCAGATACTGGCCGCGGCCGAGCACGACGCGGAACTGGCCACCGTCCGGCATAAAGATCTTCCAGCGGACATGGACATGACCGCCTTGTACGCCCAGCACGAGCTGTACGACAGCCGCAAGGCCAGGGATCTGCTGGGCTGGCGGCCGGCCGGCGCCGGGCCGGGGGTGGCCGCGTCGGTGCGCTGGCACCTCGCCCACCCGCCCGCCGGGGCCGACCCGGACTTCAGCGCCGACGACCGCGCACTCGCGGCCGCGACCGAAGGGAGTAATTCATCAAGGTCCTGATCACCGGGGGGGCCGGCTACATCGGCAGCACGATCGCCCTGGCCTGCAGCGACGCCGGAATACAGCCGGTCATACTGGACAACCTGGTCACCGGAAAGCGGCAGTTCGCCGCCGGGCTCGACTTCTACGAGGGCGACATCGCGGACGCGGCGCTGATCGACCGGATCTTCGCCGAGCACCCGGACATCGACGCGGCCGTGCACTGCGCGGCGCTGATCGTGGTGCCGGACTCGGTCAGCGACCCGGTGGGCTACTACCGGGCCAACGTGAGCAAGAGCCTGGAGTTCACCGGCCACCTGCTGCGCAACGGGTGCGGCCGGATGATCTTCAGCTCGTCCGCGGCGATCTACGGCGCGGGCGCCGACTTCACCGTGGACGAGGACTCGGTCATCGCCCCGCAGAGCCCGTACGCGCGGACCAAGGCGGTGTGCGAGACGATGTTCGCCGACATCGCCGCCAGCCAGCCCATCCGGGTGCTGTCGCTGCGGTACTTCAACCCGATCGGCGCCGACCCCAAGATGCGCACCGGCCTGCAGCTGCGCCGGCCCAGTCACGCCCTCGGCAAGATGATCGAGGCCTGGGAGGAGGGCGTGCCGTTCCGGCTCACCGGGACCGGCTACCCGACCAGGGACGGGTCGGGCATCAGGGACTACATCCACGTCTGGGACCTGGCCGCCGCGCACGTGCTGGCCCTGGGCAAGTTCGACGAGGTGCTGGCGGACGGGAAGCACACCGCCATCAACCTGGGCACCGGGACCGGCACCACCGTGCGCGAACTGCTGGACGCGTTCAGCGCCGTCATCGGCCGGCCGATCGAGGTCGTCGAGGCGCCGCCCCGGCCGGGTGACGTGGCCGGCGCCTACACCCGCACCGAGCGGGCCCGGCGGCTGCTGGGCTGGCGCACCCATTACTCGGTCGCCGAGGGCATCCGGCACTCGCTGGAGTGGGCCGCGCGCCGCGACGAGGCGCTGTCCGGGTAGCTCCCGGGGCCTTTAACGGCGGCGGCCCTAGTGGCGGCGGGGGTAGTCCTTCGCGATGGCCAGGAAGGCCTCGTTCGCCTCGGGGTCGCCGATGGACACCCGCGCGCCCTCGCCACCGAACGGGCGCACGCTGATCCCGGCGGCGGCACACCGGTCGGCGAAGTCCCCGGTGTCCGCGCCCAGCCGCAGCCAGACGAAGTTGGCCTCGGTGGGCGGCACCGTCCAGCCGTCGCAGATCAGGGTGTCGCGGACCCTGGCCCGCTCGCCCACCACCGTGGTCACCCGTTCCAGCAGCTCGTCCTCGGCGGCGAGCGAGGCGATGGCCGCGGCCTGGGCCACCCGGCTCACCGTGAACGGCAGCATGGTGGTGCGGGCCGCGGCCGCCACCGGCTCGTTCGCCACCAGGAACCCCACCCGCAGCCCGGCCAGCCCGTAGGCCTTGGAGAACGTGCGCAGCACGGCCAGGTTGGGGCGGCCGGGATACAGGGTGAGCCCGTCCGGGACCTCCGGGTCGCGCACGTACTCCCGGTAGGCCTCATCGAGCACGACCAGGCAGTTGCTTGGCACCCGGTCCAGGAACGCGGTGAGCTCGTCGCGGTGTACCACGGTGCCGGTCGGGTTGTTCGGGTTGCAGACGAAGATCAGCCGGGTCCGGTCGGTGATGGCGCCGGCCATCGCGGCCAGGTCGTGCGTCTCGTCGCGCAGCGGCACCCGCACCGACTCGCCGCCGGACAGGTCGCT
>Ga0070737_10006961_pt1 | contig 10158 bp, 8 predicted proteins | sample Coa_R1_10_FD_66438 | JGI IMG/M metagenome (GOLD analysis project Ga0070737, IMG submission 66438) | Surface soil microbial communities from Centralia Pennsylvania, which are recovering from an underground coalmine fire - Coalmine... | ecosystem: Environmental > Terrestrial > Soil > Unclassified ...
CCCCGCCAGGGGGGGAGGAGGCGAGGGTCGTCGTGTATCAGCCCCGGGGGGTCGGGCTGATACACCTCGGCACAGGCCGAGTACTGGTTACTATACACGCGACAGTGCCCGCACGCGCAAGTGCTGCTTGCAACAGGAAGCAGGACACCTCGGTGATTGCGAATCCGAAATCATCGACGGGCACGCCGCCCCGACCCACCCTGAGCCGGTCTTTTATCCACAGCCTCACCCCGTGTGCGGGCATCGCCCTATGCTGAGCCGGTGACCGTCGCCAATTCGGCCGCGCCGCAGCAAACTTCGCCGCCGCCGCCCGCGCAACCCGACCGGCAACCCCGCACCGCCGCGTTTTTCGACCTCGACAAGACCATCATCGCCAAGTCCAGCACGCTGGCGTTCAGTAAACCCTTCTTCGACCAGGGGCTGATCAATCGGCGCACGGTGCTCAAGTCCAGTTACGCCCAGTTCCTCTACCTGCTGTCGGGTGCCGACCATGACCAGATGAACCGGATGCGCCTCCACCTGACCAACATGTGCAGCGGCTGGGATGTCGAGCAGGTCAAGTCGATCGTCAACGAGACCTTGCACGACATCGTCACTCCGCTGGTGTTCGCCGAAGCGGCCGATCTCATCGCGGGCCACAAGCTGTGCGGCCGCGATGTGGTGGTGGTGTCGGCCTCCGGCGAGGAGCTGGTGGCACCGATCGCCCGGGCGGTGGGCGCCACCCACGCGATGGCGACCAAGATGGTGGTCAAGGACGGCAAATACACCGGCGAGATCGCGTTCTACTGCTACGGCGAGGGCAAGGTCGAGGCGATCCGGCAGCTGGCCGCCCGGGAAGGGTACGAGCTGGACCACTGCTACGCCTACTCCGACTCGATCACCGACTTGCCGATGCTGGAGGCGGTTGGCCATCCGAGTGTGGTCAACCCCGATCGAGCGCTGCGCAAGGTCGCAAGCGCCAGGGGCTGGCCGGTGCTGATGTTTTCCCGGCCGGTGTCGTTGCGAGACCGCATTCCGGCGCCGTCGAGCGCAGCGGTCGCCACGACGGCCGCGCTGGGTGTCAGTGCGCTGGCCGCGGGAGCCCTCACCTATTCGCTGCTGCGCCGCTTCGCGTTCTGACCGTCAGCAAACATCGGCCGGACCGCTTGAGGCCCTCGCGCCACATTTAAGTCTTGATGTGATTGGGGTCACGTAGTACAAAGGAGTCACGGAAGCCCGGTGAGGCCAAGGTCGATTCGGAAGAGAAGAATCGGTCTCCCGATCCGGGCGGCCCAGCACGGATACCGGCACCCACGCGGAGCTACAGCCGCGATAATGGCAGAAGTGTTGCGGGCCTGCGTAATTGCGAAGATCGGACGGTTTCGACGGCCCTTTGGGTGGGGTTGCAGCCGGACACTTCGCAAGATCGCCGAGGCCAACCCACGCAACCCGAAGTTGCACGCTTGGTAACCGAGTTCCGTGCTAGCGGGCGGCGCGCCGAGACCATTCGGATCGCCGCCCGCTTCACATGTGTGTAGGGCTTATTCCCGATCGGCTCGGCTAACCACGCGCCATGGCGTCGGCGATCGACACCGCCTCGCGCGCACCGGCCTGCAACGCGCGGCAGCACAACAGCACCCAGGCCCTGACGCCTTCCGCCGTGCCGGTCGCGAAGCCGTTGGCGGCGTCGCGATAGTCGGCGCCGCGGCGCATCCAATACACCTCGGGCACACCCAGCCCATGGGGGTCCAGTCCGGTGGCAACTGTCACCAGCCGCGACACCGCCCTGGCGACCACACCGTCGGCGCTGCCGAACGGGCCCAGCGTCAACAGCTCGCCGTGCGCGACCGCCGCCACCACCGGCGCCGGGGCCCGGGTGCCGCCGCTGACCAGATCCGCGAGCAGCTCAAGACGCGGCGCGACGTCGGCGTCCACCCGGGGCCGGCCCAGCTGGTCCGCGTCGACCTGACCGGCGGCCGCGAGCATGTGCAGCCGGGCCAGCGCCTGCATCGGCGCCCGCTGCCACACCCCGACCAGGCTGGTCTGTCCACCTTCCAGGGCCTGCGCCACTCGCAGCGCGCCGGCGAATATCGGGTCGCCGGCCGCGGAGACGTCCAGCCTGAGCACGCCGCCATCGAGCACGGCCGAGGCCCGCGCCGCCCGCAACGCCGCCTCGGCCGCGGTCACCGGCCAGTCCCGCAGGTTGGCCGGGTGCCGGTGCGCCCGGCCCAGCGCGTCACGCGCCTGCTCGCAGGCCATGGCCACGCCGGACAGCTCCAGCAGCGGAGCCAGCGGGTCATTGGTCACAGGAGCCTCACGCTATCGGGTGGGTGCGCCGGGGGATGGCGTCGAGCAGTTGGCGGGTGTGCTCATGGCGCGGTCGGGTGAACACGTCCTCGGTCGGTGCGTGCTCGACCACCCGTCCGGCGTGCATCACCAGGACCTCGTCGGCGATTTGGCGTATCACCGCCAGATCGTGGCTGATGAACAGATAGGTCAGGCCGAGTCGAGCCTGCAGGTCGGCGAGCAGGTCCAGTATCTGGGCCTGCACCACGACGTCAAGCGACGAGACGGCCTCGTCGCACACCAGCACCTCCGGGTGCAGCGCCAGCGCCCGGGCGATCGCGACCCGCTGGCGCTGGCCGCCGGACAGCTCGCGAGGCAAGCGGCCCAACAGCCACGACGGCAACGCCACCTGGTCGGCCAGCTCACGCACCGCCTGCGCGCGTTGCCGACGGTCGCCGATGCCGTGGACGCGTAATGGTTCCTCGATGGCCCGAAATACCGAGTACATGGGATCTAAACTGCTGTAAGGGTTTTGAAAAACCGGTTGTATTCGCCGGCGAAACGCGAACGCTCGCCGACGGTCTAACGCGCCGACATCCTGGCCGTCGAAAAACACTGTGCCTGAGCTCGGTTGCAGCAGACCGAGCACCATCCGTGCCAGGGTGGATTTCCCCGAACCGGATTCGCCAGCGATCCCCAGCGTGCTGGCTCGCCGCAGCCGAAACGACACGCCGTCGACAGCGCGCAGCTCCGCATGGCGCCACGGCGCTCCGCGTGACATCCGGTAGACCTTCGTCAACTCCGAGGCGACCACGATGTCGTCACCGGTTCGCCGAGCGGGCCTGCCCGCTGGGCGCATCGCCGGTGCGGCGGAGATGAGCTGACGCGTGTAATCGTGCTGGGGATTGGCCAGAACCTCCTGTGCATCACCGGATTCCACGACCACACCGCGCTGCATGACGACCAGACGCTCGGCGCGTTCGGCGGCCAGTGCCAGGTCATGAGTGATCAGCAACACCGCGGTACCGCGATCGCGGGCCAGGCGCTGCAGATGATCAAGCACCTTTCGCTGCACGGTGACGTCGAGCGCCGAGGTCGGCTCATCGGCGATCAGCAGCCGTGGTCGTCCGGCCAACCCGATGGCGATGAGGGTGCGCTGGCACATGCCGCCGGACAGCTGATGCGGATAGCGGCGGGCCTGGGTGGCCGGATCCGGCATGCCCGCCCAGGCGAGCAGGTCCAACGGTCGGTGGTCGGAGATATTATTGGCGCGCAATGCTTCTCGGACTTGAAAGCCGACCCCCCACACTGGGTTGAGGTTGGTCATCGGATCCTGCGGCACGTAACCGATCGCCCGGCCCCGGATCGAGCGCAATGCCCGCGGATTGGCCGCGGCGAGATCGAGGCCTTCGAAGAGGATGCGGCCACGAGTGATCCGTCCGTCGCCGGGAAGCAGCCCGAGTATGGCGGCCGCGGTGGTGGATTTGCCTGAGCCGGATTCGCCGACCACGCCAACGGTCTGCCCATGGTGCACCGTGAGCCACACTCCACGAACCGCGGCATCGTCGTCGCCGAATCTGACTTCGAGGTCCTCGACCGCGAGCAGCGGCCCTTCCGCGCCACTCATGACCGTGACACCGGATCCAAGGCGTCGCGTAACGCGTCACCCATCATCATGAAAGCCAGCACCGTAATCGCTAATGCCCCCGCCGGATAGAACAAGATCGGAGAGCCGGCGCGCAGTCGGGTCTGGGCGATGCTGATGTCACCGCCCCAGGACACCACCGACGGCGGCAGCCCGACGCCGAGGTAGGACAACGTCGCTTCAGTGACGATGAATGTACCCAGCGCGACGGTGGCGACGGCGATCACCGGGCCCACCGCGTTGGGCAGCGCGTGCCATACCAAAATCCGAAACCTGCTCAGCCCCATGGCCTTAGCTGCCAGCACATAGTCGCTGGTCCGCACCTGGATGACCGCGCTGCGCGCGATGCGGGCGATCTGTGGCCAGCCGAACGATGCCAGGATCGCGATCACCGTCCACACCGTGCGGTGCTGCATTACCTGCATGAGCACGATCGCGGCGAGCAGCAGCGGTATTCCGAAGAACACATCAGCGAGGCGGGACACCGCCGCGTCTATCCAGCCGCCGTAGAAGCCGGCCAGCGCGCCCAGGGTTCCGCCGACGACGAACACCGCCAGCGTCGCGCCCAACCCCACGGTGATGGAAGCCCGCGCGCCGTACACGGTGCGGGCGTAGATGTCGTGGCCCTGTAGGTCGGTGCCGAACCAATGCGCCGCCGACGGGTTCAGCAGGCTTTGGCCGGGGTCGGCGTAGGTCGGGTCGGCGCTGGTGAACAACGCGGGGAAAGCGGCGACCAGACCGACGAACACGATCAGCGCTGCGGCCACAAGGAACTTCGGTTGCCGGCGCAGTCCCCACCAGGTGGTGCGCCAAAAGCTTTGGCTGACAACTTGTTCAGCCATAGCGGATCCGGGGGTCCAGAACCGCGTAGAGCAGGTCCACCGCCAGGTTGGTGATCAGGTACACCACGACAAGCACGGTCACGATGGACACCACGGTCGGCACCTCCTGCCGGGTGACCGCCTGATACAGCACACCGCCGACACCGTGGATGTTGAAGATACCTTCGGTCACGATCGCACCGCCCATCAGCGCGCCGAGGTCCGCGCCGAGAAACGTCACCACCGGAATCAGCGAGTTGCGCAGAATGTGCACGGTGACCACCCGGGGCCGGGAAAGTCCCTTGGCGGTCGCAGTGCGCACATAGTCGGCGTGGGCATTGGCAGCCACCGCCGAACGGGTCAACCGCACCACGTAGGCAAACGACACCGAACCCAGCACGATGCCGGGCAGCAGCAGCCGCGCGAATGTCGCCTGATCGCCCACCGTGACCGGGACGATCCCCAGCCGGACGCCGAAGGCGAACTGCGCCACGAAACCCAGCACGAAGATCGGGACCGCGATGATGACCAGGCTCGCGGTCAGCACCCCGGCGTCGAAGATGCCGCCCTGGCGCAAGCCGGCGATCACGCCCAAGCCGATCCCGAGGATCGCCTCCACCGCCAGCGCGATCGCCGCCAACCGCATTGTCACTGGAAAGGCTTGGGCCAAAACGGTGCTGACCGGCAGACCAGAGTAGGCGCGGCCGAAGTCACCGCGCACAATGTCGGCCAGATAGTGCAAGTACTGCACCACGAAGGGGTCGTCGAGGTGGTATTGGGCTCGCAGCTGTGCCGCCACCGCTGGGCTCAGCGGCCGGTCCCCGCCCAGTGCGGCTATCGGATCTCCCGGCAGCAGGAACACCATCCCGTAGATCAGCAGGGTGGCGCCGAGAAAAACGGGAACCATCAGCGCGATACGGCGGACGACGTACCAGGCCATGTCACGTCTTGCGGATGTGTTCGTAGTCGGGCAGACCATTCCAGGTCAAGACCACGTTGCGCACCGCGGGTGAGTATCCAGCCACGCTGATGGTGTACCACAGCGGTACAACTGGCATGTCGTGCAACAGGATTCGCTGAGCTTGGTTGGTCAGCGCGTAGGACTGCGGCAGGCTGGGCGCGGACTCGGCGCTGGCCAGCGCGGCGTCGAAATCCCGGTTGGAGTAGCCGACGTCGTTGGCGCCGGCGCCGGTGACGAACAGGGGCGCCAAAAACTCCAGCATCGACGGGTAGTCGCCCTGCCAGCCGGCGCGAAACGCAGTAGTGATGGTGTGACCGGTGATCTGGGTACGAAACCCCGCGAACGTGGGTTGTGGTGCGCCGACCGCGTCGATGCCCAGCGTGTTCTTGATGCTGTTGGCCACCGCGTCCACCCACTCCTGGTGACCGCCGTCCGCGTTGTATGCGATTGCATAGCTCCCGCTCCATTGCGAGATGCCGTTGGCCCGCGACCACAGCTGGCGCGCCCGGTCCGGGTTGAAGTCCAGCGCGTCGCTGCCTTCGATGTTCGGGTTGTATCCGGGCAGCGAACTGGCGGTGAAATCACGTGCGGGCGCGCGGGATTCGATGAAGATCTGTCGACAGATCTGGTCCCGGTTGATCGCTGCCGACAGGGCGAGCCGGCGCAGCCTGCCTTCTTCGCCGCCGAAGTGCGCTAGCCGCAGCGGCGTATCCAGGGTCTGATTGACCGCCGCGGGTGCGGTGACAGCACGCCCGCCGAGGTCTTTGCGGTAGACCGGCAGTACGCTGGTCGGAATCGTGTCCAGCACATCGAGGTTGGCTGAGAGCAGGTCTGCGTAGGCGGTGTCGAGGCTGGCGTAGAAGACGAAACGCAGCCCTTTGTTCTGCGGCGCCCGGCTGCCATGGTAAGCGGGGTTGGGCACCAGCTCGATCTTGACGTTGTGCTGCCAGGACCCGCCGTCGGCGAGCTTGTACGGACCGTTGCCGATCGGATGCTGCCCGAACGCCGCCATGTCTCGAAACGCTACCGGCGGAAGCGGATAGAATGGCGAAAAGCCAAGCCGCAGTTTGAAATCGATAGCGGGTGCTTTGAGCCGCACAGTGAATTCACGATCGCTGAGCACCCGCAATCCTGTCATGGCCGTCGCGGCAGGTTTCGGTGCGGCCACCTCGTCGAAACCGGCGATCGGACTGAAGAAGCTTTGCTGCAGCTGGGCGTTGGTGGCCAGCGCGCCGTAGTTCCAGGCGTCGACGAACGAGTGGGCCGTCACCGGTGATCCGTCGCTGAAGGTCCATCCCGGTTTGAGCACGATGCGGTAGTTGACGTTGTCGGTGGTCTCGATCGACTGTGCGACCTCAAGCGTCGGTGTGCCCTTGGCGTCATAGGACATCAGGCCCGCGAAGAGCCGGTCGATGATGCGCCCGCCGTTGCTGTCGTTAGTGTTGGTCGGAATCAGCGGGTTTTGCGGCTCACCGCCGTTGACGATCACCGCGTCGGAGCTGACCCCGCCGCCGCAGCCTGCCAACATTGCGGCGGCAATCACCACAACCGCCGCCACGGCGTGCATCCGACGCATGGGGCCGACCCTAAGTGCTTCGGCTGCGTCGACGTCATCGCCCCGGTTACGCTCGCTCACGTGACCGAGACGCACACCCAGGCACCGTCGTCGTATCCCCCGCCCCCGGAGTTCGTCGCACAGGCCAACGTCGGCGACGACGCGTACCGGGAGGCCGAGCGGGACCGGCTGGCGTTTTGGGCCAAGCAAGCCGGCCGGCTGTCCTGGGCGGCGCCGTTCGAACAGGTGCTGGACTGGTCGCAGGCCCCGTTCGCCAGGTGGTTCGTCGGGGGCAAACTCAACGTCGCTTACAACTGCGTGGACCGCCACGTCGAGGCCGGCCACGGCGACCGGGTGGCCATCTTTTGGGAAGGCGAGCCGGTCGGGGAGAGCCGCACCCTGACCTATGCCGAGCTCAAGACCCAGGTATGCAAGGCCGCCAACGCGCTGACCGGGCTCGGTCTGGTCGCCGGCGACCGGGTCGCGATCTATCTGCCGATGATCCCCGAGGCAATCGTGGCAATGCTGGCCTGCGCCCGGCTGGGCATCATGCACAGCGTCGTGTTCGCCGGCTTTACTGCCACGGCGTTGCGGGCGCGGATCGCCGACGCCCAAGCCAAGCTGCTGATCACCGCCGACGGCCAGTTTCGGCGCGGCAAACCCGCTCCGCTCAAGGCCGCCGCCGACGAGGCGGTCGGGCAGCCGGACAGCCCCGTCGAGCGCGTGCTGGTGGTCCGGCGCACCGGCAGCGACGTGCCCTGGACCGATGGCCGCGACCTGTGGTGGCACGACGTCGTCGACCCGGCGGCGCCCGAGCACACGGCCGAGCCGTTCGATGCCGAGCAGCCGCTGTTTTTGCTGTACACGTCGGGCACCACCGGCAAGCCCAAAGGGATCATGCACACCAGCGGCGGGTATTTGACCCAGACGTCGTACACGCACTACAGCATCTTCGACATCAAGCCGGACAGCGACGTGTTCTGGTGCACCGCCGATATCGGCTGGGTCACCGGGCACACCTACAGCGTCTACGGGCCGCTGTCCAACGGCGCCTCGGAAGTCATCTACGAGGGCACGCCGGACACCCCCAACCAGCACCGGCACTTCGAGATCATCGAAAAATACGGTGTGACAATCTATTACGCGGCACCGACATTAATCCGCACTTTCATGAAATGGGGCCGCGACATTCCCGCCGCCCACGACCTGTCCAGCCTGCGGCTGCTCGGGTCGGTCGGTGAACCCATCAACCCGGAAGCCTGGCGCTGGTATCGCACCGTCGTCGGCGGCGGCCGCACCCCGGTCGTGGACACCTGGTGGCAGACCGAGACCGGTGCCGCGATGATCTCACCGCTGCCCGCCGTGGCCGCGGCAAAACCGGGTTCGGCGATGCGGCCGCTGCCGGGCATCTCGGCCAAGATCGTCGACGACCACGGCAATCAACTCCCGCCCGGGCCCGACGAAGGCGAGCACGTCACCGGCTACCTGGTGGTGGACCAGCCGTGGCCGGCCATGCTGCGCGGCATCTGGGGTGACCCCGAGCGGTACCGCGAGACCTACTGGTCCAGATTCGCCCGGCAGGGCTGGTATTTCGCCGGCGACAGCGCCCGCTACGACGCCGACGGCGCGATCTGGGTGGTGGGCCGCATCGACGACGTGATGAACGTGTCCGGGCACCGGATCTCCACCGCGGAGGTGGAATCGGCGCTGGTCGGCCACTCGGGGGTGGCCGAGGCCGCGGTCGTCGGCGCCAGCGACGACACCACCGGCCAGGCGATCTGCGCGTTCGTGGTCTTGCAGGCCGACCAGCCCGCGACGGTAGGCGAGGAGATCATCGACGAGCTGCGCGCCCAGGTGGCCCGCGAAATCTCGCCGATCGCCCGGCCCCGCGAGGTCCATGTGGTGCCCGAGCTGCCGAAGACCCGCAGCGGCAAGATCATGCGCCGGCTGCTGCGCGACATCGCGGAAAACCGCGAACTCGGCGACACCTCGACACTGCTGGACCCCGGCGTGTTCGACGCGATCCGCGCCGCCAGGTAGCTGTCAGGTCATCAGGCCGGCACCGGCACGAAACCGGCGCCGGGCCGGCCCTTGGCGGCCAGATCCGCCAGCACCGCGTTGATCGACACCACCACCGCCGGGGTGTGCAGCGGGATGTATTTGATGACGCAACCCGGCAGCTTCTCGCTGAAGGCGCCGTGGATCATCCCGACCAGCATGCTGTTGACGGTGACCGGTCCTCCTGAGTCGCCGGGCTGGCCACAGAGCTGGGCGACGATGGTGCCGGGATCTTGGCCCGGCCCGAACGTGACACCGCAGGAATCACCGGTGGTCCGGCCCAGCTTGCAGACCACCTGCCCGGTCGCCGGATCCGGTCCGATGCCATTGATCGGGAAGTTGTTGAAGTTCGCCACCGGCGCCACCTTCGCCGGGTCGAACCGGATGACCGCGTAATCGAGGCTGTCGTTGCCGGCCACCATGGTGCCCAGGGTGCCGTGGTCTTGCGCGGCTTCAGCGGCGACGACGGCGCCGGGCCCGCCGCAATGCGCGGAGGTGAAGCCGATCAGCGCGCCGGTGTTGTCGGTGCCGATGGTGGTCAGGGTGCACAGCGCCTCCCCGTTGACGACGATGCCCGCGCCGCCACCGAGAATGACCTTGTCGTCCGCCTTGCCGGTACCGGCCGGGCCGGCCGCCATCAGCAGGATCAAGGCCACCATCGCCGCCATGACGCGGCGGTGCGCGGTCTGCAAGGCATCCACTCCCGTCGATGAGTCCGGCCCAGAATCGCCAAACGCTGCGTCAGTCTAGCGTGACCACAGGTTTGCCACTGCCGTCTGCGGGTTCTCCTGCGCTGGCCTCGTCTGGCATTGCGCGGCATGGCAACATGAATCGCGACGATGGCGAACCGAAA
>Ga0070737_10006962_pt1 | contig 10156 bp, 7 predicted proteins | sample Coa_R1_10_FD_66438 | JGI IMG/M metagenome (GOLD analysis project Ga0070737, IMG submission 66438) | Surface soil microbial communities from Centralia Pennsylvania, which are recovering from an underground coalmine fire - Coalmine... | ecosystem: Environmental > Terrestrial > Soil > Unclassified ...
CTCAAAGCGGCCAGCGCGCTTTGTGCATCTTGCTGGCATCGCGCTTGGACTTGCGGCTGGCGGCCCGCTTTTCATCCCGGCCTTGCCCCGTCTTATCACCGCGGTGCGTCTCATGATAGACGCTCGTGCACCCACGGACGTGTCCGGCCCGTTTCCTGTTGCAACAGCGGATGTCACGCTTCCAGCATCGTCGGCTTTCGACCCGGCGATCTTTGTCCGAATTTGGTATCCGGCAGCAGATAAGACTTCCCCGGCAGAGCCAAAATCCACCATTCCACGGTTATGCTCAGAGGTCCTCGCTGAGCAACATCTTGCCAGCGCCCGGCAACGGTTTCCTCTTATCCTTTACGCCCCAGCCAATGGCGGCCTGCGAGATGACAATGCATCCACCACGGCGGAACTCGCAAGTCACGGTTATGTTGTCATGGCGATTGACGATATTGAGCGTGCCTCTAATCCTCAGAGTTCTGCTGGGGAAATTCCATCGCCCTTGATTTTTGACTATTCGTCGAAAGACGCCTTTGAAAGGTTCCTCCAATCCGGAAACCGCAAGGTGCGCCGCGAGGCAGAACAAGCCCTCGCTGCGCTTGACCGGCTCACCACCTGCGCCAATGCTAATTGGCGAGCCAGAGTCCGGCTCGACCAGGCAGGGTTCCTCGGCTTTTCTTTTGGTGGTGCTGTTGCGGCAGAAGCAGCTTCCTTCGATCAGCGCATAGTTGCAGTGGCAAATCTCGATGGCGCTTTATTCGACCACGGAGCCGCTGGCGCACTCAAAAAGCCTTACGTTATCTTACTAACCAAAGATGATGTTTTCCCAAAGCTTCGGGAACTCCACTCTCCAGAGCCGGCGAAGCATTATTTCGCAATGATGAATGAAAAGGAATTGAAAAAAGAAGTGCGGCTCGCCAATCAGCCGGACGGCTTTGGCTTCCGCATTCGCAATTCCTATCATGAAAATCTTTCCGACCAGATTTTTACCCGCCGCTTTCTGAGGACGTGGCTTTTTACGAACCCTTATCGCGTCAAAGCCATACGCGATAGTTATTTACTTGCGTTTTTTGATACTTATTTGCGTGGTACACCCTCCTCTCTTCTCAGGCAGTCCCCCTCACCCTTTCGCGAAGTCGAAATCTTGAAAGGAAACCAATCTTGGCTCGTCCAGGCGGTTGATGAGCTGTTTACCGCCTCCACACCAAACTAAATTGAGTCCGCGGGCCTTCCTGGTTAGGCCACGAGAAAGCCGCCGCAAGCATGATAGCTCACGGCGGCCGTTGGCGGTTCCTGAAGATTTAGCGCTTCATCTGCGCGCTCGAAGCGCGGTCACCGGTGCAAGGCCTGTTGTTCAATCAACACAGATTTCTCATACTCTCCGATGAGTTTATCAAACCTCCGCTTCCCCCTAATGTGCGATTGCACCGGGCGTATCCTCTTCGGCCGGCAGGGGAGCGAGGGGCTTTGTCTCTTCCTCCCAGACAATGGGCACCGGCTGCCGAACCAGAGCGTGGCTGAGCACCTCTTCCATACGGGAGACCGGCACGATTTCGAGCGCATTCTTCACCTGATCGGGTATCTCGGCAAGATCCTTGGCGTTTTCCTCGGGAATCAGAATTTTTTTGAGACCCCCGCGAAGAGCGGCAAGCAGCTTTTCCTTGAGTCCCCCGATCGGCAAAATTCTGCCTCGCAGCGTGATCTCACCCGTCATTGCGATATCGCGCCGCACGGGGATACCGGTCATGATCGAAACGATGGCGGTCGCCATGGCAACGCCAGCCGAAGGGCCATCCTTGGGTGTTGCACCCTCGGGAACATGCACATGGATATCACGCCGGTCAAAGACCGGGGGCTCAATGCCGAAATCAACCGCACGCGATCTCACATAGGCAGCCGCAGCTGAAATTGATTCCTTCATGACATCGCGCAGATTTCCGGTCACGGTCATGCGGCCCTTCCCCGGCATCATTACGCCTTCGATCGTCAGCAATTCGCCGCCGACCTCCGTCCAGGCAAGCCCGGTCACGACGCCCACCTGGTCCTCGGTTTCAGCCTCGCCATAGCGGAACTTTGGCACGCCGAGAAAATCGGCCAGATTGTCGTTTGTTACGGTGACCTGCTTCGTCTTGCCGGTCAAAATCTGCTTGACGGCCTTGCGTTCAAGTTTTGCGAGTTCGCGTTCAAGATTTCTTACCCCAGCCTCCCGGGTGTAGCGCCGAATCAAGGTGAGCAGGCCGCCCTCGTCGATCGACCATTCCCCGGGCGAAAGACCATGTTTTTTAAGCCCAGCCGGGATCAAATGACGGCGGGCGATCTCGACCTTTTCGCTCTCGGTATAGCCAGCGATCCGTATGATTTCCATACGGTCCATCAGGGGTGCCGGGATGTTTAGCGTGTTGGCTGTTGTGACGAACATGACATTCGACAGGTCATAGTCGACCTCGAGATAGTGATCGTTGAAGCAATGGTTCTGCTCCGGATCGAGAACCTCGAGCAGCGCAGACGACGGATCGCCGCGGAAATCCATTCCCATTTTGTCGATTTCGTCGAGCAGGAAGAGCGGGTTCGAAGTTTTAGCCTTGCGCATCGACTGGATTATTTTGCCCGGCATGGAACCGATATAGGTCCGCCTATGGCCGCGTATCTCTGCTTCGTCGCGGACGCCGCCGAGCGACATCCGGACGAATTCGCGGCCCGTAGCCTTGGCGATCGACTTGCCGAGCGAAGTCTTGCCAACACCCGGAGGGCCGACGAGGCAAAGAATCGGGCCCGCCAGCTTGTTCGCACGGCTCTGGACCGCAAGATACTCGATGATACGCTCCTTGACCTTCTCAAGACCGAAGTGTTCGCTGTCAAGAATGGCCTCGGCGACCTTTAAATCCTTCTTGATTTTTGAGCGCTTGTTCCAGGGGATCGATAAGAGCCAATCGAGATAATTGCGGACGACCGTTGCCTCTGCCGACATTGGCGACATCTGCCGCAGTTTCTTTAGTTCGGCAGTTGCCTTATCGCGCGCTTCCTTGGACAGTTTGGTTGTCTTGATGCGCTCATCGATCTCGGCGAGATCATCTTTCCCGTCTTCGTCGCCGAGTTCCTTCTGAATGGCTTTCATCTGTTCGTTGAGATAATATTCGCGCTGCGTCTTCTCCATCTGGCGTTTGACGCGGGTGCGGATGCGCTTCTCGACTTGCAGCACAGATATCTCGCTCTCCATCAGTGCCAGGCACTTTTCAAACCGCTTGGCAATTGAAATGGTTTCGAGCACCGCCTGCTTGTCGGCGATCTTGATTGCGAGATGTGAGGCGATCGTATCGGCGAGTTTCGAGTAATCCTCGATCTGGGTGACAGCGGCGACAACCTCCGGCGAGATCTTTTTATTGAGCTTGACGTAACTCTCGAACTCGGCCACCACGGAGCGGGCAAGCGCTTCCACCTCTACCTTGTCGAAGGGCTCGTCCGCGATTGTCTCGGCGTTGGCCTCGTAGAAATCCTCGGTGCGCGAATATCCATGTACTTTCGCGCGAACTTGGCCCTCGACCAAAACCTTGACCGTACCATCGGGAAGTTTCAGAAGCTGCAGAACTGAAGCGAGCGTACCGGTTGCGAAAATTGCGTCCGGTGACGGATCATCGTCGGCGGCCGTCATCTGGGTTGCGAGAAGAATGAGCGTGTCGGCCTTCATTACTTCTTCGAGGGCGCGAATCGATTTCTCACGGCCAACGAAAAGGGGCACGATCATATGCGGGAAAACCACGATGTCGCGCAGCGGCAGGACCGGATAGCTTTCTATCGTGCCGGGGCGAGCAGGCTCGCGCGTTTGGGTCATTTCATCTTCCTATTCGGGTAACCTGTTACCGGAAAGATGGCAGCAGCGGAGGATAGTTTCAAGAAGGTCTCCTCCGGGGCACCGGAGGACACGGCAGCGCAAGGCAGATGAGCATGCGGAAAGGGGCGCAGCCTCAAGCGCTCACGCCGCTTTTTTCATTGCGTTCGGCATAGATGTAGAGCGGGCGGGACTTCCCCTCGACGACATCGGGGCCGATGACGACCTGCTCAACACCGTCGAGACCAGGAAGCTCGAACATCGTATCAAGGAGAATTCCTTCCATGATCGAGCGCAACCCCCGCGCGCCAGTCCGCCTCTCGATGGCTTTTTTGGCGACGACGTTCAGGGCCTCGTCCTGGAATGTGAGCTCCGTGTTCTCCATTTCGAAGAGGCGCTGATATTGTTTGACGAGCGCGTTTTTGGGCTCTGTCAAAATCTTCTTCAACGCGTCTTCATCGAGATCATCCAGAGTCGCGATGACGGGCAGCCTGCCGACGAATTCCGGGATCAGCCCAAACTTCAGGAGATCCTCTGGCTCAACCTTCCGGAGAACCTCGCCAGTCCTGCGCTCATCAGGCGCCTCGACAGTCGCACCAAAACCGATTGACGTGCTCTTGCCGCGCGTTGAGATGATTTTTTCAAGACCGGCGAAGGCCCCGCCGCAGATAAATAAAATGTTGGTCGTATCGACTTGCAAGAATTCTTGCTGCGGATGTTTACGCCCGCCTTGCGGAGGCACTGATGCAATTGTGCCTTCCATGATTTTCAGGAGAGCCTGCTGGACGCCTTCGCCCGATACGTCTCGTGTGATCGACGGATTGTCGGATTTACGCGAAATTTTGTCGATTTCATCAATATAGACGATGCCGCGCTGGGCCCGCTCGACGTTATAGTCCGACGCTTGCAGCAGCTTCAGAATGATGTTTTCGACATCCTCGCCAACATAGCCAGCCTCTGTGAGCGTCGTGGCATCGGCCATGGTAAAGGGCACATCGAGAATACGTGCCAATGTCTGAGCAAGCAGGGTTTTGCCCGAGCCGGTGGGGCCGATCAATAGAATATTGGACTTCGCAAGCTCGACATCATTATGTTTGGCTGCGTGGTTGAGGCGCTTGTAATGATTGTGGACAGCCACCGACAACACCCGTTTGGCTTGCGGCTGCCCGATGACATAATCGTCCAAAACCTTACAGATTTCCTTGGGCGTCGGAACCCCGTCGCGGCTTTTGACAAGTGAGGACTTGTTTTCCTCACGAATGATGTCCATGCAAAGCTCGACGCATTCGTCGCAAATAAAAACTGTCGGCCCAGCAATGAGCTTGCGCACCTCATGCTGGCTCTTGCCGCAAAATGAGCAATAAAGGGTGTTTTTTGAGTCGCTGCCGCCGACCTTAGTCATCGAACGTCTCCGTACCGGCCGGAATCATGTGCCAACTCCGGTCACGTTAGTGAAGGGCGGCGGACGTTAAGACTTCGTCCACCAGCTGGCGGATCAGCACACGAACCAGCCTCTTCCACGTCTCGCCCGACCTCCGAATCCATTGAGCTGGGAACGCGGAAGCTTTGCAAAACCGCATCATTCTGTCACAAAATTCGCCTCACATCTACGCAACGATTTCCTCTCTTCAAAGGGGCGCGCCTCTCACCCCTTCATGCACGCGATCCACGCCGCAAAAGACGTAAGCAATATTGGTGCCAAAACAACGATATCCCATTCCCTTTGTTTAGCCTAGAGCCTTTTTTCTGCTGCGGATGGCTTCTGCCCCCGCGTCTCCGCTGGGAACATATGCAACCGGAGCACTGAGCCTAAGCCGCGAAAATTAACAAAAATATCGCGCAGCAAATCCAGGCTCATTTATTCTCAGCCGCCACCTCTTCTGGCCGCTTGATGATGACATGGTCGACGATGCCGAACTCTTTTGCTTCGTCAGCGGACATGAAGTGATCACGATCCAGCGTCCTTTCGATCGAGTCGTAATCCTTTCCGGTGTGGAAGGCGTAGATATCATTCAGCCGTTTCTTGACCTTCATAATATCTTCCGCATGACGGACAATATCGGAAGCTTGACCTTGGAAACCGCCGGAAGGCTGATGGACCATAATCCGGGCATTCGGCAGGGCATAGCGGGCATTTGCCTCGCCAGCGCACAAGAGAAGCGACCCCATGGAGGCGGCCTGCCCGACGCAAAGCGTTGAAACCTTGGGCTTTATGAACTGCATCGTGTCGTAGATCGCAAGGCCTGCCGTCACGACTCCGCCTGGCGAATTGATGTACATCGAAATTTCCTTCTTGGGATTTTCTGCTTCGAGAAACAGCAATTCGGCAATGATCACCGAGGCCATGTGATCCTCGATCGGACCTGTCAGAAAAATGATCCGCTCGCGAAGCAGCCTTGAATAAATGTCAAACCCGCGTTCTCCGCGGCTCGTATTCTCAATGACCTGCGGAATGAGATAGTTGTTGTAGATTTCAATCGGACTGCGATCGCGCATGGCGGAGTGTTTCCTGATGAAAGTAATGAATCTGTCCTAACGGCAAGAAGATCGTACCCTCGGCCAAGGCGGCAAAGAAAGCAACCCGCGGGCCAGGCTGGAGAAACCCGCCCGCCAATCCTTCAGCGCCGAATCACTCGGGCCCAGTACCGGCCGCATTGGCGGCACCACTATCATTTGGCTCCTCTTCGCCGCTCACCTTGTAAAGCTCTTCCTTCGAAACCTTCTTGTCGGTCAGCTTAACTTGGGAAATGACGTAATCAACGACTTTCTCTTCGAAAAGGGGCGCCCGGATCTCCGCCAAGGCGCGCGGATTTTTCTGGTAATATTCCCAGACCGCCCTTTCCTGTCCCGGAAAAGCGCGCGCCCGCTGCGCCAAAGCTTGTCCTACCTCTTCGTCCGAGATCTTGATCTCTGCCCTTTCCCCGATCTCGGCCAAGAGAAGGCCGAGCCGCACGCGCCGTTCAGCAATTTTAAGATAGTCCGCCCGCGCTGCTTCCTCAGTCGTATTTTCGTCTTCGTAGCTGCGTCCGCTTCGTTTTTGCTCAGCTTCGACGGCACGCCAGACCCCTTCGAACTCTTGTGCCACCATGCCTTCAGGGACGTCAAACACGAATTTTTTGTCGAGTGCGTCGAGAAGCTCACGCTTCCACTTTCCGCGCGATGCCGCAAGATGCTCGCGCTCTACGTTTTCCCGAATCTTTTCTTTGAGCTTGCCCAGATCCTCAAAACCAAAGCTCTTCGCTAAGTCATCGCCAATTTCGACATCAACGGGCGCAGCAACGGCCTTGAGCGTTACATCAAATGCCGCATTCTTTCCAGCAAGACCGGCGGCGGCATAATTTTCTGGGAAGGTCACCGAAATCGTCCGGCTTTCGCCCTTTTTCATACCTTCGATTTGCGCCTCAAAGCCCGGAATGAAATTACCCGAGCCGAGGACAACGTCGACGTTCTCACCCTTGCCGCCTTCAAAGGGTTCGCCGTCTATTTTTCCGGCAAAGTCGAGTGTGACCCTATCACCCGTTTCGGCGGCCGCCTCCCCTTCCTTCGGGGTGTAGGTGCGATTTTGCTCGGCAAGCCGGGTCAGGATCTCTTCGACCTCGGCGTCGGACACTTCGGCGACCAGCCGCTCGATTTCAATATCTTCAAGGCCGTTAACCTCGATCTCCGGCAAGACTTCGAGCGCGACCGTAAAGGCGAAATCGGATTTCGTTTCAAAAGCCTTTTCGATCTCTTGGACGTCACCGGGGAAATCAATCTTTGGCTCCATCGCAAGCCGCAATTGATTGTCCTCGACAATCTTACGGTTGGCCTCGTTGATTGCATCTTGGACCACTTCGGCCATGATCGAGCGGCCATAAAGACGCTTGAGATGCGACACAGGGACCTTGCCCGGACGGAATCCGGGGATCTGCGCCTTGGCTTGGACCTCGGCGAGCTGACCTTCGATTCGTCCGGCAATGTCTGAGCCGGCAAGCACCACCTTGAATTCGCGTTTGAGGCCCTGCGCGTTCGTTTGCGTGACTTCCATCTGAAAAATACCTTTTCCCCTTTGTCGCTTTTGTCTGAAACATCAGTTCCGCGAATATGCTGCCCGCCGTCACATGCAGCGAGGTTTAAGTCGCCACCCTGGCGCCAGCGGATCCTGACAGCACAGCCATCGGGCTTGGTGCGGGCGGAGGGACTCGAACCCCCACGATTTTCACCACCGGAACCTAAATCCGGCGCGTCTACCAGTTCCGCCACGCCCGCCGGTGCCCTGCGGCTGTTTTCTCCCCAGCCGCGAGCCAGAGATGGCACCACGGGCTCTATAGCAATGGCGAAGGCCGCGCGCAGCAAAAAACTCCGCAGCGTGGAGATAGACGCGCCGAACACCGCTGTGCTAGATTTGTGATTGCCGTTACGGAAAACAAGCCAAGGGCGCGACAGAAGGGAGGGGCCGTCCAGCATGCCCTACGGATCGGGCTACAATGCGAGGGTCATTGCGCCGCCTTCGGCACTCCTTGCAGGAGCCTTGTTTGCCGGATTTATTCTGGAGTTGCTGCGGCCAATAAGCTTCCTGCCCGTGGAATATGCTCTGCCCGGAGGCTTTGCCCTGATCTTTCTGGCAATTAACCTTATGACATTTGCCGCAAAGGAGATGATCAGGATCAAGACCACGCTTTCCATGCCAAAACCGGCGACCGACCTTGCCACGGAGAGCGTTTTTGCGTGGAGCCGTAACCCGATCTATCTTGGGATGATCTTATTTTGCGCAGGCGTTGCAGTTTTCGTTAATTCCCTGTGGATGCTTGTCGCTGCCGCAGGACTCATGGCCGCCTTGCAGAAAGGCGTCATCGAACCGGAAGAAGCCTATCTCGAACGAAGATTTGGACAAAGATATTTGGATTACAAAGCCCGTGTCCGGCGCTGGATCTGACCAGCAAGTCTTCACTGCAACAAGCCAAGGCTGGAAAGAGCGTTGGCATGCAGGATAATGCAGATAAACCTTCCGGGGACCCCAATGTCATCGCCCTGCCCCCTTTGATTTTGGCCGCCGCGCTCGTGCTCGGGCTCATTCTGAACTTTGCCTGGCCCGCGAAATTCCTGGCTCGCGAGTTCTCCGCCGAGTTCTCCGCGCCAGTGGGCGTTTTCTTGAACGAAACTTCGGAGAAGAGTATCGGCGCTACAAGGCTCACGTGCGGCGGTGGGTATAGGACTTGATCGCCTGATTAAATCCAGGCGACGGAAGAGCCCGGCAGCACTCTCAACATCAAGGCGCGTTTTTCAACAGACTTGAACAACGCCGTATCGGCGCCAGAAAGCCAGATCTGGGCGTCCATACCATCCAGCACTTCAAAGAGAGCATCGCGCCGGACCGGATCGAAATGGGCGGCGATCTCGTCGAGAAGGACGAGCGGCGCCAATCCGCTCATTACCGAAACAAGGCGCGCATGGGCCAGAACGAGGCCGGTAAGGAGCGCTTTTTGCTCTCCTGTCGAGACCTGCGCTGCCGGGGCTTGTTTCGGGCCGTGACGGACACAGAGATCGCTCGTCTGGGGTCCAATCAAGGCGCGCCTGGCTGCGGCATCGCGGGCCCGGTTGTCGCGCAAGATAACGCGATAGATGTCCTCGGCTTCGAGCGCCGGGCGGTTTCTCACTAGATGCTCGACATCGCCTTGCACGCTAAGATCTGCCCATGGAAAGGGCGAAGCTTTGTCCCGTGTCTTCAGAATAAGTGCCGAAAGGCGGGAAACAGTCTCGATCCGCGCGGCGGCGATTGCAATCGCGAGCCCGGCAGCTTCCTCCTCAATTGCGTCGAGCCAGCCGCGGTCGGCATTAGGGCCCTCTTCGAGGAGACGGTTGCGGCCGCGCAAAGCACGCTCGAAGGCGCTCACGCGGGCGCCATGACCGGCATCAAGGGAAAGCACGAGCCGGTCAAGGAAGCGCCTCCGCTCTCCTGCGGGTCCAGCAAAAAGGCCATCCATTGCCGGCGTCAGCCACACCACCCGGACATGATCACAAAAAGCGCGTATGGAAGAGACGGGTGTGCGGTCGATCCGGTATTTACGCTGCGCTGGTGCATTTTCTTGTGGCTCGACGCCGGTCCCGAGCTGGACGCGGCCTGTCCGCGATTCGAGTTCCGCCGAAATGGCAAAGCCGCCGTGCCCGCCATTCCGTGCAAGGTCGCCGAGCTCTGCCTGCCGCAGCCCGCGTCCTGGCGAAAGGAGCGATAGGGCTTCGAGGAGATTGGTTTTGCCAGCGCCATTCTCCCCAGTAAGCACGACAAGGCAGCCATTAACGGCAAGATCGAGCGAGCTGTAGGAGCGAAAGCCGGTCAGCGTGAGCCGCCGCACGCCTGTCCCG
>Ga0070737_10006964_pt1 | contig 10153 bp, 8 predicted proteins | sample Coa_R1_10_FD_66438 | JGI IMG/M metagenome (GOLD analysis project Ga0070737, IMG submission 66438) | Surface soil microbial communities from Centralia Pennsylvania, which are recovering from an underground coalmine fire - Coalmine... | ecosystem: Environmental > Terrestrial > Soil > Unclassified ...
ACCAACGACCCCGTCCGCATGTACCTCCGCGAGATGGGTACCGTCCCCCTGCTCACCCGCGAAGGCGAAGTCGAGATCGCCAAACGTATTGAGCGCGGCCAGCTGCGCGTGCTGAAGGCCCTGTCGCGCTCTCCCATCGTCATCCGCGAGATCATCTCCATCGGCGAAGACCTGAAGCGGGGCGTTCGTTCCATCAAGGAAATCGTTCTCTTCGACGAAGAGGAGATCACCGAAGAGGTGGTCAACAACCGCTTGCAGGACATCACCGAACGAATCGACCAGATGCACAAGCACTACAAGAAGTCGATTCAGCTTGCCGAGAGGCTCGCCGGCATCCCGCAAAAAAAGCGTCCGCGCGACTATCGCCGTTACCGTTGGGCGCTGGGACGCGAGCAGATCCTGGTCTCGCGCGTCATTCGCAGCCTGGGATTCACCAACAGCGAGCGCAAACGCCTGATCGACCGCGTCAACAAGACCGTCGACAGCATGCGCGGGCTCGAGAAACAAGCTGTCAACTTCGAGAAGCGCGCCGAAGCCACGCGCTCGGAAGACCAGAAGAAGGAGTTTCGCCGGCAGGCCCGCCAGATCCGCGCGGACCTGGAACGTATGGAGCAGGACGCCGGCGTCAGCTTTGCCGAGCTGAAGCGCACCCAGCGCGAGATCGTGCAGGGCGACGTCGATGCCGAGTACGCCAAACGCGAACTCATCGAGGCCAACCTGCGCCTGGTGGTTTCCATCGCCAAGAAGTACACCAATCGCGGGCTGCAATTCCTCGACCTGATTCAGGAAGGCAACATCGGCCTGATGAAGGCGGTGGATAAGTTTGAGTACCGCCGCGGCTATAAGTTTTCTACTTATGCGACGTGGTGGATCCGCCAAGCCATCACCCGGGCGATTGCCGATCAGGCGCGCACCATCCGCATCCCGGTGCACATGATCGAGACCATCAACAAGCTGATCCGCACCTCGCGGCAGCTGGTGCAGGAACTGGGCCGCGAGCCGACTTCGGAAGAGATCGCCAAGCGCATGGACATTCCCGTGGCCAAGGTGCGCAAGGTGCTCAAGATCGCGCAGGAGCCGATCTCGCTGGAGACGCCCATCGGCGAAGAAGAAGATTCCCACCTGGGCGACTTCATCGAGGACCGCGCCGTGGTCTCGCCCGCCGAGGCGGTGATCAACGTCAACCTCAAGGAGCAGACGGCGCAGGTGCTGCGCACGCTCACGCCGCGCGAGGAGAAGGTCATCAAGATGCGCTTCGGGCTGGAGGACGGAAGCGAGCACACGCTGGAGGAAGTCGGCCAGTCGTTCGCCGTCACCCGCGAGCGCATCCGCCAAATCGAAGCCAAGGCGCTGCGCAAGCTGCGCCATCCCTCGCGCTCGCGCAAACTGCGCGCCTTCATGGACGGCGTACACGACTAAGAAGCAGTGGCCAGTGATCAGTGGCTAGTGGTCAGAGACGGGGCGCGATAAGCGTCCCGCTCTTCTTTTGAGCGAGGAATGCTCGGGTGCTGCGTCCCACACATTCGAAAATCGCGAATGTGTGGGGCACCCGCGCGAATGTGTGGGGCACCCGCGCACCCGCGCACCCGCGCGATAAGTGTCCCGCAGTTTCGCGAGCGTTCGTGATCTTCCCCGCTGTCGCGCGTCTAAAATGCTTAGAGGACGACTTGAGGCAACGACTCACGTCCTGGCATCATCCTCATTCTTGAAGCGGGCGAGTAGAATAAATGTTTATGAGAAAATGGTTCACCAGTCTTTTTCTAAGCGGCGTGCTGTGCCTGCCGGCTTCGGCTGCGCCCTTAAGCAGTAATGCCCAGACGGTCATCCCTTACGACGTGCAGCAGATCATCTCGGTGGATTACCGCGAGCTGCGCGATTCGCAGACAGCGCGCGCGCTGCGCGACCGCGTCATGCCCGACAAGATCAAGCAATTTGAAGCCGCGCTGAAAGGCGCGGGCATCGACCCCGACCGCGATGTCGAGCAGCTTACCTTTGTCAGCTATCGCGGCGCGAAGAACATGCTGTACAGCATCGGCATCGCCCAGGGCCCGTTCAAGCAGAAAGAATTCCTGCAGAAGATGAAGCTGCGCAAAGTGAAGCCGCAACGCTATCTCTTGTCGGATATCTATCCCATGGGCTCGGGCATGGAGATGGTGTTCCTGGATCCCACCACCATCCTGTTCGGCGACAACTCCGCTGTCAAAGGCGCCATTGATGTTCGTGACAACGGCGCGAATTCGGTGACCAACAATACTGTCATCGATGACTTGATTACCAGCGTGCAGAACGCCACCGTCTGGAGCATTCTCGACCAGAAAGGCACGCAGAACATGATGCGCTCGGCGTTGGGCGAGGCGGGATCGCTCACCGACTTTGATACTGTGAAGAAGCGGCTGTTGGCCTCCGACTACACCATGAGTTTCCTTAACGGCGTCACCTTCGACCTCAATGTGAAGACCTCGGATTCGGTGACGGCGGCCAGTTTGTCGGGGCTGATGAAGGCGGGCGTGTTGTATCGGCGGATGAGCGGCACGCCGGCCGAAAGGATGGCCCTGCAAAACACCACTGTCGACAGCTCCAACGACCTGGTGCAAATGCATTTCCAGACTGACGATCAACGCTTCCAGTCGCTGCTGCACTCGGACCTGTTCGCCGCGGTCTCGAAGTAAACGATGAGGACTACAAGGTTGTAGAGAGGTCTTATGCCGGATTGGCTGACTATATTTTTAGTGATTGTGGCCTACGTAGTTTTAACGCAGTGGGTGCTGCCGAAGTTCGGCGTCTCCACCTGAGCCAGCACCGCGCGACCCGTGGGGTCGCGACCGGAACCATCGCAGTGCGAGCTGCCGCCCCGAAGTCCCCGCCGGGACACACGCTAGAGACCTTTATCCGCCGATGTGGACCATGGTGCGCGACGGCGGGAGGAAGCCCGGTTCGCCGATGTGATGACGTTCTTCCTTGGCATCGACCACCGCGCAAATGAAATCCGCCAGCTGCTCGTCGCTGGCGCCGTCCTGCAGGAGAGCGGCCAGGTCGTGCTCGAGGACGGAGAACAGGCAGGTGCGAATCTTGCCGTCGGAGGTGAGGCGCACACGGCTGCAATGGCCGCAGAAGGGGTGCGAGACGGGCGCGATGATGCCAATCTCGCCGATGCCGTCTTCGAAGACGAAGCGCCGGGCGGTCTCGCTGTCGCGATGGTCGATCTCGCGCAGCAGCCGAAAGGTCGCCATGCGCCGCAAGACTTCGTCCAGCGTGACCACGATCTCCGGTGACCAGACGCGGTCCTCCTCCAGCGGCATGAACTCGATGAAGCGCACCACGACGCCTTCCTCGCGGGCGAAGCGGCCAAAGGCGACGATCTGGTCGTCGTTAAAGCCGCGCAGCAGCACGCAGTTGATCTTCACGGGATTGAGGCCGGCGCGTTGCGCAGCGCGCACTCCCGCCAGCACTTTCGCATAGCCGTTGGGCACGCGGGTGATGCGGGCGAAGCGCGCGGGATCGACCGCGTCCATCGAGACGGTCACGCGCGAGAGCCCGGCATCGGCCAGCGGCTGCGCCATCTCCGCTAAGAGATGACCATTGGTGGTGAGGGCGATGTCCAGCCCCGTGCCTTCCACGGTGCGCATCCCGGCCAGCTCGCGCACCATCTCCACCAGCCCCTTGCGCAGCAACGGTTCGCCGCCGGTGAGGCGGACCTTGGTGATGCCCAGGCCGACAAAGACGCGCGCGATGCGCAGATAATCGGCGATGGGCATTTCGGCAAATTGCGGGCCATCATTGCCCGAGCGGCAGTAGACGCATTTGTAATTGCAGCGGTCGGTGACGGAGATCCGCAGATCCCTGATGCGGCGCCCGTATTTGTCGTGAAGAAGCACGCGTTTTCGCTACTCGCCCTTGGCGGTCCGCCTTCCGCTGTCCTGGTGAGGCAGCGGCTTCGGCCCCGAGTCGAAGGGGCTCTACTTAGTCCCAGTCCGTTTCTTGTTCGGAATTCCAGCGCACGGAAAGGAGAGACGCAGGCGCTAAGGCAACGCTGCAGCTAGTTTCCTTTCCAAGCACGGGAGGCGTGGACGTTTCCCTCCACACCCTTGGTCCTACTGGTTGGCCGTTGACCTCGGCCCATGCATCCGGCGAAGAATGAACGGCCAATCGCAGGGCGCTGCCCCCGCGGCCATCGGCATACCGTGCAGGCGGCGGAGGTCGGAAACAATGCAGTCATTATAGATGCAAGGGGGGCTAGAAAGCAGCGGGTACCGCAGATTCCTCGGAGACTAAAGTCCCCTCGAGATGACAAGAATCAAGGGCGTAGACGCTGGCCTAAAGGCCAGCTCTACGGAGCTGACAACTGTTTTTCACATCCCCTCGTAATTCGGGCCGCCGCCGCCCTCGGGCGGGACCCAGGTGACGATCTCGTAAGGATCCATGATGTCACAGGTCTTGCAGTGCACGCAGTTGGAAGGATTGAGATGGATCTCCAGGCCGCTGGGCGTGTCCTGCGCTTCCACCATCTCATACACACTCGCCGGACAATAGTGCTTGCAGGGATTGCCGAACTCAGTCACGCAGCGCTCATTGCAGATGGTGGTGTCGTGAATGACCAGATGGGCCGGCTGGTCCTCTTCGTGCTTGGTGGCCGAGTGGTAGAGATCAGTGAGCTTATCAAAGGTGAGCTTGCCATCGCCTTTCGCGGGGCCGATGATGCCGGCCCTGGCCCCGCCGTCGGCAGGCAGATGATGCAGTAGCTGCATGCGCCGGTGTCCGGCTTCGTTGTGGTAGTGCGCGCGCAGGCCGCGCCCGCCGGTGAACTGCTGGAGGCCGGCGTGGAAGATGCCGGAGAGCAGGCCGTGCTCAAAGCCCTGGTGGAAGTTGCGCACCGGCCATAGCTCGGACTTGATCCAGCTCTTCTCCACCCGCGTCTGCAAGCTCTCCAGCATGGGCAGCGAGAAGTCCTGCTTGGCCATTGCGTCGAAGGCGGTTTCGGCCGCCAGCATGCCGCTCTTGATGGCCAGGTGAATTCCCTTCAGCCGCTGGGAGTTGAGCAGGCCGGCGGAATCACCGACGATCATCCAGCCATCGCCCGCCAGCGGCGGCACGCACCACCAGCCGCCATAAGGCAGCGACTTGGCGCCATAGCGGACCATCTTGCCGCCCTCAAGAAGCTTGGCGACGAAGGGGTGCTTTTTGAACTCCTGCAGCACACGCTGGGGATCGATGCGGGGGTCGGCGTAGTCGAGGCCGGTGACGAAGCCGAGAGAGACGATGTTGTCCTTGGAGCCGTAAATCCAGGCGCCGCCATACTCGTTGAGGGTCAGCGGGTAGCCCATGGTGTAGATGACTTCGCCCGGAGCAACCCGCCCGGCGGGCAGCTCCCAGAGCTCCTTCACGCCGACGCCGTAGGTCTGCGGATTGCGGTCGCGATCGAGCTGAAAGCGGCCGATGAGCTGCTTGGTCAGCGAGCCGCGCGTGCCTTCGGCCAAAATCACGAGTTTTGACTTCAGATCGTAGCCCGGCTCGAAGTTGGATTTCTGCTGGCCGGCCTTGTCCACACCTTTGTCGTCAGTACGGACGCCGTTGACCCGCCCGGCGTCGAACAGCAGCTCGGAGCCGGCAAAGCCGGTGAAGATCGTAATCCCCGCCTCTTCGACCTTGCTGCCGAGCCACTTCACAAACTTGTTGATGGAGATGACGTAGTTGCCGTGATCGCGCATCGCCGGAGGCGTGAAGGGAAGCTTGAACTTGCCGGTGCGCGTGAGGAAATAGACAGCTTCCTTGCTGACCGGGGCGTCGAGCGGAGCTTCTTTCTCAAAACCGGGCAGCAGCTCGCGCATGGAGCGAGGATCGAGCAGCGCACCCGAAAGGCAGTGTGCGCCCACTTCGCGCGCCTTCTCCAGCAAATAGATGTTCTCTTTGCTGAGCTGCGCCTCCGGGTGTTGGGCGTTATGTTGATCGATGAGCTGGGAAAGCCGCAGGGCGCACGCCATGCCTGCCGGCCCTCCGCCGACAATGACGATGTCGGCCTCCATTACTGGGCGATCAATATTGGGGAGCGGTTTGCGAAATACAATCATCGGAAAAATCCACAGAGCGAAGGTCTTTGTGCTTATTTTTTTGGTTATTTGCTTTGCACAACTGGGCAATAGTGTCAGAGCTATGACCTCCAACACAAGGACACAAAGATACACGCACACAACGAGGGTGGCCCGGCTCTTGCATACAAATAAAACCCCAACCCAAGAGTCTAGCGGGTGTGAATGCTCAGGACATTACTATAACGTTCAGAATAGCAGGTTTCGCGGCAGCACAACTTGCCGTGTGGGACAACCAAGTTACTGCTGGAGCAACCAGGCAAAGAAAAATTGCCCAGCCGGCGCGAAGGACAATCGCTTTCCGGTGACCTCTCACGCGCTCTTGGCTTTTTTCACCTCTTCCACCAGCGGCGGCACAATTTCAAACAGATTTCCCACCACGGCCACGTCGGCGACCTCGAAAATCGGCGCTTCAGAATCTTTGTTGACGGCGATGATGGTGTGCGAGCCTTTCATGCCGACGACGTGCTGGATCGCGCCGCTGATGCCCAGGGCGAGGTAGAGCTTGGGCGCCACCGTCTGCCCCGATGATCCCACCTGGCGATCCATGGGCAACCAGCCGGAATCGCAAATTGGGCGCGAGGCCGCAATCTCGCCGCCCAGCGCCGCCGCCAACTGCCGGGCAAGTTCGATGTTTTTCTCCTCTTTGATTCCGCGCCCGACCGCCACGATGACCTGCGCCTGGGTGAGGTCCACGGCCTGCTTGGCTTCTTTGAAGGGAGCTTCCGGTTTGTTGCGCAAGACAGCGTCCGGAATCTCGACATTCACCGTTTCGACGGGCGCCGCGGCGTCGCCGCGCTGCACCTGGTCGCCGCGGAAGGCGCCGTTTTGGAAAGTCGCAAAGTAGGGAGGCTCACCAACAAATGAGACGTCGGCGGCGAACTTGCCTTGAAACATCTGGCGGGTGAACAGCAGCTTGCCATCATGATATTTGTAACCGATGGCGTCGCTGATGAGCGCGCGCTTCAGGGCGGTGGCCAGTTTGGGAGCGAAGTCGCGCACCTGATAGGTATGCGGCATCAGCACCAGCCGGGGCTGCTTCTGCTCGACCAATTGCTGCACGGCAGCAACAAAGGCGTCGGGCGTGTAGGGCTCCAGCTTCGGCGACTCCAGGTCGTACACCTTCGCGACTTTGTTTTTTGCGATCTCGTTGGCGATTTCGGCGACGCCGCTGCCGGCGACGGCGGCCTCCAGCGACCAGCCGGTTTCGGCGGCCAGGGCCTGCGCCCCGGTCAGCGTCTCCAGGGAGACCCGATTCAATTTACCTTCACGTTGTTCGACGACAACCAGGATAGTATCTGCCATGATGACCTGTTCGAATTGGTATTTAGCGATTAGCAATTAGCGATTGGCTGCATTTCGGGGCCTCTCTGGCCAGTGCGCGTGGTTCCAGCACTGGTGTCTCAAGATGTGGAGGTGCGGCCCTGACTGCTCGTTGCTAATCGCTAATTGCTAATCGCTCAGTAACGCTTTTCAGCGGTTCCGGCGCCGAATCTGCACGCCGACCACGCTCAGCACCAGTCCGACGACCGCCAGCGAGGCTGCAATAATTCCGAACCGTAGCTGACCCAGCCGCAACGCCGCCGGATGAAAGTACAGCACCAGGAATGCAAACAATATCAGGACCCAGCCGATGACCATCATGACTGAGCCGTTTTCACGCTTGTCGTCCCGCGATGACATAGCCGCCTCCTTCCCCGCCGGGGCCCCCGGCAAGCGCCGCATTTGCGCTTGTTGGGGTGGTCAGCGGGCCGCGACTTGCCACCCTCCTACCCAAAACTTGCCAGCAGCGGACCGTCAAGCCACGCGATAGTTTTCCGCCTCATCCTGGCGCTGCTGCGCCAGGATATGTTCGAGGTCGCGCCGGCCCAGCTTCGTCGGTCCCACCGCGCGCCGGTAATGGGTCCCCATCATCACCAGCACCAATCCCAGCACGCCCTCGATAGCCAACCAAATCGGCCAAAACTGCGAGCCATCGCGCAAACTCTCAAAGAAGAAGACGCCGAGCACGGCATCCATCCACAGCAACACCCAGCCTACGGTGAGTAAAACTGATCCTAGACGGCGATTCTCCACCGTGTTGTCAATGGCCACCTGATCGCGATCGAATCCTGGCATAACGAGCAGAGCTCCTTTAGAAAAAATTAGGCCCGATTCGTTAGATGCCGAGTTAGTAATTAGCAATTAGCTATTAGCGATTAGCAATTAGCTGTCAGCCTGCGGCGGATGAATTGGCGCGCTCCCCGACGATTGAGTTGATATTCGCACGGTTAAACTAGCTGCGAGACGCTAATTGTTAATTGCTAATTGCTAATCGCTTTCTTCAGATCACTCTCACCTCGTTGCGCAACTTCTCGACCAGTTTCCTGGCGACCTCGGCCGGCGGCCCTTCCAGCACCTCGGTCTTCTTGGTTTTCTGCGGAACATAGAGTCGCTCAATCTTCTGCAGATTGTCGCCCAGGGCCGGTTTAATCTCGTCGAAACTCAGCTTCTTCAGCGGCTTGTTTTTGGCCTGCTTGATGCCGATCAGCGTGGCGTAGCGCAGCTTGTTGATGCCCGACTGGATGGTCAGCACCGCCGGCAGCGGCATGTCAACGAACTGGAAGAAGCCGGCCTCGAGCTCGCGCTTCACACGGATAGACACCCCACCGGCCGCAGAACCGGCGGCCGTCGGGGACCCCGGACCGCCGTCACGCTTCTCGATCTGCATAATGATGGTGGCGTGGGGCCAGCCCAGCAGCTCGGCCAGCACGACGCCGGTCTGGGCAAAGCCGTAGTCGTCGGATTGCAGGCCGGTGAAAATCAGGTCGAAGCTCTCGTCCTTGACGGCCGCGGCGAAGGCCTTGGCGGTATTGAGGGCGTCAAGGGTGACGAAGCCGTCGCCCTCCAGATGGATGGCGCGGTCGGCGCCCTTAGCCAGGGCCTCGCGCAGCACCTGCTGGGCGCGCGCCGGCCCGCTGGTGATGACCACCACCTCGCCGCCGTGCTTCTCCTTCTGGCGCAGCGCCTCTTCCAGGGCGTAAGCGTCGGGTTCGTTCACCTCGTAGGAAACGTCATCACGGATCCACGTGCCGCTCTCGTTCAGCTTCAGCGGCGCGTCTTTCTGCGGGACCTGCTTCATGCAAACCAGGATCTTCACCGTCACTCCTTGCGGGGGACAATTTCAACGAAACGGGCAAGTATAAACGAGCGGCGCGGAGATGGGAAAGGACGGGGATCACGGGGAATGGCACAGCTTGGTCTGAGGCGCGCAAAGCGCTATGGCGTCGGCAGCGCAGGAAGAAAGGAAGCAGGCGAACGTTGCAGGAGGAGGGGACGGAGAACGCGTCCGCCCGGACCGCCATTACTTCAGCCAGTGGATTTTGATTTCCTGGGCAAGCGGCCGGAATTCCGGATCGCCGGTCACGAGTTCCGCCTTCTTTTCTTTGGCCAGCGCGGCGGCGAAGGCATCGGCCAAACTCAACTTGAAACGTGCTTTGAAATCGGCGGCAGCGTCGGACAGGGCGCGGGTTGTGGAATGAAAATCAATGGGCAGGCCGTGCAGGACCTTGGCGGCTTCGGCCCAGGCTGCGGTGCCGTCTTTTTTCACGATCGAGTACTTCACCTCGGCGTAGTTCACATCGCTCATGTGGAGCGGGCTGTCTCGTTTGCCGGCAGAGATGAGCAGTTGCTCCACCGCTTCCGCGCCCGCTTCGTCGCGGAAGTAGGCGATGAGCGCGAAGCTGTCGAGCACCTTAGCGGGCATGGCGCTCCTCGAGCGCGCGTTCCTGCCTTTTGTGCTCGGCCCACTCCTCGGTCAACGGCCTGTGTCCCGCCGCGCGCTTGAGGATACCGCGCCCGCGGCGGATGAGCGCCGCCGTCACCGGCTTGAGGAGGATGCCCTCCGGCGTCGCTTGCACCACCGCTTTGGTCCCGTCCTCGATTTCGAATTGCTTGCGAAGACGAAGCGGGATGACGACTTGCCCTTTGGTCGTAAACGACACGGTCTCGGGTTTTTCTGTCATACTCACGACCGTTAGCATTACAAATATAAGATAGTCCGTCAATGTGTGCAAAGTAAGATCAATAGA
>Ga0070737_10006965_pt1 | contig 10152 bp, 8 predicted proteins | sample Coa_R1_10_FD_66438 | JGI IMG/M metagenome (GOLD analysis project Ga0070737, IMG submission 66438) | Surface soil microbial communities from Centralia Pennsylvania, which are recovering from an underground coalmine fire - Coalmine... | ecosystem: Environmental > Terrestrial > Soil > Unclassified ...
CCAGAACGTGAAGCACCAACGACGGGATTTTCACCACAAGACGGCGCTCATGCTCGTGCGTCAGTACGATGTGATCTATCTCGAAGAGTTGCAGATCGCCAATATGGTGCGGAACCACCACCTCGCCAAAAGCATCTCGGATGCAGGCTGGGGTCAATTTCGTACCATCCTCGCAAGCAAAGCAGCATACGCTGGCAAGCGAGTGGAGGCGATTCCTGCCCAGTACACCAGCCAGGACTGCAGCGGCTGTGGGGAACGTGTGCCCAAGAGCCTGTCCGTGCGTACCCACGTTTGCCCGTCCTGTGGGCTGCTCATAGACCGCGACGAGAACGCCGCCAAAAACATATTGCGGGCTGGGCAAGCCCGTCAGGCGCAAACGTGAGGGGTTGCCCTGTGCGTTGTCTGAGAAGCCCCCGCCTTTGAGGCGTGGGGAGCATGTCACCATGGCGTAGAGCGCGCCCGCCGTATCGAATTGGGTCGCGCCAAAGGCGTAGGCGGTGGCGATATAGACATCAGCCCCGTCGCCCACCATACCATACGAGTCGCTATTGGCCTGTTCCCAGCGTGGCAAATGCCCGTCGCCCTGCTGTGCATCGTTCACCAGCGATTGTGCAATGTCGCTGGCCACCGAGGGCGCCAGCAACGCCAACAGCGCGATCTGGCAGCGGTAGCCATCCCATGTGCTGATGTTTTCGTACTGCGCATGCCCCGTCGCGACCGTGTGTACCTTACCATCGAAGCCAATGTATTGCCCGTTGGCGTCGCTAAAGATATTGGGCTGTAGAAAGATATGATAGAGCGCAGTATAGAAGACGCTAAGCTGAGATGGCGTGGCCGAGCCGATGAGGATGCTGTTCAGGCGCGTATTCCAGGCGGAGTTGGCGGCCTGGCGCAACGCATCAAACTGTTGGCTGGTCGGTTGCGGATTCTCACGCGCAAGATTATCCTCGGCGTTGGCCACGCTCACAAACGAGATACCCACGCTTGCCATGACGATCTGCTGCTGGCTGGTATCAAACGTCACATACGCGCCAACGCTTGCGCCTGCGCCAGAGGTCGCGCCCGCTGTGACGTTGGCGCCGTTCCAGACGCCATACGCGCTGAAGGCTTGATCGAAGCGTGCGGCAAAGTAGATAGTGTAGGACGCATGGCCGCAGCCGATTGTACTGGTGGCCGAGCCGATTACTTCCTGCTGGCCGGGTACCAGGGAGACGCTTGCCGCGCTGACGCCGTTGATCGAGCCACTGGCATTGATGAGCAGCGAGGCAGCCGCTGTAGCTGGAAAGGTGAAGCGGCCCATCCCTGTGTGTGGCGTGACCGTCAGTTCCACCTGTGTATTGAGATCGGGCAGGCCCACGCGGTAGTAGCCGGGCTGCGCCTGTTCATTGCTATGCGAGAAGCGCGCGACGTAGAGCGAGGGATCGCTGACCGGCGATTGCGTCACGTCGCCAAGATACGGCATGAAGGGAATATCCTGATAAACGATGCAGCCGCGCCCGCTGAAGTGCGTCAGGCTGAAGCCGTCAATCTGCGTATCGGAGTAGACATAGCCGCCAGCTAGCTTCGAAGAGGTGTCGGGACTCCACTGTACCATGCCGAGCGGATAGGTGGCGCCGGGGAAGGTATCGCCCCGATCGTCGCGTCGCCCGTTGTGCGCGTCGGCGGGAGCCGTGCCAATGAAGGGGTTGACGTATTGCGTGAGGTTGGCTAACGTTTTCCCTTGCACGCTATGTGGCTGCCAGGGGAAGGCGCGTAGATAGCCGATGCCCGCCACCACTGAGAGGCTCATCACAGCCAACAGGCCAACTGGAATGATGACGCGCAGATGCGCTAATAGGTATTGCCTCATCATAGACGCCTCGTCCTCACATGCTTTCAGTCCATGCCGTCCGCATCATCGTCAGTCTCACATTTTTTTTGCCGGACAAGGGCAGGATGATCGGGCATAGTATACCCGATTGCCCGCGTTTGTGATAGAATAGCGCCTAAATTCATAGCATGTTTTTTGCCCAGATACACTGAGGAGGCTCACATGGCGCGCCCATCATACGCTGCTGAACTGGATCAGTACATCAATGAACAATTGGCTCAAGCGGCACAACAACAATCACAGGCATATGCTCAGGCTGCGCAAGAACAGGCGCGCACGCGGGAGGCAAACAGAAAGGAAGCGCCACCAGAAGCGCCCACTGCGGGCGCGCCATACTCACAAGATGACGAGGAGACATTGCCCTATAGTCCACCACGTTCGCCCATGCCCGCAGCGCCACCGCAACAAGAGCCGCCACGCCCAGGCGCCGCCGCCCCAGGGGGATACGGAGGTGGCCTGGCTGCTCCTTCGCCTTCCCCAACCGGCGCGCCAATCCGTTCGCATGGGGCTGTCGCAGCGCCTATGGCGCCGCCCGCGCAACGCGCGCCCACACTAAATGCCGCTGCGCTCGACGACGAGATCACACGGCTGCAACAGATGCGTGTGTGGCTGAGCGATCCCCTGATGTGCGCTATAATTGATAAGTTCATCGGCCAGCGCCTGGGCGCCGCTGAGCGTCGTCAGGTCTATTATTCTGTGGCGGCGGGCGTCGTCTCGCTGATCATTGGCTGGCTGCTCTCGGCAATCAGTCCGGCCAGCGTGTTGGTGGGATTGTTCCACCATTAGCTGCTGTTTGTGTCGCTGTTTCTCGCAGAGCGTAGGCCACGGGGCCGCGCGTTGCGCCAGAAGATGGGGATCGTACGCTTCAGGAGGGTCAGCCAATGTCTCCCAATCAGCAGCCCTATCCACCCAATCAGCAATACCCCAACTATCCGGCGTATCCCTCTGGACAGACGCTGCCCGCGCCTTACTTCCCACCCTATTTTGAGCCACCAACAACGCCAGAGGGTGTACCGGTCGTCTTGCCACCTCCCTCTGCGCTTCCTGCTCTGCCGTCAGCGCCTTTGACTGCCTATACGCCTGGCCAGCAAGCGCCGCTCTCGCCGACGCTCCAACAGGCTCCCATGTATCCAGCGAACCCAACGAACTCAATGAACCCAGCGAGCAAGGTTCGCAGATGGCCTGCAATTTTGCTGTTTTGTTTCTTCGCGGGAATCATCCCGGAAACCATTGTCACGTCTAGCTCCAGCCCACTCAAGATGGTGGCGCAACCGCTTACCCTGCCGCTCATCATCATCTTCTACGGAACATCAGATCTGCTCATCCGTGAGGCGATGATTCGGCGGCGGCTGGGGCTGGCGAGCTTGTTAGTGTTTGGAATTGCGTTTGGCTTCCTGAATGAAGGCGTGACTGCTGGAACATGGTACTATGTGGTTCCAAACGGCTATGCCATGTACGGCGGCATTGATTGGTTGTGGGTACTCAGCCTGACAATTTTCCATATCCTGATCAGTGTTATCACGCCCATCGCGTTTTTCGATAGCCTGTTCCCACGATTCGCCGGGCAGCCGCTCTTGCGCAGGCGGGGCATGATCATCAGCCTCATTTTGCTTGCCGCTGTCACGTCGCTGATTGCTCTAGCGCCGCTCTATCGCCCGCAACGTGTGATCGTCCTCGTCATCACTATTGTGCTGGCGTTGATTGCCCTACGTCTGCCCCCTGCCAGACAGTCTTCGCCATCGTCGCGAACACTTCCTGGCGTATGGCGGCTGCGTCTTCTAGGCTTTCTGGCGATGCTCACCTATTACTTTTGCATCTATCTTGTGCCTGATATTTTCTCTGCCATTCTCCGCCATGCGCGCACAGGGGTGGCGCTGACCCAGGTGATGAGCGGAGTGATTTTGCTGCTTGCCACAGTATATGCCATTGAGGTAGGTGTTGATTGGTCGCAACGGTTAGGCTGGTCGGCGCGCCACAACCTCGCGCTGATGACGGGCGCGGTAGCGTTCACCACGCTACTCTCCATCCCGTTCGAGAGCAACGTGCTGGAGCCAATTGCCACCGTCCCGTTTTTCGCGTTGCTGGTGTGGCTTGCCTGGCGTCAGCGTCACTCTACGGCAGGGGCGTCAGGCGGCGCTACGCCATCTGTTGTCCCACAGCCCTAACGCTTACTCCTCAAAAGGAGCCAGCGCCTCGATCTCGGCGTCGGTCAGGGTGATATGCACAATCTCGTCGTCGAGATCTGCGATTTGATCGGCTGGCAATACTACCAGTTCGCCCCAAGCGCCCAGCGTTCCCTTGCGGCGAACCACCAACGCGCTGAGCCGCCCGTCGCTATCCAGCAGCGCGCGCTCTACCACGCCAACCTCGGTTTCGTCGGATGGGCCATGCCGTGTCGCGTCCGTTGCGTTGTCGGTGGCGCGTCGCCAGACGGCTGCTCCCGCCGAGATCGCCGCCGAGTCACTCGGTTCATTGAGGTGTATTTCCTCATCAGGCGTATTGGGAATATAGGGGCCAGAGATCTCCGAAAAGAGATAGGTGATGACCTCGCCCAGGTTCGCCCGCGACCACCAATGCGCGCGGTCGGGCGTGGCAGGCGCTTCGGCTGTGGTGGCGCGTTCCTGCTCGAAGAGCGGATAGGTATCGAACGTCGCCTCATCACAATCTAGCATGATCTCTTGCGGTGTCGCCTTGATCAGCAACGAAATGGGAACCACCCGTGCGCGTGGCTTTTCCCAGCCGCCGGGGGCCAGCGCATTGCCTGAGGCCAGCAGACCTGGGTCAATCACCAGATGCGTCACCTGGTGATTTGTCTCGCTCACGACGATGCGTTGCAGTTCGCCAAGTGATTGTCTGTCGCGTCCGCGCGCCTGAGCGCCAATACGCAGGTCTTCCAGATGGGCTGCGGATACCCCTATGGATGGTTGGTCGGCGGGTTCGCTCATAAGAGTGTTGTGTCCTTCTTGGGATGCTCGCCTTGCAGGCGCCGTATATGCTCGCGTTAGCGTTAGCGTTTTAGCCTTAAGCCTTAAGCCTTAGCGTTTGCCCTCACGCCGACGGCGCTGCCGCTGGTCGGCCTTCACGCGCTCATACATCGCGTCGTGTTCGCTGGGCGTCGTCGCTTTCGGCGCGTTTGTCTCAGTGGCGACGGGCGCCTTTGCGGCTTTTGTGGAGCCTGCGCTGGCAGCCTTCGTTTTCGTGGTTGGCGCCTTCGCTGCCGCGCTTGTCTTCTCAGCCGCCACTTCCCGCTTGAACGCCTTATTGAGCATACCACGCATGCCGCTGTTTTCGCGGGCAATCTTTGCCTCGCGCGCACGCGCAGCGCGTTCGGCGGCGCGCTCTGCGGCGTATCGGCGGTCTGCGCGGGTGCGGCGTTCGCCGATTCCAGGCGTGGCGTTCACCGGCTTGCGAGCAGCAGGCGTTCCACTACTCGACGCGCCGCCGGAGCTTCTTTGCGCCGTGGAAGCTGGCGGGTTGGGGTTAGGAAACAACCCCAGGCGGTAGATCAGGATATACAATCCGCCGAACAAGATCGCCAGGATGAGAAGTTCATACTTAAGGCCAGACAATATGGGTATGTTCGCTTTGCTTGGGGCGATGGTTCCCATCAGTCCCAGTTGTGGGAAGGAGATATCCAGGAACTCAATGCCATACAGGATGACAAACATTCCCCCAACGAGCAGCAGCATCCCCAACATGCGTTTGCGCCAGAAGCCAGGTGGAAAACGATCCGGCTGCTGGGCGGAGGCAGGCTTGGGAGCCGCAGGTTTGTTGGCAGGCGGCGAGACACGAGAGCCGCGCAACATCCCCAGCATACGCTGCCCCAGCGAGGGCTGCGGAGCCTCTTTGGGGGTCGCATTTCCTACTACCTTGGGCAGGGCGCCCGTTGATTTGCCACTCACCGGTTTTGTCGAACCGGTTGGCGACCCTCCCGATGTCGTGGATGATTGCGTGGGTGGTTTCTCGGCTGTTGTCGCCATGCTGCTGCTCCTGCTCGAATGTCGCTGGCTACGTTTTGCTGCTGAATGTGGGAAAAGATGTGCGGACGCCGTGGGCCACACTCTCTTCAAGTATACATCCTGACGCATGGACACGCTAGCGGTTGCGCGGATAGAACGCCCTGTTTCGCTCGTAATGCTGGCAAGTCGCCACGGTGAAGCCTTTAGCTCTTAGCCTTCAGATTTTAACTCGCCAGATCGAAGTTGTCGTGCGCGTCCCAGGTGGGATCAATCGCCGGGAGCGGGCAGGTGGTGTGCATGGCGATCTGGAAGTCCTGGCGTTCATTCAACAGGTGAAGGAACACGTCGGTGATCGCGGGATCGAACATCTTTCCGGCGCGCGCGGCGATGTGTTCGCGGGCCACCTCAAGCGACATCGCCTCTTTATAGGGCCGCTGGGTGGTCAGCGCGTCGAAGACATCGGCGATAGTGAGGATACGCGCGCCAAGCGGAATAGCGGCCCCTTTGATGCCGTCGGGGTAGCCGCTGCCGTCATACGCCTCGTGATGGTGGCGCACAATGTCAATCAGTTCGTCGGGGGCGTCGTACGCCATCATAATGCGTGCGGCGATGATGGGATGGCGTTCCATCTCGTGCCGCTCATCCAGCGAGAGCGCCGAGGGTTTGTTGAGCACCTCGTTTTGCATCCATGTCTTGCCCAGATCATGTACAAGGGCCGCCTGCGCAATCGTGCGCGCCGCCGTCCGTTGCAGGCCCACCGCACGCGCCAGCCGTTGCGCATAGATGGCGACGCGGCGGCAGTGATCATAGGTGACGCGGTCGCGCTCACGAATGGTTTCCGCCAGCTCGTTGATGACCTGCCTGATATGTCGGCGCGTGTTGGTGGGCGCCATTGTCGGACTCTCTTGTGCTGTACTCACGCTGCTGGCCCTCATGCGGAGGAAGACCATCAAACATGCAGGAAGCGTCCCTGATCGTCTTCTCTCATTGAATTGATCGCTATGCTAAAGAGACGAGCGCCGCATGCTTTTTATAACGGGGCGTTCCCTGGCATGTAACCGGTACTATGACCCACTTCTGCCTGACTATCATCTCTACGTGTGACGCGCCATTTCGCTGCAATGTTCCCGCCCCAAATTGCCGATATGGCGCCGAAACGATTCCCCATGATCCTGATAATCCGCCGCTCGCCATCCCTGGCGGGGTATACTCTTTGTGGGGGCGCGCATCGTGACGCGCCGCTGCTCATTGCCGACGTCCAATTCCACGTCTAAGCAGAAAGTGTAGCAAAGGGTATGCCAGACCAGACCACAACGCAGCCGCGCTATATCGTTGTCGAACGCGAGGAGCCAATCGCGACCGCGATCATCAATCGCCCGGAGAAGCTCAATGCGCTGAACTGGGATTTGGTCGCCGAGCTGGCCGATGCGCTTGAAACGCTCGACCACGACGACGCCATCCATTGCATCGTGCTGACCGGTGCGGGCGAACGCGCCTTCGCCGCAGGCGCCGACATCGCTGAGATGGCGACGGCAAGCCCGGCGCAGATGGCGCTTGGCCCCTTCGAGGGATGGGATCGTATCCGTCGTGTGAAGAAGCCGATCATCGCCGCAGTATCGGGCTTTGCGCTGGGTGGCGGTAACGAGCTGGCGATGCACGCGGACATTATCATCGCCAGCGAAAAGGCGAAGTTTGGCCAGCCGGAGATTCTGCTGGGGATTATGTGTGGCGCGGGCGGCACGCAACGCCTGGCGCGCACGCTGGGCAAGTACCGCGCGATGGAGCTGTGCCTGACCGGAGAGCAGGCCAGCGCGCAGAATATGTACGACTGGGGGCTGGTGAACCGCGTGACGCCCGACGGCCAGCAGCTTGAGGAAGCCAAGAAGCTGGCGCGCAAGATCGCCGCGCAGGCGCCGCTGGCCGCCGTGCTGACGAAAGAGGCGATCCTTGCCGCCTTCGAGACGCCGCTCGAAGCGGGCCTGCTCTATGAGAAGCGCCTCTTCGCGCTGCTCTTCTCCACGGAGGATCAGCGCGAGGGTATGCAGGCGTTCCTCGAAAAGCGCCCCGCGAAGTTCAAGGGGAGATAGCACTCACTCCACGATGGCCCGCGTGAGATAGACAATCGTGACGAACGTGTGGAACAGATCGAGCGTGTTCGTGCCTTGAAAAGCTACGGTGCGCGACTGTCCCTCCATACGTTCCACCCCACGCACCCAGGTCGCCATCTCGGCCATGTCCGCCGTGAGGAAGGTCAGTTCGACGCGCGTCTCCGTCGGGAAGGTGGGCGCGGACGCCGGTTTGGCGGTGGTCAGCGCCTCTTTTGCTCCCTCATAAATGCGCGCGCAGGCGATGCTGGGATGCAGGCTCTCGGCGGAGAAGCGTGAGATACCCCGCTTCACGACCACCCCATGCGGCGCCGGTTCGAGATGTTTGGCCTCCTCGATGGTTGCCTCGTCGCCTGTCACCAGTGCGATGGGCACGCCATAGTGCGCGGCCACCAGCGCGTTGAGCGCCGTCTCACCAACCACCTCGCCGTTGATGCGCGCCTCCCAGATGGCGCGTGGATTGTAGCTGTGGCTCAGCACCGCCTGGCCCGCCCCGATGGAGCCGTGATAGCCCACGAAGAAGATCGCGTCGAAGCTGGCGTCAAGCCCCTCCATCATATACATCGGCTTAAACTTGCCGCTGATCAGCGTCGCCTCGCCGTGAATCTCGTCGGGCGGTAGGTTGCGCATCACGCTGTGGGAATCGTTGACGACGAAGCTATCCGCTCCTGCATCGCTGGCGCCATCAATCGCGGCGTTGAGTTCGCCCAGCAGCAACCGTCGTCCCATCTCGTAGTCATGCCCGTTGAGCATGATCTGATCCCAATCCACAATCCCCGCCACGCCCTCGAAATCGGTCGAAATATAGACTTTCATGCTTTGCTCTCCCTCTTCTTCACTTGTCCAATGCCAATACTATCTCACAACGATAGGCGCAAGCGCGCTGGTTAGTTTATGGTCGTAATACCTGAACAAGATATATACCAACAGCGTAGAGACCCAGGGGGGCCAGCCATAACAGGAGCAGTCCCCAAACAGATGTAAGAATAGGCGGACGAACAGGCGCCAGCGGAGCCAGCGCATGAGCTACCTCAGAGGGAAGCTCTCTCAATTCCGCTTGCAGGCCGTGAGATTTCTTCGTCAGAATTGTTGCTGCTCCGGTAAGATCGCGAAGGGGTAATCCTGTACGTTTGCTGATTAGGAAGCAGAAGCGCCTATTGGCTTGCATGCTGGCGCGTGCAAGAGTGTCTCCGATCTGCGATTGTGCTTTAGGTGCCCAGGTAAGCTGGCGGTCGCCTGTGTCAAGAATATACACGCCTGAAATTTGCCAGAAAGCGTGAACGTCGTTCCATGCAATAGCGGTAGGATCAGCCGACTGTGTACCCTCTGGCCGAACACCAGACTCATCGGCTAGCAGTCGGAGTGGGCGGTGTGCTTTCCAGACCCAGAAAAATAATGATCCTGCCGCAAGGAGCAAAAAGGGGCCGGTCAACTCCAATAACGGGAAAACGAAAAGCGGGTCGAAGCTTTTGTACCCTGGTATAGTCATGGAAGCTGAAATAATTGCTTTGATAATCAGCGGCCAGTCATATCTACCAGCAACAGTGAATAAAAGGCCAAAGGCCGCCACGCCTATGCCATAACCCAGGTTGTCAATATCATCAAATGCTAGGGTATGGCGAAAAGTCTCTACACGCTGATGTTCCTCCGAAGTGAGAGGTTCGTCACTATCAGGCTCTTCCTCGATGAGTAGGTCATCCACTGGAGCAATTCGGTCGTCTCCAGCAAGGGCAGCCGACCGTAGGTGATCTGCTGTATCCTGAAATTGAGATAGAGTAATTATGTTGGGCAAAAAGATGGTAGGCATCAGCCCTATCAATAAAAACAGTATGATAACGAAGCTACCGGTAACCAATTCATTTTCAGATACGCCCCTCTTCCAGAGCGCCCATAAGGATGCTCCGACCAGGTAGAGATACAAAAGGTAGAGATAGGCTATGAGAGCAAACCATCCGCGCCGATACCACACATGCGCCCGCCAGTAACGCGCTCCAACAGGCGAGTAGCGCGCCAAAGTGCGTATCACTTCTTGCATGCGCTTATCCTCATCCAGCTAAGCAAAGTGTAGTTTCCTCTTCGATTCTACGCCTGCTGGCAAGGCGTCTGTTCGTGCCTAAGTAGGTGGCCAGAAGGTCTTCAAGTATGGTAGGCTGTTCTTCAATGAACGAGGGGGAGGAAGGAGGGCAGCCATGCGCTTAGTCGAGATGACCGAAGAAGA
>Ga0070737_10006967_pt1 | contig 10152 bp, 9 predicted proteins | sample Coa_R1_10_FD_66438 | JGI IMG/M metagenome (GOLD analysis project Ga0070737, IMG submission 66438) | Surface soil microbial communities from Centralia Pennsylvania, which are recovering from an underground coalmine fire - Coalmine... | ecosystem: Environmental > Terrestrial > Soil > Unclassified ...
GTTTTCAGCACCGGCGCCGACATGAACAACGCCTACGGCTGGTACGGTGAGCGCGGCAAGCCGGACGCCAAGAACCGTCCCAGTCAACGCCGCCGGTTGGCGGTGGATCGCAAATCGTTCGGCTTCTATCACAACCTGATGGGTTTTCCGAAGGTCACCGTCGGTGAGATCAGCGGCTATGCGCTCGGCGGGGGCTTCGAGATGGCGCTGATGACCGACATTTCGGTGATTGCGCGCGATACGAAAATCGGCATGCCGGCCACCCGCTTTCTGGGCCCGGCGCTGGGCAGCCTGCATATGTTCTTCCACCGGTTGGGGCCGGTGCTGGCGCGGCGGCTGCTGTTGACTGGCGACATCATCGAGGCCAGCGCCGTCGAGCATCTTGGAATCTTTACCGAAACTTGTGATCCCGGCATGGTCACCAAGCGGGCCCGGTATTGGGCGGAGAAGGCGGCGAAAATGCCCGCTGATGGTGTGGTTATCGCCAAGGAGGCGTTCCGGCTCGTCGAACAGAGTCAGGCGTACCAAGGGGAGGAGGTAGCCAGCTATCTGTTCCACGCATTCGGAACGAACTTGCAATTCGCGCCCGGGGAGTTCAACTTCGTCAAGACGCGCGCGCAGCACGGCACCAAAGAAGCATTCCGGTTACGCGACGAGCACTTCGACGTCCCGGAGCCCGACGCGCCGTAGACGCCGAGCGCCGAACGTGTAATCAGGGCGAGAAAATGGCCGAAATTTCACCCTCAGTGCACGTTGGGTGCGTGCGTCAGCGTGCCGACTTAGTTCGTCTCGGCTTAACTGGTTTGCGTTGGCGGGCAGCCGGTTTCGATCTCTGTTCGATCAGCCGGCTGGCGTGGTCGAGGATGCACTCCAGCCCGTATTCGAAGTTGTTGTCGTCGGGAGCCCCGATGTGGTAGCCCTTTGCCGTCATCTTGGCCAGCAGTGGCGTAGTTTCGGCGTCGATGACCATGGCATCTTCGATGGTCCGCCCGCCGTTCTCGGTCGCCTGATTCTTCTGGTGCAGCCGATGCAGAACCACCGATCCGCGGACATGGACCGACACCGCGGAGTAGGTGTCGAAAGCCTCTTCCGGGGACAAACCCGCGTCGACCAGACCCGCGATCGCCTTCTCGATTTCCTGAACTCCCAGTCTCGCCGCTTTGGGGCTCAGTGCGGATCGAATCAGAATCAGGTCGCACAGGATCGGGTTACCGAGGAATGTCTTGCGCATGGAGCGGGCGTGATTGCGCAACGTTTCGCGCCAGTCGCTGGCCTCGACGTACGGCGTGGCGAACACGTACTTGCTCAGCGCGCGATCGGTCATCGCGTTGAGCAGGTCGTCCTTCTTGCGGAAGTACCAGTAGATGCTGGTGACGCCCACACCGAGGTGCTTGCCCAGCAGTGGCATGCTCAGGTTGTCGATCGACACCTGCTCGGCGAGTTCGAACGCACCGCTGATGATGTCGTCGGGGTTGATGGATCCGCGTTCGCGTCGCTGACGCTTTTCGGCGGTCGCTTGCTTGGCCACGAGGGGCACCTCCATCGACTTCAATGCTGTGCGGGCCGGTGAATCGAATCTACCGGCAGTTTGCTCACCGAACTGCGCCGTTGCAGCCGTGTCGCCGCTACCATCAACTACTGTAATACCTATCGTAGGGGTTTTGATAACGACATGGATCTAGGATTGGCGAACGCCGCCGCGGCTGTCGTCGGTGGCGGACGCGGCATGGGTCTGGCCACGGCGCGCTGTCTGGCCGACGACGGCGCCCGGGTAGCGATTATCGCGCGCTCTCGAAACGATCTCGACCGCGCGGCGGCGGACTTGGCCAGTCGCGGTAGTCCCGACGCGTTCGGGCTAGTGGCCGATATCACCGACGCCGGCGAGGTCGACAACGCGTTCGCCGAGTTGGGTGAACGGTGGGACGGCGAACTCAACATCCTCATCAACGCGGTCGGTCCGACGGTTCGGGGCGACTTCGAATCGCTCACCGACGATCAATGGCGCCAAGCGGTCGACGAGGGCGCGATGGGAATGGTGCATTGCGTCCGCTCGGCGCTTCCCCTGCTGCGCAAGGCGCCGTGGGCACGGATCGTCAACTTCTCCGCACATTCGACGCAGCGGCAAAGCGTCGTGCTGCCCGCCTACACGGCCGCCAAGGCGATGCTGACGAGCATTTCCAAAAACCTGTCGTTGCTGCTCGCCAAGGACGAGATCCTGGTCAACGTGGTGTCACCGGGCAGCATCGCATCCGAGTCGCTGGTCGGCTGGGCCAAGTCGGTCGGCGTCGACGGCGACAACCCGTATCGGTTGATGGACGCGATTGCCAAGCACTTCGGGCATCCGGCGCATCTGCCTCGCGCCGGGCTGCCCGACGAAATCGGGCCCGTCGTCGCCTTTTTGGCGTCGCAGCGCAACTCCTACATGACCGGAGCGAACATCAACGTCGACGGCGGCTCGGACTTCACGTAAGGAGCGGATGGTGGCGACGGCTTCTGAGGCACGCGGGTGGGCGCGTATTGCTTTGCGGGGTATCGGCGACTCGTTGTACACGCCGTTTTGTGGGGCCGACGGCGACGACATCGACTGGGACGCGTATCGGACGCTGGTGCGTTACTGCGTCGGCGACCTAGGTCACCCAATGTTGTGGTGTACCAGCGGTATCGCCGAGTTCTGGTCGTTGACGCTCGACGAACGTAAGCGGTTGCTGGAGGTGGCGATTGAGGAGGGCCGCGCCGCCAACCCCGACGTCGTCATACAGGCGTGCACGGCGGCCATGTCGGCCAAGGACTGCCTGGATTTGACGTTGCATGCCCAGCGGGCCGGCGCCGACATCGCCTACATCCAGACACCGATGATGGAGGCGCACGGCGGCGAGGGCGTGCTGCGCTTCTTCAAATACATTGGCAGCCATACGGATATCGCGCTAGGAATGTTCAATTCGCCGTCGTCGGGCTATGTGCTGACCCCGGCCGAAAGCGCGCGCATCTTCGACGACGTTCCCGCCGTCTGCGCCACCAAGGAGGGCGCCTTCCGCCCGGCCGCCAGCCGTATGCTGCACGAACTCGCGCCGGGGCTGGTGCTCTGGGAATGCGACAAGACGGTCTACCGGGCCGGATGGCTGCGTGACGGGATCGTCTGCCCGGCGCAGCTGGGCACCGCCGGATACCTGTTCGAGACGCCTGAGCGGCGGCTGCTCTCCGAATATTGGGACTTGATCGTCAACGACAAACTCGTCGAGGCGATGGACTACGCCCGCGATTCGGGTCTGGACCAGTTCGACATGGACCTCGGATCGTGGTTCACCTGCTACCCGGGACGGCCCGACTACTTCACCCACTGGGGTGGTGCGTTTAAGTACGCCGCATCGCTGCTGGGCCTGCCGATCGGGGACTATCCGCATTCCCGGCCGCCGCAAGCCAAGCTGCCGCGGGAAGCCAAGGTTCAGATCGAAAACGCCTATCGCCGACTCGGATTGGCCGGGGAGTAAGCCGACTCAATCCTGATCGGCGATCAGCCGTTCGCGAATCTCGACGATGTGTTGCTGGCCGGCGGCCGCAACGTCGAGCTTGCCGTGGATCTCACCGACATGCCCCCGCAGGACGGTGATGTCTTCGCGTACGGCATTGAAGCTGGCGGTGGTGGCTCGACGGAAGTCACGCAGTTCGTCACGAAATTCGGTGACATCGCGGTCGGCCGCGCCGGCAAGGACACGTGCCGCCGCGGCGTCTTGTTCGCTTGCTCGAACCCGCTCGCTGAGCTGGTGCACCTGCGACTCCAACTTGGTCACGCGGGCTTCCAGGCTGTCGGGCGACATGGTCGTGAGCTTACCGAGTTCCAGTCGCGCTGCCAGTCACTCTGCCACCGCCATCAAATCTGACTTCTGACCAGCGACTGGCGACGCAGCGGGAGGCAAGCGCAACTTGCGGGATCCCGCTATCGAAAGGTATACAGTATGAGTAATCAGATTGATCGGACAGCCGCCAGGAGCGTCATGTGAGCACCGCCGACGATGTCGTCACAGACGCGGTGCTGTACGAAAAGACACCAACCGGTGTCGCCGTCCTGACTCTCAACCGCCCGGACCGCCTGAACACCTGGGGCGGCGACATTGCCACGGCGTTCTACGCCGGCCTGGACCGCGCCGAGGCCGACCCGGAAATCCGGGTGATCGTGGTGACCGGTCGCGGCAAGGCGTTCTGCGCCGGCGCCAACCTGGGGTCGACGGCAACGGTGGGCGAGTCGCTGGGGAACGGCGAGCAGCGTGATCTGTCGGAGTTGGTGGGAGACCGGCAACCGTACTTCCTGACCACGCTGAGTAAGCCGGTGATTGCCGCCGTCAACGGCTCCTGCGTCGGTATCGGGCTCACCCAGGCGCTGATGTGCGACGTCCGATTCGCCGCTGCCGGAGCCAAATTCGCCGCGTCGTTCGCACGGCGTGGGCTGATCGCCGAGTACGGCATTTCGTGGATACTGCCGCGGCTGGCCGGCTGGGCGGCTGCCCTCGACCTGTTGTTGAGCGGCCGGACGTTCCTGGCGGAGGAGGCGGCCGAGTTGGGCCTGGTCAAGCAAGTCGTCGCCCCGGAGAACCTGATGCGGCGCACCATGGACTACGCCGAGGACGTCGCCCGCAACTGCTCGCCGGCATCGATGGCCGTCATCAAGCGCCAGGCCTACGGTGATGCCATGCGCGACGTCGTCGAGGCCAGCGCCCGGGCCGAAACCCTTCTGCAGGAATCGCTGCAGCGTCCGGATGTCATCGAAGGAATCACAAGCTTCTTGGAAAAACGGAGCCCCAATTTTCCCGGGCTGAAAGGATCATCATGACGAACTTGGGCTTTCAGGCGATCGACGTCGACAACCATTACTACGAGCCGCTGGACGCGTTCACCCGCCACCTGGACAAGAAGTTCAAGCGCCGCGGCGTGCAGATGCTCAGCGACGGCAAGCGCACCTGGGCGGTGATCGGGGACCGCGTCAACCACTTCATCCCCAACCCCACCTTCGACCCGATCATCGTGCCGGGCTGTCTGGATTTGTTGTTCCGCGGCGAAATTCCCGAAGGCGTCGACCCGGCGTCACTGATGAAGGTCGAGCGGCTGGCGGATCACCCCGAGTACCAGAACCGCGACGCACGCATCCGGGTGATGGACACCCAGGGCATCGAAACCGTGTTCATGCTGCCGACATTCGCATGCGGCGTCGAGGAGGCGCTCAAACACGACATCGACGCGACGATGGCGTCGGTGCACGCGTTCAACCTGTGGCTCGACGAGGACTGGGGTTTCGACCGGCCCGACCACCGAATCATTGCGGCGCCGATCATCTCACTCGCCGACCCCGCCAAGGCGCTCGACGAGGTCGAGTTCGTGCTGTCGCGCGGCGCCAAACTGGTGCTGGTCCGGCCGGCGCCGGTGCCCGGCGAGGTCAAACCGCGATCGCTGGGTGACCGCAGCCACGACCCGGTGTGGGCCCGGCTGGCTGAGGCGGGCGTTCCGGTGGGATTCCATTTGAGCGACAGCGGTTATCTGCACATCGCGGCGATGTGGGGCGGCAAGTCGACGTTCGAGGGGTTCGGCGAGAAGGATCCGCTGGACACCGTGCTCCTCGACGACCGCGCCATCCACGACACGATGGCCTCGATGATCGTGCACGGTGTGTTCACCCGGCATCCCAAACTGCGGGTGGTCAGCATCGAAAACGGCTCGTACTTCGTCTATCGACTGGTCAAGCGACTGAAGAAGGCGGCCAACAACTATCCGCGGCTATTCCCCGAAGACCCGGTGGAGCAGCTGAAGAACAACGTCTGGATCGCGCCCTATTACGAGGACGATTTACCGGCGCTGGCCGAGATCATCGGTGTCGACAAGATCCTGTTCGGGTCGGACTGGCCGCACGGCGAAGGCCTGGAGAACCCGGTGGCGTTCACCGAGGAACTCGCCGGCTTCAGCGAGGCCGATATCCGAAAGATCATGCGCGACAACGCATTGGATCTGCTTGGGCTCAAGGTGGGATCGGCGGCCTAAGCGGTGCCCGAGTGGACCATAGGCGCGGTTCTCGACGCAATCGCCGACGTCATTCCCGAGCGCACGATGACGGTGTGCGGCCACCGTCGCAGCACTTTCGGACAGGCCGCCGACCGAACCCGTCGGCTGGCAAACTTTCTGGCGGGCAACGGCTTCGGGGCGCATCGCGAGCGGTACAGCCTCGAGCGCTGGGAGTGCGGTCAGGATCGGGTAGCACTGGTCATGCACAACGACCTATACCCCGACATGGTGGTCGGTTGCCTGAAGGCACGCACTGTTCCGGTGAACGTCAACTACAACTACACGCCGCGTGAAGTCCTCGAACTGTTCGACTACATCCGACCGAGGGCAGTCATCTACCACCGGTCGTTGGGCACGAAGTTCGCCGAGGTGTTCGGTGATACCGACCTGTTGGTGTCCGTCGACGATGGCAGCGCGGCGCCCGAGTTGCCCGGCGCTGTCCGGCTGGATGACGCACTGGCGCAAGGGGTTACCGACCAGCCCGTGACGCCGTCGCCGGACGACGTGGTGATGATCTGCACGGGAGGCACCACGGGCCGCCCCAAGGGTGTGCTGTGGCGGCAGTCTGATATCTACGTGTCGTCGATGGTGGGCGCCGACCACGAGTCGGTCGCCGAGATCCAGGACAAGGTACGCGGGCCGGCCGGGCCTCCGTGGTTTGCGGTGTCCCCCTTGATGCATGCGGCCGGAATGTGGACGGCGTTCTCGGCGATCATGCATGGCATCCCGGTCGTGCTGTACGACACCAGCAAGCAGCTCGACCCGCGGCTGGTGTGGCAGACCGCCGAACGCGAGAAGGTCGGCATGATGACGATGGTCGGCGACGCCTACGCCGCGCCACTGGTCGAGGAACTTCAGCGGGGCAGCTACGACCTGCCGTCGCTGTCTGCGATCGGCACCGGCGGCGCCGCGACCAACCCCAAATACCAACGGGTGCTGCTGGAATCACTGCCGCAGATCACGCTGATCAACGGCTACGGGTCGTCGGAAACCGGAAACATGGGGTTCGGGCACAGTCAGCGCGGCACGCGGACCGAGACCTTCACACTTCGCGAGGGTGGGTTGATCCTGTCCGAGGACTGCACGCGGTTCCTACGGCCCGGTGACCGGGAGGTCGGCTGGGTGGCCAGGACGGGCCGGATTCCGCTCGGCTACTTCGATGATCCGGACGCCACCCGCAGGACCTTTCCGGTGGTCGACGGCCGGCGAGTGGTGATCTCCGGGGATCGGGCCCGCTTTGAGGACGACGGCACGCTGCGGTTGTTCGGCCGTGATTCGTTGGTGGTCAATACCGGCGGCGAGAAGGTGTTCGTCGAAGAGGTCGAAGAAGTTCTGCGGGCGCACCCGGCCGTCGCCGACGCATTGGTGGTGGGGCGGCCGAGCGAGCGCTGGGGCGAAGAACTCGTCGCGCTCGTCGCAGTGCGGAATGGCGCCGACCCGGAGCGTGACCCGCTGCACGCGCATTGCACGACGCAGCTGGCGCGGTTCAAGGCTCCCAAGGAGTTCATCTTCGTTGAGCAGGTTCGTCGCCTGGGCAACGGCAAACCCGATTACCGGTGGGCGAAACGTCAAGTGACAGAAAAGGCGCCGATGTCGACATGAAAGCGATCGATTGTCTGGTCAATGTGCATTTCGGCGAAAGCGAGAAGCAGCCCAGCTGGATGCTCAAGGTCCGCGACGACTACTTCAAGGGCCCGAAGTCGATGTTCGAACCGGTCGATCTGGCCGAGCTGCTCGACGAGATGGACGAACAGGGCGTGCAGAAGGCCATCCTGATGGATTCACTGGCTAATCCGTCGGTGACTGCACGCAAATTCGTTGCGGCCCAGCCGGATCGTTTCGCCTTGGCCATGGGCGGTGTCAACCTGCTGCGGCCGATCCCGTCGTTGCGGGAGTTGAGCGCCATCGTGAACGACCTGCCGGTTGCGTATGCCGCTGTGGGGCCGAGCTTTTGGGGCGACGGTCAGTACCCGCCCAGCGACGCTGTCTACTATCCGCTCTATACCAAATGCGCCGAACTCGGCCTACCGCTGTGCATCAACACCGGGATCCCCGGTCCGCCGATCCCCGGTGAAGTGCAGCATCCCATGCACCTCGACCGGGTGTGCGTGCGCTTTCCCGAACTCAAGCTGTGCATGATCCACGGCGCCGACCCCTGGTGGGACGTCGCGATCCGGCTGCTGATCAAGTACCGCAACCTGCGACTGATGACGTCGGCGTGGTCGCCCAAGCGGCTACCGGAAAGCCTGCTGCACTACATGCGCACCCGCGGCCAGAACAAGGTGATCTTCGCCTCGGACTGGCCGGTGCTGCCGATGCGCCGCGTCGTGCCCGAAGCGCGTGCACTGGATCTGCCGGCCGAGGTGCTCGACAACTATCTGTACAACAACGCCCAGGAGTTCTTCTTCGGCGACCGGGAACAGGAGCAGTGACGATGGACCGCTTCGAGGTGCGCAGGCTGGACTACAGTCTCACCGAAGATCACGAGGCCTTGCAGGCCGCATATCGGGATTTCTTCAAGACCCACTGCCCGATCGAGACCGTCCGTGCCGCAGAGGAATCCGGCTTCGACAAGAACCTGTGGGAACGGCTGTGCGCGATGGGGGCCACGACGATGGCCCTGCCGGAATCCGCCGGCGGCGATGGGGCGACGCTGGTCGACCTCACGCTGGTGGCCGAGGAAATCGGCCGGTCGCTGGCGCCGGTCCCGTGGATCGACCATGTTTGCGCCGCCCGGTTGCTCGCGCGGCTGGGAGCGGTGGATGCCGACGTCGTCAACGGCACACAGCTGGCCGCGCTGGACCCGCAAGTCGACAGTGCCGTGGGACCCAGGTTGATCCCGACCGGGTCGATCGCCGACCAGGTGATCCTGCGCGACGGCCAGGACATCGTGCGTTTGACGTTCGCCACCCGACCGGCGAAGGTCGACAACATCGGCCGGCTTCCGATGGCCTGGGTCGATCCGGCCACCGCGGACACCCGCACTGTGCTGGCCACCGGTACCGATGCGACGGCGAATTACCGTCGCGCACTTGACGAGTGGCGGCTGTTGACCGCCGCGGCGTTGGCCGGACTGGTCGAAGAGACCATGAACATCGCCGCGGAATTCTCCAAATCCCGTTACACGCTGGGCGTGCCGATCTCGACCCTGCAGGCCATTTCGCATCCGCTGGCGAACATGGCGATCACCGTGCAGGGCGGTCGCAACCTCGCGCGCCGCGCGGCGTGGTTCCTGGACAACGAACCCGACGAGCGGCCCGAGTTGGCGCCGTCGGCGTTCGTGTTCATGGCAGAGGAGGCCGCCAAAGCGGCGACGATGGCGGTGCACATCCAGGGCGGCCTGGGAGTTTCGGCCGAGGCGGCCGCGACGGCGTATCTGGTGCGAGCCAGGGGATGGCCGCTGGCCGGGGGCGACCCAGGCGCCAGCGCATGCCAGATCGCCGAAATCGTAGCGGCGCGGGAAAGCTAGGAGGCTATCGATGGATTTCTCCAAGGTCGACTTGTCCGACGAGGACAAAGCCTTCCTCGACGAAGCGCGCGAGTTTCTGGCCACCCACGTCACCGAGGATGTCAAACGCCGTGACCGCGAGACCGGCGACAACTTCGACGAGGGAGTGCATTTGGCGCTGGGCGCCGCGGGCTATCTGGAAGCTGAGTGGAAGCCGGAATCCGAGGGCGGTTTTTCTCGAGTACGCCGTCGCATCTGGGAGCTGGAGAAGCGCCGCGCACATGTGCCCTGGGTGACTTGGGGCACGACCGCGATGGTGGCGCGATCGGTGGCGAAGTTCGGCTCGAAGGAGTTGCAGGACGAGGTGCTGCCCGGCGTCTTCAGCGGGCACGTCCGACTGTGCCTGGGCTACACCGAACCGGAGGGCGGCTCCGACGTGGCGACCTGCAAGACGCGCGCGGTGCGGGAGGCGGATGGATCTAGCTGGGTCATTAATGGCTCCAAGATGTTCACCACCGGCGCACACAACTGCCAATACGTTTTCCTGATCACCAACACCGACCCCGATGCGCCCAAGCACCAGAGCCTGACGATGTTTCTGGTTCCGCTTAATTCGCCCGGCATCGAAATCCAGGGCATCCGCACGATCGACGGCGACC
>Ga0070737_10006968_pt1 | contig 10151 bp, 7 predicted proteins | sample Coa_R1_10_FD_66438 | JGI IMG/M metagenome (GOLD analysis project Ga0070737, IMG submission 66438) | Surface soil microbial communities from Centralia Pennsylvania, which are recovering from an underground coalmine fire - Coalmine... | ecosystem: Environmental > Terrestrial > Soil > Unclassified ...
AGTCAAAGCGCAAATCTTCACCAGCCTGATGTTCCGTCACTGGAACCGCTACACCGGCGACAAGCGCTCGCATCTGTTCCTGGTCAACGTCGCATCGGGCGCAATGCGCGACCTGAACCCCGGCGACACGCACGACATTCCGCCCTTTTCGCTCGAAGAGTCCGGCTGCGAGTGTAACTTCTCCCCCGATTCAAAGGAGCTGGCGTTCACTGAGAAGAAGGTTCCCGACGAAGCAACCTCAACCAGCGCCAGCATCTTCACCCTCGATCTCACCGATCCCAACGCCAGGCCGGTGAAGGTGAGTACCTCGGCCGGCGGCAACTTCGCCCCGGCGTATTCGCCCGACGGGAAGTATCTCGCCTGGCGCTCGCAGGCGCGGGCAGGCTACGAGAGCGATAAATTCCGGTTGGTTCTTTACGATCGCGAGAAGAAGACAATCCGCGATCTACTGCCCGATTTCGAGAATTGGGTGGATGAGTTTGCGTGGGACGCCGGCTCCCGGCAGATCGCCTTCACCAGCGGCGCGCAGGGAGAGGAAAACGTTTATCTGATCGCCCTCGGAAGCGGTAAAAGCGCCGTTCAGATTACGCGCTCGGGCACATTCAGCAACCTGCATCTTCTGGCCAGGAGCGACGGGCCGCAGGCGGCAGAAAAAGACGGGATGGGCGCCATCGTTGCAACGCGCGAAACGGCCGAGCGGCCCGACGAGGCCGTCCTGATCCATCCTGGCGGCGCGCCTGAAAGCGTCGCCGGTCAGCCGGGCGTTTATGCTTTCGCCGATTCTCCGGTTCGCGGAATAACCCGTCTCAACGATCCGCTCCTCGACCAGCTCAATCTGCCAAAGCTGGAAAAGTTCTGGTTTACCGCCAAAGACGGCACAAAACTCCAGGGCTTCATCATTCCTCCGCCGGGCTACGACCCGCAGAAGAAATATCCAGTGAAGTTCCTCATCCACGGCGGCCCGCAGGGAGCGTGGGGCGATTCATGGTCCTACCGCTGGAATGCGCAGCTCTTCGCCGCCAACGGCTACGCCGTCGTCATGATCAACCCGCGCGGCTCAACCGGCTACGGACAGGCCATCATCGACGGCGTGAACGGCGACTGGGGCGGCAAGCCCTTCACCGACCTGATGACCGGCCTCGACTACGCCGAGCAGCATTATCCCTTCATCGACAAGACGCGCGAGTGCGCACTCGGCGCAAGCTACGGCGGCTACATGGCCAACTGGATCCTCGGCCACACCGGCCGCTTCCGCTGCATCGTGAGCCACGACGGGATGTTCGATCCCGATTCCGCCTATGGTTCGACGGACGAGCTATGGTTCATGGAGTGGGAGTTCCGCGGCAAGCCATGGGACTACGACAACAAACCGGCCGGCGAAGACCCCTATCGCAAGTGGTCGCCTGCGCTTGCGGCCATCAACTTCAAAACGCCTACTCTCGTCATCCACAGCCAGCTCGATTACCGCCTCGACGTAAGCCAGGGCTTCCAGCTCTTCACCACTCTGCAGCGCCTCGGCGTGCCCAGCAAGATGCTCTACTTCCCCGACGAAGGCCATTGGGTGCTCAAGCCGCAGAACTCCGAGCTCTGGTACAAAACGGTGAACGGCTGGGTAGATCAATGGACGGCAGCCAGCGACCAGTAGGAGAGGCAAAGCAGGCCAGGAGGACTGGAAGGTTCTGTGCAGAGGATTGGGCTGTTATCGTCCGGACCAGAACTGGCTGCTGATTCCTTTGGATTATGCCCTTCGCTCGAAAACCCGCCAAACCCCGCGCCTTTCTCAACGAGGCAGGCCTCTACGACTATGCCGTCAAAGCCCTCGGCCGGCGCATGCGCACCGAAGCCGACCTGCGGCGGCTCATCCGGCGGCGCGTCGAGCCAGGCGAACGCGGCGACGAGATCGTCTCCGCCGTCATCGGGCGGCTGCGCGAATACGGCTATCTCAACGATGCCGCCTTCGCCGAAACCTACGCGCGCCTGCGGCAGGAAAACGAAAAGCTGGGCGCGCGCCGCGTGCGCCGCGACCTGCAACAAAAGGGCGTGCGCGCAGACCTGGTCGAAGAAGCCGTAGCCGCGCGCTACGGCAACGCCAGCGAAGAAGCTCTGGCCCGCGAGCACCTCGAACGCAGGCGCATCCCCCGGCCCACAAACGAAAAGGAGACCGCGCGCGTGGTGCGCCGTCTGGTCGCTGCCGGTTTTTCAACCGCAACAATCTATAAGATCCTGCGCCAGTGGGACGCGCCCGGCGAAACACTCGCCGCCCTCGAGCATCTTGAAGACGAGCCGGGCGAGCAGTAGCGGCATCGCGCCCCGTGCAGGACCCCGGATGAAATTGCCGTGGAGCGCCCTGCGCCCGAAGCTCCGCCGATACGCTCTGAAATGGGGGAGGGGGTGGTTCACTGTCCGGCCGAGGCCGGGTCTGCTGTCTCGCTTTCCGATTGCGAGGGCTCGTCGCGCGCCGGCCGAGCCGTGCGGGAGTCGTAGCTCTTGTAGACCGTAATGTGGAAGCAGGCCTGCTGGAACTCCTCCTCGACGTCGATCTTGCCTGCGGCTTCGAGCTGCGTAAGCTGCCGGCGCATCCACGCAATCTCGTCCAGGCTCATGCCCTTCTTGGCGATGTCGATTGTCGCGCCCATCAGGTGGGGGCTCCAGATATCGCCTTCGGCCGGCGCGGCATTGCCGTTGATCCGCATCAGCCGCTCCTGGTAGGCCACCGTGCGCACCGCCGAGTTGACTTCGAGAGGCCGGTGAAAGACGGCTGCATGCAGGCGGGCCAGATCGGCAACGAAGCGCGCCGTCCACGGGCGGCAGTAACGGTGATCGGCAGAAAGTTCGGGATTGACCGTAAGCGCGGCAGAGGCAGGCAGCGGAACCAGCAGATGGTGCGCAATGCGCGCAGCCAGGTCGTTTTCATCCTCGATCCGCTCCAGGCCGTCCGCCTCGAGACGAGCGTCCTGCCTCTCGAGCAGCGCCAGCGAGCCGCGCATCGGCGGCGGCATGCCGCCGCGCGCGATGCGAAGCGAGGCAGGTTCGGAAAGCCTGGGGGCCGCGGGCCATTGCGCATCGGCTGCCGCCTCGGTTGTTCCGGGTTCGGAGCCTTCCCTGGAATCCGTTTCGGCGCCGGCCGCCTGCCCCGGCCGATCATCCGCTTTTGTGCGGATCGAGGCGGCTTCATCGGGTGCGCTGCGCCGTTCGATTGCCGCAGGCCTGTCTGCTGCCTGCGCCTCGACAGCGCGCATTGCGCCGGGCCGGATCGCTCGCGCCGCAGACGCCCGCCGCGGCGGCGGGATATGGGCATGGACTCTTACCACGCGCGCATGCGAACGGGCGCGGCCAGCGGCGTGAGCCGTGGCGTGGCGCGCCGCCAGTGTGCGCGCCGCCGCAGCGGTGCTGCGCCGTGCGGCATGCTTATGAGCGACGTGTGCCGGTGCGGCGGCGGAGTGCGCTGCCAGCCCGGCGGTCAGGATGAGGATAAGAAGCGAGGTCCGGCACATCAGGAAAGGTGCGGACATCCAGAGCAGCTCCAGTCTAAGGCGAACCTTCTCCGGCGCAAAGTGCCTAACCGGGTGCGGATGTGTCCGATAACGCGCACCCCGAGGCGATCCGCCCAGCTCGGAAACGCGCCAGCCGCGCGCCCGGCTATGTTGATCTTCGACACGAAAAGCGCAAAAAGGTCGCGCCGGGCTGCTCGAAGGCGGCCGAGATGTTGCCGCACTGCTGCTCTCAGTCCGCCTGCTTCCCGCCATGCTTTGCCCCGAAGTGCCGCAGCTTGGCCAGCGTCGCGGCGGCCTGTCCCGAATCGATGGCCTCGGCGCCCAGCGCTACGCCTTCCTTGAGGTCGGCCGCCATGCCAATGGCCACCAGCGCGGCTGCAGCGTTCAGCAGAACAATATCGCGCCGCGGACTCTTGATGCCGGTCAGCACATCGGTAACGATCGCTGCGTTGGCCCGAATATCGCCTCCCATCAGATCGCCGAGAGAGGCGCGCGGCAAACCGGCCATCTCCGGCGTGATGCGCGCCGCTTTCAGGCGCGATTCGCCGGCCTGCGCCTGGCCATCGCTCTCTGTGCGGTCCTCGCGCTCTTCCACGCGGGCCACGATGCTTTCGCCCGTCGTGGTCAGCTCGTCCATGCCATCGCTGCCGTGCACCACGAAGGCGCGCCTGGCGCCAAGGCTGGCCAGCGTGCGGCCCACCAGCAGCACCTTGCTCGGCGCAAGCACGCCGATCACCTGCGAACGCGCGCCGGCCGGATTGGTAAGCGGGCCGCAGAGGTTGAAGATGGTGCGAAAGCCAAGGGTGCGGCGCAGCGGATTCAAAATTTTCAGGGCCGGGTGGTAAAGCGGCGCATAGAGGAACATGAAGCCGGTTTCGCGCAGACATTCAACGGCCAGATCGGCGCTGAGATCGATAGGCACGCCGAGAGCTTCCAGTATGTCGGCGGATCCGCAGCGCGAAGTGACTGCGCGGTTGCCGTGCTTGGCGACCTTGGCGCCCGCGGCTGCGGCCACCAGCGCCGCGCCCGACGAAATGTTGAACGTCGCCGGACCGCCGCCGCCGGTGCCCACCACGTCGACCAGCTCATTGCGCTCATCGTCGGAGAGCGGTATCGGAGCCACGCGCGCGCGCATCACATCCACGAAGCCGGCCAGCTCCGGCGCCTGTTCGCCGCGCGTCGCCATGACGGCCAGCAGAGCGGCTGTTTCCGCCTCCGGCGCCTTGCCGGACAAAATCTCTTCGAGCGCCGCCGATGCCTGCTCGCGCGTGAGAGCCGCGCCGTCTTCGGCCAGCGGCTTCAGCAGCTCTTTCACTAATCCCATACCACTCCATGGTAAAGGCGTGCGCTTGTTTGCGCGCGCCGATTGCCGCTCCTTCGGGCCGCAAGATAGTATTTTTCTTGAGGCTGTTGCGGCATATCCCGGCAATCGTCCCCGATCAATCCTTCCAGCGGCAGCCAGGCGGGCGGGGCAAACTCCAATCCAGATGCACGAGCCACGATGAAAATTCACGAGTATCAGGCAAAGGAAATCCTGGCGAAATACGGCGTGCCCGTGCCCAGAGGCGAAGTGGCCAACACGCTGGAAGAAGCCAACGACGTTGCGCGCACGCTGTTTGCCGAGGGCGCCAGGGGCGTGGTGGTCAAGGCGCAGATTCACGCCGGCGGCCGCGGCAAGGGCGGCGGCGTGAAAGTGGCAAAAACGCGCGAAGAAGCCGAACTGCACGCCAAGAACATTCTCGGCATGCAACTGGTGACGCACCAGACCGGCCCGCAAGGACAGAAGGTGCAGCGGCTGCTGATCGAGGAAACTGCCGCAATCGACCGCGAGCTTTATCTGGGCATCGTTCTCGACCGGGCAACCGGCAAGCTGGTCTTCATGGCCTCGCAGGCCGGCGGCATGGAGATCGAAGAGGTCGCCGCAAAGACTCCGGAAGCGATTTTCAAGGAGTCGATCGATCCGGCTGTCGGATTCGGCGCCTGGCAGGCGCGCAAACTGGCCTTTGCTCTTGGCCTCAAACCCACGCAGATCAACCAGGCTGTGCACTTTTTCCAGAGCCTCTACAAGGCGTTCGTCGATACCGACGCATCGCTGGTCGAGATCAATCCGTTTATCACCACGAAGGACGATAAGCTGTTCGCGCTCGACGCCAAGATCAACTTCGACGACAATGCCCTCTTCCGCCATGCCGACGTGAAGGCGCTGCGCGATGTGGCCGAGGAGGATCCGCTCGAGGTGGAAGCCAGCAAGTACGCGCTCAACTACATCAAGCTCGACGGCTCGATCGCCTGCATGGTGAACGGCGCGGGCCTGGCGATGGCGACCATGGACATCATCCAGTACGCCGGCGGAAGCCCGGCCAACTTTCTGGACGTGGGCGGCGGAGCCACGCAGGAACAAATCGAGCACGCCTTCGAGATCCTGCTCAGCGACAAAAACGTAAAGGCGATCTTCATCAACATCTTTGGCGGCATCCTGCGCGTGGACCGGCTCGCAACCGGCGTGGTTGCCGCGGCCCGCAATTTGAAGGTAAAAGTGCCGATTGTCCTGCGCCTTGAGGGGACAAACGTCGAAGAAGGCCGCAGGATCCTGAAAGAATCGGGCCTCAACTTCCAGGTGGGAGCAACGATGAAGGAAGCCGCCGACCTGGTGGTGAAGGCAGCAGCGGGGGTGGCAGCTTAAATGGCCGTACTCGTAGATAAGAACACGCGACTCATCGTTCAGGGCATCACGGGCAAAGAAGGCACTTTTCACGCAAAGGGCTGCGCCGAGTACGGCACCAAGGTGGTGGGAGGCGTAACGCCGGGCAAGGGCGGAACGACGCACGAAGGCTGGCCGGTGTTCAATACCGTGGCCGACGCGGTGAAAGAGACCGGCGCCAACGCGACGATGATCTTCGTGCCGCCGCCGTTTGCGGCCGACGCCATTCTCGAGGCCGAGGACGCGGGCCTTCCGCTGATTGTCTGCATCACCGAAGGCATTCCGACGCTCGATATGGTGAAGGTGTGGGCGAAGCTGAAGACCTCGAAGTCGCGGCTCATCGGCCCGAACTGCCCGGGCGTGATCTCGCCCGGCAAGGCGAAGATCGGCATTATGCCGGGACGGATTCACAAGGAGGGCCCGATCGGCATTGTTTCGCGCTCGGGCACCCTGACCTACGAAGCTGTGCACCAGTTGACGCAGCGCGGCATCGGCCAGTCCACGGCGATTGGCATTGGCGGCGATCCGATCATCGGCACAACGCACATCGATGCGCTGCGGCTGCTCAACGATGATCCGGAGACCGAAGCCATCATCATGATCGGCGAGATCGGCGGTTCGGCCGAAGAGGCCGCGGCGGATTTCGTGAAGAAAAATGTGAAAAAGCCGGTGGTGGGATTCATCGCCGGACAGACCGCTCCTCCGGGACGCCGCATGGGCCATGCCGGAGCGATCATCTCCGGCGGCCAGGGCACGGCGGCCGACAAGATGAAGGCCATGAAGGAGGCCGGAATTCACGTCGTGGTTTCGCCGGCCGAGATCGGCGAGACGCTGGCGAAGGTGATCGGAAAGGCATAAGAGCGATTCCTGAAGACCGGCCTGAGCTGCGGGCCCGCATATCCGGCAAATCTGCGCTTCTATGGACGCAGAACGTCAAGGTTGCCCCCGCCGGTAGTGAAGATGACCAGGTTCATTAGGAGCAGCATCAGGTCGTAGTGCCAGCCTGAGGATTTTTCTCCCCAGAAGCCGGTCCTCCACTTTACGGCCTTCGAATAGATGGCGCCGAGCATCAGCAGCATGAGGCCAAGCGCCGCCCACTGCACGAGCAATCCCGTCGCCAGCGCGATGGCGCCGGCCAGTTCCGCAGCCCCGAGAAAGGCCGTGAAGCCGACGCTCATGCCAATGCTCCGGGCGCGCTCGCGCGGGCTGCGCAGATGGCTGAAGCCGCTCGCGGCAAAGACAAGCGCCACCATCAGGCGCATCAGCAAAAGCGCCCAGCCGGCGTAGCGCATTGCTGCGGGAATGGCGAGCATTGCGAACCTCCTTCGCTGCTGCGGTCACCCCGGCAGCGCGTCATTGAACACCCTGAGCGACCGGCCGCCCACGATCGCCTTTTCGGCTGCTGTTCTGCGCGCGAACGGGTCGTCGATATTTTCCGTTTCCACGATCTGCACCCACGGGTTGCCCGTTGGCGAAGGGGGAAGCGTGAATTCAACGCCTTGGTGAGAAGCATTCACCAGGATCAGAAAGCTGGCGTCGATCACCGGCTTCCCGTTCTCGTCGGTAACCTGCAGAGTCTGCCCGTTCAGAAGCAGCGCAATGGCGCGTATCCACTCTGCGTTCCAGGCTTCGTCGGAGACTTCGTTGCCGTCGGGATCGTACCAGGCGATATCCTTTTCCACCTTCTTCGCCGCCCGCCCGCCTGCCGGGGTGCGAATAACGCGGTCCTGGAAGAATTTTCGCCGGTGCAGGTTGGGATGGTCCCGCCGCATCCGGATGATTCCGCGGGTAAAGGCGAGCAGACGTTGCTGCTTTTCGCAAAGCCGCCAGTCAAACCATGTCAGCTCGTTGTCCTGGCAATAGGCGTTATTGTTGCCTTGCTGCGTGCGCGCAATCTCATCGCCGCCGCTGATCATCGGCACTCCCTGCGATAGCATCAGCGTGGCCAGAAAATTGCGCATCTGCCGTTCGCGCAGAGCCTCGACGGATCGATCCTCGGCCGGTCCCTCGACGCCCATGTTCCAGGATTCGTTGTTGTCGCTGCCGTCGCGGTTGCCTTCGCCATTCGCTTCATTGTGCTTGTCGTTGTAGCTCACCAGATCGTTGAGCGTAAAGCCGTCGTGCGCAGTGACAAAATTGATGCTCGCGTAAGGCTTGCGCCCGTCGTACTGGTAAAGATCGCTGGAACCCGTAAGCCGGTAGGCAAAATCGCTGAGCATGCCGGCGTCGCCCTTCCAGAAGCGGCGCACCGTGTCGCGGTACCTGCCGTTCCACTCCGCCCAGAGCACGGGAAAATTTCCCACCTGGTAGCCGCCGTCGCCCACGTCCCATGGCTCGGCAATCAGCTTGACCTCGGCCAGTGTCGGGTCCTGGTGAATGGTGTCGAAAAAGGAAGATAGCCGGCTGACCTCGTGAAGCTCACGCGCCAGAGATGCGGCCAGATCGAAGCGGAAGCCGTCGACATGCATTTCCGTGCGCCAGTAGCGCAGCGAGTCCATAATCATCTTGAGCACCTGAGGATGGCGGACATTGAGAGTATTGCCGGTGCCCGTGTAGTCCATGTAGTACTGGGGTTTGTCGCTCACCAGGCGGTAGTAGGTGGTGTTGCATACGCCTTTCCAGCTCAGCATGGGGCCCAGGTGATTGCCCTCGCATGTGTGGTTATAAACCACATCGAGAATGACCTCGATTCCCGCCGCATGCAGCGCTTTGACCATCTGTTTGAACTCGCCGACCTGCTCGCCATGATCGCCCGAGGAACTGTAACGCGACATGGGCGCAAAAAAACCCAGTGTGTTGTAGCCCCAGTAATTTCTCAGGCCGCGATCGAGCAGAAAGCCTTCATCGATGAAGTGATGGATGGGCAATAGCTCGACGGCTGTGATGCCAAGTTGCTTGAGATAGCTGATGCTGGCCTCATGCGCCAGGCCCGCGTAGGTGCCTCGAAGCTGTTCCGGAACGTCGGGATTCTTCTTGCTGAAGCCCTTTACGTGAACTTCGTAGATGATTGAGTCGGAGAGGGGAATATCGGGCGGCCGGTCATCTCCCCAGTCGAATTTGTTGTCGATCACCACAGACTTTGGCACGCCTGTTGCGCTGTCCTTCGAGTCCATCTTCATCGGATCCCCCGATCCGATGTCATAACCGAAGATGGGTTGCTTCCAGTTCACCTCGCCGGCGATTGCCCGGGCGTATGGGTCAACAAGCAGCTTGTTGAAGTTGAAGCATTCGCCGCGAAGCGGCTCCCAGGGACCATCCACGCGATAGCCATACAACTGGCCTGCGCGGATGTCGCGGACAAAACCGTGCCAGACGTGTGCAGTGTGCTCGCGCAGCGTGATGCAATCGGTCTGGTTGCCGCCGGCGTCGAAGAAGCAGAGATCAACCCGGGTTGCGGATTCGGAATACAGGGCAAAGTTCGTGCCTAGCCGGCCCGGCGTGGCGCCGAGCGGATAGGGCTTGCCCGGAAGCAGCGTCAGGCCCATACGCGCTGTGATGCGAAAACTCGGGGAAGCCGTTGTATTGGAGCGATTTCGAGCAGGGCGTGCGCGCTTGCCTGCATGCCGGCCGGCGGCCGCAAGCTGCGATTCAAACCGGATGCGCTGCTCCGGCCGCGCCGCAGACGATGCTTCAGCCCATCATTCCTTCCTTGCAAACTACACAGACCGGGCGCGGGCTAATTCCACGATCCTTTCGATCATCTGGGTGTACGAGTAGCCGGCCTTTTTGGCGGCGAGAGTAAATTCGGCGGCGCTGGCAAGCCATGGATTGGGGTTGGCTTCGATCACATACACCTGCCCTTTTTTGTTCAGCCGCATATCGATGCGGCCGTAGTCGCGCAGCTTGAGCGCGCGATAGGCGGCCAGCGCAGTTTCCTGTAGCCGCCTGGTCGTCTCTTCATCCAGGTCTTCGACCGGCGCAGATTTCGTCACCTTGAAGGCCTCCGTCTCCTGATC
>Ga0070737_10006973_pt1 | contig 10145 bp, 10 predicted proteins | sample Coa_R1_10_FD_66438 | JGI IMG/M metagenome (GOLD analysis project Ga0070737, IMG submission 66438) | Surface soil microbial communities from Centralia Pennsylvania, which are recovering from an underground coalmine fire - Coalmine... | ecosystem: Environmental > Terrestrial > Soil > Unclassified...
CGACCACGCCGGCATCCGCGAGTACGACCTCGCCTGGCAGCGCACCCAATGGGAAGGCGGCTGGGCCGGCATCACGTGGCCCACCGAGTACGGCGGCAAGGGGCTCACCTTGCTGCAACAGCTGATCTGGTACGAGGAATACGCCGCCAGGGGCTTCCCCGGGATCGACGCGTGCTTTGTCGGGTTATCCCACGCCGGGCCGACCCTAATCATCAGGGGCACCGAAAAGCAGAAGTCGTTTCATCTGCCGAAAATCCTGCGCGGAGAAGTGGTGTGGTGCCAAGGCTTCTCTGAGCCCGACGCCGGGTCCGACCTCGCTGCGCTGCGCACCAAGGCAGTCATCGATGGCGACGAACTCGTCGTCAACGGCCAGAAGGTGTGGACCAGCTTCGCCACGGTCGCTGACTACCAGGAGCTTTTGGTGCGTACCGATAACACCCAAGGCAAGCACCGCGGCATCACCTGGGTGATCTGCGACATGTCCAGCCCGGGTATCGAGGTGCGTCCGATCGAGACGATTGAGGGCGGAGCTGAATTCTGTGAGGTGTTTTACGACAATGTGCGGATCCCGCTGTCCAACGTGGTGGGCGAGGTGGACAACGGGTGGTCGGTTGCGATGGCCACGCTGTCATTCGAACGGGGAACAGCCTTTACCGCAAACCAGGTGCGCCTGGCAAAGACCGTCGAGGATCTGATCGACTATGCCCGCGACCATGTCGGACCTGACGGGCGTCGGCCCGCCATCGCCGACGACGAGATCGCCCGGCGGCTGGCGCGGGCCCGGGCGTCGGTGGCTTCGCTGCGTGCGCTGACCTACTCCAACATCTGCCTGGCGATGCAGACCGAGACCCCCGGCCCCAAAGGCTCGATGGTCAAGCTGCTTTATGCTGATTTGACCAAGGAAATCGGGAAACTCGCACTCGACATTCTCGGACCGGGTGCCCTACGGGCCTCGTCGCGGTGGGATGACGATGGTTGGGTGGGCTACTACTACTGGTCGTTTTCGCAGTCGATCGGCGGCGGGACGTCGGAAATCCAGCGCAACATCCTCGGCGAACGCGTCCTCGGGCTGCCGCGATAGACGGACGAACGGCAATGAATCTCCTACCCACCGCTGAACAACTCGAAATCGTCTCGGCTGCAGCGCAGTTCCTTGAGCAGCGAATGCCCGTCGAACACATCCGAACCGACCGCCACGCGAAAATGGCGGTGCGTGCCGATGAGTGGCGCGAAGCCGCCGAGATGGGCTTGCTGACCCTCGGGCTGCCGGAGGATCTCGGCGGCTTGGGTCGAGCGTTCGACGACGAGGTGTTGCTGCACATCGAGCTCGGCAAGCATCTGGCTCCCGGCCCATTCTTGGCCGGGACATTGGCTGCGCGGCTGGCCGCGGTCTGCGGTGACACCGGGCGAGCCGACGAGATCGGTTCGGGGCGCGCACTAGTCGCCCTGGCGGTGATGCGTGGCCATGGTGAGCCGCATCGAGTCAAAGGCACGTTCGACTTGTTCGACGCGGTGGGCGCACGCTACGCCCTGCTGGTGGCGCGCAGCGGTGCCGCGCTGGTCGACGCCGCAGTATTCGGCGAACCCATCTTGGCCGAGTCGGCCGACCCTGCCACACGGATGGCGTCGGCGACCGTCCAGGCCGCCGAGCCGTTGTACTGGCTGGCCGCCGACACCGACTGGATCTGGTGCCGTGCGATGGTGCTCTCGGCTGCCTACCTGACTGGGCTGGCCGCTGCCGCTGCCCGGGCAGCAACGGAGCACGCCAAGATCCGGGTCCAGTTCGGCAAACCGATCGGGGTTAATCAGGCGATCAAGCACCGCTGTGTGGACATGGCAGTCGCCGCCGAAGCCGCTCAAGCACAAACCTTCTTCGCCGCAATCGCCTTGGACAGCGGACGAGACGACGCACTGTTGCAGGTGCTGTCCGCTGTGATCGTGGCCGGCGAGGCGGCTGTGGACAATGCTGCCGCAGGCATCCAGGTGTTCGGCGGCATGGGTTATACGTTTGAGAACGATATGCATCTGTACCTGAAGCGCGCACACGTATTTCGCCATTTGTTCGTTGAGCCAGCCGACGCGCTGGCCGAGCTGCTCGCCCAGGAGCGCGCACAGTGAGTGGCGCCGTCGCGATCGCCGGGGTGGCGCTCTCCGATGTGGGACGCGTCGACGATAAGAGCCCCTACGAGCTGATCGCGCAAGCAAGCCGACGAGCGCTGGCCGACGCGGGCCTGTCGCCGGCCGACGTGGACGGGCTTGCCTCGACCGGGCAGGGGGCGCTGCCCCCGGTAGACGTCGGCGAATACCTGGGGCTTCGGCCGCGGTGGGTTGACTCCACCGCAGTGGGCGGCGCGGCGTGGGAAGTGATGGCCTCGCACGCCGCCGACGCGATCACCGCCGGCCACGCGGACGTGGTGCTGCTGGCGTACGGTTCGACGGCGCGCGCAGATCTGCGAAAGGGCTTGCGCGCAGCAATCATCAACTGGGGTGCTCGCGGCCCGCTGCAGTGGGAAGCGCCCTACGGTCACACCTTGATATCGAAGTATGCGATGGCCGCACGCCGCCACATGTACCAGTACGGCACCACCATCGAGCAGCTGGCCGAGGTGGCGGTATCGGCCCGGTTCAACGCCGCTGACAATCCCGAGGCCTACTACCGCGACCCGATCACCGTTGACGACGTGATGTCGGGGCCGATGATCGCAGACCCGTTCACCAAGCTGCACTGCTGTATCCGCAGCGACGGCGGTGCCGCGGTTGTCATGGTGAACGGCGAACGGGCCAAAGATCTGCGCTCTCAACCTGTGTGGATACTTGGCGCAGCCGAGACCACCTCGCACATGCTGACCTCGCAGTGGGATGATATGACGGTCGGACCGGCCGCGGTGAGCGGACCGTTGGCGTTCGAGCGTGCCAGGGTGCGTCCCGTCGACGTCGACGTCGCCGAACTCTACGACGCATTCACCTACATGCTGCTCTGCACGATCGAGGATCTTGGTTTTTGCCCGAAGGGTGAGGGCGGTCCGTTCGTCGAGTCGGGATCGCTGCGCCTCGGCGGGGCGCTGCCCACCAACACCGACGGGGGCGGCCTGTCAGCATGTCATCCGGGTCAGCGCGGCTTATTCCTCTTGGTGGAGGCCGTTCGCCAGCTGCGCGGTGAGTGCGGGCCGCGGCAGGTGCCGGACGCGAAGATCGCCTGTGTCAGCGCTACGGGTGGCTGGTTTTGCTCAAGCGGCACGATAATTCTCGGTGCCGAGGAGCCGTAGTGCCGCGACCGCCGCTTGACCCAACCTGCGGTGACACTCGGGCGTTGCTCGAGGCTGCCGCCGCCGTTCACGGTGACCGGGAATCCTATGTGGAGCCCGGCGGTCGAATCACGTTCGCCGATTGGGTGGGTCGGGCCCGCGCAGTCGCACTGCAGTTCGCCGCCGCCGGAGTCGGTAAGGGTGATGTAGTCGCACTGTGGTTGCCGTCGGGCATCGACTACGCGACGTGTTACGCGGCCGCGGCGATGATCGGCGCCATCACCACTGGGCTGAATCCCCGGCTGGGCCCGCGTGAGATCGAAGCCATTGTGAATCAAGCAGATCCATCGCTGATTGTCGTGGACCATCGATTGGAAGTCATTGACACCGGGGGTCGGCCCGTGCTGTCACGCGACAGCTTGGCCCAAGACTGCGAACGCAGCGACTCGCTGCCGGCGGTGACGCTGGACCGCGCCGACCCGGTGACGGTCATCTTCACCAGCGGAACCACGGGCGCACCCAAGGGGGCGGTGTTCGACGCAGCAAATTTGGCGGCCGGCGCAGAATCGGCGGGTGTGATGAGCGCGCCGTACGACCGGCGGCTGACGTCGACGCCGTTTGCGCATGCTGGCTATATGTTCAAGCTGTGGGACCAGCTGGTGTGGGGCACCACCCTGGTGATTCCGCCGGTTCCGTGGTCGGCGTCGGCCATGCTCTCGACCCTGTGTGACGAGCACATCACCGTCGCGGGTGCGGTGCCGACCCAATGGGCCAAGCTGCTGGAGGTCCCAGACGTGTGCGCGGATGTGCTGCCGGACTTGCGGATTGGGGTCGCGGCGACCTCGCCTGCACCGCCGGATCTGGTGCGTGCCGTGGCAGAGCGGCTCGGCGTTGCGCTGGTCGTGCGTTATGCGATGACGGAATGCCCGACCATCTGTGGCACCGAGCCCGATGATCCGCCCGACGTTCAATCCCACACCGTCGGCCGCCCGGCAGCGGGAATGGCAGTGCGGGTCGCCGACGACGGTGTCATCGAGGTGAGCGGGCCGTGCGTGATGCGCGGCTACTGGCGCAATCCACAGCTAACCGCAGCGCTGCTGCGAGAGGGTTGGCTGAGAACGGGCGATGTGGGATTTATCCGCGACGACGGCAATCTGTCAATCGTAGGGCGCAGCGATGACATGTACATCCGCGGCGGTTACAACATCCATCCGGTGGAGGTGGAGCGGGTGCTTGCGCAGCACCCCGGCGTGAAGGCGGCGGCGGTTATCGGACGTCCAGCGCCGGTCATCGGCGAGATCGGGGTGGCTTTCCTGGTGCCGACGGGTGATCCGCCGTCCCTGCCGGAGCTGCGCGCCTACGTCAAAGAGCAACTCGCTGACTACAAAGCACCGGATGAGCTCGTGGTCCTCGATGAACTCCCGTTAACGCCGATGCTGAAGGTGGATCGAGCTGCTTTGCGGGCGTTGGCTTCCCAGCAAGTGACAGCACGCGAGGGTCTTGATCCGCGCGCACCCACCGGAGATGTTTAAGCCCCGCAGTTGAACGGTCAGATCACCCCATGGATGGCTGTTGCGGTGTTAATGCGGGCCACAGCAGGCACGCTGGGGACTACAACTGCCGCAGGTAGTGCTCGACCAAATCGACCGCGCGCTGCGGGTAGGTTTGGGCGGTCTCGGTGTCGAGCCCGTCCCGCACAAGCAGCACCGCGAGCCGGTTGGTGATCAGCGACAGCACGAACGCCGCCAGCAGCTGGTAGTAGACGATGTCGCCGCCAAGCACGCCGCCGAAGTCCCGGTAGCGGCGCACGAACTCCGCGTCATCGGGGACGCCGGGCGGCCGGGTGAAGCCGAGCGACTCACAGAGAAACCGTTCAAACATAAGCCACCAGCCCACATCGATGTCGGGCGGTCCGGTGGTTGCAGTCTCCCAGTCGAACAACGCAAGCACCGAAAGATCTTCTGCGAAGCACATGTTTCCGACGCGTGCGTCGCCCCAGACGATGGTCTCGGCCTCGTCGTCCGGGGCGAAGTCGAGAATGACCGCTAGCGCGCGATTCAGCGTAGCGGTGCCGACACGCAGATCGTCGTGGCACCACTCGAACCAGCCGAACAAGTTGCGCAGGTACCGCTGCAGCGCTGTGGTACCCGTATCAGGCCCTGCCCGCAGGAACTGCAGGTCTCCGGGGTCGTCGATTCGGTGGACGTCGACTAGCGACCGAAGCGCGTTGTCGCAGAGCAGTTCTCGTTGACCCGCCGAAAGGTCGGCGGTCCACCCACGCTTGTGCCAGCTTGGCACGTCTGGCGGTACCCGGCCCTTCACGCGCTTCATCACATAACAAGGGGCCCCGAATACCGTCTCGTCGTATTCCACGCCGACGATGTACGGCACCGGAATTCCGTGCCGGCCCAATCGTCGCATCACTTCGGCCTGTCGTGGTGCGTTGGGAGTGGTGAACAATTGGTGATCATTGGCCTGGATCCGCAAGACCAGATCGTCGCTGTGCCGCCCCGCGGAATCGGCCCACGAGACGGTGAAAAAGAGTGTCTTACCCGAGTACCCGGCGTCCGGGGAGGTGAACTCAGAGATATCGAACGACGCCACACCGCCCGGCGCGATCCGCGGCGGAAGCCAGCAGCGCAGCCTGTCTCGAATGCGCACATGGTCAATGCCGCGATGTGACACGTATGCCATGGGACACCTGCCGTAAATTGAATACCACTGTCAGAATACCTGCATGACAGATTGCTTAACTGACCGGATACCGATTGGTGTCTACGCGCTGCCGGGACGCATCAGCGATCCGAGGCTGGCAATTGGGCAGGCGCAAGCGGCCCAACGACTGGGTATGTCGACGCTGTGGCTCAGCGAACGGTGGGGGACCAAGGACTTCGGCGTGCTTGTCGGCGCCATCAGTCAGGTGACGTCAACCATCCAGATTGCTTCGGGTATAACGCACTTCCAATCTCGTCATCCGGCGATGCTTGCCTCTCTGGCCATGACTGCTCAAGCGCTTTCGGGCGGCCGCGTGATCATCGGAGTCGGTCGATCGGTCGACGCCATGTGGGCCGCGGTGGGTCTGCCGCGGATGACCAATGCGTCGATCGTCGACTATGCCGACATTTTTCGGCGACTATGTCGGGGCGAGAGGGTGTGTTACGACGGTCCGGCTGGCACGTATCCGGCGCTGCGGCTCAACGACCTTCCCGATCAGCCGGCGCCACGATTGGTCTGGGCGGCGATCGGCCCGAAAGGCTTGGCGTTGGCTGGCAGCCACTTCGACGGCGTGCTGTTGCACCCCTTTCTCACACCAGAAGCGGTACGCCGCTCGGTGGAGCTGGTTCGAGTCGCCGAACGCGCAGCAGGCCGTCCGGCGGGCAGTGTCCGCGTCTACGCCACCGTGGTGGTCGCCTGCGAACTGCCTCCCGAGAAGGAGGTCGCGGTGGTGGGAGCCCGAGCGGTGACCTACTACCAGGTGCCCGGGTTCGGAGAGCAATTGGCCGCAGTCAACGGATGGGACCGAGAACAATTGGCGCTGCTGCGATCTCACCCCCGCTTGGTGGGGGTGAAGGGCTCGGCGGATTCCGTATTTACCCTGAAAGAACTCGTAGACGTCGCGTCGATGTTGCCGGCGGAATGGACCGCTAGCGCCGCCGCGATTGGCTCGGCGTCGGCGTGCGTCGAGGTTCTCGAGCGCTATCGCGACGCTGGCGCCGATGAGCTGGTGTTGCACGGCAGCACTCCCGAGCAGCTCGAACCGTTGTTTCGTGCGCCTGGTTGTCGTCGTTAGATTGCTTTGGCTATCGGTGCCGGACTCCGTTGCGCGCGATGGCGTTCCAGATCGCCTTTCAGTTGATCTCGGCCGCCTTACATGCGTTGACGGCACTGGTAAAATAAGCGGATCAAGCCGCGCTAGCGGCGTCCATCGGAGTCCACCGTCTTGCTGCTATTTGGCGTCGGTAACCGGGATCCCGCGCAGTTTTACAACCCCGACCGAGTGGAGCCGACCCGTAGATGCCCGAGAAACGGCCTCACGCTCATGGTCATCGATTAGCATCGGTCGTTTCGCCATGGAGCGCCGACGGTAATCGTTCATCGTCAGGCAGAGGGTCTCCGGTTTTCACCGTGACATGTTTGAACAACAGCCAGCGCCCATTCTCTCGGCGAAGGTGATCGTGATAGCGCCCCACAAACGACATCTCGGCTGGCCCGTCCTCTGGTATTAAAGCCACGATCACGTCGCTCCAGGCCCGAGCCTCGTTTCCATGCATCTCGATTACCGGTGCAAAGACAAAATGTTTGATCCTGTTCGGGATCGGGGGCTGCGTTGCGGGCAACCCGTCGATAATCGCCTTTCGCCCGCGAAACGTCTGTCCCGCCCACGGCAATACGCCGTCGCTGCAGTATAGCTCCGCAAGTGCGGTCCATCGGCGGTCATCGAGCAGCTGAGCATGCAACGCTATGAGACGTCTGATCTCTTCGCAATCGTCCACCGCTGTCCTTCCTCACGCTGTCCTGGTCTTCGCGAAATTCGCGACGCCGGAGCCTCGGCAACCGCTGCGAAGTCGTCTCGTGGCGAAGCTGAGTTCAGCCACCCAATCGCAGGCCCGGGTTGCGGGTGCCGAACACATCGGTACCCATAATGGCACCGAGTTTTCCTGCATTCCAACGCTTTCCGCCATTAGATACGCTGGCAACGGGATGCCAGCCCTTGAGTAGCTGGAGGTTCTCGCCGACCGCGCGGATGATTTGCCCGCTGATATGACCTGCCTCGGGGCTGGCCAGCCAGGCCACCACCGGCGAACTCAGTGCAGGGTCCTTGGGGTCGAACTCGTCTTCGCTGAGTTCGTCGGGTTCAATCGGTGCCGCCGCCCCGGGCATCGACGCCGACATGCGGGTGCGGCCGCCGGGGCTGATCACGTTCGCGGTCGCTCCGATAGACGCCAGCTCGAGGCTTAGCGTCTGGGTCAGGCCGACAATCGCCGCTTTGGCCGCACTGTAATTCGTCTGTCCGAAATTCCCGTGCAATCCCGCGCCGGAGGTGGTGTTGATGATGCGTCCATACACCTTGCCGCCGTTGGCTTTCGCCTCCGACCGCCACCTGCGCGCCACCGCCCGGCTGGTCAGCCAGCTTCCCCGGACATGCACCCGCATCACAAGGTCGAAATCGTCGGCCGTCATATTCCATATCGCCTTGTCGCGGACGATACCGGCGTTGTTGACGACAATATCCAGGCGGCCCAGCTGCGAATAGGCACGCTCGACCATCAGCTCGACCTGTTGTTCGTCGCCGACATCGCTGAAGTCGGAGATGGCTTTGCCGGCGCGGCTTTCGATGATTTGCACGACCTTGTCGGCGACTCTGCCGCTGCCTTCACCGGAAAGTGAAGTGCCGAGGTCGTTGACGATCACGACGGCACCGTGCCTTGCCAGCTCGAGCGCATGTCCACGGCCGATGCCGTGCCCGGCACCGGTGACCAGGGCGACTTTGCCGTCGAGCAGGCCTGTCATGGTGTCTCCTCGGTCGGGGTGAAGACAATCAAATATGCCGAGTCAGGGTCATCGTCGACCGGTCTGAAACAAGCGGTCACCTTCATCCCGATCTGGAGTTGCTCGGGCGGCGGACCCTCGATCATCGTCATGAGCTTGGGGCCTTCGGCCAGTTCGACAATGGCCGCCACATAGGGCAACCGGTCGCGAAACGGTGGCAAGTCGTTGACGTAAACCGTTGAGTACGTGTACAGCGTGCCGCGGCCGCTGGCCCGGACCGGATGGACGTTATCGCTCCAGCAGTACGGGCAGAACGGCCGGGGATAGTGGTGCACCTTCGCGCATGACCCGCACTCGGTGATTAGCAGGCGGCCCTCTCGTGCCGCCGCCCAGTAGGGCGCGCTGGCCGCGTCGATGATCGGGATGTCTGCTCGCGCCACTGTGGTCACCAGCCAGTGAACTCGGTCGGCCGCTTCTCGGTGAACGCCTGGACACCTTCCTTCGAATCGTGCGAATACGACTGGATCTCCTGAGCCATCGCCTCGGCCACGAACGCAGCGGCCCGGTCGCTGTCGGGCGAGTCATTGAGCAGGCGCTTGGTGAGCGCGATCGCACTGGTGGGTGCCACAGCTAGCCGCGCCGCGAAATCCGCCACCACGTCGTCGAGTTCGTCGGCCGCCACCACGCGGTTGACCAGGCCCAGCGCTAGCGCCTCAGCGGCAGTGAGCTTTTCACCAAAAAATGCCATCTCCTTGGCTTTCTGCATGCCGATCCGCCTCGGCAACAGATAACAGCCACCCCCGTCTACCACCAGTCCACGCTTCACGAAAGACTCAGCGAAGTAGGCATTGTCGGTGGCGATGACGAGATCGGAGGCGTAGACGAGATGAGCGCCCACGCCGGCCGCCGCGCCTTGCACTGCGGTGATCACCGGTTTGTTGCAGTCCAGGACGGCGGCCACGAGTTTCTGGGCGCCGTTCATGATGCGCCGCATCGGGTCCAGCACCTTTTTCTCCACAGTGACTCGGCGGTCGGCGAGCGAGGCCACGTCGGCACCGGCGCAGAAATGTTTGCCATTGGCCCGCAGCACCACCACACGTACGTCGGCATCGCCGTCAGCGGCGCCGATCAGCGCGATGACCGCGTCACGGTCGACCGGTCGTAGCGCGTTGGCTGCCTCGGGCCGGTTCAGCGTGATGGTCATGACGCTGCCGCCGATTTCGGATAGCACAGTCGTCTCATGGGTCATGGCGTATACGTGACCCGCAGGTGCTTGATGCCGTTCACGAAGTTCGAGCGCAACATCACCGGCTCTCCGACCGAGGTGATGTCCGGATAGCGGTCGTAGAGCATCTTAAACGCGACGTTGAGTTCGAGTCTGGCCAAATGAGCGCCGAGACAGAAATGCGG
>Ga0070737_10006974_pt1 | contig 10145 bp, 9 predicted proteins | sample Coa_R1_10_FD_66438 | JGI IMG/M metagenome (GOLD analysis project Ga0070737, IMG submission 66438) | Surface soil microbial communities from Centralia Pennsylvania, which are recovering from an underground coalmine fire - Coalmine... | ecosystem: Environmental > Terrestrial > Soil > Unclassified ...
GGTTGCTGCCGTGAGCGAGCGCGGCGTGGTACAGAATCCGGGCCTCGTCGCGGACCAGGAACGGCTCCCCGCCCATCTCCCAAACCAGCGACTGGCCGATCGCGTAGCCGACGTCGTCGGCTGCGGTGATGCCGAAGCACGTGTCCGCCAACCGGGTGATGTCCTCGTCAGAGCCGGTGAACGTCATCGCGGGGTGGATGGCCAACGGTATGCAGTCCCGGTGGGCCAGCGGTGCCAGCACGCCCAGGCCGTTGACGCCTGAGGTGTGCACCACGATGGTCCCCGGCCGCACCGCCGCCGTAGCGGCCAGACCGGCCACCAGGCCGGCGAGCTCTGCGTCGGTCACCGCCAGCAGCAACAGTTCCGCGCTGTTCGCGACATCGGGTACCGGCAACACCGGGGTGTCGGGCAAGCGGGACTTGGCGCGTTGCCGCGAAGCTTGCGAGATGGCGCTGCAGGCCACCACGACATGGTCGGCGCGTTGCAGCGCGACCCCCAGCGCGGTGCCTACCCGACCGGCCGAGATGATGCCCACCTTGAGCCGAGCCGGGCGCAATCCGTCGAACTGCACCATCGCAGAAAGGGACCTCGCACGTCGGTTGGTTCGTTCCAGTCCCGCTGCGCGGGTACCGGACGGTCGCTAAGACTCTACCCGGAGACGATGCGGCCGCACAGTGGGCCTTGTCACTCTTCGCGCCGGCGACGCCGGCCGCCGGTGGGCTCGGCCTGCAACCGTGCCAGCAACTCGGCGACTGATTGCGTACCAGAAGATGGGCCCGCCGCAGGCCCGTCCGAGCTGCGGTGCCGGGCAGTGGGCTCGGCCTGCGCCGACATGGTCGACGCGGCACGCAGCGGGGACTCGGGAGGCGGCGGGCCCGGCACCGGTGGAGCTGCTGGCGGGCCGGCGCCGTGCTCCGCCGAGTGCCGGGGCCGCTGGCTGGTCTCGCCATAACCCCAGCTCATAGCGGTTCCTCCGGGCGGCATGACCGGTGGCTCAGACGGGCGGGCGTGCCGACCAGAGCGCGGCACCTCGGGAGCGGGCTGGCTTACAGCGGTGGAACCGTTTGCGGTGTTGCCCGCTACACCCGCGACGTCGGGATTGTCGGGACGCTCAGGAACCCAGGTGTTTGCCGGCGTCTTCGGGTTCGCCCAGTGGCCCTCGGCGCCGATCGGCTGCCATTGGCTGGCCGGGCCGCGACGCTGAGGCGTCTCGGCGGGCGCGGCATGCCAGTCACCGCCCGTGGGCTCGGCGGGTGCGGGCTGTGGCGCTACGGTTCCGGTTTCGCCGAACCGCAGCTGAGACGATGGCGGCGCCGCGTGCGGCCGCTGGGCAGGTCGTTCCGGCTGGGCTGCGAAGCGCTCTTGGGCAAAAGACCAGCGCCGCTCCCCGGATTCGCGGCCCTGAGACCATTCACGCTGCTCTGGGTGTCGCGCGCTCGGTGACCAGGGGCTGTCTTCTGTTTGCCGCCATGGAGAACCGCCATGCCCCTCGGCCTGGGAGGGCTCGGCGGACGGAGCATGGGTTTCGGCGGTCCGGTATGCCCCGGCGGCCGGATACGGCCCGGGGGCGGGTTCCGGCGCTGCCGGCCGAGGCGGCGGCAGCAGCGGTTCCTCCGGCACGTCGATGATCGACCGGTCTTCGCTGCGGCTGGCGGCCTCTTCCGGCCGCAGCGAAGTCACCCGATCGAACCGGTCGCGCGGACTCTCGTCCTGCCGCTCCCACTCGCTGTAGCTGCGTACCGTGGTGCGTTCGGTCTCAAGCGCAGGCCGGTGACTGAGCTCGGCATCGAACAAGATCTCCAAATTGGTGCGCAGCGCCGCCAATTCGGCCCGCAGTGCCGCCACCTCGTCGGCAGCCTGGGCACGCAGTTCGGAAGCCAGCTCGCGCCGCAGCTGCGATTCCACGGTCAACTCGTATTCGCGGCGAGCCGAGATTTCCCGATCCAACTGCAAGTCGTAAACCAGCTTAAGGTCGCGTACCCGCGCCTGATCCACGTCGCTTTGCCGGCGATAAATCACCGACACGAATGCCGCGACGACGGCGGCCCACAAGGCCAGGATCACCGCGAGCTTGAGGAGTTCCACCCGATTGGTGAACACCAGCGCGGAACTGGCCCCGATGGCGAGGACCAGCAACGCCGTCAACAGCAGCCAACCCGGCCTGTGGCCGCCGCGCCGTACCCGGGCGCCGCGGGACAGAACGGTCATGGCCTGACTGTACCGGCCCGAGGTCAATGCGCGTGTCGGTCGCGTACCGGCGATTCTCAACCGGGCCCATTACCCCGTCAGCTTTCGGTGCCTTCGCCTCGTTTGGTGGGGTCGCTCGGCGATCTGCAGCAATGCTGCAGCCACAGCGCGGCGACGAGCAGGGCCAGGGCGCACGCGGCCGCGACCACGGCGCCGGCGGTGTCCTCGCCGGCCACCCGCAGCGTCGAGCGCCGCGGCAGGAGGTACACCAGCACCCCGATCCACCAGCCCAGCACCACGGCGCCCACCCACGCCGAGGCCTTGGCGATCATCACACTGCGGGCCACTGCCAACGGATGCAGCCAGCCGGGCCCGTCGCCGATCTCGCCGTCGTTGATTTTGGTTCGCACATACCGTCCCCACACCGCCTCGGCTGCGGCGACGGCCAGCAGCGACAGGCCCGTCCACACCGTGATCGGCGGAAACCACCGGTACAACAACACCACCAGCAGATAGCCGACCACCGCGGTGGCGATCACCGCGGCCGTCAGGTCCCGTTTGCGTGTCGGTCCCATCAGCATCCTGACGCCGGGGTCGTGAGCACCAAATCCGTCCGTCGCACACCGCTACGATCGGCGGGTTCCAGCTCCGCCAGCAACCGGGACACGGCTCGCTTCTCGCCGGCCACCGTCAGCGCGGCGTCCGGATCGATGGCCAGCCACGGGACCATCACGAACGCCCGCAGATGGGCCAACGGGTGCGGCAGGGTCAAGCCGTCGTCGCGGGACAGCACTTCGTTGCCGCCGTCGTCGTAGCAGGCGACCAAGTCCACGTCGAGAGTGCGCGGACCCCACCGCTGGCCGCGCGTGCGATCGGCTGCCCGCTCCAACGCCTGGGCCCGGCGCAGCCAACCGTGGCCGTCACACGCCGGGTCATCGGCGATCAGCACCGCGTTGAGGAACGGCCCCTGATCCACGCCGCCCCACGGGTCGGTCTCGTAGACCGGGGAGACCGCCCGCATCCACGCGCCCAGCCCGTCGACCACCGACTGCAGCCGGGCCAGCCGATCGCCCAGGTTGGAGCCCATCGACACCACGATGCGGGTCATCGCGCCCCTCCGGCCGGCACCACCGATCCGCGCCCGCCGCGACGCGATCGCCGTGCCACCACCGCCACGTCGGCGAAAGTCTGCGGGATAGGGGCGCTGGGCTTGTGCACCACTACCTCGACGGCATGCACCCGGATGTCTTTCATGACGTCGTCGGCGATCTCGCCGGCGACCGTTTCGATCAGTTTGCGCGGCGGGCCGGCGACGATGTCGCTGGCCCGCTGGGCCAGCACCCCGTAGTCGTAGGTGTCCGAGATGTCGTCGCTGGCGGCGGCATCGGCCAAGTCGATCCACACGGTAATGTCGACGACGAAGTCCTGACCGGTGGCACGCTCGTGCTCATAGACACCATGTCGCCCGCGAACGGTCAAGCCGCGCAACTCAATTCGATCAGCCATCGATCCCGCCCTGTTTCCAGGCCTCGACCACCTTCAGCGCATCGACGGTGGCCCGCACGTCGTGCACCCGCACACCCCACACGCCGTGCAGGGCGGCCAGCGCGGAAATCACAGCGGTCGCCGTCTCGCGTCCGTCGGGTGGGCGCAAGGTCCCGTCAGCGTCGGCCAGCAGCGCGCCGAGAAACCGCTTGCGCGATGCCCCGACCAGCACCGGGATGCCGGTCGCGACGAATTGCGGCAGCGCATGCAGCAGTGCCCAATTGTGTTGTGCGGTCTTGGCGAATCCCAGCCCTGGGTCGATGATCAGTTTGGCCGCGTCCACCCCGGCAGCAACCGCGCGATCGACGCTGGCAAGCAGTTCGGCGCGCACCTCGGCCACCACGTCGCGGTAATGCGGCACCCGGTGCGGGTACTCGGCCGACACCGAGCGCCAATGCATCAATACCCACGGCACTTTCGCTTCGGCCAGCAGCGGCGCCATCGCCGGGTCAGCCCGCCCACCGGAGACATCATTGACGATCCGGGCGCCGCTATCCAGCGCCGCGCGCGCCACCCCGGCGTGGATCGTGTCGATGCTGATCGTAATTCCTTGCGCAGCAAGTTGTTTCACGACGGGAACCACTCGGGCAGTTTCCACCTGCGGCTCGACGCGCACCGCTCCTGGCCGGGTGGATTCTCCGCCGACGTCGATGATGCCCGCGCCCTCGGCGGCCAAGGCCAGGCCGTGTTCGACGGCGCGGTCGGGGTTCAGGTAGCGCCCGCCGTCCGAGAACGAGTCATCGGTGACGTTCACCACGCCCATCACCTGCACGCGTGTCGTGGTCACTTGCGCAAGATGAGCTCGAGCGCTTCGGCCCGAGACGCGGCGTCGGTCTTGAACTGTCCCCGCACCGCCGACGTGGTGGTAACCGCTCCGGGCTTGCGCACCCCGCGCATCGCCATACACAGGTGTTCGGCCTCGACGACGACGATGACCCCGCGCGGATCGAGTTTGCGCATCAGGGCGTCGGCGATCTGGCCGGTGAGCCGCTCCTGCACCTGGGGCCGCCTGGCGTAGAGGTCGACCAGTCGTGCGATCTTCGACAGACCGGTCACCCGCCCGTCGTCGCCGGGGATGTAGCCGACGTGCGCCACACCGTGGAAAGCCACCAGGTGGTGCTCGCACGTCGAGTACAGCGGGATGTCTTTAACCATCACCAACTCGTCGTGTTGCTCGTCGAACGTCGTGTTCAACACGGTGTCGGGGTCGGTGTAGAGCCCGGCGAACATCTCACGGTAGGTGCGGGCGACCCGGGCCGGCGTGTCCTCCAGACCGTGCCGGTCCGGGTCCTCGCCGATCGCGTAGAGCAGTTCGCGGACCGCGGCCTCGACGCGGGCCTGGTCGAACACCGGCATGCGTAGCGTGCGAGTGCGGGGATTCGGCTGCGCCATCGAAGCCTCCGTTGTCAGCCGTGGGCCGGCGGATTGGGCCGGCTCGCATGCTGACCCTGCTCGTCCGGTGACGTGTCGACCGGTGGTGGTGAGTCACCGGGCGCCGGATTCTGCGGGTAGGGCTGACGCGGATAGTTCTGCGGTGGCTGCGGCCGGTACGGCGACTGGGGCGGCGGCGACGGCGGCGGATACCAGTAATTCGGCTGCTGCGGCGGCCACCCGGGCGCGCGCCAGCCTGCCGGGGCTCCGTAATCGGGCTGTGTGGGGCGCCGTGGTGGAGCACCACGGCCGTCGCCAGCCCCCTGACCTGCCGGTGCACCGTTGGCGCCGTTGGTGTTCCGCTCGCGCTCGGCCTCCGCCGCCTCGGCGCTGGCCCGTGCGATAGCTGCCTTGAACGCGGGTTCGGGCACCGGCGGCGGCCACGGCTCTCCACGCTCTTTGGCCAACTCGCCGGGAGTCTTGATCGGCGGCTTGTCCGAGGGGATGCGACCACCGAAGTCGTCGAACATGGTGAGCCGGGGCCGCTTTTCGACGTCGGCGAATATCGCCTCCAGCTCGGCGCGGTGCAGGGTTTCCTTCTCCAATAGCTCACCGGCCAGCGTGTCGAGCACGTCGCGGTATTCGGTGAGAATCTCCCACGCCTCGGTGTGTGCTGCCTCTATGAGCTTGCGGATCTCTTCGTCGATGTCGCGCGCGACCTCGTGCGAATAGTCGGGCTGGGTGCCGATCGTGCGGCCCAGGAACGGGTCACCGTGTTCGGTGCCGTATTTCACGGCGCCAAGCTTGGAACTCATCCCGAATTCGGTGACCATGGCCCGGGCGATTTTGGTGGCCTGCTCGATATCGGACACCGCTCCCGTGGTCGGTTCGCGGAAAACCAGCTCTTCGGCCGCGCGACCACCCATCGCGAACACCAGCTGCGAAATCATCTCCGAGCGGGTGCGCAATCCCTTGTCCTCCTCCGGCACCGCCACCGCATGACCGCCGGTGCGCCCGCGGGCCAGGATCGTCACTTTATATATCGGCTCGATGTCGGGCATCGCCCACGCCGCCAGCGCGTGCCCGCCCTCGTGGTAGGCGGTGATCTTCTTCTCCTGCTCGCTGATCACCCGGCCCTTGCGCCGCGGCCCGCCGATCACCCGGTCCACCGCCTCCTCCAGCGCGGCACCGGTGATGACGGTGCCGTTCTCGCGTGCGGTCAGCAGCGCCGCCTCGTTGATGACATTGGCCAGATCGGCGCCGGTCATTCCGACGGTCCGCTTGGCCAGCGCGTCGAGGTCGGCGTCGGGCGCCATCGGCTTGCCCTTGGCGTGCACTCGCAGAATCGCCTTGCGGCCGTTGAGATCTGGGTTGGTCACCGGGATCTGGCGGTCGAACCGACCGGGCCGCAGCAGCGCCGGGTCGAGGATGTCGGGCCGGTTGGTCGCGGCGATCAAGATGACACCGGCGCGCGGGTCGAAGCCGTCCATCTCGACCAGCAACTGGTTCAGCGTCTGCTCCCGCTCGTCGTGGCCGCCGCCCAGGCCGGCGCCGCGCTGGCGTCCGACCGCGTCGATCTCGTCGACGAAGATGATGCACGGGCTGTTTTGCTTGGCCTGGTCGAACAGGTCGCGCACCCGCGAGGCCCCCACACCGACGAACATCTCGACGAAGTCGGAGCCCGAGATCGTGAAAAACGGCACCCCGGCCTCACCGGCGACCGCCCGGGCCAGCAGCGTCTTACCCGTCCCCGGCGGGCCGTAGAGCAGCACGCCCTTGGGAATCTTGGCGCCCAGCGCCTGATACCGCCCCGGGTTCTGCAGGAAGTCCTTGATTTCGTAAAGCTCTTCGACGGCCTCGTCGACACCGGCGACGTCGGCGAAGGTGGTCTTGGGCATGTCCTTGGAGAGCTGTTTGGCCCGAGATTTGCCGAAGCCGAAACCCATCCGCGCCCCGCCCTGCATGCGGGAGAACATCACGAACAATCCGACCAGCAGCAGCAGCGGCAACACATAGATCAGCAGCGAGCCCAAGATGTTGCCCTGGTTGACGACGGTGCTGACCTGGGCATTCTTGCTGCTCAACGCGTCGAAAAGCGGGACAGCGTAGCCGCTGGGGTACTTGGTGATGATCTTGTCGGAGCCGTTGGTGTCGCTGTTGGCGCTCTTCAGCGTCAGCCGCAACTGCTGCTCGCGGTCGTCGATCTGCGCGCTTTTGACGTTGTCGGCTTTGATCTGCGCCATCGCCACCGAGGTGTCGACGGGCTTGTACCCTCGGGTGTCGTCGCTGAAATAGAAAAACGACCAGCCAAGGAGCAACACGACGGCGATCGCCGTGAGGGTGCGGATCACGTTTTTCCGGTTCATCAAGCATCGGCCGTGCTCGGCCAGGTCCTTCCCGATACGCGCAGCTGGAAAGTTCAGGTTACCGCTACGTCTAATTGCCCGGCTCGTCAGCGGGCCCCCTACGGCCCGCGTCGGCGCCGTCTAATGCAACGAGCGTGCGACGGGTGGTGGTTCCCGCCGGTCGCCCGGAACGACGCCCCCTTCTCAGCCGGTTGCCGTTGTGCTTTGGTGAGACCGTGCACGCATCGACCGAGCGGTTAGTTGATACCAACGGCGTACGGCTGCGAGTGGTCGAGGCCGGGGACCGTGGCGCGCCGGTGGTGGTGCTGGCGCACGGTTTCCCGGAGCTGGCCTACTCGTGGCGACACCAGATTCCAGCGCTCGCGGAGGCCGGCTATCACGTGCTGGCCCCCGACCAGCGCGGCTACGGCGGGTCGTCTCGTCCAGAAGCCGTCGAGGCCTATGACATTCGGGAGCTGACCACCGACATCGTCGGTCTGCTCGACGACGCCGGTGCCGAGCGGGCAGTTTTCGTCGGTCACGACTGGGGCGCCCCGGTGGCATGGGGTTCGGCGCAGCTGCACCCTGATCGCGTCGCGGCGGTGGTCGGGTTGAGCGTGCCGCCGGTGCCGCGTGCCCAGGTGCCGCCCACCCAGGCGCTCCGCAAGCTGTTCGGTGAGAAGTTCTTCTACATGCTGTATTTCCAAAAGCCGGGAGTCGCCGACGCCGAACTGGGCGCCGACCCGGCCAAGACGATTCGGCGGATGATGGGCGGCCTGCCCGGCGGCAGCGACCCGGCCGCCGCGCTGCGGATGGCCCGGCCGGGGCCGGAGGGCTTCGTCGACCGGTTGCCCGAGCCCGACGGCCTCCCCGACTGGATCAGCGCCGACGACCTCGACCACTACATCGCCGAGTTCACCCGAACCGGGTTCACCGGTGGGCTGAACTGGTACCGCAACCTCGACCGGAACTGGGAGATCATGGCGCATGCTGTGAGTCCCACCATCAGGGTGCCCGCGCTGTTCATCGCCGGCGCGGACGACCCGGTACTGAGCTTCATGCGCCGCGACCGCGCCACCGAGGTCGTGACCGGACCGTACCGCGAAGTGGTGATCGACGGCGCCGGGCACTGGCTGCAACAGGAGCGCCCCGGTGAGGTCAACGCCACTTTGTTGGACTTCCTGAACGGATTGGAGTTGCGATGAACCAGCCATTGCGCTTCGGCGTCTTCATCACCCCGTTTCACCCGACCGGCCAATCACCCACGGTGGCACTGGAATACGACATGGAACGCGTTGTCGCACTCGACCGTCTGGGGTTCGACGAAGCATGGTTCGGCGAACACCACTCCGGCGGCTACGAACTGATCAGCTGTCCCGAAGTGTTCATCGCGGCTGCAGCCGAGCGGACCAAACACATCCGGCTAGGCACCGGAGTGGTGTCGCTGCCCTACCACCATCCGTTGATGGTGGCCGACCGCTGGGTGCTGCTGGATCATTTGACCCGCGGCCGGGTGATGTTCGGCACCGGTCCCGGAGCGTTGCCCTCGGACGCCTACATGATGGGCATCGACCCGGTCGAGCAGCGCCGGATGATGCAGGAGTCTCTCGAGGCGATTCTGGCCCTGTTTCGCGCCGAGCCCGGCGAGCGCATCAACCGTCACAGCGACTGGTTCACGCTGCGCGACGCGCAGCTGCACATCCGCCCCTACTCGTGGCCTTATCCAGAAATCGCCACTGCTGCAATGATTTCCCCGTCCGGACCACGGCTGGCCGGCCAGCTGGGAACGTCGCTGCTGTCGCTGTCGATGTCGGTGCCCGGGGGCTACGCGGCGCTGGAAAACGCCTGGGAGGTGGTCTGCGACCAGGCCGGCAAAGCCGGACGCGACGAACCGGACCGCGCGGGCTGGCGGGTGCTGGGAATCATGCATCTTGCTGACAGCCGCGACCAGGCGATAGACGACTGTACCTATGGCCTGCAAGACTTCGCCAAGTACTTCGGGGCCGCCGGGTTCGTGCCGCTGGCCAACCTTGTCGAGGGCGCCCAGTCCCCCCGAGAGTTTGTCGAAGACTATGCAGCCAAAGGTAATTGTTGCATCGGCACACCGGATGACGCGATCGCCTATATTCAAGATCTGCTCGACCGGTCCGGCGGTTTTGGAACTTTCTTGATGCTGGGCCACGATTGGGCCGCACCGGAAGCGACCTACCACAGCTACGAATTGTTTGCCCGCAAGGTGATTCCCCACTTCAAAGGCCAACTGGCCGCGCCACGGGCGTCTCATGAGTGGGCCCGCGGGATGCGGGACCAGCTGCTGGGACGCGCCGGTGAGGCGGTGGTCAAAGCCATCAGCGAGCACACCGACGAGCTCAAGCTGGAAAGCGAGCAGAACTGATGCGCGCCGCGGTTCTACGCGAGGGACGCGTGGTCTACCGCGACGACGTGCCCGAACCGGTACCTGGGCCGGGCCAGGTGCTGGTCGCAGTGCGCTCGTGTGGAATCTGCGGCTCAGACCTGCATTTCGCCGCCCACCGCGACGAGATGCTGGCTTTGAGCGAACAAATGGGTGCCAGCGTGGGCGCTGACCGCAATCGCGACATCATCATGGGCCACGAATTCAGTGCGGAGGTGATCGAAGCCGGTCCTGACACCGACACTCATCCGCCGGGAACACTGGTCACCTCGACGCCGGTGCTG
>Ga0070737_10006978_pt1 | contig 10140 bp, 6 predicted proteins | sample Coa_R1_10_FD_66438 | JGI IMG/M metagenome (GOLD analysis project Ga0070737, IMG submission 66438) | Surface soil microbial communities from Centralia Pennsylvania, which are recovering from an underground coalmine fire - Coalmine... | ecosystem: Environmental > Terrestrial > Soil > Unclassified ...
TAGTTGTAGGAAAAGAATGACCGCTATTACTGTTATCAAACTAACTATTATGCTTGGGGTAGCTGAGTCAGTAACAACTTTAGAATCATAAGAGAGTTGAGTTACCCCATCAATGAGCAAAGTAAAGTTGTTATTTCTAGGGATTAAAGCTCTTATATCTTTAAGTACGTCTATTGCCTCTAAGCTAAATGGTTGCTTATCGATGATAACCTCAATAAGTACGCTTTTGTTTGAACTACCTACAAATCTTTTTATTAGAGGCAAATACGTACTTTTAGTTGTATCATTGGCGTAGATTTCCTCGATGTTTATCTTCTTCCCTAATGGTCTATCTAGTGTGTAAACGTATTTTACATCCTTATTGGAAGAAACAGCATCTGCAACTTGTTGGACGTAATTAAGATACGTTTGATTTATGTTATCTCCGATTAATACATTGCCCTGTCCTTCAATGTATATGTAAATAGGGCTCATGTAAGAGCCTATTGTAGAATAGAGCAGTAAAGAGCCCTTCTGCACTTCACTATCTGGCATTAGAGGTGGTACGTCAAGCACAGTGTTTATGTTAGCAACTAATAAGAGAGAAATTAGCGTAATAGCCGTCAAGGCAAGCGAAATTTCTACTTTTCTTTTGATGTCGATCTCATATATTCTGTTTAACCTGTGCTTCCTGTTTTTGTTTTTTCTAAAAGGCCATAATGCTTTATCACCAAGTGCATAAATGATAGAGGGGAAGAAGAGCAAAGACGTTATCATTGTAGAACTTACTCCAATAGTATTGGCAATTGCTGCATCTCCAAATAAAGGAATGTTCATCATTGAAAGAATTATATAAGAAAAAAGTACAGCAAGAGAGCTTGTTAGCACTCCTCTAGAGCTCCAAAAAGTCATTGCGTGTATAGCCTCATCTTTACTCTTTCCTTCATCTCTTTCTATTTTGTATCTCCTAAGAAGATATACAGAATAATCGCTGGATAATCCTAATGTCAGAACAACAACGATTGAAGGAGATATGAAACTAATCTGTCTATTTAACCAGAAACCCAAGATGAGATAGCCGATTGCAAAAGCTATGACAATAGATATCGCAAATAAAGATATGACTAGGGCACCAGCTATAAAAGATCGGAAATAGAAAGTGGTGAGAAGGAAAACTACAAGCAATCCAAGTGGAATTACGAGAAATAATGCATTTTCAGCTCCTATTTTGAGTTCATAGGATAATAATGATATTCCTGTTATGTATAACTGGATATCTTTCGAGTTTATTTCATTTTTTATTTGATCAAAAATCTTTAGATCATGATCTATTTCATTATTACTAAGTGTGTGGTTAGAGTATACTATTATCATAAATATTCCATCTTTTTCATCTATAAAGCTCGATTTCACATTATAGTTAAGATTTATTGGCATGTTTTCAAAATTATTTTCTTTTATGATTTCAGTTATAGTTTCATTTAAATCGTCATTCTCAATAATTTTTTCAACAAATATTTTAAATTCTTGATAATTTATAGTAAAATAAGGATTATCTTTAGTTGTATTGATAACTAAATTAGTTATAAGAGTTGAAACTATATCTTTTGCTATTGATTCGTTATATTTTTGTTGATTTATTACATCTTTTATATAACTTTTTAGAATATTATCTGAATTGTCATTGATTAGTTTCTTTATGTTTGCATAGATTATGTTAAAAGTGGCATTATCAATGCTCTCTATACCAGTTGCTACTTTTTGAAACTCCGCTATATAAGTTTGATCTATTCCGTGAATATTCGACAGCTGTGCCTTGATAAAATCAAGTGCAATACTTGAAGCTACATCTGGGAGATACCAGTTCGTAAGATTTGAATAGTTAAATATTAAGTGTATCATCTCAGCTTGGACGCTAAAGTAATTCTGGAGGTAATGTGGTCCAATTTGATCTATTATGCTCTGCGCACCAATGATATACCAAAATGGTTTTTCCTGTAGCCAAAGATTATAAAATGAGTTGAAATAGTTCAATACTGGTCCGCTTAGGTTCAAACTCTGCTCTGTCATTTTTTTAGCTATTTCAGATCTAATGTAAAAGTCGCTAACATGTATAGCCATGTAGTAATTTAGGAATACAGAGGGAGGGCCGTAAAGGAAGGAAAGAATGAGTTTTGTATTATTTAATAATAAATGATATTGGTTTAAGGTCAAAGATAGATTATTTTTAATCTCAATTGATGCTTGATGTATTGAAAATGAATTATTATATAAGAGTCTAATTTCATCTGTATAGTTACTCATAAGATTTACAAGCAAAATTTCTATTAATTTATAATAACTAAATGTATACTTGTGAGTTTCATTTCCAAATTTTTCGCGTATGTAGAAATCTATATTTTTAACTTCTTCAGAATAAGGATTGTTAGATTTTATAAGTATATAGTAATTATTTGCAGTTAAAGTACTTAAATATGGTTCAGTATAGTTTTTATGTGCGAACTCCGCATTAAGCTTATCAACTGTTTTTTGAAATTCGCTGTTTGGTAAGCTCACTTCGACATCATAAACAACTATCTGATTTATCATGGGAGCAAGCGGAGAAAGTAAAATGGCAACCGCAAGCCAAATCACTATTATTTTCTTGTAATTTTTTCGAAGGAAGCGCGAGTAGCGCTCCATATCTAGCTATTTATTGAGCCCCCTGTTTATTTATTTGATGAAATATATCGTAGAGCTTCGAGAAAGAATTTTAACTAAGTGGATGCTGTTAGAACTAGAACACGCTTCTTCTATTGTGGGTAAAGAAATGCTTGCTTTTACAAATGTGCGGTTTAAAAAATGGGCACAGTTATTAGAACCGCTGGGGAAAATTTACAAAAGTAGCATTGTTAATTTGAAAGAATTTCATGACAAAATCATAATTTTGGATCCTAAAGCTAACGAAACTTTGAGTATAGAAGAGGCTAAAGAAGCCATATTGGTAATAGGCGGTATAATGGGCAATTACCCGCCAAAAGGCAGGACATATAAATATATAACCTCTAAAATCCCATCTGTAAGAGCAAGAAATATAGGCAAGCATCAATTCTCCATAGATGGCGCCATTTTCATAGCGAAAAAAATAGCTGAAGGAAACCCTTTGGAATCGATTCCTTTCGTTAAAAGTATTCGAATTGAAATAGACCCTTTTCACGAAATCATATTGCCTTTTGCCTATCCTTTGTCAAATGGTAAACCGCTCATTTACGATAAACTTATAGAATATTTGAAATTCGAAATTGAAATGGATGAGGAAAGAATGCTGCAAAGGGTTAAGCAAAGCTAGCTCTTTTTCTGGAATATATCTCTTTTACTCTATCCAGCGTGTCTATTTCTTCTATAGATTTATCCCATCTGATTCTTTTTATTCTTGGAAATCTGAGCGCAAAACCGCTATCGTGTCTATCGCTTTCTTGAATTGAATCGAAGGCAACCTCCAGCACAACTTTTGGTCTAACAATTATCTTATAGCCTAAATCTTCTATGCATAAACTCCTAAGCAATTTATCCATCATTTCGATTTCTTCATCAGTTAAACCTGAATATGCTTTGCCTATAATCTTGAGTTGATCACCATTTCTTACTGCAAAAGTATAATCTGAAAAGACACCAGCTCGCTTACCATGACCGTATTCAGCTGCAACAATCACAACGTCAAGTGTATCGAATTCCTTTTTCAGCTTAATCCAAGCCTTCCCCCTTTTTCCTGGCGAATATGGAGAATCTGGGTCTTTAATCATCAAACCTTCAAATCCTTTGTTTAAGCTTTCTTCAAATAGCTTTGAAATTTCGAGTGAATTTTTTACATATTTGTAGAATCCAAGTTCAAGGTTGTCTTTGAGATCTAGTTCTGTGAGAATAACTTTTCTTTCTTTTAATGGAAGTTTATACACGATTTTTCCTTTATAATATAGAACATCATAGACAATAGCGCGTAAAGGGATCTCCTCAAGCAATTCCTTGTCTATTTCTTTCCTTCTAAGTCTTCTTTGCAAAATATTGAATGAAACAGGTTTGCCTTGTTTAAAAGAAATGATCTCGCTATCCAGAATGAAATCATCTTTCAATTTTACTATTGAACTTTTTATCTCAGGCAGATAAAAACTAATTTCATCAAGTCTTCTAGAAAAGATCTTTACTTTATCTCCCTTTTTGTGTATCTGTGCCCTGATACCATCGTACTTAAACTCCGCAATGATCTCCTTATTGAAATAATTTGCTATTTCTTCAGCAGAAGACATAGGCTCAGCAAGCATGAAACTTGTTGGTCTGAGCAATTCCAATTCAATTTCTTCGTTAGGGTTTCTCCTTAATTTCTTAGATACCTCAGCTATATCAGGTAACAGTAAAATTTTTTCTCTTAAGTTACTAACGCTCATATTGAGCGCATATGCTAAAGCTTCTTCAAGCAAACCTTCTGATAACCCAATTCTTAACTCTCCAGTAATGATTTTGATGAGGTATTTTGCCTCTATAGGAGAAGCATTTATGAATAACTCTCTGAGAGCATTTTTTCGGAAGGAATATGATCCTTCTCCTTCATATTCTGCTACCTTACGTAGAATATTAAAAACCTTGATTATAGACAAATCCTCCTTAACCAAAGGTTGAATAACCTTACCTTGTGCTATTATCTCCTCAGCTGTATCGCCCAAATCTCCGTGCTTAAGGTATATTTCGCTAAATTTCTTCTTGCTTATTCCACTAATTTCCAACAATAATGTGGTTAATGTAGAGTAGCCAACTTGAAGCTCAACATTAGTCCATGGAGGGTGTGTAGATGATGTCAGTAATCTTAGGGCAGCAAATAAGCTTTCATCATCTAATGTTTTTAAAAAATTCCCTAGTTTGCTTATTTTCTCCAGCTTGCTATTTGTTTGTCTTATCTTTTCTAAGACCTCTGAAAGGCTCTTGAAGTCGCTACCATTCACTTCATTGCTATAGCTGCTTGTGCAGCTGCGAGTCTCGCAATAAGAACTCTATAAGGCGAAGCACTAACATAATCTAAGCCTGTCTTGTGTAGGAAGAATATACTGTTAGGTTCTCCTCCATGTTCACCGCAAATTCCTATCTTCAAATTTTTATTAGCTTTTCTTCCTTTGTTTACAGCTATTTCGATGAGGGCACCAACTCCCTTAGTATCGAGTCTTTCGAAAGGATTCCAATCTAATATCTTGTTCTCTAAGTAATACGGAAGGAATTTGTTTTCTGCATCATCTCTACTAAAACTGAAAGTTGCTTGAGTAAGATCATTGGTACCAAAACTGAAGAAATCGCAAATAGTAGCTAGCTCGTCTGCTACCAAACATGCTCTCACAACTTCGATCATGGTTCCAAACTTGTAGGGAACATCGATCCCTTTTTCTTTTTTCACCTCTTCATGGACTTTTTCAATCACCTCCTTTTTCATTTTAAGCAACTCATTATATTCAGCAACTTGCGGTATCATTATCTCTAAGCTAATAGGAACTTTTTCCTCAATGAGCTCTGAAGCAGCTGTAAATATTGCTCTAGCCTGTGTTTCATAGATTTCCGGATTTGTTATTCCTAACCTTACCCCTCTATGCCCCATCATCGGATTCGCTTCTTGAAGTCTCTTCACAGTTTTATAGAGCATTTCTAGTTCGCCTTTTTCTTTCTCGTCAGTAGTTTTGGCCAATCTTTCTAAAATTTCCTCAGGTTTTGGTAAGAACTCATGAAGCGGAGGATCGAAAAGTCTTATAGTTACTGGGTAAGGTGACATGGTTCTAAGAATCTCCTTGAAATCTTCCTTAAGCAAAGGAAGTAATTTCTTTAATGCCTCTCTTTTTGAATTTTCATCTTCAGCGAGTATCACATTTCTGAAGATCTCAAGTCTTCTTGGAGCTCTGAACATTCTTTCAGTTCTAAGCAGACCAATTCCTTCAGCCCCGAAGTCTTTAGCTATTTTTGCTTCTTCAGGCGTATCCGCATTAGCCCTAACACCCAATTTTCTTGTCTCATCTACATATTTCATGAACTCTTCAAATTCTCTAATAGGTTTGAAATATGTCTTCGGTAAATCTCCTAGGTAAACATGGCCTTCAAAGCCATCGATGGTGATAACTTCGCCTTCCTTTACTACAAGATTACCAACTTTGAATAATCTTTTTTCATAATCGATCTTAATTTCCTCTGCTCCTACTACACAGGGCTTCCCTATGGATCTGGCTACAACTGCAGCATGACTCGTCATACCCCCTTTAGCCGTCAATATTCCTACAGATGCGTAGAAGCCATGTACGTCGTCAGGCTTGGTTTCTTCTCTAACGAGGATAACTTGTTCTCCTTTTCTGGACCAGTTAACTGCATCATCTGCAGTAAATACAACTTTCCCGCTTACTGTGCCTGGAGATGAAGGTAGTCCTTTTGCAATAGGCTCATCTTTCACCTTTGACTTATCTATTCTTGGATAAAGAAGCTGCAAAATATCACTAGGTTTCACTCGCATGATCATTTCTTCTTTTGTGATTATTCCCTCTTTGTACATATCGACGCCTGTTTTTATGAGTGCTATACTGTTCATTTTCGCATTTCTTGCTTGCAACATGAATAACTTCCCATCCTCTATTGTGAACTCAATATCCTGAACCTCCTTTTCATGCCTTTCAAGCTTCTTTGCGTATTCATAGAGTTGCTTATATGTATTAGGCATGATTTCTTTTAACTCTGCTATAGGCCTAGGTGTTCTAATACCTGCTACAACATCTTCACCTTGGGCAAGTGTTAAAAATTCACCATATAACTCGTTTTCTCCTGTTGATGGATTTCTTGTGAACAAAACTCCTGTGGCAGATTTCTCATTAATATTTCCGAATACCATTGCAACAATATTGACTGCAGTTCCATCAGCGATATCTGGCGTTATCTTATTAGCTTCTCTATAATACTTTGCTCTAGGTGATTCCCAAGAATCAAAGACCGCCGCTATTGCGAGTTCTAGCTGCTTCCAAGGATCTTTCAATGCCTCTTTCAATTCCTCTTCTTTAAACCCATTTTTAGGTGCTTCTTTTAGGATTATCTCCTTATATTCCTCACAAAGCATTTTCAAAGAGTTAGCATCTAACTCACTATCGTATTTTGCTCCGTTCTTATGTTTGAGTTCTTCCAGCTTATCAGAAAAAAGTTTTTCATCTACTTTCAGGACTATCTTCCCAAACATCGAAAGAAATCTTCTATATGCATCATACGCAAATCTTCCGTTGTATTTCTTTGCTATAGCTTCAGCTATTGCATCATTAATACCTAGATTCAGTACTGTATCCATCATACCAGGCATCGATACAGCTGCGCCTGATCTTACAGATACCAGCAGAGGATTATTAGGATCTCCAAATTTTTTTCCCATTTTATTCTCTATATATTTCATCCCCTCTCTAACTTGTTCCATAAGTTCAGGGGGCAATTTTCTCCCAAGTCTATAGTATTCCTTGCATACAGTCGTAGGTATGATGATCCCAGCTGGTACTTCAAATCCTAGCTTGGTCATCAATATTAAGCTCGAACCTTTTCCTCCAAACAATTTTTTGTCTTTGTGATCAGCTTCTTCAAAAGTATAGACTAATTTCTTAGACACAAGAAAAAAGTCTATTTAGAAACTTTTAAGTGTTATTTGATCAACTCTAATTTTTCACGTATAAAATTTGGTATTTGTATAGCTTTGAATTTAGCCTTATCGATAAATACAATAGTTACGTATCCTTCTGCGTTTTTCTCGTTCGTCTTTGAATTCAAAATTTCAAATGAATACTTATAGTGTTTATCTCCTATTTCGCTAACCCGTAATAATACCTTAGCTTGGTCTCCGTATCTAAGAGGCTTATAATATTTGCAAAAAGCTTCCACCCTAGGTATTGCATAACCTTTTTCAAAGATTTCATTGTAGTCTATTCCTAATCTTTTAAGCATTTCAGTTTCAGCTCTTTCAAAGTATCTGAAAAAATTAGTGAAATGCACTATTCCCAAAGCATCTGTATCTACCCAATCGACTGGGAATTCCAAAACAAATGGCATAATTAACTTACTTGCTTAACCACAATTAAGACTTTTGCTACATTGGCGAGGCCATTTTTGATCCGTTCTTCATACTTTTTAAGAACTTCATGAAGATTTTCCACAGATATATCTCCATCGACTTCTAATTCTATTTCTATAGATAACCTATAACCTACTCTTCTGCAGTTAACAGATAAGACCCTATTAATGTAAGGTAGATCTTTCGCAAATTCCTCAATTTTATTTCTCAGTGTTGGGTCATTGAATGCATCTACAAGAATCATTGAACTTTCTCTTATTACTGGTAAGAAAGCGCTTGCTAAGAATAAAGCGATAACAATGGCAGAGAGCGAATCAAAGAATATCGAAGAATTCATAGAAAGGAATATACCTATTGAGGCAACAAATGAGCTCAATGCATCTTTTATTGAATTCAATGAGTCTGCTTTTAGCGATAGAAGCCCAAATTTCTTAGCATATCTATATTTTTGAACGGTTAAGATCGATGATGCTATACCGAATATAATTGAGAAAGTCAGGGCGATTTCTGCATGATTTAGCGAGTATCCTGTGTAAAACCTTTCTAGCGAGCTATAGATTAAGAAGCCTGCTAGTGGTATAGCAAGTACTGCAACTGTGAAAGCACTTAATATTTCTATTTTTAAATAATTTAAATTCCTATTCCTATAGGTAAGTTTAACGGATGTTGTAATTCCGAAAAGTACTATCAGGCTAATTACAGCATTGAAAATTGAGTCGAAAGCATCCGCTAATAGCGCATTGCTTGAGCTTATATAAGAAATTATGAACCCACCTATGGCTAAGGCTAAGTTGAGAGTTACTGATAATATGAGCAACCTTTTAACGTAAAATAACCTAGATCGTTGCCCCATTTAGATATTCTACAATATCTTATTTTGTCATTACCATAAATAAACTTAAAATGAAGAGAGGAGTAATAAAGTTGGATTCTAATCTGAATCTTGATTTAACCTTTTCTTCAGGTCAAATATTTAGATGGAAAAAGCTCAATTCTTTGTGGTATGGAATTTCCTATGGCAGTTTGATTATTCTTAAGCAAAGAGGAAGCGAAATCGAGTATAGAATTCAGGGTAAAATGAATGAGGAAGATTTATTCCTTTTTCTTGGGTTAGATCAGGATTATGATAAGATACTGAATATACTTAGTAAAGATCTTTTACTTCATAAACTAACTCATCGCTACCTTGGTCTTCGAGTCCTAAAGCAGAATAAAAGGGAATGCGCTCTTTCTTTTTTATGCGCTATTTTCAACAATATAAAACGAATAAATATGACGCTTGATCATTTTGCTCAAATCTCTAAAAGAAAATTAGAAATTGGTAATTTGTCTTTGTATGACTATCCTAATCCTAATGAGCTTAGAAAGATAGATGAAAAAACTCTTAGAAATTTAGGTCTTGGCTTTAGAGCGCGTTACTTTATTGAATTTTCGAAAACATTTGAAGATGACAATGACTTAGAGCAATTGAATAAACTTTCAACGATCGAGCTCGAAAGTTGTTTAATGAATATAAAGGGAATAGGTATTAAAACTGCAAGCTGCATTGCCCTTTATTCTTATGGGAGGTTTGACAGCTTCCCAATAGATACATGGATGAAAAAAATAATAGCTAGATGTTACAAAAATATTGGGACTTTGCTTAGAAATCTTACTAGGAATTATATGACTATAAGAGACATATTCAATGAAATATTTCAGAATCATGCAGGATATGCACAACTGTTTCTATATGTTTATTCGAGAAATTATCTTAGAAGGTAACAACGAACTTTTCAATATCTGATGGAGAATCAAACCTATTGATTTCTATATCCAAATAGGCTGCTTTTTCGTTGAAATAAGGTCTCCCTTTCCTTGAGAAAATCGTTATGACTCTTCCTTCATGTGAAAGAAAATAGCCATTTCTTGCTGGTTCATGCCCTCTAATAAGCATTAGCAAATTGTTCCTTTTTAGGAAGTCTTCGGTTATATCTGCACCAAAAAGGAAGCCTGCACCTCTATAAGAGGCTTTAAGCCCATTATCATCCATTGGATCATTCCAAAGGATCTCTTCAAGAAGCCTT
>Ga0070737_10006979_pt1 | contig 10139 bp, 11 predicted proteins | sample Coa_R1_10_FD_66438 | JGI IMG/M metagenome (GOLD analysis project Ga0070737, IMG submission 66438) | Surface soil microbial communities from Centralia Pennsylvania, which are recovering from an underground coalmine fire - Coalmine... | ecosystem: Environmental > Terrestrial > Soil > Unclassified...
GCATCACTGAGGAAGGAGGTGGTCCAGTCGAAATGAATTCTGGTAGTGACTGTAGCATACAATCCACGCGCGAGGTGGCCGACTCTTAAAGTCGCCGTTCGTACGTTCAGGTTTTCGTTCAGTGACGAGGCCGAAGTTCCTGTGGACCGGCCGCCCCGTCGCGCGTAACGTAGCTAGAGTATAGCCGTAAGGCTGTATAAACAGGCCCCGCTGGGTCGCGCCTCCGAGCGATCCCGCGGGGTTCTGCATGTTAAAATCAACTTGTACCCACCCGTTTCTCGAAAGGATTCCAAGGAAATGAAAGCAGGGATTCATCCCGCCTATGACGAAGTGAATGTGGTTTGCGCATGCGGCTCGACGTTCCGCACCCGCTCCACTCACAAGGGCGACCTGCGCGTTGAGATTTGCTCGAGCTGCCATCCCTTCTTCACCGGCCGTCAGAAACTAGTTGACACCGAAGGGCGCGTAGACCGGTTCCAGAAGAAGTTTGCGAAGGCGCGTGAGATTCAGGCGCAGAAGAAAGCTGCCGCCGACGCCAAGACTGCCAGGAAGGTTCACTAGCTTCTAAACGGGCTGCTGCTACCGGCTCCCTACCGCCCAAGCCAAACCGTCGGGGTTTTTAATCGGCCCAATGCGGCCGGCGACCGCCATCGATTTCAGATCTATTACGGTGACGTAATTGTCCGGCGTACAGGCTACGTAAGCGCGAGCCCCGTCCGGCTGCATGAGAATACCGGCCGCGCCGTGCCCGATGTTGATGCGTTTCATCACGGCGCGACTGGCCGCATCGAACACGCTCACATCCGCGCCGCTCAACCTGGAAACAAACACCAGCTTCCCATCGCGAGTGAACTTCAATCGGTTCGCGCCGCCGACGTTTGCATCCAGCGTCTGGATCACCTTCTTAGTTGAAACACTAATGATCGAGATGGTGCCGTCCTGAGCGTTCGCAACCCAGATCTCCTTCCCGTCGGGTGAGACGTCGAACCCCTCCGAGCCGCGCCCCACGGGTACGACCGTTTCGTTCCAATCCGGGTGCGGCGGAACCGGTCCACCGCCGTTGTTGAACGTTTTGTCGATCATCGTCACGGTCGCCGAATTGACGTTCGACGTCACCATGCGCTCAAGATCTTCAGACAGCCAAAGCATGTGCGTCCTGTTCTGGCCTGTGCCGAGTATCCAATCGACCTTTTTTGTTGCCGGGTCATAGCTGCCGATCGCTTTGGCGGCTTCCGCTGTAAACCACACCTTTCCATCCGAGTAAGCGAGCCCGTGCGGTCCGCGAAGCGCGCCGAGATCGATCTTGGGCAGAGGCTGCTGGGCGGCGAGGTCGATCACAGACAGCGTATTGTATTTGCCGCCGCCGTAGTTAGAGACATAGGCCAGCTTTCCATCGGTGGACGCAACCACCTCGTGCGGGTCCGGACCGCACGGCACGCTGGCGAGGATGTTGAGGCTTGCGGGATCGACGATTTCGAGCGCCGTGTCGCCTTTCGACAAAACCAGCAGAGCAGGAGACGGGGTGCTGGCAGCGCTAAGCACAGCCACGCAAAGCAGGAATACGACAGCTACTCTCATCAGCGCGGCTACGAGATGTTCACGATGGTCGCATCGCTCGCCTGCGCGAGAACGGCAGCGGCATCGGCTTCGGTGAACTCTTGCGTCTTTGCAGAGTGGTTCATAGAACAAAACTTCGGACCGCACATGGAACAGAATGCCGCATCCTTGAAGCCTTCTTCGGGCAACGTCTCATCGTGCATCGCTTCGGCCGTTTCCGGATCGAGCGATAAGGCGAATTGCCGTCGCCAGTCGAACTGGAAGCGCGCGCGGGACAGCTCGTCGTCGCGGTCGCGAGCGCCTTTGCGATGCCGCGCCACATCGGCGGCATGCGCTGCAATCTTATAAGCGATAATTCCCTGCTTCACGTCTTCGCGATTGGGCAGCCCTAGGTGCTCCTTCGGCGTGACGTAGCACAGCATGGAGGCGCCGTGCCAGCCGATCATGGCCGCGCCAATGGCCGAAGTGATGTGATCGTATCCAGGCGCGATATCGGTTACGAGCGGGCCGAGCGTATAGAATGGCGCCTCGTAGCACATCTCGCGCTCTTTTTCGACCTGCAACGCAATCTGGTCGAGCGGGATATGTCCGGGTCCTTCGATCATGACCTGCACATCGTATTCCCAGGCTTTCTTGGTCAGCTCGCCGAGGGTTTTCAGCTCGGCGAACTGCGCGGCGTCGCTGGCATCGGCCAGACAACCCGGCCGCAGACCGTCGCCGAGAGAGAAGCTCACGTCGTGCTTCTGGAAAATCTTGCAGATAGCATCGAAGTGCTCGTAAAGAAAGTTTTGCTTATGCTTCTTCACCATCCATTCAGCCAAAATGGCGCCGCCGCGGCTGACAATTCCAGTAATGCGCTTCGTGGTGAGCGGAACATACTGCACCAGAACGCCGGCATGGATGGTCATGTAATCGACGCCTTGCGCGGCCTGCTCTTCAATCACCTCGAGCATCACGTCTAAATTCAGGTCCTCGACGCGCCGAACGCGATTCAGCGCTTCATAGATGGGCACTGTGCCGATAGGGACGGGCGAGGCCTCGATGATGGCTTGACGAATGCGCGGGATATCGCCGCCCGTCGAAAGATCCATCACCGTGTCAGCGCCGTATTTCACCGCATAACTGAGCTTCGCGAGTTCTTCGTCGATGTCGGAAGTAGTGGCAGAATTCCCGATATTCGCATTGATCTTGCACTTGGAAGCCACGCCGATGCACATGGGCTCCAGGCGGTGGTGGTGAATGTTAGCGGGAATGATCATGCGGCCGCGCGCCACTTCCTCTCTGATCAGATCAGGGTCCAACTCTTCGCGCCCGGCGACGTATTCCATTTCGCCCGTGATCACGCCTTGGCGGGCATAATGAATTTGGGTGCGAATCGGATCGTGCTGGCGGGTGGCGATCCATTCAGTGCGATGCATGATCCGATTATAAGTTCCCGAACTATAAATCGCCGCGCGTAAAATTAGCATCCTGCTCAGAACAGCGGCCATCCGAGCACCGGCGCCAAGCGCGCGGCCCCGCCATAAACCCGCTACGCTAGAATTGTGCGGTTGACATCCGCGCCAGACGGGAGCAAACATGCCTGAGGAGAACGGCGCACACGAGTGGCGCGACGACGTAGAGCAGCGGCTGCAAGCGCTCGAGAGAGCGCGCCGCGAGCTGGAAGATTCTTTCATTGTCATGACGCAGCTCGAAACGCGCATGAGCCAGGTGCTGCGCCAACAGGCCGAGGCGCTCGATATGCAGGGATCGCGCCTGAAGCACATCGAAACCGGTCTTGCCGAAGCCACCGACAAAATCAATTTCCTCATCGACCGCGAGATGCGCCGGGAAGGCGGTCCCGAAAGTGGACCGTAGACCTGCGGCGGGCATGTAGAAGCGCTTCCTCAGCGGCAGAATTTCGCCGCTGCACAGCCCTCAGAACAGCGCAATGACCACGCGCGGGCACGCACAGAATACAGGTGGTATAGTGTCGAGGAGCGCATGCCTCGAATGGCGCGATTACTTCCGTTAATAATGCCTGGCGAACCAACAACGACTGATCTGGATTGGACGCGGCTGCAGGGTACGATTCTCGAAGGCGGATATCAGCTCGAAACCATCTTAGCTGCCGAACAGGCGGAGGCAACCTTTAAGGTACGCGTGCTGGGCGATTCGGCGGCAAACGCCTTAGCGAAATTGTTTGTTGCGCCCGCAGGTGAAGCACAGGAGCAGGCCGCCACCTGGGAGCGCACGCGACAACTGAACAATAAACATTTAGCAACTCCTCTCGGCGCGGGACTGACGCGCGTGGACGGCACAACGCTTGCATATCTGGTTTTGCAGCGGCCGGACGAAACGCTAGATGCAGCGGTGCGGGAGCGCGCGCTGAGTACAGAGGAAGCGGGCGAAGTCTTGCTCGCCATGATCCGGGGGCTCGATGAGTTGCACTCACACGAATTGGTTCACGGATCCGTGGCCCCGGAACGCATCCTCGCCCTAGGTGATGCGATCAAGCTTTCGACCGAATCCGTAAGGAGTGTGGGCGCTGCCCCAACGCTACCGCTGCCTGCTCTGCGCTATACGGCGCCCGAGAGCGCAGGCGCGAACATCACTCCCGCCGCCGATGTTTGGTGCATGGGTGCAACGCTGGTGGAAGTTCTCACCCAGCAGCGTTGCGGAGACAACTGCGTGGAGCAAGCAGCGAAGCTGCCGCAGCCCTTCGACAACATTGCACGCCGGTGCCTCGATCCCGATCCCGAGGCCAGGATCAAAATAGGTCAAGCGGAGGCGGTCTTTCGAGGGCGAAGCGCGCCACCGGTAGAAATCAGGAAACCGGTATCAGCAGGCGCGGCCGCAGCGAGTGTTGCCGCTGCCGCTTTGCCGTCGCGCGCGCCCGTGGTGTCGAGACCCGCGCATAAGGTTCAAGCGCCTAATCTTCGCGCCTGGTGGATTTATGCGGCCGCCGGCATCGTGGTCGTATTGGGACTGATTTGGCTGCTGCGGCCGAGGCACGCCCCCATTACGCCGGCCAGCCAAGTTGCGGTGCAAAACCCGGCGCCCGCGCAAGGAAGCGCGTGGGAATCAAAGACGATCACACCGGAAGATGCCAAAACCGTTTCACATCCACAGCCCACAACCGCGAAGCCGGTTCCCGCGGCACACTCCTCCGATGTTCTTAAAGGACCGGTCTGGCGTGTCGTGCTGTACACGTACGCGCGCCAGGCAGACGCGGACAACAAAGCGCGCTCGGTGAATACGAAATATCCGGGATTAGGTGCGGAGGCATTTTCTCCCAGCGGTGGAAGCCCGTACCTGGTTGTGATCGGCGGCCAGATGAGCCGGGACGACGCCGCGCGCCTGCGGCAGAAGATTCGAAGTTTGGGCTTGCCGCGCGACTCCTATATTCAGAACTATCAGCGTTGAAGCCGGGTATTTTTAGTAGCCCGATGCGGCCGCGAGAACATCCTACCAGAGGAGCGGAATCTATCTCGAACCGGTCTATCCAATGAAACAGTTCATTCAAATTTTGTTCGAATGGTGATATCATAACTTTTCCTTTTTTATGCGGGGCGTCTAGGCTCGGCTAGATACTCGCTTGTACTGACTCAGTTCGGCGCAACAGAGAAATGGAGCACGAGTATGCAGGTCAGTAGCCAGTCCACCGCGGCGTTGGGTCCTTTTTCTCGACCCATCAAAATTGCCTACCCAACTCCGGCGGCGCGTGGTGGTGCTCGTATGTTGCCGCAATATCTGAAAGAGCACTGGACGAAAATCATGATTGCTGTGATGGGAGGCGTGCTGTCCGGATTTTTCGCGGGCGCCTTGAGTTCCAGGGAATCCGCCACCCTGGGCCAAGTCGTGTATGCCGCAGGCGTAACCGGAAATCCCAGCGCCACGCGCATTCCCGCTACTCAGCAGCCCAAAGCGGAGCCCGCCTCAAGTACCGGCGAACCAGCCAACATGCAAGAGGTATCTCGCTTGCGGCAAGAAAACCAGCAGTTACAAGCGCTGGTGGACGAACTGCAAAAGGAACGGCCGAGTCCCAGCCGCCACATGAAGGCCCGACACCGACGGCATACCAGTGTGCATACGTAACGTTACCAGGTAGTACCGGGGTTACCTGGCGAACTTTCATACCGCGAAATCCAACCACCGACGTGTTGTCGTAAGAACATATGAGGAGTGTTCTGCGTTCATGTTGACAGCATCCTGGAAATTCGCCCCAGCTTTCGTCCTGGTCTTGGCGGCCCACGCGAGTAACGCGGCTCAGCCCGAAACCCAAAGCATCCGGCTCGAGCAGAAAGTCCAGATTCCCGGCGGTACTCTGAATCCCGGCGAATATTCATTTAGCGTCGAGGATCGGTTGCGCGACCGAGCCATTCTGCGTATCGACGCAAACGATAGCAACAAACATTACCTGCTGCTGACTGCGCCGAATGACAAGCTCGGAGACGCGGCGCAGAACGGGCTCATCTATTTTCACGTCGAGACGGGCAAAAAACAGATTTTGAAAGGATGGGCCTGTCCGGGATGTTCGACGCCGTTCGAACTGGTTTATCCAAAACCGGAAGCCGCAAAGATTCTTGCTGGAAGCGCGGATTCGGTCCTGGCGTCCGATCCGGAATACGATAAGCTCCCGGCGCATTTGTCTGCAGATGACATGAAAGTGATCACACTCTGGCTGCTGACGCCGCAAAGAATCACAGCAAGCCATCATGGCGCCGGCGTCTCGGCTGTGAAATATACGGCGCCCGTGTTAACCGGCGCGGCAGAGGCGCAGGCACGACCGGCGGGCGGAATGAATCAGCCCAGCGTTGCGAAGGCGCCCGGCGTCGAGACCCGGCAGACCGACGCCGAGCGGAGCGCGCAAGCGGCGCCCGTGTTGACGGCACAGTCCACCCCGCCGCGCATGCGAATGCCCCATACGGCGACAAACACGTTTGAGTTTGCACTCTATGGATTGCTGCTGATCCTGGCAGCTTTGGCGTCGATGGCAGCCCGTTGGCAAAATAGCCGAGGCCGTTCGTAGGAGATGGTTGAATGACGCGCGTGAGAGATACCGCCACCTGCCGGGGCGAGCGCCAATTCAATCAAACCTGGCCTCTGGTAAAGCTACAGTGGAAAAGAATCACCCTGGCGGCGCTGGCCGGCATGTTTGTAGGCTTTGGGGCCGCCGGAGCAAAAAGCGCGTTTACCGTCCATCAACGGGCCGACAGTCCCGCACGATCTTCGCTGGTGAGGACGGCGGCGGCCGCTACTCCTGAAACACAGGATCTGCTACGGCTAAGAGCACGCAATCGACGGCTCGAAGCGCTCGTCGCTGTGTTGCAGCGGCGCGTGCAAACGCAAACAACACGGCAGAAGCAATAACTTTCATGGTGAGGCGTGCCGCCGAAATTGCCGTGTTGGCGACCGGGCTGAGCCTTCTCGCCATCGCCGGCTGGAGGCAGATCCAGCGGGCGGCGTTCCAGTCCCAGCCGCGGCTCGCGTATGCGCTCCGCCCCGGCTTGAAGATACTGGGAAAGCTGGAGATTCCGCGCCTCGGACTCGCCGCAATCGTGGTGGAGGGCGCCGACGAAAAGCAGTTGAGCGTGGCGGTCGGCCACCTCGCCGGAACTGCAGCCCCCGGCGCGAACGGCAACGTCGTGCTCGCCGGACACCGCGACGCCGAGTTTAGAGCTTTACGGAGCATCCGGATTGGCGACCGGCTGCGAGTAACGACGGATCGCAATTACATTTACGTAGTAAGTAGGATTCGAATAGTCGCTGCCGAGGATGTAACTCCCCTCGCGGACCAATCGACCCCTCTACTTACCCTGATTACCTGCTATCCGTTTCGGTACGTGGGAGACGCACCGAAACGGTTTATTGTGCAGGCGGAGTTAGCGGGCAGTTAAACTACGATTTACTCGAACTGGCAGTAGATCGCTTCTGAGTAGTTTTGGCGTGACCATTGCCGCTATCGACCAGATTGCCTTCGCTCAGAGAAGGAGTACCCGATTCACGCGTGCCCGCTTGTTCAGACTTGAACTGCTGAAACGCCGGCGCCTCGACAAATTGCCAGTCGTCGCCTTCGTTCCATGGGCCGCGGGCATCCATGTCGCCCTCTTCGTTCTCCCCGGTCGAATCGTTGAAGTATTGATCCACCAGGTCGCGGGTCGGCGGGATCAGACCGATGCTGAACCGGTCCTTGCCCATGCTTTCCAACGCAAACGTAAACGCCTTCATATGAGTTATTTCGCGCGTCATCAGGAATTGAAGCGCATCGATTGTGCCTTGATCGTCGGTGAAGTTGATCAGGCGTTCGTACACGATCTTGGCGCGCGCTTCGGCGGCAATGTTGCTGCGAAGGTCCACATCGAGCTCGCCTGTGATCTTCAGATAGTCTGCCGTCCAGGCGTCGCCCTGTGAATTGTACAGAGAAACGCCGCCGCCGCCGGCAATAGCGATGAGCGGATCCGCTTCTGCCGCGCTGCGGTCTCTCTTTGTCGGCTTCAGATGCATACGAGCCAGAGTTCCAACGACTTCCAGGTGGCTCAACTCTTCCGTGCCGATATCCATTAGTAGATCCTTGCGCTTAGGATCTTCACAGTTCAGCCCTTGGATGGAATATTGCATCGCGGCGGCAAGCTCGCCGTTGGCGCCGCCGAATTGCTCCAGCAGCATGTTGCCGAATTTCGGGTCGGGCGTTCCGACATTGACGGTGTACATCAATTTTTTTACGTGGTGATACATAGTTAGCTTCCGTAAATGAGATGGTTTTAACGTGCCGAAGCAAACAGAAAATCCTGAGACTGCATACCCGTAAAAATACCCACTGGTAATTAAACGAGCCCGCCTCTCACCTAGCGTGCTAGGGTAAACCAATGGCCAGAGCTACCGAAAATCTACAAGGCTCGCTGGAGCTCCTGATCCTGAAAACGCTCGATGGAGGACCGAATCATGGGTTCGGGATCACGCACTACATCCACACCGCCTCTGAGGGTCTGCTGGGTATCGAAGAAGGTTCACTGTATCCGGCCCTGCACCGGCTCGAAAAGGCAAAGTTAATAGCAGGCTCTTGGCGGGTGACTGACAATGGGCGGCGTGCGCGCTTATATACCCTGACGGCTAGCGGCAGAAGGCGGCTTACGGAAGTGAGAAATAACTGGAAAACAGTGACGAAGGGTGTAAAGAAAGTCCTGCGGTTTACCTGAACCAATTACGAGTAAGGCGACAAGACCCATAACACACTCTATGACTATTGAAAATACAAAGGCTACTTACAACCGGTTTCTGCTCTTAGTAGCGGGCCTGGGCGGCCTGTTATATGGAGTGGATGTCGGCATTATTGGCGGCGCGCTGCCCTACTTGGAAGCCACATCCGGACTGAATGCCGGGCAACTCTCGATCATTGTTGCTGCCGTGCTTCTGGGTAGCGTGATTTCAACTCTGTTCGCGGGACTGCTCTCGGATTGGATGGGCCGGAAGCCGCTCATGATCCTGAGCGGCCTGACGTTCGTCATCAGTATTCCCACCATTGCTTTGTCGCATGGCTATGGTCCTTTGTTCTTCGGTCGCCTGCTGCAAGGGGTAAGCGGCGGATTCATCGGCGTGGTGGTGCCCCTCTATCTTGCCGAATGTCTTTCCGCGTCGAATCGCGGAAAAGGCACCGGCATTTTTCAGTGGCTGCTTACACTGGGCATTGTCGCGGCAGCGCTTATCGGCATTTACTACAGTTATCGCGTCGAGCAAGTTACTGGCGTGGCGAACGCGGCTACGGTGTTTGCATTCAAGGACCAGGCTTGGCGGCGTATCTTCTGGGTTTCGCTGCCTCCCGGCATCTTATTTGTGATGGGCAGCATATTTGTCGCCGAATCCCCACGCTGGTTGTTCCGCCGCGGTAGAAAAGAGGCCGCCCATGCAGCGCTTTTGCGCTCGCGTACAACTGCACAAGCGAAAACGGAACTCGACGAGATGGAACAGACGGCGCTCGCGGAAAGATCCGCCACCACCGCGGGCGAAAAAATCAAAGAATCGCTCTGGCGCAGGAAGTACGTGATTCCCTTCCTGCTGGCCTGCATCATTCTGTTCTGCAATACCGCAACGGGAATCAATTCCATCATCGGCTATAACACCAACATTCTTCTGCAGAGCGGGCTGTCCGATGTAGCGGCGCACTGGGGCTACGTCGTCTTTACCATCGTCAACTTCGTCATGACGATCGGCGGAGTGATGCTGGTAGACCGCATCGGGCGCAGGTTCCTTCTCATACTCGGCACAGCCGGGATCATCGTTTCCCTTTCGGTCACCGGCATGCTTTTCTTAAGCACGGAGAAGCTGCACGTCAATGTGCGCGACACGATACAAGCGCTTGTTACGCCGGAGCAGACTGCCAGTCTGCGCTTTGACCCCGCTGAAGCTGCCAAACTGCTCGCCAATAGCGGTCCTGCTGGTGGCGCCATCCAACCGCGCCGGGCAGCGCTGACCGTCATCTATTCCTATGGAGACTTCACGGCAGCTACCAATGTGGCGCGTTCCGACGACCCCGCCGCCCCGACCATCACCATCTCTCGCGCAAGCTGCGTGCCCGGAAACAAGGTGGAAGCGTTTTTCAAAAA
>Ga0070737_10006980_pt1 | contig 10137 bp, 9 predicted proteins | sample Coa_R1_10_FD_66438 | JGI IMG/M metagenome (GOLD analysis project Ga0070737, IMG submission 66438) | Surface soil microbial communities from Centralia Pennsylvania, which are recovering from an underground coalmine fire - Coalmine... | ecosystem: Environmental > Terrestrial > Soil > Unclassified ...
AGGTATCAAGTAGCGACCCGCTTTCGGCCAACTGCTCTTCCCGCACTCCGGCGGTTTCCAGCACTTCACGTGCGCGAGCGCGCATCACCTCCGCAAATCCAGCAAGCTCATCGGAAGTCTCTCCTTTGTCGCGCATCGCCACAAGCAGCGTCGCGATTTCAGCATCCTGAGCGGTACCGGAAAGCAGGCTCTCCATGACGTTTTCGGCCTCGTTACGACTCAGGTTAAGGCCGGTTTTCAGTTTCTCGATCGCTTCCTGGATTCGCATAGTCTCGCTTTCATCAACCACCCTGCAACCGGCAGGATTGCTTTCCCATGGCGGCGCGCCGCTTTTTCTTTGCATTTTTAGGGCAGGTTTTTTATACTGACCCATCGGGCAAGCCGGGAATTCCTCATTGTACCGTGAATTCCACGCTCCCCTCTTGCAAGATTCACCAGGTCGTTATCCCGTTGCGCACGCGCCCCGTGGCACCGCGAGCGGTGGGAAGTCAAAGCGGCGGCAATCGCAAATGAAAATTCACGAATATCAGGCAAAGCAAATTCTTGCTCAATACAGCGTGGCGGTGCCGCGCGGTGAAGTGATTGAGCAGGCGGACGCCGCCCATGCAGTTGCGGAGAAACTCGGCGGCACGGTGGTGGTGAAGGCTCAAATCCATGCCGGAGGCCGCGGCAAAGGCGGAGGCGTAAAGCTTGCGCGCAGCCCGGAGGAAGCCGCCCAGATCGCAACCCGCATGATCGGGATGAATCTGGTCACGCGTCAGACGGGTCCTGAAGGGCGGGTAGTGCGGCGCGTGCTGATCGAAGAAGGTCTCGATATTGCCCGCGAGCTTTATCTTGGTCTCGTGGTGGATCGCGCTAGCGGACGGCCGGTCTTCATGGCCTCGCAAGAGGGCGGCGTTGAAATTGAAGTGGTGGCGGCGGAGCGGCCGGAGAAAATCCTAAAGGAATACATCGACCCTTCTGTCGGCTTCCAAGCGTTTCAGGCTAGGAAGCTTGCCTTCGGTCTGGGGCTTGAGGCGGCCGAGGTGAACGCAGCCTCAAAGTTTTTTGCGGCGCTCTACCGCGCGTTTGAGGCGACCGATGCCTCGCTGGCTGAAATCAACCCACTCATCGTCACGCGCGACGGGAAACTGGTGGCGCTTGACGCCAAAATGAATTTCGATGACAACGCTCTCTACCGCCATCCTGAAATCCAGCAGTTGCGCGACCTGAACGAAGAAGACCCGCTTGAAGTGAAAGCAACCGACTACAAGGTGAATTATATCCGCCTGGACGGGAACGTCGGTTGCATGGTGAATGGCGCGGGCTTGGCCATGGCCACTATGGACATCATTCAGTACGCCGGAGGCCGCCCCGCAAATTTCTTGGATGCTGGCGGAGGTGCAAGCGAAGAACAAGTGCGCCACGGGTTTGAAATCATTCTGAGCGATCCAAACGTGCGCGCCGTGCTCATCAACATCTTCGGCGGCATCATGCGCTGCGACGTGGTGGCGAGCGGCGTGGTGGCAGCGGCGCGAAGCCTGGGCGTCAAAGTGCCCGTCGTCGTGCGCCTGGAAGGCACCAACGTTGAGCTTGGCCAGAAGATTCTGCGCGAGTCAGGATTGAACTTTACCGTCGCTAACGGCATGAAAGATGCAGCCGAAAAGGTGGTACGGCTGGCGGGAAACAATTGAATCAGTGAGTCAATCACCCAATGATTCAATAAAGCAATGAGCAACGCCCATGTCCATACTTATTGATGAAAACACGAAGCTGCTGGTGCAAGGCATTACGGGGCGCGAGGGAGCATTCCACACGCGCCAAGCGGTCGAATATGGCACCAAAGTGGTGGCTGGAGTGACGCCGGGGAAGGGCGGCACGGCGATGGACGGCATCCCGGTATTCAACACCGTCGAGGAAGCCCGGCGCAAGACGGGAGCAAACGTCTCGGTGATCTTCGTACCGCCGCCGTTTGCCGCCGACGCCATCATGGAAGCAGCCGATGCGGGCGTGCCCCTGGTAATCGCAATCACCGAAGGCATTCCAACCCTCGATATGGTCCGCGTTAAGCAATTCCTGATGGGAAGACAAGCCCGGCTCATAGGGCCTAACTGTCCAGGCGTGATCTCGCCGGGAAAATGCAAAGTGGGAATTATGCCGGGCAGCATTCACAGGAAGGGTCATGTAGGCGTGATTTCCCGCAGCGGAACGCTCACTTACGAGGCCGTCGGCCAGCTCACAGCGCTTGGCATCGGCCAATCCACTTGCGTGGGAGTGGGCGGCGATCCGATTATCGGAACTAATTTTATTGACGTTCTTCGCTTGATGGCCGCTGATTCTGAAACGCATGGAATCGTTTTGATCGGGGAAATCGGCGGCTCAGCTGAAGAAGAGGCAGCGGCCTTCATCGCCGCAAACGTAAAAAAGCCCGTGGCGGGATTTATCGCCGGGCGAACTGCCCCTCCGGGCCGCCGGATGGGCCACGCCGGCGCCATCATTTCCGGTGGTAAAGGAACGGCTACTGACAAAATCGCCGCGCTCGAAGCGGCCGGAATTCATGTGGCTCCAAGCCCCGCCTTGATCGGCGAAACCATGGCCCGCGCGCTAGGAGCCAGCGCCGCCCGCTGAAGGGTTCCCTCCAGACTAATCCATTATTAAGGTATGTAATGGAGAGAAGAGACAGCAGCTTGGGTAAGTCCTGGGGTAACCGCACGGCGGAAATAGGGGCCGCTGATCTCCTGGATCAGAGCCCCTATCAAACCATTTGCATTCAACTGGTTATTCAGAGGGCGTGAACGGTTGCACAAAGAGTTCGTTGCCTTTGGGATAGCCGATCCACACCGTATGTGTGTTTGGGTCAACCGTCACACTATGGGTGCCTTTTTCGTCCGGGACGCTGCCGAGCGACGTCAACTTATCACTGGTGATACGCACCACGGAGAGTTCGCCCAGCTTGCTGGCGCAATAAGCAAGATGAGTATGCGGATCATAAGCTATTTCGTCAACACCGTGTGCGATGTCCGCCCGGTCAAGAATCTTGCCAGTGTTGCGGTCCATCAGCACTAGTTTGCCGTCGCAGGCCACCAACAGCCCATTACTCTCCGGAACGATTGCGATTCCGTGCGGCCCGGTATCTGGAGCAAGCGGCCAGGCATGCAAAACGCGGTTACTAACCGGATCGATCTCTGCGATCATATTTGAGCCCTTAACCGCCTGGTACAGCCGTTTATAGCCCGGATCAAAGGCAAGGTCTTCCACGCCGCTCCCCGGCAATTTGATGGTCGTGACGATTTTCTTGGTACTTGGATCAATCACCCATTCCTCGCCGGCAGTGTCGTTCGATTCATGAACCTGTCCGGTGATGGGATCATACGCGATCAGATCGGTATTGGCCGGCACAGGGACCACCCCGAGCACGTTCAGGGTTTTTCTACTGATGATAACCATGCGATGCGGCTCATTGCCGCTGACGTAATACCTTCCACGCTTCAGATCCACAGCGGTATCCTGGCAGATGCCGGCGGGCGCCCTTTTCAGCAATTTCTTGGTATTCAGATCAAACACGTCGAGCGCTCCATTTCCCTTCTCCTGCGCTAGCAGAAGCCGATTCGCGGAAGCATCAACGCGGAGAAAATCGAAGCCGCCATGTGCGCCCGGTATAAGAATTGGCGTGCCCGCCGTAAGCGGGGGCGCGGCCTGCGCTGACAACGCGAAGGCCAAGAAGCAACACGCCAAGCTCGCTTTGATTGACAGCCCTTTCCATCGATTCAGAGATATTCTTAACATGCATCATCCTTTCTTCGGCTTTAGCCGAAAGCAAAAAATATGAAAGCACCATAGGTGCTTCCGTCGATTATCACTTGTGTGAGTGGGCAACCAGCACAAGGAAATGTCGATTGTACATCCAACCACCCGCATGAGAGCGTTTTTTTTCGCCTCGTCCTTCTGACCAACGCCAGCGGCACAGAAAAGGGCCTGCTCTGCCCCTCAGCACACGGAAAAATGCGGAAGCAGTTAATTAAGTAATATTCTCCCAAACTTCAGTGTGCACGGCCAACAAAGCGGGCAGAAAATGCCGGGATGTTTGCCGCCACAACCGTGAATCGGATATATTGTGAGATTGCCGAGCGAGCAGAGTTCTTTTCGGAGGAAAATTCAGGAATCTATGGCCATAGAACGCACGCTAACTATTCTGAAACCGGATGCCGTAAACGCAGGCCACATCGGCGATATCATCAAAATCCTTGAAGCCAATCGCTTCAAGATTATTGCAGCCCGCTTGGTGCGGCTCACGAAGGCTGAAGCGGAGGGCTTCTACGCAGTCCACCGCGCAAGACCATTCTTTGCCAGCCTCACGGAATTCATGAGCTCAGGCCCGGCGATGGTGATGGTATTGGAAGGGGAAAGCGTGATCGCTCGATTGCGCGAGGTGATGGGAGCCACCGATCCGGCCAAGGCCGCCGCAGGAACGATCCGCAAGCTTTACGCTGCGAACATCGAGCATAACGCCGTTCACGGCTCCGACGGGCCAGAAACCGCCGCTTACGAAATCTCCTACTTCTTCCCTGGGATCGAACTGCTCTGACCGTACTGCTAAGCTGGCAGCGAAGATGTCCTGAACCTGGACTCGCCAAAAGGACCTTCATCGGCTAACGCCAGAAACGCAGAAAGATCGAAACTATCCTGATGCAGACTTTGGCGGTTGAACAGACCCTCCATTTCCACAAGCCGCTGCCCCTGGCCTCGCTCAAGACATTGGAACGCAATGGTAAGAATCTCTCCATCGCTGACAGAATCACTGGCATATTTCGAATAAAGATTGATGGCGTACTGAAGTGCGCGGAGTGTGTCAAAGTCTGGCGTCATAGGATTGCTACTCCTTGCTTCCTTGTAAATTCACCTTGCGGGCAGTTTTTACTGTCTGAACCTGCGCTCTTTGGGAGCAGGCAATCAAAATAGCAATTTGCAGGCCAGACGTAAGCGATTGAAGCTGAAAGGCCGGCGCAGAGCAAGGGACGGAAAAACTTTCTTTAGGCGGGAAAATTTGCCTTCTTGCCGCTGCTTCCGGGCCGTTCCTCCTCAAGAGAGCAACCACAACGCGAACGTTGAAGCTCGCGAAACGGATGTGTTAGGATGCGGGTTCTCGCTCGTCTGGCCTGAACGGAACCTTTAGCTTGGAAGGTGAAGGAGCTGCCTGTGAAAATCTACGAAGGATCGAACATCCGCAACGTGGCGCTCATCGGCCACGGCCACACCGGCAAAACGCAACTAATCACGTCCCTGCTTTACACGGCCGGGATGGTGAACCGTCTCGGCAAGGTGGATGACGGCGCTTCGGTCACTGATTTCGACGAAGAGGAAATCCATCGCAAGTTTTCCATCAGCGCCTCGCTTGCTTACGCGGAGTGGGGCAAGATTAAAATTAACTTCATCGATACGCCGGGCTTCAATATTTTCCTGCATGAAACGGAAGCCGCTCTCACGGCGGCGGATGCCGCACTGCTGCTGGTGCACGCCGTTTCGGGTGTGGAAGTGCAAACGGAGAGGACGTGGAGCTTTTGCGAAAAATTTCAGTTGCCGCGCGCCCTCGTAATCAACCAGATGGACCGCGATCGCGCGAGCTTCGACCGCACGGTCGCGGCGTTGCGCAACACGCTCGGTCGCTCCATCATCCCCATTCAGTTGCCTTGGGGCGAAGAAAAGAACTTTCGGGGATGCATTGACGTGATCCGGATGAAGGCATACGCATACCAGGCCAACGGAAGCGGCAAGGCAACTGAGTCCGAGATACCAGCGGATCTGGCCGAAGCAGCCGCCGCGGCTCATGAGGCGCTGGTGGAAATGGTCGCTGAGGGCAATGACGATCTCATGCAGGAGTTCTTCGACAAAGGCACAATTCCGCTCGAAGACCTCGAACCCGGCCTGCAAGAGGCCGTCCGCGAGCGGCGCATTTCGCCGGTGCTCGTTACCGCGGGTTTGCCGAACATCGGCGCTGAGAACTTGCTGAATTTTATTGCCGCCACTTTGCCCTCGCCGCTTGACCGCGGTGAGTGGGAAGGAAGAACCGCGGAAGGCGCGCCAGTCAAACGCAAAATAGCCGATGAAGAACCGCTGGCTCTGTACGTATTCAAAACACTGGCGGACGCCTTTGCCGGCCGCGTGAGTTATTTCAAGGTGATGTCGGGCGTTCTGAAGAATGACGCTACCGTAACCAATTTCAACCGCGGCGGCGCGGAAAAGCTCGCGCACATCGCCGCAGTTCAGGGCAAGACGCAGGTTCCGGTGGGCGAACTCCGCGCTGGCGACTTGGGCGCTGTAGCCAAGCTTCGAGACACACTGACCGGAGACACTTTGGGCGACAAGTCAGCTCCAGTGCTGCATCCGAAGCTGACGCTTGCGGAGCCTGCCATTTCCTTTGCCATCGAACCCAAATCCCGCGGCGACGAAGACAAACTCTCAACCGCCATCCACCGCCTCATCGAGGAAGATCTGCTGCTTCGATTCTCGCGCGATCCTCAGACCAACGAGTTTCTGCTGGCTGGCTCGGGCCAGCAACACGTGGAAGTGGCCGTCTCCAAACTGAAACGGCGATTTAACGTGGAGGTGACGCTCAAATCGCCCAAAATTCCTTACCGGGAAACCATTCGCGCCAAGGCGGAGGCGCAAGGGAAATTCAAGCGCCAAACCGGAGGCCACGGCCAGTATGGAGACTGCTGGATCAAGATGGAGCCACTCGCGCGTGGCGCGGGATTTGAATTCGTCAACGAAATCTTCGGCGGAGCCATCCCCAGAAACTTTATTCCGGCGGTTGAGAAAGGAATCATTGAGGCTGCCGCCAAAGGGTATCTTGCCGGATATCCAGTGGTCGATTTCAAGGTGATTCTTTATGACGGTTCTTACCACGATGTAGACTCTTCCGAACTGGCGTTTAAGATCGCCGGCTCTTTCGCCTTCAAGAAATGCATGGAACAGGCCAAGCCATGCCTGCTCGAACCCATCATGAACGTGGAGATTAACGCCCCGGAGAATTATTCGGGCGACATCATGGGCAATTTGAACGGCCGCCGCGGACGGATTCAAGGCATGGATTCAAAGGCCGGATCAACCATCATCAAGGCCCAGGCGCCCCTTGCGGAAATGCTCACTTACGCTTCGGACTTGACGTCGATGACCCAGGGACGCGGTACTTACTCCATGGAATACTCGCACTACGATACCGTTCCGCCGCAGATTGCGGAAAAGATTGTGGCTGCGGCAAAGGCTGCCGGGCACGGCAAGGAAGAGGAAGAAGAATAATAACCGGCTGAAAAACTCCCGCAACGAAATGTCTCTCAGCGATAGGGCTGAAGCTTGGCCATGATGCGGTCGTGAATCCAGTGCGGGTCCCACCATTCCGCCGGATTTACCGGAACGCCGTCCAACAAGACCTCGAAGTGGACGTGATCACCTCCGGCAAGCCCCGTAGAATCGCTGTAACCGATTAACTGCCCCCGATGCACTAATTGCCCTGGCTTCACCACGAACGACGCCATGTGGCCGTACAGGGTTTGCAGGCCGCAGCCGTGGTCGATGATCACCGCGTTGCCAAAAATATCAAACCAGCTCGCAAAAATAACGAGTCCATCGTTGGCCGCCTGCACAGGCGTATGCGCTACGACCGCCAAGTCAAAACCGAGGTGCACTTCGTGGTCGATCACCTGCCCGTTGTAAACATAGGTGCGAAAATCGGCGAACGAAGATTCCACCTTGGAGTTCGAAAGCTGCATAAACGGCTGGCTCCACATAAACTTCGGACTAGTTTGCTTCGAAAACTGGATGAGCCTTTGGCTGTCAACCGCTCTGAGATTGTGGTTGATGGCGACGAAGTCTTTCACCAGGCTGCCCTGCTCCTGAATGGCGGTTGTTTGGCTCATGATGGGCGGCACGACGCGCTGCATGAACGTATCGGTAATGGGAATTGTGCTATGACGAAACTGTTTTGGAAAGACTTTGTAGCTGAAGCTCGCAATGGTTCGGTTGCCGGCGTCATCTTCGGCTACGATATGCGCGGGGGTATCCGGGCTGGCATCGTAAGGAAAAGCGAATATGCACAGGCGTGTCTGAGGGTCGGTTTCCTTGACTGGCCAGCTCGGAAAAAACGTCTGGCCAACCTCAACGCCGGATTTCACCGCGCCCTGGGACACGTTGAAAAGAATCATGTCGCTCCCACCCTGGTTGATGTAACTTTGTGCGGTGAGCACTTCCACTTGGGGCGGCATGAATCGCACCGGCACGTCGCGCGAAAATACCGCTTTGCCGCCGCGGAAAAATCGCCCCCAGGAATTGTTGAGCGCGGTGACCACCAGTGTGGCGCGGCCCGGATTGAGACCTGGGATTTCCCTTCGGCCCACTTCGGCTGTGGCATCAACCGTTTGCCCCGCACCCTTGCTCGTAATCGTCTTTACGCTCACCGGCGCGGCAAACGAGTGGCCGCCTTGCTGGACTTTAATGTTCACTTGCGTGATCCGGTAATGTGGGTCGTGAATTCTGAATTTCACGGTCCGGCTAAGGCCAATGCCTGTAATCGGCTGGGCGGGTTGAATGACCGGAGCCGGATTTCTGCTCAGCTTAAAAGCTGCCACGATCAAAACCAGAATGACCACAACTAAAAAGGTAAGGCCGCTTCTGCTGGAGCCTCGTTCACGGGATTTTGAAGGATGACGCAAAGCAAGACCTCCAAGCCGTTGGTTTGCGGGTCTTTCCCGCTCAGCGAGATCACCGGATTGCAACTCTCCATGATACAGGAAATAATGGGCGCTCTTGAGATTCTGTAGGAAGAACATTAAATCTCGCTTCAGCGTTCGCCGCCTTAATTCGCAACCAGCGAAGGGTCTCGACCAATTTCTCCGCCTCTATGCGCGCTCCTTTAACGTCGACGAACGCGTGAGACCAAGCATCATCCGGAGAGTTGTACGAGCGCCCGTCCGGTCTGTAAACCCTGTTCATCTCTTTGGGGCGTTTTCGGACGGGAGTCTCGTGGGCGGCGCAGTCACGGTGGCATTTCCTGCGTTTCAAGTGATCTTTGGCAGCTATATATTTGTTGGCGCCAGATGGCGAGGCCGGGGGTTGGGAACGCGAATACTCCAGCAGGTTCTCAATCTGGAATGCCGCGCCCCTGGCGTGATTCCACCGTGGAGGATCTACGGCGAAGTGGTGCAGTCCAACAATCTATGGTGGGAAGCGGCCTTGCGCCGCGCCGGCTTCCGGTTTTTCCCCAACCCGTGGCCTATCCCTTCCTACAGAGATCCCCACAAGTTGCTGTCCGCCCGCTTATGCTATTACCCTTTTCGTTCTCATCCACCGTCGCGCTTTTCGCAACCGGCGATGCTGGCCTGCGTTTATACGCTTTTTTACGGCCCCCAAGCCATGCACCGGCATTTGCTTCCCCGGCTTCAATCATTCATTCCCCTCACTCCGCGGCCGTAAAGGCCTCATGTCTAGCCCCGAACCCATCTCTCGCGGCCCGTGGCCAGGGTAAGGCTTAACTTTAACCTCATCCTTACCGCGAAAACTGCCGATGGCTTTCCCGACAGCCTGGCAGAGCCCGCTTGGCCAGTGCGGGCGTCTGCTCAGGGCGCGGCGCCTGGGCGGCACGGCTGGCTAAAAACGGCCTGCTCTGCCCAGGAAGCCGCCAAATGGTGAAACGGTCGGGAGGGATTGCGTCCATGAAGGTTCTGCAATCGAAGGCAACAGCAGTCCTCGCGTTAGCTCTTTCGGGAACGGCTCTCTTTGCGGGACCGCCCGCCAAACCATCTGCCCAGACTTCGACTGCGCGCTCCGCCTTGATAGCAGCGGCCCCGCGTTTGCAATTGCCGCTCTTCTCCGCTGCCGATTGTCCCGGCAACATTTCATGTCAAGGGATGGGATCACGTGAAAGGCAGATGCTGGAATTAATCAATGCAGACCGTACGAATCCGGCTAATGACGCGGAAACAGGAGGCCGTGCGCACCCTCTTAAGTGGGACCCCAAGCTGGCCCAGGCGGCCCTCGCACATTCGGAGGACATGGCCACCCGTCATTATTTCAGCCACATTGATCCTGGTGGCCAATCGCCAGTTGAGCGCTTTTACCGTGTCGGAATCCAATGGACCGCGATGGGTGAAAATATTGCCAAAGATC
>Ga0070737_10006981_pt1 | contig 10137 bp, 12 predicted proteins | sample Coa_R1_10_FD_66438 | JGI IMG/M metagenome (GOLD analysis project Ga0070737, IMG submission 66438) | Surface soil microbial communities from Centralia Pennsylvania, which are recovering from an underground coalmine fire - Coalmine... | ecosystem: Environmental > Terrestrial > Soil > Unclassified...
GGTCCGCAGCACGGCCTCGGCTGACCGGGGTGGCTCCAGCGACCACACCGCCGCCATCAGCTGCTGCCGGCCGACCTGCTGGTTGGCGTGCAGCAGCAGCACCGCCAGCAGCGAACGGACTTTCGCGGCGGCGAGGGGGACGCGTTCGCCCGCCTCACCGGTGCGGGCCTCGACCGGCCCCAGGACACGAAACCGCATGGCATCGACCAGGCACCTACGGCACGAGCAGGGGACCTGGGGGCCGCCCGCTCCGGCCGGCCGGTGCTCGCCCCTCTCCGGCAGCAGCCGCCACGATCCGGTGTGTGATACCCGGTCGCCTATCTTGCCCTACCGGCCCGGCCGCGTCATCCCTTCCGGCGGGGTGCCCACCCCCGGCCCGGCAGGCGAATGCCCCCGCCAGGCTCGCGGCGGCGGGGGCCGCGAGCCTGGCGGGGGTGGTGCGGGATCACCGCGAGGCGCCGCCGCGCCCCTGGATGCCGGTGGTCAGCAGGAGATCGAGACCGGCGGGCTCGCGCTCGTGGCGGTGGCGGTCGGCGGGTAGTACCCCGGTGGGGCGGCGCCGGCCGCGTTGGCCAGCCCCTCCCAGATCCCGCTGACGCAGGGCGCCGCCGTCTGGGTGGTCAGGCTGGCCTGGCCGACGTTCCCGTTCGTGCTGGAACTCTCCAGGCCCCACGCCGAACCGTTCCAGTAGTACAGCGCGAGGGTCATGGCCAGGCCGGCCACGGGGGCGTTGCACGACACGTTCGAGATGTCGTTCACCGTCCCGGCCACGTGGCTCGACGAGTGCGGGTACTGGACGCTCAGCGTGCAGTTGATCGAGCCCACGTCGTTCGGGTGGATCAGGCTGGCCCGGGGGGTGAGGTTCAGGTGGAGCTTCATCACCCGGGCGGTCTGCACCGGGCGGCCCGGCAGCGGGGCCGGCCGGGTGGCGACGGGGGTCCCGGTGGCCGTGACCGCGGCGCTGGCGGTGGTGCTGGAGACCAGCGCTCCGCACAGCAGAACCGAGGTGCTGACCGCGAGCGCGCTCAGCGCCCGGCGGGAGAGGCGTTTCGGCATGGCACATCCTTGGCTGGAAGGGAGTAAGGCGTTGGGCCTGTCCCGGAGTCTGGCCGTCCCGCATCCAGTGGGCGTTCAGCCGTTGTCCAGCAGGATCTTCCCGAACGGGCGCGGCGCCGCCGGCGGACTGCTGCGCTACTGACGTCCGCCCACCGCGGGGCGGTCCGGCACCATCCGGCTGACCGCCCGCATCTCGGCCAGCACCGTCTGGTCCGCGGCCCGGCGGACGGTCACGTCGTAGACCGCGGTGCGCCCGTCCCGGCTGCGCTCGGCTGCGGTGGCCGTCAGTTCGTCGCCCTCGAACGCCGGGCCGAGGAACTCGATCGAGCAGGACCGCCCCACCGCCAGGTACCCGAAAGAGTTGCAGGCCATCGCGAACGCGATGTCGGCCACCGCGAACACGGCCGACCCGTGCCCGCTGCCGTGCCCGTTCAGCATCCGCCCGGTCACGGTCAGGTGGGCGGTCACCCGTCCCGGAGTCACCTGGCTGACCGTGACGCCGAGGTCACGGGCCATCGTGTCCGCGGCCAGGAACGCCGCCACCGTCTGCCGCGCGGCACTGGCCGCCGGGTCACCCTCTTCCACGCTCATCGTTGTCTCCTGACGTCGGGCGATCCGGCGGGCGTGCAGCGCGGCGGCTACGCGGCGGGTCGCCGTCGGCCGGGCCGGGGGACGCGGGCGCGTCCGGCTCACCGGCGTTCTCGGTGCCGCCCGGGGCGGGGATCAGGCCCGAGTGCGCGGCGCCGGTGCGGACGAGTTCGGTGACCTCGTGCCGGAACCCGACCGACGGGCCGCCGATCAGCTCCCAGGACCGGGCGATGCCGATCAGGAAGAACGCGGCCACCAGGGTCGCGATGTCGTTGACCGCGTCGTGCTCGGCCGGGTGCGCCCCCAGCCGGACTCCCTCGCCGATCTGGATCACGAACCCGACGATCATGCCCACCAGGAACAGCCCGTCCCGCACCGTGCTCCATCGCGTCTCGCGGATCCGGATCAGCGACAGCAGCGCCCCGGCCACGAACAGCAGCCCGAGTACCCCGACGGTGATCGCGGTGTCGCCGATGGCCTCCTCGGGGATCAGCGCGAACAGCGACACCGACAGCGCGTTGGTGAAGGCGGTCAGCGCCGCCACCGCCCGGATCCGGTGGACCTGCGCGTCCGGCCCGGGGGCCATCAGCCGCTCGGCGGAGACCGAGATGGCCACGAACAGCAGCCCGATCAGCGCGCCGGCCACGCCCGCGCTGGCCACGAAGAAGTCATGAAGGCTTTCAGGAACCACCCCCCGATCTTTGCAGCCCAGCCCGGCGATGGGGATCAATCCGGCCTGGCCGGCGCGTTCCCGGCACCTGGCGCGCCTCCTACGTGATCGTTCTTTCGGCAGGTCAGCGCGCCGCCGTCCAGTGGCGTTCTTCATCGCCACCGACCCCAACCTCCCGTCCCACCACGTCGTCTGCGGCGACGACTACGCCATCCTCGACGTCTCCGGGGACAACTCCGGCTGCAACGCGACCGTCTCGCAGCCGTCCCAGTCGCTGACGCCGCCGGCGGGCGGCACCTCCTTCCCGCTCGGCGCGGGTGGCATCGCGTTCACCTCCAGCAGTGCGACCCTGTACGCGGTCTCGCTGAGCGGTGAAACGGCAACCGCCACGCAGTCCTCGGCGCAGCTGCTGAGCCTGGCGGACAACGGCAGTTCCACCGCCTGGGCGAACGGTGACCCGGGCAACTCGTTCGGGTCCTACATCTCCTGGCCGACCGTGGCCACGCTGACCGTGGCCTCGTCCGGCACGCAGACCCTGCCGGTCGGCGCCCAGCCGAACCTGGCCGTCTACGCCACCGTCAGCGACTGACCCACCCGTGGCGGCCCGGTCATCCGGGCCGCCCGCACCCGGGCCTGGATCCGCGCCGCGGCGTGCGCGTTGCCGCCGGGTGGACCGCGCGTCGTTCGGGAGAACCGGTCTTCCCCGGTACCCCGGCGGCTTTCAGGAGAGCAGGCTGGGCTGGGCCGCGAGCGCTTCCGGCAGCGCCTCCGCGTGCACGATCAGCAGCCGCTGAACCGCCCTGGTCAGCGCGACGTACAGCGCCCGCAGTCCTTCCTCGCTGCCGATCGCGCTGGGCTCGAGGACGATCACCAGGTCGAACTCCAGCCCCTTGACCCGGGCGCCGGTCGTCAGCGTGACCGGCTCGGTCAGCTCCAGCGAGCGCCGGGAGTCGTTGACCGGGACGCCGGCGTCCAGCAGGGCCTGCGCCGCGTCGTCCATCAGGGACGGCGGCACGACCACCGCTATCGACGACCAGGCCGTCAGGTTGTCCCTGACGTTCCCGACGACCGGCGTCATCTACGCCCCGGCCGGGACGCGGATGATTTCCGGGACGTCGTCGCTGTGCCGGACCGACTGGGACGGCTTGACCGTGGGGGCCACCTCGGGCAGGAGGCGGTTGGCGAACTCCAGGATGGTGGACGGCACCCGGTAGCCGACGTTGAGGTAGCCGATCTCGTAGTTTCCTGCGACGCCCAGCCCGCTGACGGTTTCCTCCCAGGTCCGCTGGGCGGCTGGGCTGGTTGCCTGGGCCAGGTCGCCCAGGATCGTCATGGACCCGTTCCTGGAGCGCCGCCCGATCATCCGCAGCTGGAGCGTGGACAGGTCCTGGGCCTCGTCCACCACGATGTGCGTATAGGAATCCTGTGGCCTGCCGGACAGGAGGGAGTTCAGCTCGTCGAGCAGCGGGACGTCGGACTGGGTCCACGTCTCGGTCGAGGACTTGGTGGCCTTCCGGGCGAGCAGCTTCTGCTCGGCCGGGCTGAGCAGCCCCTCGGCCGCCTGGGCCAGCGACCTCGAGTTCCGGTACAGCTTCCGCAGGACCGACGTCGCGTTCAGCCGCGGCCAGAGCTTGCTGAGGTAGGACCGGAATTCCCGGTGCCCGGCCAGAATCTTCTCGAACTCCAGCCGGTCGCCGGAGAACCGGGCCAGGTAATCGCTGCTGTCCCACGCGGCTTTTATCAGCTGGGCGCCGACATTGTCCCGGGCCACATTCCACGGCAACTGCCGGGCGATGGCTTCGCTCACCACGCGCTCGGCCTGTTCCCGCTGGATGACCGCCATGCCGAACATGGTCCGGATCGACAGCCCCGTGTCCGGCAGCACGCTGTGGTTCCGCACCGCGCGTTCGAGTACCCGTATCATCCTGGGGTCGCCTTTTACCCTGGCTACCTCGCCGTCGTCCTCGCCGGAGATGACGAAGTCGCCTTGCCCCACTTTGGCGATGGTTTTCTGGATCGCCGCCGTCTCACCCAGGGACGGCAGCACCTGCGAGATGTAGCTCAGGAAGAGATCGTTCGGGCCGACGATGAGAAACCGGTCGCTGCGGGCGTTCTCCCGGCGCTCGTACAGCAGGTATGCGGCCCGGTGCAGCCCGACCGCGGTCTTCCCGGTTCCGGGGCCGCCCTGCACGACGACGCAGCGGTCCATGCCGGCCCGGATGATGACGTCCTGCTCGGCCTGGATGGTGGCGACGATGTCCTGCATCTCGCCGGTGCGCCGCCGGCCGAGCTGCACGATGAAGGGGTCGGGGACCAGCGCCGCCGCGGTTTCCCGGGTGGGAGCGGCCAGGTTCTCGTCGAAGATGTCCTGCAGCGTCCGGCCGGCCAGGATGAACCGCCGCCGCTGCGCCACCCCCATGGTGTTGGCCACGGTGGCCCGGTAGAAGGGGGTCGCGACCCGGGCTCTCCAGTCGGTCACCAGGATCTGGCCGCCGGCCTCGACGTGCCGCCGGCCGATATAGTGCCGGTCCGCCGCCTTGGTGTCGAGCCGGCCGAAGCACAACGGCGTCGAGGTGTCGGTCAGCGCGAGCACCCTTTTCTGGTCCCGGATCTCGAAGAGTTCCTTGTCGGCGGTTATCCCGTCCGCGTACACCACGCCCATGAAGCCGAGATTCTGGATACCCACCGCGTGCTCACGCATACGCTCAAGCGCCACATAAGAATCATTTATGTGCTGCTGTTCGCTCCGGAGATCCGGATGTTCGTCGGAGTTGGGTTCGTCGTCCTCGCAGATGCCTTCCTGCATCACAGACCCCTTAACCGTCAGGCTTGGGCGCTGCCGCCCCGTGCCGGCAACCGCAGTAACTTACCCGGCCTCCTCCGCTGTCGCGACCGAATTATCCGGCGCGAGCACCTGCTCTGCCGACGGTGGGGCAGGGCCGTTCCTCATGTGCTAACTTATCTTGGCAGGTGCAAGGAGGATGACTGTGGAAGTCAGGGACATGGCCGGGGACAGACTGCTGCAAGTACTGGCGACGCTGGCCAACCCGCACCGGCTCCGGGTCATCGCGGCCCTGGCCACGGAGCGGAACTACGTCAGCCGGCTGGCCCGCGAACTGGGCCTCAGCCGGGCGCTGCTCCAGGTTCACCTGCGCAAACTGGAGGCGGCCGGCCTGGTGTCGGCCACCATGGAAGTCTCAGAGGACGGCAAGGCGATGAAGTTCTACGAGGTGGCGCCCTTCGCGCTGTACCTGACCCCGGCGGCCGTCCAGGCCGCGGCCCGGACCCTGAGCGTGCCCGCGGAAGTGGGGGGAAGCACCCGATGAGAGCGAAGATGCCCGCCGAAACGGCGATCTACTGCGCCACCGGCCTGATCGCGCTGGCCCTGGTGCTCTACGGTCTGCACGACTCGGGGGCCGACGGCAAAACGGTGGTCTGGGTGGTCCTGGCTCTCACCCTGGGGGCGGGGGTGTTCGCCGTGTCCCGCGCGCTCACCGCCCGGAAACGGGCGCAGCTCGAACTGGCCGGGGGAGAGCAGTACCGCGCCCTGGCCGAGGAGTACCGGCGCCTCGCCGACCTGGCCATCACCGCGCAGGAGCACACCGACCTCAAGCTGGTGGAGGTCAGCACACAACTCGACCACCTGCGCGAGCAGAGCGACTCGCTGCAGCGGATTCTCAGGGAAGTCGAGTAACCCCGGTGAGCCGTGAACATCTGCTCGCCCGTCCGGCCGGGACGTTCGGCACCGAGGACGGCGACCTGCCCGCCTGCTGGGCCGACGCGATCGACGACCGGATCGCCGAGCTCCTCGACACGCTGCTGGCGGAGCGGGCGGCGGCCCAGCCCCGCCGCCGCCTGCGCCCCGCCGTCGCCTTGCTCGCCCTGGCCTGCACCGTGACCATCAGCGCCCTGGTGTGGCCCATCACCCTGGCCACCTGGGCGATCGCGGGAGCGGCCGCCGCCGGCGTCGCCCTGACCCTGACCTGAGTTCGCTGGGCCTCTCGGCCCGGTGCCCGCCGGCGTGGTCAGCTGGCCGGTGCCCGGATTCACCTCCCGCCCCGCCCCGTCGAGATGACTTCCGCCGCCCGCCGTCCAGCCCACCGGGGTTACGGCCACAAGACAATTCCACGTAGACGAGCATCCCGGGCCCCTTTGCTAGCCTGCGGGCGTGACAGACTTGGCCCCGGCCGTCTGGCCGCCCGAGCCAATCAGGACCAGGCGGCTCGTGCTCCGCGCCCACGAGGCCCGGGACCGGGCGGCGTTCATCGACCTGCTGGCTTCACCAGAGGTGGGCACCTACCTCGGTGGCCCCCAGCCGCGGGACATACTCGAGCGCGAGGTCCCCGAGGTGCCCGGGCAGCACCCCGGCCTTTTCGCCGCCGAACGAGACGGCGCCATGATCGGCCAGATCATCCTCCGCCGGGCAGCAGGCCCCCGCGCCGCCGGGCTGGCCGAACTCGGCTACATGTTCCTCCCGCAGACCTGGGGGTCCGGCTACGCTGCCGAAGCGTGCGCAGCGGCCCTCATCTGGCTGGCCGGCGAACTCCCCGGTGAGCCGGTGGTCCTCTTCACCCAGACCGCGAACACCGCCTCGATGCGCCTGGCGGCAAAGCTGGGGTTCACCGAGGTAGAGCGCTTCGATGCCTGGGGCGCCGAGCAGTGGCACGGCCTGCGACCTCCACCGCCCCCGTCCGACTGAGCCTGTTGGGCTGGCGGCGGCCCAAAATCAGCGGCGGCCGGACGAGCAGATCCCAAGGTCTCCGGAGGTTCTCCCAGATTGACAAGCAAACGACCTCAATGTGCCAGTGCGGCAGTGACCCGGGCGTGCCGGTAGAGAGTGCCGAGTCGGTGGAATCGACCGCCTGGTGGCGGCGCGATGCGGCTGAGCGTGCGGCCACTGGCGGTGACGAGGCGGGCGAGGGCGAGGATGGACCGGGCCTCGACGAGCACAAGTTCCGGCAGCGTTTCTTCTACCTGTTCCACGACACCGAGCCGTGTGCCTGACACCGGCGGGGTTGACGCCCTAACACACGTGCCGGGTACAGCACCAACTCCCGCCGGATGTGCTGTCTCCCGTAGTTGGCTCCCGCCACCGGGTTCCGTCCCTCGAACCCTGACGAGGTGATACCCGCTCCGCCTGCTGGCCGATGTAAGGGCGCCAGGCAAGCTGCCTCTGGTCTGCGTGGTCAAGGGCAGGTTGGCCATGGGGCGGATATTGTGGGTTCATGATGCCCATGGCCTCCGCCTCCGGTGGTGAGCAACCCGTTTCAGCGTCTACTCCGCGCGAGATCCGGGCCGCGCTGAGAGGCCAGGAGGTCGCGGACTTCGATCGGGAGTACCGGCGGACGATGGCGGATGCCGCAGAGTCTCTTGATCTATCCGGCGTTGTGTCGATGCTCCAGCGCTGGCAGCGGGTCGCCTGGTCCACTCAAGATGACCTGGACGCGCACCGGCATATGCTCGCTAGCGCCGACAGGCTCAGGGAAGGTGATGACGTCGCTACCGAGTCATGGCAGCAGACCAAGGCCAGGTTGGGCCTGTAGGTGTATTCGATTGAATCTGAGCAGCTCGCGGGCGAATAGGTAGGGGCATTACCTCTCGAGGCATTGCCTTACTACGCGGAGCTCATGGCCCTGCTCGAAACCGCGCCATGGAGCGGTGAGTCCTACAACAGGCAGCGGCCAGATGCGAATATGCGGACGCATACCTTCGGCCAACACGACCAGGGCCTAGCCATCTATATCATCCTTGACGACCAGCGCCGCGTGATCGTCCTGCGCGTGTTGTGGACGGGATAGCGGGGGCACGGATGCAGTGCCAGGCAATGTCCGCAAGTCCAGACGCATCGGTCGACGAGGCCGCGCATGTCTGCGGAAGTCCGCTACCGATGGCTCCCTGGATGCGGAGACCGACAGAAGATGTCATTCGAACACTCATTTCGACCTTTTCTGACCTGCGAAGACCACTGGTGGGCCGTACTGGATTTGAACCAGTGACCTCTTCCGTGTCAGGGAAGCGCTCTCCCGCTGAGCTAACGGCCCGGGAACCTACGAGGCGGAGACGGGAATCGAACCCGTGTACAGGGCTTTGCAGGCCCTTGCCTAAGCCACTCGGCCACTCCGCCGCGATGATGCCTGAACTGCGGCACCCGCGATACCGAAGAGCCGTTAAATACCCCGGACCAGCCTGGCCGGGGTGATATCCGGCGCCTCCGAGCGGACGACGGGATTCGAACCCGCGACCCTCACCTTGGCAAGGTGATGCGCTACCAGCTGCGCTACGTCCGCTTGCCGCCGACCTCGTCGGCGTGCGTCATGAACTTTAGCCCATCCCAGCGATCCTTCAAACTTGGATCGCCATACCGGGGCCCAAAACCTCGCCACACTTCGATCATCGTCGAAGCGTTGGGCCGCTAGGATCTGGCTATGCCGCAGGTCACAGAGCCGACAGGGTATGAGGTCACGATTGCGCCCGCCGCTGCACTGCTGGCGGACGAAGCGCGGGCCGCGATGATGGCCGCGTTGCTGGCCGGGCGGCCGCTGGCGGCCAGTGAGCTGGCGCGGGTGGCGGCGGTGAGTGCGCCGACGGCCAGTGCGCATCTGGCCAAGCTGCTCGACGGGGGGATGGTCAGTGTCGTCCGGCAGGGGCGGTACCGGTACTACCAGCTGGGTGGGCACGAGGTCGCGGCGGCTATCGAGGCGCTGGCCCAGATCGGGCGGCCGGCCAGGGTGCGCAGCTTGCGTCAGTCGCGCCAGGCGGTCGCGCTGGCGGAGGCGCGGACCTGTTACGACCATCTGGCCGGGCGGGCAGGGGTGGCGCTGCTGGACGGGATGCTGCAGCGGCGGCTGCTGACCGAGGTGCGGTGGGGGCGGGCCGGGGGTGGAGGCGCCGCGGTGAGGGCGGCGGCGGCTTCGTCCCCGGCCGGTTCGGGGCCGGCTGGGAACCTGGGCCCGAACGGGGGCCGGGAGGCCGTCACCGGGCGGCTGCCCGCGGACATGAGCAGTGTGCGGTACGAGGTGACCAGGCGCGGCGAGGTTCAGCTGGGCGCGTTCGGGATCCAGGTTGACGATGTCCGCGCCGGGCGCCGCCGGTTCGCGGGGGCCTGCCTGGACTGGACCCAGCGGCAGCCGCATCTCGGTGGGGCGCTGGCGGCGGCGATCACGGCGCGACTGTTCGGGCTGGGCTGGATCGAGCGTGGCCCGCTGCCGCGCAGTGTGCTGGTGACGGACGCCGGGCGGGCCGGGCTGGCCGGCACGCTCGGCTGGATCGGGTAAAGGGTCAGCCCGGCGTCCAGGTGATGACGGCGCGGTGGTTCTTCTGGCGGCCCGCGGGTTGCCTCTGGCCGCCGGAGAGGGTGCTGGGCGCCCGCGGCGGGCTTAAGTAACGTTCTGAAGCATGGCTATCTTTCTGAACGGGACGATCCTGGACGACCGGGACGCGCACGTCTCGGTGTTCGACCACGGACTGACGGTGGGCGATGGCGTGTTCGAGACGGTCAAAGTGGCCGGCGGGGCACCGTTCGCGCTGACCCGGCATCTGCGGCGGCTGGCCACGTCGGCGGAGCGCCTGGGGCTGCCTGCGCCGGACCTGGACGAGCTGGCCGCTGGGGCGCACGAGGTGCTGGCCAGGTCCGGGCACCCGCAGGCGGCGCGGATGCGCATCACGGTGACGGGCGGGAACGGCCCGCTCGGCTCCCAGCGCGGGAACGCGCCGCTGACGACCGTGATCGCGCTGGCCGAGGCGAACGACTGGGGTGGCCCGTGTGCCGTGGTCACCGTGCCGTGGACCCGCAACGAACGCGGCGCGATGACGGGGATCAAGAC
>Ga0070737_10006982_pt1 | contig 10134 bp, 9 predicted proteins | sample Coa_R1_10_FD_66438 | JGI IMG/M metagenome (GOLD analysis project Ga0070737, IMG submission 66438) | Surface soil microbial communities from Centralia Pennsylvania, which are recovering from an underground coalmine fire - Coalmine... | ecosystem: Environmental > Terrestrial > Soil > Unclassified ...
TGCAGCCCCTGCGGGCACGTGGTGGCGCCGCCCTGCGGGGCCGAGGCGGCACCGGCCTGCTTGCAGGCAGTGCTGCCGGTGATGGTGCTGCGCGCGGCCGAAGCGGCGCTGGCCCACGGCGGGGCGGCACCGGTGGCACGGGGCGCGCCATGAGCGGTTGGGCGGTGGCGCGCGCGGCGGCGGATCGGGTCGCCTGGCTGGTGTGTGGGGCGTGGGGCCTAGCCGTCTGGCTGCACGAGCGGCGCCATGCCCCCGCGCTCGATCCGGCGGCGGTCGAGCGCATCCTCGTGATCCGGCTCGATCTGCTGGGCGACCTGGTGTTTACCGCCCCGCTGGTGGCCGCGCTGCGCGACGCCTACCCGCGGGCCGAGCTAGTGCTGTTGACCACGCCGTATACCGCGCCGCTGGGACCGCTGCTGCCGGGGATCGACCGCGTGCTGACGCTGGACATCCAGCGGCTCAGGCGGCCGGCGGGCTGGCGCTACCTGGGCGAGGCGCTGGGCCTGGTCGCGCGTCTGCGCCGCGAGCGGTTCGACCTGTGCGTGGCGGTGCACGGCCGCCCGGCGGGCATGCTCGCGCTGGCCAGCGGCGCGCGGGTGCGCGTGGGCTACCGGGCGCACGCGTATCCGTTCGCCTTCAATCGGCCGCTGGCGGGCTATCGCTACGCGTGGCGGCGCCACGAGGTGGAGTACTGCCTCGAGCTGGCGCGGGCGGTGGGCGCCGATGCCCCGGGGCGGCCCTTGCTGCTAGCGCCGCCGCGCGACCGCCGGGGCGGGGGGCTGCTGCCCGGCGAGCGGTACCTCGTGCTCCACCCCGGGGCGAGCAACGGCACGGCGAAGCGCTGGCCGCCCGAAGCGTGGGCCGCCCTGGGGAAGGCGGCGGTCCAGCGGTTCGGCCGGCGGGTGGTGGTGACAGGCGCGGAGAGCGAGGACGCGCTGGTGGCGATGGTGTGCGCGCAAATCGGGAAGGCCGCGCTGGCGCGGATCGGCAGCTCGCTGATCGATCTGGCAGGGGTGCTGGCCGCCGCGGAGGCGGTGGTGGCCGCCGATACCGGCCCGCTGCACCTGGCGGCAGCGCTGGGGACGCCGGTGGTGGGCCTGTATGGGCCGACCGACCCGGCCCACACGGGCCCGCGCGGGCCGCTGGCGGCGGCGGTGCGGCGGCCGGTGCCGTGCGGGCCCTGCTACGATCTGCGGGGGCCAGCCGAGTGCCGGCTGCCCACGCGCAGCGCCGAGTGTCTGACGCTGCTCCCCCCCCAAGCGGTGCTGGCGGCCCTCGCGGCGGTGCTAGACCGCGCACGTCAAGCGGCGGTCCGCTGAGCAGCACCGAGCAACCGGCTAGAACCGGGCAAAGGAGGCTGGCACGCGTGTTTCACGTGAAACACCCCCGACTCCCCACGGCACAGCGAGGGGCTGCCCGATGAGCGACGCCGCCAGCGGCCCCGTGCCCTGCGCGCGCCATCCCGCCACGCCGACGCCGCTGCGCTGCGGGCGCTGCGCCACGCCGATCTGCCCGCGCTGTCTGGTGATGACGCCCGTCGGCGCGCGCTGCCCGGCGTGTGGTGGCTCGCCCCGTGGTGCCCGGGCCCCTGGCGCGCTCCCCGACTACCTGCGCGCGGCGCTGGCCGGGCTGGCCGTGGCCACGCTCGGCGGCCTGCTGGCGCCGCTCGTCCCCTTCTTCGAGCTGCTCGCCGTGCTGTTCGCCGGCTGGGCGGCCGGCGAGGCGGTGAGCCGGGCCGCGCGCCGCCGGCCGCTGCCCCACCTGGGGATGCTGGCGGCAGGGGTCACGCTGCTGGGGCTCGCCCTGGGGCTGTGCCTGCTCGCGCTCGGCCGCCTGCCCCCCGCGCTGCCGCTCGACCTGCGCCTGCAGCTGGCCCTCGCCCAGGCGGCCGCGCGCTTGTTCAGCGTCTTCGGCCTGTTCGTCCTGCTGGCCGCCGTGGTGGCGCATAGCCGCCTGCGTTGATACCCCCTCGCACCCCGCCGCTGCCAGCTCCGAGGCGATCGCCTCGGCGGCTCGCTGCCCATCCCGCCCCCGCGGAAAATTGCCTCGCCCACCCCGGTCCCCTACGCTAGCCAGGAGGCGTCGGGCTGCGCGGGCCACTGCGCCCGTGGCAGCCAAACAGCACGGGCGCGCAGGACACTCCCGCGCGCGACCGGGCGGAAAAGGGAGGTGCCGACCGGCGAACCGACCAGGCCCCTTCTTGAAGTCGACGGACCAGCAGATCGGAGGACCACATGGCTGGGAATCCCGCGCTCGACCCCGCGCGGCTCGACGCCTTCCTGCAACAGGGCCTCGCCGACGTGGGCGGCCTGATCACCGCCGCCCTAGTGGTGATCGGCGACAAGCTGGGTCTATACCGCGCCCTGGCCGAAGGCGGGCCCGCGACCTCGCACGAGCTAGCCGCCCGTACGGGCACCACCGAGCGCTACGTGCGCGAGTGGTTGGTGAACCAAGCCGCCAGTGGCTATCTGACCTACGACGCGGCGAGCGGGCGCTACACGCTCCCGCCCGAGCAGGCAATGGCACTCACCGACAGCGACAGCCCGTTTTTCGTGGCCGGCGCCTACCAGGTCGCGCTGGCCATGACCCGCGCCACCCCGCGCTTGGTCGAGGCGTTCCGCAGTGGCGGCGGGATGACCTGGGGCGAGCACGATCCCGAGCTGTTCGAGGGCACCGAGCGCTTCTTCCGGCCTGGCTACGCGGCGCAGCTAGCGACCTCCTGGCTGCCCGCGCTCGAAGGCGTGGTCGCCAAGCTGGAAGCGGGCGCCCGTGTCGCGGATGTCGGCTGCGGGCACGGTGCCTCCACCCTCATCATGGCGCAGGCGTACCCGCGCTCGCGCTTCCACGGTTTCGACTCCCACGCGCCCTCGATCGAGCGGGCGCGCGCGGCGGCCACCCAGGCGGGAGTGGGAGATCATGCCCAGTTCGAGGTAGCTACCGCTCAAGCCTTCCCTGGCCACGACTACGCCCTGATCGCCTTCTTCGACAGCTTCCACGACATGGGCGACGCCGCGGGCGCCGCGCGCCACGCCTACGAGGCGCTGGCTCCTGACGGGACGGTGCTGCTGGTGGAACCGATGGCGGGCACGACAGTCGAGAAGAACTTCAATCCCATCGGGCGCATCTACGCGGGCGCATCGGTGCTCTGCTGCACGCCCAACGCTATCGCCACCGGCGACGCCGCCAGTGCGCTGGGGACCATCGCGACCGATGAGGCGCTGCGCGAGGTGTTCGCCGCCGCCGGCTTCACCCGCTTCCGCCGCGCATGCGAGACGCCGTTCAACCGCATCTTCGAGGTGCGCAAGTAGCCACGCGCCCGCGGCGCGCTGGCGCGGCGGGCCGCTGAGTGCTATCACTCGGCAGGCAGCGCTCGCTGTCGGTCGCTAGGGCTGGCATAGTTTCTGCGGCGGCCGGTCCGCGGGCGCGGCCCCTCGCGGCAGCGCGGGCGATACGCCCCGAGGACGGCCCTTGAGCAAGAAGCGCGTGCTCGTCATTGACGACGACCCGCTCATCCTGGATCTAGTCCGCATTCTCTTGGAGGACGAGGGGCACGAGGTCGTGGCCCTCGTCTCCGGCGAGCGCGCGGTGGAGCAGGCCTGCGCGCTACAGCCTGACCTCGTCCTACTGGACATCGTGATGCGCGGCACCCACGGCATGGAGGTGCTCGACGCCCTGCGCCACGCGCTGCCCGCCGTGCCCGTGGTGCTCCTCTCAGGTGCCGTGAGCCAGGTCGACAATATGGCCACGATCGCTCGGGCGTTGGGGGCCCACGACTTCATCGAGAAGCCGTTCGACGCCCAGCGCCTGCTCGCGGTCGTCAACGACACCACCTAAGCCCGTGGCACCCCGCAGCCGCGTCGTCGCCGAAGGGATCTTGCTGGTGGGCCAGTCGGGCGGCCCCACGGCCGTGATCAACAGCTCGCTGGCCGGGGTGCTGTACGAGGCCGCCCGCCAGCCGGCGGTCCGCGCGGTCTACGGCCTGCACCACGGCATCGAGGGCCTACTGGCCGAGCAGTGGCAGCCACTCGACGGCCGCGACCCACGCTTGCTGCGGCGGCTGCGCGCCACGCCATCGGCGGCGCTGGGCTCGGCGCGCCACCGCCTGCGCGACGCGGAGATCGAGCGGGCACTCGCGGTGTTGCGGCGCCACACCGTGCGCTTCCTGCTGCTGATCGGCGGCAACGATTCGGCCGACACGCTGGAACGGCTGCACCGCGCCGCCGCGGCCGCCGGCTACCCGCTGGCCGCCGTGGCCGTGCCCAAGACGATCGACAACGACCTGGTCGCCACCGACCACTGCCCGGGCTACGGCAGCATCGCGCGCTACATCGCGGTGGCGACCGCCGAGGCGGTGCTAGACACCGCCGCCATGCGCCGCACCGACCCCATCAAGCTGGTCGAGGTGATGGGGCGCTACGCGGGCTGGGTGGCCGCCGCGGCCACGCTGGCGCCGCTGCCGCCGGGAGTGCCCCCGCCGCTGGTGTACCTGCCCGAGCGCCCTGTGCCGGCCGAGCAGATCCTCGCCGAGATCGAGGCGGCGTACCGCGCCCACGGACACGCCCTGGTCGTGCTCAGCGAGAACCAGCCCGAGCCGGCCGCGGGCGGCCCGCGCGTGCTGGGCGCCGGCGAGACCCCCGAGTGGGTCGATCCGTTCGGCCATCCCTACTACCCCAGCCCGGCGGCCTACCTCTGCCGCCGCATCCGCGCCGAGCTGGGCCTGCGCGCTCGCTACGACAAGCCCGGCACGCTCCAGCGCACGGCGCGGGCGCTCGTGTCGCGGGTGGACGAGCGCGAGGCATTCGCAGTGGGCCGCGCGGCGGTGCGCGCCGCCGTGCGCGGGCAGGGCGGTCACATGGTGACGCTGGTGCGCCGCGGCGACGCGCCGTACCGCGTGGGCACGGGCCTCGCCCCGCTCGCCGCAGTGGCCAACCAGCACCGGCCCCTGCCACCCGAGTTCCTCGGCCCCGACGCCCGTGTCGCCACGACCCCGGCGTTCGCCGCCTATCTGCGCCCGCTGCTGGGCGATCCGCTACCGGGCTACACGGCGCTGCTCTGATCCCGAACGGCAGGGGTGGCACGGGGGTTGCGGGTGCCCATGTTGGGGGGCCGACCAGCCAGACGGGCGGCGGCAGCGAGGCTGCAGGAGGGATCATGGCCGACCGCGAGCGCGAGACGATCACCAAATATCTGGGCGACATGCACGCGCTGGAGAGCCACGGCTTGCAAGCGCTCAGTCGTCAGGCCGAGCAGCTCCAGGGCAAGGACCACCCCGAAGCGGTGGCCTTCGTGCGCGAGGCCAAGCAGACGGTGGAGCGGCACCTCTGGGCGCTGGAGCAGCGCCTCAAGGCGCTGGGCGGGAGCCCCACGCACCCGGTGAAGGAGGCGGCCGCGGCGGTGGCGGGCGTGGCCGCGGGCCTGTACAACGCCGTGCGCACCGAGGAGGCGTCCAAGTCGATCCGCGACGACTACACGTTCCTGAGCCACGCCGGCATCGCCTACCTGATGCTGCATACCACGGCCGCGGCGTTGGGCGACGAGGAGACCGCGCGACTGGCCGAGCAGAGCTATCGCGACTGCGCGCGCCTGGTGATGCACATCGACCGCATCTTGCCCGGGCTGGTGATCGCCGAGCTGCGCCAGGACCAGCTCAACGTGCGCGACGTGGCCGAGCGGTGCCGCCAGCTGGTCCACGACGCCTGGACCCGCGAAGCCGACGCGTTTACGGGCGGCACGCCCCCGTCGGCTCCCATGAGCTACAGCTAGCGTCGCCGGACCAAACCGGCCACCGCGAACGGGTGCCCCGCTCCCCAGGGCGACTCCGCTGGCGGCCGGCGGTACGCGCGGTCGGAGGCCTCGCGGCCAAACCGGCGTGCCGGCGCCTGGCGTGGGGCCTCAGTGGCTCCTGGACAGCCCCAGGGCGAGCTGGACGGCGCGGCGGAGGTAGCGCGCGCCGCGACTGCCGAGGCCCCGCGCCCCGTAGCGCCGCCAGCTCGTGCCGAGATCGGCGACGATCCGCCGTGCGCGCTGCCCCGGATCACGTGCCACCACCAGCGCGCGCCGCCCGGCCCGAGGCCCCTCTGCGGCGCGGTCCGGCGCAAGGGCAGGCGCCGCGCACCAGGCCACCAGCGGTCGGGTGGTCGCCTCCCAGCTGTAGCGGTCCCGCACGTACTCCGCCGCGGCCGTCGCCATGCGCCGACACGCGTCGCGCTCGCGCGCGGCCCGCAGCAGCGCGGCGCACAGCGCGTCGGCGTCGTGCGGCGGGACGCCCAGCAGCAGCCCGCGCTGGTCCAGCTCGCGGGCGAGCTCGCACAGCGTCGTCGCCACGATCGGCGTGCCGCTCGCCGCCCATTCCAGCAGGCGCGTGCGCGTGCCCAGCTCGGCCTCGATGGTGCGTGCGTCGAGGGTGACCGCCACGTCTGCCTGCGCCAGGTAGGCCGGGATCTCCGCGCCTGGCCGCCAGCCGCGCAGCACGAACCGCTCGCGGTACGGCGAGCCGCGGACGAGCGTCTGGAAGCGGGGATAGGTTCGCTCGTCGTGGCTCTCGATCTGGCCGCCGGTGGACACGAAGTACAGCCGCGGCTCGGCGTGCATCGCCCGCTCCAGGCCATGGAACAGGGTGTCCACATCGGCCCAGGTGTTGTAGGCGCCGCTCCAGAGCACGATGAAAGCGTCCGCGGGCACCAACGCGCCGCGCAGCGCGACCTCGGCGCCCGGGCGCGGCGGAGGATACGTGTCGGGCACCACGTGGACGAACGAGTAACCGCAGGTGTAGCGGTTCAGGCGGCCGCGAGTGCCCAGCTCGCCCAGCGTGGCGTAGTACTGCGGCGTGGAGCACACGGAGAACACGTCGGCGCGATCCAGGATCGTCCGCTCCCAGCGCCAGAGCTGGCCCACGGGCAGGTTGTCGCCGTCGCGGCACGCCTTCGCCTGCGCCTCGGCCATCAGGTGGCCGTTGAGGTCGGCCCATAGCGGCAGCGCGGTGGGCAGGCGGCTGGCCACCCAGGAGGCGAAGGTGTGCGCGCCGACCACGCAGTCCGGCCGCGCGCGCGCCAGCAGCCGGGCAAAGAAGTCGGTGTGCAGCAGCCGCTCGTCGAGGTCGAAGCGCGCCACGCCGAGATCGGGATCCGGCTGCTGGACCAAGGGCGGACGCTCCAGCGGGTAGATGTACGGCATGCGCACGCAGGCCAGCGTGACCGCGTGGCCCGCATGCAGCAAGGCCTTAGCGAACTGCCAGGTGCGCAGCCCCGGCGCGTACGAGCGCGACACGTTCTCGGTGGGCAGCGGCGCCATGCCGACCAGCAGCACGCGGCTCACCGCTTCGCTCCCCCGCTACAGTGCGCTACCATGACGGCTCTCCCCCTCTCCACCTTCCCCCACCTGGGGGGAGGGGGAGCACCGTGCGGCAGGCGGCCTGGTAGATCTTCTCGTTCCCCCTCACATAGGGGGAGGGGCCGGCCGCCGACGCCGCCACGGCAAGCACGGGCGCCGCCCACCGCCGCCTCTTTTTTCCACAAGGACTGGCGACCGCCACTCGTGCTCCGCCCCTCTCTCCCGCCTTGGATGAGCGGCCGGGGGTAAGGGCCCCCGCTTCGGCTGCCGAGCGCCTATCATACTGACCGTGCACGGTGAGGGAGTATAGAGAGCCCACATGGCGGCCCACAACGCCCAGCCGTCCGCGATGGACCGCAGTGCCGCGCCCGACGCGCCGCGCGTGGCGGTGGTCGTGCCGTCGTACAACCACGCCCCGTACCTCGAGCGCTGCCTGCGCTCCATCTTCGCCCAGACGTTTCCGCCGGCCGAGCTCGTGGTGATCGACGACGGCTCGCGCGACGACTCGCCGGCCGTGGCCGCGCGCGTGCTGGCCGACTGCCCGTTCCCGGCCGAGCTGATCGTGCGCCCCAACCGGGGGCTGTGCGCTACCCTCAACGAGGGCCTGGCGCGCACGCGCGGCGAGCTGTTCGCCTATCTCGGCTCCGACGACTACTGGCATCCCGACCGCCTCCGCGCCGCGGTGGCCGCGCTGGCCGCCGCGCCCGACGCCGTGCTGGCCTGCGGCCGCTGCTACGTGGTCGACGCGGCCGACCGTATCATCGGTTGCAGCCCGTACCGCGCCGAGCAGGCGGGCCGGCGCGCGCTGCGCAGCCTGCTCGCCCACGAGTTCGTGCCGCCCAGCCCCACGGTGACCTACCGCCGCGCCGCCCTGGAGCGCGAGCGCTGGGACGAGCGCTGCCGGCTAGAGGACTACGACCTGTACCTGCGGCTGGCGCGGCTGGGGCCGTTCGCTTTCATCGAGCGGCCGCTGGCCTACTGGCGCTGGCACGCGGGCAACACCAGCCGCGCCACAGCGCAGCTGCTGGCCGAGGTGCTGGCCGCGCAGGCGCGCTTCGCCGCCGCCTCCGGCCTGAGCCCGCGCGCCCTGCGCCGCTACCAGGACCGCGCCCGCTTCCGCTTCGCGACGCACTTCCTGCTGGCCGGTGACCGCGCGCGGGCGTGGTACTACGGCGTGCGCTACCTGGGCAGCGCGCCCTCCGCCGTCGCGGCGGCCGGCCTGTTCGCGCGCCTGCTGCTGCCCGGCGACGTGCTGGCCGCGCTGCGCCGCTGGCGCCACGGAGCCTACGCGCGCGCCTCCGCGCCCAGGTAAGCGGCCAGCAGTTCGGGGTGGTCGCGCAGCTCGGCGGGCGTGCCGGCCAGCACCACGCGCCCGCGGTCGAGCACGTAGGCGGCGCTGGCCACCTGCAACGCCTGCTGGACCATCTGCTCCACCAGCAGGATGGTGAGCCCCTCGGCGGCGATCTGCTGGAGCAGCGCGAACACGTCCCGCACGCGCTGCGGGGCGAGCCCCAGTGATGGCTCGTCCAGCAGCAGCACGCGCGGGCGGGCCATCAGGCCGCGCAGGATCGCCACCAGCTGCTGCTCTCCGCCCGACAGGGCCGCCGCCAGCTGGTGCGCGCGGGGGGCGAGCGCGGGCGCGTGGCGGGCGAGCAGCTCGCGCGCCTCGGCGGTCACCCGCCGGAGCCCGTCGCGCCGGACGCGCCACGAGGCGCCGAGCAGCAGGTTATCCAGGATCGTCTGGTCGCCGAACAGGCGCCGCCCTTCGGGCACCAGCACCACGCCCAGCCGCGGCCGCTCGTGGGCCGGCACGGGGTTCAGCCGCGTGGCTTCTAGGCGGATCTCGCCCGCCCGCGCGGGGATCAGCCCCGCCACGGCCCGCAGCAGGGTGGTCTTGCCCGCGCCGTTGGGGCCGACCAGCGCCGTGATGACGCCCGGCGCGGCGCGCAGGCTTACGCCGTGCAGCACGGGCAGCGGGCCGTAACCGGCTTCCAGGCCGGCGATCTCAAGCATGCTCGGCCGCCACCGCCGCGCCGCCGGGCTCGCCGCCGCTCTCGCCCAGGTAGGCAGCGATCACCCGCGGGTCGCGTCGCACCTGCTCCGGCGGCCCCTCGGCGATCCACTCGCCGTAGTCCAGCACGGTCACGCGGTCGGCGCAGGTGAGCACGAAGTCGACGTGGTGCTCGATCAGCACGATCGTGATGCCGCGCGCGCGGATGCGCCGCACCAGCTCGGCGAGCCGCTCGACCTCCGCGGGCGTGAGCCCGGCCGCCGGCTCGTCGAGCAGCAGCAGGCGCGGGGCGGTGGCCAGCGCGCGCGCCAGCTCCACCAGCCGCTGCTGGCCCGGCGGCAGCGCCCCGGCGGGGGTGCGCGGGTCCACGGGCAGCCCCACGAACGCCAGGCAGTCGAGCGCCACCGCGCGCGCTTGCCGCGCCGCCCGCGCGCCCACGAGCGGCAGCAGCCCCCGCGCGCCGCCCCCGCACCGCTGCCAGGCCCCGCTCTCCACGTTGGTCAGCACCGACTCCTCGCGCAGCAGGTCGATGTGCTGGAACGTGCGCGCGACGCCCAGCCGCGCCACGGCGTGCGGCGGCAGGCCCAGGATGTCGCGGCCATCGAACCGCAGCCGGCCGCGCACCACTGGCTGGAAGCCGCCGAGCACGTTGAGCAGCGTCGTCTTGCCGGCGCCGTTAGGGCCGATCAGCCCGTGGACCGTGCCGCGCTGGACCACGAAGTCCACCCCGCGCAACGCCAGGAAGCCGCCGAACGCCACGGTCAGGTCGCGGCCCTCCAGCAGCGGCGGCGCGT
>Ga0070737_10006983_pt1 | contig 10129 bp, 10 predicted proteins | sample Coa_R1_10_FD_66438 | JGI IMG/M metagenome (GOLD analysis project Ga0070737, IMG submission 66438) | Surface soil microbial communities from Centralia Pennsylvania, which are recovering from an underground coalmine fire - Coalmine... | ecosystem: Environmental > Terrestrial > Soil > Unclassified...
CCCACGGCCGCGTCATCCACGGCGGATTGTGGCGCACGTGTTGGCCGTGGCCGCATTCGAGGTCGGCCACCCAGTGTCCTTCTTCGTCCTGGTGAAAGTCGATGATTCTGCGTTTCACACGCGGTTCAATTCAAATCGTGCCCTCGCCGGCCAAAGCTGCCAGCTCCTCCGCGCTCAAACCCAGCAACTCGCGATAGACGATTTCGTTGTCGCGGCCGACGCCCACCGCGCCGCGCCAGATTTTTCCGGGCGTCGCGGAGAATTTGGGAACGATCCCGACGCCGCGCACCCGGCCCAATTGCTCGTCGTCCCATTGAATATGCACGCCGCGCTCCTGGTAGTGCGCATCGGCCGCCATATCGCCGGGCGCCATCACCTTGGAGCACGCGATGCCCGCCCCGGTCAATGTCCGCACCGCTTGGGCGCATGGGCGCGTTGCCAGCCATGCCTGCAGAGCGGCGCTTAGATCGGCTGACGCCGCGCCTTTTGCGGCGCCGATCGCTGTTTCGATACGGCCGGTGTCTTCCAGCGGCGCGATCACGATCCATCCGTCGGCGCATCGGAAGGCGCCCGCAAACGCCTCGCCCGGCGCGCGATTGCCGGTGCGCGAGCGCACGTGGCCCTGGCGGAAGTACTCGACCATCGTGCCGCCCAGCACCTTGTGCGCGACCTCGTACATCGCGATGTCGATCGACTGGCCCTGTCCGGTGGCGCGCGCATGGAGCAATGCGGCCAGCGACGACCACATGATGAATGACGACGTCAGGTAGCTGAGCGTGGCAGGCTGCAACAGCACCGGCGCCGCGGGATCGGGAAATCCATTCTGCGCCATCAGGCCGCCGAACGCCTGCCCAATCGGATCGTAGGAAGCCAGCCCGACGTAGGCCGGATCGCCGCTCTGACCGAAGCCCGAAACGTGAACGATCACCAGGCGCGGATTTGCCTTCAGCACGGTGTCATCGTCCAGGCCAAAGCGCTGATAGGTTCCGGGCTTGGAGCTTTCGAACCACATCTCCGCCGTCGCCAGCAGGCGCAGGAAAAGGTCGCGCCCGGCGCGCTGGTCCAGGTTGAGCGATACGCACAGCAGATTGCGCCGCTCCTGTGCCTTGCGCGTGGCGGGATAGCCGTCGCCGACCTTGGGACGCTCGACGTGAATCACTTCCGCGCCCAACTCGGCGGCCAGACCGGCGGCGAAAGGCTGCGCGATGAAGACGCCGCTGGAGATCACGCGAACGCCCTGCAGTGGACCAAAGCTTTCGGGAATCAATGGCTTGAACACGCTTTAAGTTCTCTCGTCCGGCGGCAAGTCGGTCAATGCCTGCCGGGCAACCAGGCCTTATTTGGCACCGGCGGCCTAAAGTCCAGCCCCGTGGCCGCCACCCACTTGCAACGCCTGCCCGGGACTACTTCAATGGTTGCGTGCGGCGGTTTTTGTCATTTCTAATCACGTTGACGGTTCTGTGGGCCGTGCAACCGGCCGACGCGGCGACCCTGGCCAGCCGCGGTCAATTGAACGTGCCTCCTGACGCGCGCGTGATGGTGATCTCGACCGACACTGCGATGCAGCAGGTGTTGAGCGAGGACTTCGCCGTCGCTCGGCGCAGCAAACCTTCGGGACTGCCCAAAACGCTGACCCTGACCGTCGCCGTGACGCAGCGCGTGCTGCAACCCAACGTTTCCATGATCGGCCTGGCGCCGGGCGTCCCCCACGTCGCCGAACTGATGAAAGCCGCCGGCTATAGGGCGCCGGCGGCGCCGAGCGACCAGCCCTTGACCGGCGACGCCGCCGAGTACATGGCGCAGGGCAATCCGGCCGCCGCTGCTTACGCGGGCAACACCGCCGCAGGCGTTGCGCCGGCCAATCCCTATGGGCCGAACCGGGCACAGCAACAACTCGATCAATTGCTCCCGTATGCGCCCGGTCCACCCCGCCCTGCCGATCCGCGCGACCCGATGAACCGGCCGGTGCCGCCGCCCGACTACACGATGCCCTCGCCCGCCAGCCTTTACGACACCGCCGTGATTGCGCACGCGGTGCTGAGCGACGGCAAGGGCGAGATGACGGTGGTCGCCGTGGCGCATCCCAACGAGGACATCCACGCGGTTAAAAAGCAGCTCGCCGAGCGTATCGCCAACGCGGTGCTGCATTAAGATCGCGAACCCGGCCAGCTTCGGAAGCGGCGGGCTTACCGGTTGTCCCGGTGAATGACGCCCTGGGCCTCCAACTCCCTGATTCGCTCCCGGGTGTAGCCCAGGTAATTCTGCAAAATCTCGGCGTTATGCTCTCCCAGCATCGGCGCGCGCAGATCCAGCGGCGGGAACTGCGTGAAGCGCACCGGCGAGGCCGGGACGTCCATCGTGCCATACACCGGGTCCTGGATGGTCGCGACAGTGCCCCGCTGGCGCAGATGCGGATGGTTGATCGCTTCGGCCACTGACAGCACCGGGCAGACCGGCACATGCTCGCGCTCCAGCAGCCGCATCGCCTCGTCGTCGCCGGGCAGGCTCTGCAGCCATCGCTCGACCATCTCGACCACGCCGCCCTTGGCGCGCTTTTCGTTGGTGTCGTAGCGCGGATCGGCGGCCAGTTCGGGTCTGCCCATGGCGCGGCACACACCGGCCCATTGCGCCTGGGTAACGGCAGTGATCACCAGGTAGCGGTCCTTGCCTTTGAAGATGCCGGCCGGGCAGTAAAAGGGCGTGTGATTGCCCGACCGGCGCGGCACAATCGCGCCCTTGCTGCCGCTGTAGATATGAACGGAGCGGTCGTGGCAATGGAAGTAGGCGTCGACCAGCGCGATATCGAGGTACTGGCCTGTTCCGGTGCGTTCGCGATGCAGTAGGGCGAACCCGATTGCGGCGGCCGCGCTGACGCCGGCATTGGTGTCGCCTACCGCACCGCCCATCCCCACCGGCGGACCGTCTGGCTCGCCCTGCATGTCAATCATGCCGGAGTAGGCGGCGCCGCTGGGGTCGAAGCCCGGCGCCAGCGCCAACGGCCCGTCCTGTCCGAAGCTCGACAGCGAGCACATCACGACGCGCGGATTGATGGCGCGCACCGCCTCGTAGCCCAGACCCATCCGGCCGATCACGCCGGGCGTGAAATTTTCGATAAACACGTCCGCGCGCGCGATCAGGCCCTTGATGATTTCCAGCCCGGCGGGCTTTTTAGGATCGACGCACAGGCTTTTCTTGCCGCGATTGTGCTGGACGAAAAAGGCGCTGCGATTGTCCTTGAAGGCGGCGAACACCCGGCTGCCGTCGCCGCGCGGCGCGATTTCGATCTTGATCACCTCCGCGCCCATCTCCGCCAGTATCCGGCCCGCCACCGGACCGGCCACAAACTGGGTGAAATCCACCACCCGGTAGCCTTCCATCACATGCCGAAAAGGACCCATCCGTATTCGTCGCTCCAGGCTTGAAGTCGCGCGCTCGCGCGGCGCGGTCCTTGTTATGACACGAACTGCGGACGGATCAATCGGGCGATGCAATCAGTGGCTGTAGGAGGCCTTGGTCATGACCTGCAGCACCTCTTCTTCGACCACGTCGTCCAGGCGGCCCGCCAATTCGCGGAACGCGGGAAGCTGGCTTACCGCGCCCAGGACATCCTGGACCGAATTAGCGTCGGGGATTTCCCAGATGTCGACGATCGTGTTCTGGCGCCCGATGATATTCTGGTAGGCGGCCAGCAGCTTCCAGCCGCGCTCTTCCAGAATCTGCACCACGCCGGTCATCACCTGGCAGAATTTCTCGACCTTGCCCTGATGGATTTTCAACGTCGCCTGCAGATAGACCATCGTCGTTCCTCCCTGGCGCGGGCGCGGCCGCGCGCCACGCCGCGCTTGCTAGCGATTTTCACTGTGCAGGATCCCATCGCCGGCCAATTGTTGCAGCCGCTGCTCGGTGTAGCCCAGGTACTGTTTGAGGATTGTGCCGTTGTGCTCGCCAAGAAACGGCGCACGAAGATTGCGCGCTTGGGGAAATTCGGAAAAGCGCCACGGCGAGGCGGGAACGTCGAACAGCCCCAGCACCGGATCGCTGACCGTCATCACGGTGCCGCGCTGGCGCAGATGCGGATGGTTGACCGCCTCGGCGACGCTCAGCACCGGCGCCACCGGGATGCGGGCCGCTTCGAGCACGCCGATAATCTCGTCGTCGCCGGGCATCGTGTCGAGCCAGCCCTGAATCAGCTCCCGAATCAGCGGCATCCGCTCCACGCGCTCCGTACTGGTGGCAAATTCAGGATCGTCGCCCAGCTCGGGCCGTCCAATCACGCGGCACAGCGAGCGCCATTGCGCCGCTGTGATTGCCATGACGACGATGGAGCGCTGCTTGCCCCTGAACACGCCCGCCGGCGCGTAGCCCGGCACGTTGGGCCCGGTGCGCGTGGGGGAAATCGCACCGCCGCTGGCGCTGAAGGCCTGCACACTGAAGTCGTGGCAATGGAAATAGGTATCCAGCAGCGAGATGTCCAGATACTGCCCGCGGCCGGTGCGCTCGCGATGGAGCAGCGCGAAGCCGATCGAGGCGGCACCGTTAAGCCCCGCCGTCACGTCGCCGATCGCGGCGCCGGGTGGACACGGCCCGCCCTCAGCGTAGCCGTTCATGTCGATCACGCCGGCGTACGAGGCACCCAGGGTGTCGAAGCCGGGCTTGGCCGCCAGCGGACCGCTCTGCCCGAAGCCCGAAATCGAGCACATGATAATGCGCGGATTGATGCGGCTGACTGCCTCGTAACCCAGCCCCAGCCGCGCGATCGCGCCCGGCGTGAAGTTCTCCACCAGCACATCCGCCGCGCGGGCCAGGTCAAGAAGTATCCCGCGCCCGGCTGCGCTCTTGGCGTCCAGGCACAGACTCATCTTGCCCCGATTGTGCTGGACGAACAGCGAACTGCGTCCGTCCTTGAACGTGTACATGGTGCGCAGCGGGTCGCCGCCCGGGGCCAATTCGATCTTGATCACCTCGGCGCCCATCTCGGCCAGCAGCCGGGTGACGGTCGGACCGGCGACGAACTGGGTAAAGTCCAGGATCTTGTAGCCGTCGAGGATATGGCTGTATGCACCCATGGCAAGGGCCTCCCTCGCGCTCCCCGCCGTCAGCAAAGCAAAGTTCGGCGCCGAAGACCACAGCCGCGCGCAGACCTTGTGTCCTGCCCTGCTCGCAACGGCGCCGATGCTTGACGGCGAACGAGCGCCGGGGCTAAGCCTCAGCTATCCAACTGTAAGGAGAGTTCGCCGATGAGCGCCGAAAGGATTGTTTCCGCCGACTCTCATGTGGTTGAGCCAGCCGACGTTTGGACGGCACGAATCGAGCGCCGCTTTGCCGACCGCGCGCCGCACGTGGTCAACAGGCACGGTAAACTGGAAGGCGATTTTTTCGTCTGCGAGAATCTGCCGCCGACTTCGGTCAAGGGGTTTGCCCTGGCCGGCGTCGATCCCAAGGAATACCTCAAGGTGACCAGGACCGGCTACGCCGGCGTGCCGCCCGGCGCGTGGGATCCGGTGGCGCGCATCAAGGACCAGGAACGCGACGGGGTGTCGGCCGAGGTGCTCTATCCGAGCCTGGCGATGGCGTTGTTTCAGCTTCAGGACGGCGAACTGCGCACTGCCTGCTTCCGCGCCTACAACGACTGGCTGGCCGATTACGTCTCGCAAAATCCCAAACGCCTGGCGGGAGTGGCGCTGATTCCGCTGGACGATCCGCAGGCCGCGGTGGCCGAAGTGCAACGCGTCGCGCGCAAGGGGCTTAAGGGCGGAATGATCTGGGCGGAGCCGCCGGGCGAACGCCCCTATCACCATCCTGGCTACGATTCATTCTGGGCCGCCGCGCAGGACCATGGGCTGCCGCTCAGCCTGCACATCCTGACCGAGCGCAGCCGCGACGCTGCTGGCATCGACTTCGTCATCAAATACCCCACCCTGCATCACTCCACCCAGCGCTCGCTCAGCGGTTTCATCCTGGGCGGAGTGACCGAGCGTTTTCCCCGCCTTAAGCTGGTATCGGTGGAAAACGACATCGGATGGATCGGCCATTTCATCCAGCGCCTGAACCACTCCTACGACCGGTTCCGCTTTACCAACAAAAACATCATACCCAATTCTCCCAGTTACTATTTCCGCCGCCAGGTATATGCGACCTTCCAGGACGATCGCGTGGGCGTCCTGACGCGCCATTTCGCGGGCGTGGAAAACCTGATGTGGGCCAGCGACTTTCCGCACGCCGACTCCACCTGGCCCAACTCGCGCGAGGTGATCGAGCGCGATTTCAAGGACGTACCTACCGCCGAGCGGCGGCGGATGACGGCGGACAACGCCGCCGAATTGTACGGCATCGGCTGAGGCCGCGTCGTAAACGGGCGGTTTCGCCAACCGCCCGCGCCGTCAGTCGATTCGCAGCGGCAGGCTGGCCAGTCCGCGGCCGAACGCCTGCACGGTATATTGCGGGCGCCACCCGTGCGCGATACGCAGGCGCGGGAAGCGCTCGAGCATCATCTGGATCGCGATCTTGCCCTGCAGGCGGGCGGGCGCCGCGCCGATACAGAAATGCACGCCCTCGCCGAAACCCAGATGGTCGTTGGGATCGCGCATGATGTCGAACTCATCGGGATTGCTGAAAACCGCCGGGTCGCGGTTGGCGGCGCCCGCCACCACATAGACCGGCGTGCGCGCCGGGATGGGTGTTCCGCCGACTTCAACGTCTTCGGTCGTGACGCGAAACAGCGTCTGCACCGGCCCGTCGTAGCGCAGATTTTCCTCCACCAGGTTCGGGGCCAGCGCAGGGTTGGCACGAAGCTGTGCGAGCAGTTGCGGGCGGCTGATCATCTGGTAGAGCGCGCCGCTGATCGAGTCGGCGGTGGTCGAGATGCCCCCGGTCACCAGCACCATCACCATCCCGAACAATTCCAACTCGTTGATCTTCTCACCCGCTTCATGCGCGGCGATGGCGAGGCTGATCAGGTCCTGACCGCCGCTTTGAGCGCGCCGGCGCTTGACCAGCTCGGTGATATAGCGGTGGCGCGAGGCGAGGAAATCCGCGGTATAAAGCGTCTTGCCGGGAGCGCCGATGCTGCGCACCAGTTCGTAATCGCGCTCGGGAATATCGAGCAGGAATCCGAATACTCTGACCGGAAGCTCGACTGCCAGTTCGCTTACGACATCGATTTCGCGCCGGCCCGCCCAACCATCCAGAATAGCGCCGCAGATCGCCCGAAAGCGCGGCTCCAGGTCGTAGATGCGGCGCACGGCCAAAGACGGCGCGGCGACGCGCCGCAGCCGCGTATGGACCGGCGGATCGACGAAGGTCATCACCGGCACGCCGCGAAAGGCGTCGAAATCCTCGGTCCCGGGCAGGTTGGGATTGACGCTGGAAAAGCGCTTGTGATCGCGCAGCACCTCGACGCAGTCGCGGTAGCGCGAGACAATCGCCCACGCAATGCCGCGCCGCTGCACGAGAATCGGCGGCGCCGCCAGCAGCGATTTGTAGTAAGCAAGCAGGTCAGCGCCGACGGCGGGATCCGAGGAGTCGTATTTGAACTTCAGTTCCGGATCGACTTGCACGCCGCGCGCGTCCTTATCCGCGGCGTTGAAAGGCGAATTAGGCGAATCTGACATGTTTGCGACACTCCGGCGCCATCTTAGATCGAATCGCCGCATTGACAAATGCCGGGCTGCGCTCTTTGCTGGTTGCGCGATGCAGTGCGCGCAGGGCCGCGGCTGATCGACACAACACTAAGGCACAATCGATGAGTCTTAACGGACAAGTAGCGCTGGTCACGGGCTCCAGCCGCGGAATCGGCAGAAGAATCGCAGTCGCATTGGCGCGCCAGGGCGCCGACGTCATCCTGAGCGCGCGCACACTCAAACCGGGCACCGGGGACCATCCGGGCAGCCTGCACGAGGCGGCCGCGGAATGCGAAGCCTTCGGCGTCAAGACCGTGCAACTGAAATGCGATCTCACCTCGGAGGATGAAGTGCGGCGGATGTGCGGCGAGGCGATGGAGCGATGCGGTCACGTCGACATCGTGGTCAACAACGGCGCCTACTTCAGCGAAGATCAGCATTACACGCCGTTCCTGCAATTCCGCTGGGAGAACTGGCACAACTACGTCAACGCCAACCTGCTGGCGCCGGTGCTGGTATGCCGCGAATTGCTGCCGCAAATGATCGAGCGCAAGCGCGGCACGATTATCAACATCACCTCGGCACTGGCAACGACGGAGATGGCGGCGCTGCCGGGCAAGGGCGGCGCCGCGATCGCGTACGGTGCGGTCAAGGGCGGGATGCATCGCTTCTCGCAAGGGCTGGCCAAGGAAACCGGCGTCCACGGCATCCCCACGATCCTGGTGGATCCGGGCTATACGCTTACCGAGCGGGTCGAGAAGAACAGTGGGCGCCTGGGCGGCCTGGATGTCAGTCAGGCGCATTCGATGGAGTTGGCGGCCAAGACCGTCGCCGCCCTGTGCACACATCCCAACATCATGTTCTTCAACGGCAGGACGGTGGTGGCGGCCGACTACGTCAAAGAGCACAACCTGTGAGGCCGCCCAACAAAAGGTCGGTTCAACCGCCCGCGGCTTTCCACATTTGGCAGGTCTCAAAACGGAAAGAAAAAGCGTGGGGCAGCCGTCGCTGCCCCCCATCGATGGAGCAGCATTTTTGCTCGCGCCGCCTTATTTTCAAAGGCGGCGCGGCCACATAATTTGCGCACCCGCTTGGCGCCGGCTCGATGCCGGCGCCTGAACCGCGCCCGATACGTTGGGCTACGACTTGATGAACGCTTCCACTGTGCTCCAGTCGACGATCGGCTCGAGCTTGCGCTTCTCGACCATCCCGCCGGCAACCGCGTTGGAAAAAGCGGTGTAGCTCAGGCTGTGGTCCTGCATGTCGAGTACCACCACCAGCTTCATTTCCTCATTGGAATACCAGGGACCGGCTTTTACTGTTACACCCTTGGGCAGTCCACTGCCGCTGGTAAGACTCTTGTTGATGGCGGTCAGGGTTTCCTTGAGCTTGTCGGCCGGCTGACGGTTGAAATAGATCGTGTCGAGAAACAAAGCCATCGCCAAATCTCCCCCGGTTAGCGCCGCCGGATTTGCGGCGGCGATGGATTGCTAGCAAATCGCGCGCGCGATGTGGAGATTAGCGCTCTGAATTCTCTGGCGTGGGCATCGGACCCAGCCCGTCGGGCGCGATCGTTTCGAGATCGGAGAGCATCGGCTCGGCGCTGTGCGTGAAGTCGCGCGTGTTGCCGCGAATGCGCCACGCCACGGCGGCCCGCTCGGGTTGAAACACCCAGCAGCGTCCCATCGACTGTCCGCCGTCGGCCGCTGACTTGCGCGTGTCGAGGTCCTGGGTTTTGACACCCGAGATATAGGTGGCGCGGCGCGCCACCACCACCGCTTCGTAGTCGTCGGGATCGGCAAACGTCTTCTTCGCCCATCGCACCACGTCGGCCAGGCTCTGTCCGGCGTAAGGGGCGGGCGAAACGATCGTCTGGCCCTCGACCGTCCATTGCAGGACGAGCTTGCCGTCGCGCAGCAGCGTCAGCGTCTTGGGCGCATTGAAGTCCATCACCGGATAGGGAACGTCGATGTCGTACTGGCGGCGGGGCGTGGCGCGATAGGCATGCGCAATCGCCAGGCCGGCCACGTCGAACGCGTGAGTGCACTGGAAGCGGCCGTCGGTGTACTTGTAAATCGCGGCCGGGTCGGCAGTAAGCGGCATCCCGACCAGGCGGTCGACCAGCCGGGCGGCGTCGATACACAACGTCCACGGCGTGCGTAGCCCCTCGCCCCTGATCGCCGTCACCCTGGCGCCATCGTGAACCAACGCGACGCCGTAGCGATGGGCGTCATCCTCGATATCGGCGCGCGCCTTGCCCGCAGCCGTGGTGATGCGAATACGCCGCCTGTAGGTCGGATGTGGCATCGCGTCTTCTCCGAATAATCAATGCCGCGGCGTTGACAACCTCACGCCGCCTTAGGCTTGAAGCGTCGCAGGATTCGGTTTGCCGGTCAATTCGGCCGGCCAGGTCTACGCGTGCGGACCTGTTTCGAATACCTCGATGGTTCCCAGCTCGTCGCGGCTGCAATCGAAATAGCTGGAATGGACCGTCCCCGGCACGTGGATCT
>Ga0070737_10006984_pt1 | contig 10128 bp, 6 predicted proteins | sample Coa_R1_10_FD_66438 | JGI IMG/M metagenome (GOLD analysis project Ga0070737, IMG submission 66438) | Surface soil microbial communities from Centralia Pennsylvania, which are recovering from an underground coalmine fire - Coalmine... | ecosystem: Environmental > Terrestrial > Soil > Unclassified ...
AGGGGAGGATCGATGCGGACGTTGCGGTTTCCTGTGATGACGAGGAGACCTACGGCAAGGTCGCCAAGATCGTCGAGAAGATAGATGGCTTGAGGCCACTCTATCTTGGGACTCTTGAGGTCTCCGGCGTGCTGGAGGGATTGACATCGGTACTGCTGAACGTGGGCGAGCACAATCACATCAAGAGTCCGACGATCAAGTTCAACGGGACAACCGAAGGCAAGGAAGAAGAGTAACTAACTATCCAAAAAAAGAAAGCTGGAGATTCTTCAGCTGTTCTCGGAGAGCTGGATTCCGGTAGCGTCTTTTCTTTCTCCAGCTTCGACCGCGGATCTAATTAGACCTTCGTCGCTCACATCCTCAACTTCAGGTTTCCCGCTTTCGCTAATCCTGAGGTTGAATCTCTTGCCAAACGCAACGATATTCTCAAGGCTCACCCTGATCCGTCCGTAGGTGCTGATCTCTTTGAGGAATATTGGGTCGATGGAAATTGTTCGCTGAGACCTTGAAGGCTTGATCCCGAGCATCGTCCTGAGCAACAGAAATGTTGCCCCGGAGGCCCATCCCTGTGGTGAGCAGGAGTTTGGATATCTAACCGGGAAACCAGTCTCCTGCCTTGAGAATCCTGCGAAGGCTTCCGGAAGGATGTATCCAAAGTAGGAGGAAGCATCGAGTATCGCGCTCACTATCTGCATCGCTTCCTTGCTCTTCCCGTAATCGGCGAGGCCCTTTGCAATCAGGCTGTTGTCGTGCGGCCACACGCACCCCGTGTGGTAACCGATCGGATCAAAGCCTCTGTCCTGAGTGGAAAGCGTTCTGATTCCATAGCCGGAAAAGAGCGAATCGTCGAACAGATTCTCAATGACCGAGTTCACCTTGTCATCCGCCACTATCCCGCTCCAGAAGAGTTGACCGTTGTTGGAGGTCATCGAATCCACCTGATTTTTCTCTCCGTCGAGCGCGAGGGCGTAGTACCCCTTTTCCTCGATCCAGTACTCCTCGTTGAAGAGCTCCTTGAGCTCGTTTGCCTCGTCCAGCAGTTTCTTTGACAGCGAGTTATCCTTCCACACCTCCTTTGCTAGCTCGGAGATTCTCATCTTTGCGTCATAAACGTAACCCTGAACCTCGCAGGTGGCGATTGCCCCTCTTGCTATTCTGCCATTAGAGTACTGGATGCTGTTCCAGGAGTCCTTCCAGCATTGATTGTCAAGACCGTTCGCAGATTTCTTCGAGTATTCGACGAATCCATCGTGGTCCGAATCGCCGTACGTGTCGATCCACGAGAGCGCATCCTTTATGCTAGCGGTGTGCCTTTCCACAAAGTCCGAATCCAGAGTCCACCGGTATATCTCTGAGATCAGAATCAGGAAGAGGGGCGTCGCATCCACCGTCCCGTAGTATGGGTATAACTTTGTCTTTAGGGCGTAGTCTCCATACCTCATCTCATGGATTATCTTGCCCGGCTCGGCATCCCGTCTCTTGTCTTCCACCTTGGACTGATAAAACGAGAGCGCCTCGATTGACCCCTTCGGGAGCTCGCTGCCGAAGATCAAGCTCTGATACGATGTGATCAGGCTGTCCCGCCCGAACACGGTCATGTACCACGGGCAGCCGGCCGCGATGAGGTTCCAGTCGTGGGTGCGCGTGGGGTCGTTCATCTTGAGGGAGAGGATGTCGATCATGCTTTCGTCGTATGCGTGCTGGAGGTACTCGAAGTTGGTCCTCAGCACCGGAACGTTCATCCTCCAGGTGTTTGCGGCACGAGCGAGTTTGTCACGCTCCTCTTCAAAGTGCTCCGGCTCGTAGTTCTTCTTCTCGAACGCCGATTTCTCCTCTCGCCCGATCATGGGGACGATCACTATCGTGAGCTTGTCGCTTTCCTTCGGCTTCAGGTTGAGATCGAACGTAATGGTATTGTGAGTCCCCTCTTTCATCCTCCTCTTTGTTCCGACACCGCCCGGCCGCACCACCCTCCCCTTGCGTGAGAACCACACTATGGTCTCGGCGTCAAACCCCGTGGTGGGATCTGTGCACGCGAAGCTGAAAGCGTTGTGGGCGCGGTCAAAGCGGGAGTTCCACCTCATCGAGGACGTTGAGCTCCTGCGATCAAACCCCCTGCCGTAGACATCCGACTTTACTGTGAAGAGGTCTTGAAAGTCGGCGTCGAGAGCAAACGTAAGTTTGAATGAGACATCCTTTCCGGAGACATTCGTCAGGGTAATATCTTCGTTCACGTTGTTCTCGATGAATCGCTTCCTCTCGACCACGATGCTCCTCGGATCAATGATCGAGTTTGAATCGTCGGTTGCTTGTTTTTTCTTCCTTCTAATCCTCCTTGACGGCGCCGGATATTCTGAGGGGAGAATCGGGTTAGTCAAGTAGAGTACCGACGCGTAGTTGGTGGTGTTCTTGGAGGTGAGCTTGTCGAGCTTCTGTCCGTTTATCTTTGTCTCATAGTATGATAGAAACCTGGTGTCGTGCCTGAAGACTCCGTGGCCGGGCGCAGTAATATCACCCAGACTCGAGGAAATCATGAATCTGTTTCCGTTGAGGATGTTCAGCGTTGGGAGATCAGAGAATTTGAATTCCAACGGCCACTTGCTCTGCTCCTCTTTCATTCATTCTTTCATTCTTCTTGTCGTCGGATCTTGAAACTCGGATAGTCTAGGGCACATGGCTGATGTTTATCTCCCCGAACATGTCAAAGATCCAGTCGAAGGATACGCTCAGTTTTGCTCTCGCGGTTGCAAGGAGGTACAGATGCACGATCCTCCATATCAGCCAGCCCAGGTATCCGGTGAATGTAAACCACGGGAACTTGGCGATACCCGTGTGAGATCCGATTGAGATCATAGTCCCCTTCTCCCTGTAGCGAAACGGCGCAACGGGTGTTCGAGCTCTTGTTCCTCCATTGCCCGCCGTGGAGTTCTTTGAGAGAGTAAGGTTGAGTTCCCGCGCGATGAACCTCCCAACGTACTTGCCCTCCTCCACGGCGGACTCGGCAGTGGGCGGCGCGTGCCTTGGCTTGCCATCGCTTCGATGCCCTATCACGACCGAGGAGTTGTCCCCGATCGCAAAGACGTTCTCAAAACCGGGCAGCCTGAGATACCTGTCCACGACAAGTTTCCCCTTGTCCTTCTTCACCAAATCATCCGGCATGGTTTCAAGAACAGGATTCGGTCTGATCCCGCTGTTGTCGAAGACATTCCACGAGCGTATCGTGCCTCCGCTAGAGAGCAGCACGCTCGAGTTTTCTATCTTCTCGACGCGAGTGTTGAGAAGGATCTTCGCTCCCCTGTGCTCGAGTGAGCGCTTGACAACTTCGGAGAGAGACGGTTCCCCTCCGGGAAAAAGTTTCTCTCCCGCCTCAATCACGTACACCTTGCAGTCTCGATGAGTGTTGATGTTCGGGTAGATTTTTGATACGTCCTTGATATAATCCACAATCGACCCGGCGAGCTCGACTCCGGTGGATCCACCAATCACCACAAAAGTGAGATACGCGTCCCTTTCTGGGCCCTCCTCTAACACAGCGGCTCTCTCGAACGACTCAACTATCCTGTTGTGAATCCTCTTGCCGTCTTCGAGCGTCTTGAGCGGGATTGCAAACTTGTTCGCGCCCTCGATCTTGGTGTCGTCCTTTATCGATCCGAGCGCGATCACGAGGTAATCATAGTTGATTGATCCGTCTTCCTCTCCGAGATACACCGTTTGCGCTTGAACATCCACAGACTTTACCTCGGCTTCGAGGAACTCAAACCCCTTTTTCACTCCTTGGGGTCGAATCGGTTGAGCAATCGCCCCGATCTCTACGAGACCGGTGGATGCCTGGTATAGGAGCGGGGTGAAGAGGTGATAGTTGTTCTTGTTGATGAGCAAAATCTCGACTGCTCCACGAGACTTGATTTCGCTCGATAGTTTGCTCGAGAGCGTCTTCGCCGCGTTCATCCCGCCGAACCCGCCTCCCAGTATGACCACTCTCTTTGCAACGTCCAGCCGCGGTACCGTTCTGCTCTCGATCTGCATGTATGGTCTACACTTCCCGTCTCAACGATTGATCGTCGGGTACATCTGCTTCAGATGCGGGAGCGCCTTTTGGGAGAATTCTTTGACGAACTCCCTCTCGTTGGGGCTGGAACTGTGAACCTGAATGTAGTTGTACCCCTTCTTCACGAGATCCTCAATTGGGGCGATCAGGTCTTCGACGTTCGTGACGATGCTCCACACTTCTTCTATCTTCTTGTCCGGGACTTCAGTCTCCCCCTTCTTCTCGAGTTCCCTTGGATCAGAGATGTCCGAGGAGAGAACTCCTTTGACCATGGTGGAACGCCACACCTTGACCGAGTCGAGCGCCCTTTCGTAGTCCTTCGAGTACGAGCACTTGAATTCAATCATCCTCCCAAACCTGCGCTCGTCCTTGCCGTGTTGCTTTGCAGTATCTATCGCGACCTTCAGCACATCCTCGCCGGCCTCTCCGCCGGAGAATCCGATGACCCCGTCCGCGTATGTTCCCGCTAGTTCAGCTGAGTGCTTTCCACCCGCGGCGACGAAGATGGGAATCTTTCTTGAAGGCGCAGTGTAGAGTTTGGCGTTGCGAAGTTGGTAGAAGAATCCACGATAGTCCTCAAAGTTTCCGCTCCAAAGCCTGGTGATGATCTCAAGAGCGTCCCTGAGCCTTGACTCCATCTGCCCGGGGCTGGGTTTCACAATCCCGAGAGGGATGCTGTTCATCGCTTCTCCCGCGCCCAGCCCCAGCATGATGCGTCCGGGAAACATGCAGTCAAGCGTGGCGAAGGCCTGAGCTATGATCGCCGGGTGGTACCTGTCGGGAGCGGTGACCCCCGTCCCGAATCTAATCCTCCTCGTTTGAGCTGCCGTAGCGGCGATCCAAGCCCAAGCGAATCCGCCGTGAGCGCCGGAATCAAACCAGGGCATAAAGTGGTCACTGCTTACCACCGTTTCGAATCCGCCCCCTTCGGCATCAATTGCAAATTGTGTCAAATCACTTGGAGAATACTGCTCCTGCGCCGTCCAGTAACCTATCGTTGCGTCTACCAAGGTCTAAACCATGACACCCTGAGATCTTGCTTCAAAGCCAAGTAAGCAATCGACGGTCAATTGAACCTTAACGATACTTAATTTGGTAGAGATGATTAAGAGGTAAATACTGTATGCAAGAGAAAGATAATATTGGCAATCACGGATCAGCCGTTTCCTTGATATTTGTTTCAATTCCCTGTACACCATGAGTCGGGAGATTCTCTCCGGAAAGAGTCGAGATGCTCACATGAAGTTCTTCCACGTGCCCTTGATCGGCCACGGAGGTACTTCGCTGTTGAAACTCTCCATCCCCTCCACCCTGTGACTATCGAGCACCTTCTCATTTACATCAACGCCGATGCCCGGTTTGTCGGGGACGATTGTGTACCCTTGCTGCACCTTTGATTGATCGTTGACAAGATCCCGTTTCCACTGAGGGAAAAAGTCGTAGTACGACTCTTGGATCAAAAAGTTCTGGATGGACGCATCGACCTGAATCGTCACCGCGTTCTGTATCGTTCCAAACGCGTTGTGGAACGCCATCTCGACCCCGTAGGCCTGCGCGATCGCCGCGGCCTTCAGAGCTCCGGTCACGCCGCGGAAGTTTGTGATGTCCACCTGCAGAAAATCGGCCAGGTGGTTCCGACACACGAATGCGACCTCCTGCGTCGTGAGGAGCCTTTCGCCCAGTGCGACCTTGAGACCGACGCGCCGCCTGTACTTGGCCAGTCCGTCCATGTCCTCGGGGTGAACCGGCTCCTCCATGAACAGCGGGTTGAATCCCTCCCTTTCAATCGCCTTCCCAATCATTATTGCTGGGTTGGGGTCAAACCGGCCGTGGTGCTCGATCATGTGTTCAACCTTTCCCTCCCTTGAGATCTCATCCGCGGACTCTTTGACTGCTCGCAGTCGCTCTATCGCTGCCCTGATGCCCTTCTCATCTATCCAATCATAGTATGCACCGAAGATGTCGTACTTGAGTCCGGTGTACCCCCTTCGAACGTTATCCTTTGCCTTTCGAGCAAAGTCCTCTGGGGTAACGCAATCATCATACCAGCCGTTGGCGTAAACACGAACCTTGTCTCTGGTCTTACCACCGATCAATTTGTGAATGGGCGCGCCGTACTGTTTTCCCACGAGATCCCAGCACGCGATGTCGAACGCGCTAAGCGCTGTTGTTGATTCAAACGACATCGGAAGGTAAAAGTCCTGCTTTCGCCACTCTGTCTGGTTCGCCTCGAAATTTTCTGGATCGCGCCCCACATACGCTCGGGCGACCTCCTTCAGCGATTCGATGACGGGAAGCACTCTTAGCGTGGGCACCGATTCACCGTAACCCACGAGCCCGTTCTCTGTGACGAGTTTCAACACGACAGTCTTTGCGGCCCAGGCTGCGGCGCCCCCGGCGCCACTCTCATTCGATGCTTTCTCGCCCAACTCATAGACTTCGTAAGACGCGATCTTCATGGATAGTAGCGCGGAAACCCCCAAAAAACTCTCTGTCGAAAAGTAAAGAGACTCTTATGAATAGAAGGTTCCTTCATTCCAACGCCGATTTCACTCTCATGGTATGCTTTTAGTTAGACAACTTCTCGTTGAACGTACCACATTATACCTCCTGAAAAATGCATTCAGATTCTGCCGCATCCTGTGGTCCAAGTAGAAGTTTTGAAACTACGCCCTGAGATTTTAGAATCTTTTATCTGTAGTTTGCTAACCGTGGCTTTTTTTGTTGACAGGGGTTGTTGTGAGAACTTGGATTCCGAATTGGATACCAGCGATGTAATTGCTGACAGGTTGATTGATTGGGGCGTCAAGGTGATCTTCGGGCTCCCCGGCGATGGAATAAACGGGATGATGGAAGCACTCAGAAAGCGCCAGGACAAAATCAAGTTTGTACTCGTGAGGCACGAAGAGGGAGCAGCATTCGAGGCTTGCGGATACTCGAAATTTACTGGACAGGTCGGGGTCTGCCTTGCCACATCCGGGCCGGGCGGGATCCATCTCCTGAACGGGCTGTACGATGCGCACATGGACAACCGACCGGTCCTCGCGATCACGGGGCGAACATACAGCGACCTCATGGGCTCTGGATACCAGCAGGACGTCGATCTCATAATCCCGTTCCAAAAAGTGGCGGGATTCAATCAACTGATTGCGAATCCTTGGGCGGCGGAGATGACCGTCGACCTTGCGATGAAGTATGCGCTGAATAACAGGGACGTGGCTCACATCTCCATTCCCATCGACGTGCAGGTCGAAGCGATGGCAAAGGGTGTTGAATCGGAGCACAAGGTTCCGAACATGACCTCCGCTACCACTGGATCGCGGGTGATCCCGCCGAGGACGCAGATCGAACAGGCGGCCAACATTCTCAATCAGGGAGACCGCGTTGTCATCTTCTGCGGAGCAGGCGCGCTGGCCGCGGGCGAGGAGATCCTCCAGATCTCAAGGAAACTGAACGCGCCGATAGTGAAAGCCCTGCTCGGAAAGGCCGTCGTCCCCGATGAGGACCCAAACTGCCTTGGGGGGCTCGGGTTGCTCGGCACGGCGCCTTCCCAAGATGCGATGGAACAGGCGGACACCCTGCTCATGGTAGGAACGTCGTATCCGTACGCGGACTATCTTCCAAAGCCTGGTCAAGCAAGGGGGGTTCAGATCGACATCAAGGGCGAGAGGATAGGGATCAGGTATCCGGTCACGCTCGGGCTGACCGGCGACGCAAAGCTCACGCTTCAGGAGCTGATTCCTCTCATACTGCAAAAGAAGAACGATGCTTTCCTGCGGAACATGCAGGGGAAGATGAAGGATTGGTGGCGGTTGCTCGAAAATAGGGGGACGAGACCCGACGTTCCGATGAAGCCCCAGGTGGTCACCTGGTCCCTTTCAGACCTCCTCAGTGACGACGCGATAATCTGCACGGACAGCGGAACGATCACCACGTGGGCTGCGAGATACATCAAGATCAGGAAAAACCAGCTCTTCTCCTGCTCGGGGAATCTAGCGTCCATGGCGAACGGATTGCCCTATGCGATTGGAGCTCAGATCGCGTTCCCGAATCGCCAGGTCGTCGCAATAATTGGAGATGGAGGTTTCGCAATGCTCATGTGCGAGTTCTCGACCGCTGTGCTCCACAAGCTCCCGATCAAATTCATAGTGATAAAGAACGGAAGTCTAGATCAGATTAGGTGGGAGCAGATAGGATTCCTCGGGAACCCGGAGTACGGTGTGGAGTTTGCCGACATTGATTTTGTAAAGTTCGCGGAGGCCTGCGGGGGCGCTGGGTTCAGGATAGAAAAGCCGACGGAGGTAAAATCGGTCTTGCAGGCCGCGCTCTCGCAGGACAAGCCGACCGTGGTCGAAGCAATCGTTGATCCGAACGAACCGCCGAACCCTCCGAAGCTAACGAGGGAGCAGGTCGAGAACTTTGCAAAAGCTTTGATCAAGGGACAGCCCCAGCGCGGGAGGATCGCCCTGACCCTGTTCAGGGACAAGATAAGCGAACTTTGAGGCGACGGGGAAAACCTCGAAGATCACAACTTTGTCGTTATCTTGTCCTGAGGATAATTTTTCCGAAAGTTGGGCTCGTGGATGAGGGTGAGGTAGAGCGTATCCCTGTTGCGCACCGGGAGATCCTTCAGCTTCTTCGTCATCGGGAGCTCCTCCCCATCTCCTTTCGTGAGCCTCCAGTCCCCCTTGAACATGAAGTTGGCGGCGGTCTCCTTGACCGCACTCTCTGCTATTTGTTTCATTGTGAGCTCAGGGTCAAAGTAATCCCTGTAAGTTGTCTTGTCCTCCACAACTATGGATAGACTCAGCCGCGAAGATTTTTCTTCTTCATTGGAATCGGGCATTTCCTTCTTTGCTCTCCCCTTTTGCTCCTTGCTTTACGAACACGAAATAGGCGACAAGGATCTTACTTTTTGCTCTTTTTGTGATTACTTTCGCTTGAAATAATCTACGGGCCAAATTGGGGGAGAGAAATAATTCAATAAAAGCAGTTGCTTTGGAGCTAGCATTTTTTCGTAATTCTCTCACAAAACAAACAGTACCACTCTGAGGGAAAAACGCGGGGAAGAGAGGAAAGAAGGAACCAGCTTTTTGGATTGGCGAAGGTTCCAAATGCGGAGAGCTAGTTTTCTTGTCCAGAAACGAGCCCTAGACTATCATCTTTGGTATTTCATTCGCTCCGTTTTCAAGGTCCAAGGTGGCAGTGTTAGCTTCTAGATTATGGTACGACTGTGCTTAATTCCCAAATCAACCTGCGCTTTCCGCTAGCCAGAAAAAAACAGAGAAACGGACCAACGAAATGATCGACTTTCCGCTGTGGCTTCGAATTAGTCACCTGATCAACGTGATCTTCATCATCCTGATCATCCGGAGCGGGATCGAAATCCTGAGCGCTCACCCGAAACTCTACTTGAAGGACGATGCGATCAACGAAACGGAGTGGGTGAGATTTACAAAGAAAAAGATGCCAAAGGATAAACTCTGGACCTCCACGGATGAGGAGGAGTCGTTCAACTCATTCGTCGCCCTTCCGGGCCACTCGCACCTGGGATTGGGGAGGCACTGGCACTTTTTCTCGATAATATTCTGGGTCGCTAACGGCATAGCGTACTACATATTGGTGTTCGCGACCGGCGTTTGGCAAACCCTGATCCCAACCTCGTGGTCCATATTTCCCGCAGCGATCAACACGATGCTAATCTTTGCGAGCGGTCGACTACCTCCACCGGGCAATCCGTTTGATCCAGCGCAACAACTGGCTTACGCCGGGGTTATCTTCGTGGTCGGGCCGCTGCTCATAGTAACGGGAGCGCTGATGTCTCCGGGAGTTACCGCCTCCCTCCCGAGGCTCGGGGGCTACGGTTTCCGGTTCAGGCAGGCCGCTAGAAGTCTGCACTTCATCCTGATGGTGCTGCTCGTGCTCTTCATAATAGTTCACATCGCTCTCGTGCTTTTGGATAGATTCCCGGACAACATGGCGAACATCATCTATGGTGGCGGGACGATGACGATCCCGCTAGCCGCCGGATTTTTCATCGCATACGTCGTGGTCGTCATCGCTGTGAACTATTTTGCCAC
>Ga0070737_10006985_pt1 | contig 10127 bp, 10 predicted proteins | sample Coa_R1_10_FD_66438 | JGI IMG/M metagenome (GOLD analysis project Ga0070737, IMG submission 66438) | Surface soil microbial communities from Centralia Pennsylvania, which are recovering from an underground coalmine fire - Coalmine... | ecosystem: Environmental > Terrestrial > Soil > Unclassified...
GGTCTCGGTGCGCGCTCGGATGATGAGATCGCGCTCATCGACCTCTACGGCTGCTGAGCCGCATGGCGGCGCGCAGCGATCGCGCCCGGCTTCACGATATAGTGGGACGTAGATAGAGAGTCGCGAGCATCCCATGCTCGTTCGAGGCGCTGGCGCATGCCAAGCGATTCCTGGCCCGGGCGGAACTGGTCGCCCGATCGTCCCGATATCCTGACCCTGCTGCGCGAGAGCCCGATCGAAGCGGTAGAGCTGCTGCCGAGCGGCTCGAACTATGTCTTCGCTGTGCGGCTGGAGGGTGGCACGGCGGGCACCGGGATCGGTATCTACAAGCCACGCAAGGGCGAGGCGCCGCTCTGGGATTATCCCTCCGGCACGCTCTACCGGCGTGAGGCGGCGGCGTACCTCGTCAGCGAAATGCTCGGCTGGCAGATCGTCCCGCCGACGGTCGTACGCGAAGGGCCGCACGGCATCGGCACGGTGCAGCTCTTCATCGAGCACGATCCGCACGCCAACTTCTTTACCTTCCGCGACGAGCTGATCGAGCCGCTGCAGCGCATAGCCGCGTTCGATGTGCTGGTCAATAACGGCGACCGCAAGGGCGGGCATTGTCTGCTCGGCATCGACGGCCGGGTGTGGGGTATCGACCACGGTCTAACGTTCCACGTGCACGACAAGCTGCGCACCGTGATCTGGGATTACGCCGGCGAGCCTTTGCCCGACGCGATCGTTGCCGACCTGGAACGCTTCCGCCTCTGCCTGGAGCGCGACGGTGAGGTGCTCGCGCGTCTGGGCAAGCTGATCGCGCGCGACGAGATCGGCGCGTTGCAGCGGCGGCTGGAGAAGCTGCTCAAAGAGCGCCGCTATCCGCAACCCGGCTTTCGTCGTGCTGTGCCCTGGCCGCCGGTGTGACGGCCGTGTTACCCGTGCCGTATGTGCGAGCGCTGACGTAGCCGCTGGGCGAGATCGACGGCGTGTCCGCCCACGCGGAGGATGGCGCGTGTCCTGCGATAACCGATCAGCGCCTCGGCAAGCTCCAGCGGGTGGCGGCGGACGCCGAGGCGCGGCGCGATCGCGCGCAGCGCCCGTGGATCACCGGCGATCACCGGCGCCGACCACTCTCGCAGCGGCTTATCCTGAATCGTCGTGAATCGGTCGAGGCGGCGCCAGCGCCTGCCCTCGCGCGTGAGCACGAGCCGCCCCGCCTGCTGGCAGAGAAGAACACCGCCAGCCACGTCCCAGATGCGCGGTCCGGAGAAAACGGCGTAGTGCAGCGTATCCGTGGCGACGAGCACCAGCTCGACAGCGATGCTGCCCAGCGAGCGCGTCTCACCCGGCGGCAGCGTGCCAAGCCAGCCGTGACGGAAACGGTAGCGGAAGCCCGCCGGTACCCCTGCCAGCCGCGCGCGCTCGCGTACGTCGCGCGGATGTGGCGCCCAGCTCTCGCCGTCCAGCCGCAGGGGACCATCGCGGTCGGCTGAGAGCACGCACGCCCTGCCCTCGGGGCCGAAGGTCGTGTAGACCGCGGCGGCGAGCGGCGCACCGTCGTGCAGCACACCGATCGAGCAGGCGAAGATCGGCAGCCCATTGGCGAAATTGGCGGTGCCGTCGAGCGGATCGACGACCCAGAGAACGGCGGCATCATCGCCGCCGGCCTCCTCTCCCAGCACCGCGTGCCCGGGGAAACGCGCTGCCACCTCGCGACGCACCAGGCGCTCGACCTCTTCGTCGGCAACGGTCACGGGATCGCGATCCCCCCGGCGCGCCTTGTAGCGCACGTCGAGTGGGCCGGCGTAGAGTTCCTGCAGCAGCCCGCCCGCCACGGAGGCGATCTCCTCGGCGGCGCGGCGGATGGCGGCAGGATCCGTGTTGCTCTGCGGCGTCGTGGTCATAAGCGCTCGGCCGGATCGGGTTTGACCAGCGAGACGAAGCCGTATCGCTTTTGCTTGAAAACCTCGGTAATCACGATCCGCAGCGGCTCACCATCGAGAAGCAGTTGGCACACGTCGCCGCGTTCGAGCGAGCGCGCGGCATCGAGCAGCGCGATTGTGCCGGTCCAGCGGCCGCCGCGTCTGTGGGCGTCGCAGGCGATCGCGACCTCGGTCCCGTCGGGCAGCAGAAAGCGCGCGGCGCGAGCAGGGGCGTCGGGCATGGCCAGCTCAGCTACCGCGCGGGCGAATGCGGAAGATCGCGATATGGCGCACCTGCATCACCGGCTGGCCATCGTCGGCGCGGCAGAAGATGTCCAGCACGGCGTAGTGGTGGCCACGTTTCTCGTAGGCATCGATAAAGCGGCCATGGTAGGTGAACGTCTTACCCGCGAGCGCCGGGCCGAGGTAGCGGATCTGCGAGCGGGTATGGATCCACGGCCCGAAGCGGTAGTTCTGTGTGAAGATCGTGTTGCAATTGCTTAGCAGCCAGCCAGGGTGCATCAGTGGTGGGCCGTAGATCGAGCCGGTGGTGAAGATCGGGTTGTCGTCGTGCACCATGCGCGCGTAATCGCGGGCCTCCTCCACCGAGGTGCGCAGTGTTAGCGGCGCCAGCACGACACCGATCGGCGCGCTCTCCAGCAGCAGCTCCGGCCGCGGGTTGGGCGGCGCGCTCGGCGGCACGTCGAGGTAGTCGGGCAGGGCCAGTGGCGGTACCAGCGCTTCCGCCGCTGAAACGGTAGCTGTGCCGGTGCTGCAGCGCTCGCCGGTGGCGTTCTCGGCGCGGATATCGAAGGTGACGCGGCGGTCGGCGCCCGTACCCTCGACGGCGGTGACCGTTGCGCGCGCCGTCAGCGCGTCGTTCTCGTACGCCGGGTTGATGAAGGAGATCTCCACTTCGCCGTTCGTCAGCCAGCTTTCGCCCAGCGCGGCGTTGAGCGGGATCGTCGTGTAGGCGTACACGATCACGCCGGGCACGAGACCACCCCGAAAGCCATACTGGCGGGCGACATCATCATCGTGGATCTTGTTTTCGGATTCGGTCGAAGGGTTGCGCGCCGTGACCGTGACGGGCGGTAGTTCGTCGCCCGGACGCAGGCCGGCGAGCGCATCCGCGAGCGCGCGCGATTGCATCATCTCCTCCAGGTGGCCGTGGCCACGAGGCCAGTCTAGCGCGCCGGGCGCCTTGCTCCCAGGGCTGAGCAGTTCAGACGCTGCCGCGCTCCGTGCCCGACACCGCCGCTTCGAGCTTCGCCAGCCGGGCACGCAGCTCGCGCTCCTGATGCCAGCGAGCGGTCACATCGCGCATGATCGCGCCGACGCCGATGACTTCATCCCCTTGCCGGACCATGGCGATGCTGAACTCGATCGAGAGGCGGTGGCCATCTTTGTGCAGCGCGGGAACGGCGAGCATGTCGCCCGCGCCATAACGAGTGTGGCCGGTGGCCATGGCGCGGTGATAACCGTCCCAGTGCCGCTGGCGCAGATTCTCGGGGATGATGAGATCGAGCGAAGCACCGATCGCCTCGGCGGCTGTATAGCCGAAGATACGCTCGGCGCCGCCGTTCCAGAGACGGATGATGCCATCGCGATCGGCGAAGATGACCGCGTCGCCCGTGCCGTCGATAATGTGTGTGCAGAGCCATTCATGCGCTGCCGGTTCCATGCTCTTTGCCTCCTGCCAGCCGCTCGTGCAGCGCTTCGGCAAGCACGACGGCCTGGTTGCGTTCGGTATCGCGCGCGCTGTAGACGAGCGTAAGACGGCCGCGGCGTGCGCGCTCGGCCAGCCGTTCTAGCGCTGTGCTCGCCGGCGGCTGCCCCAGTTCGGCGCGATAGCGTCTGCGGAACTCCTCCCAGCGCGCGGGGTCATGGCCAAACCAGCGGCGTAGGGCCGTCGAGGGGGCGACGTCGCGTTCCCAGGCGTCGAGCCGGGCAGCATCCCTGGCCACGCCGCGCGGCCAGACGCGATCGACGAGCACACGCTGACCATCGTCCTCGGTGGGAGGGTCGTAGGCGCGCTTGAGGCGAATATCTATCATGTGGAACACTCTGCTTCCACATACCGGTGCGGGGTGGCCCCATAGTAGCACATCATCTTTCAAGCTCCTGCTGATACAACGTGATTTTTCGCACAGGATGCAGTAGCGTTCGAGAATTCGTCAAAGTGCTGAAAGGCGCACAATGCGTCCATCTTCATGCATTGCCGCGGGATCAACCTGACGCCAGCGCGGAAAGCGCATATCGCCGCGCCGCACAGAGAGCACACGGCTCGGTGGTCGCTATCGAAACAGGCGCAGCAGCGCGCACGCGGCACGGCGACAAGCGCATCTGCGGCGGCGCTGCCGCATGGATGCCGGTTCAGCGACGCGCGGCGGCGTCGTGATCACCTCGGCCGAAGACGTTGGCAGTGACCGTGGCGCGGTGTCGCGTCCCAGTGCGTCAAGGCTCACGGCGATGCAGGAGCTGCGCCGGTGTGCACGGGTTGGGGCGGCCAGGTGTCTCGCCGAGGACGATGATGCGCGCAGCGATCGCCATCGTGCTGAGCTCGAGCAGCGCGAGGCTGCCCAGCCGCGTTTCGCGGTGGTGCGGCAGGATCGGGCTGCCCGGATTGATGAGCAGTAGTCCGTCCTCCGCGCGTAGCCGCTCCAGGTGCGTATGGCCGCCAACGAGCACGTCGACGCCGGTGGCAAAGGCACGCTCGCAGATCTGGCGCAGCGGTCGCGTCTCCGGTGCGAGGTCGTGACGCACGCCGATCCGCCAACCAAGCGCATCGACGATCTGCACGGGCGCCAGCCGCGGATCGCTGAACTCGTCGTTGTTGCCCTGCGCCGCGAGCACCGGGGCGAACTGTTCGAGCCAGTCGAGCACGCTCGGCGCGGTCACGTCGCCCGCGTGCAGGATGAGGTCGACGCCGCGCAGCGCCGTGGCCGTTTCCGGGCCAAGCTCGTCGAGGCTGCGGAGCAGCGCCGGCAGATGGGTATCGGCGATCAGGGCGATCTTCATCTCCGCGCCGCCTGTACGGCCGCAGCGGCGCGGTCTCGTATCCTGCTCACGCGCCGAGAGTACCACAGTCCGGGCCACCGGCGACCGCTGCTTGCGCACAGGGGCTATCTGTGCCGATCTGTGTACAGGAGGAGGGACGCTCGAAGCGGCGTCCGCAAGCCGGCGCGCTGCCGTCGGCTCGAACACGCAGGCATAAGGAGGCGATCGTGCCCGGAAAAGGGAGTCAGCGCCGCGATGCGGCGATCGTGGGCATCTACGAATACCCGCTGCGCAAAGTCGAAGGCATCACCGCGCTGCAGATCAAGGCCGAATGCGCTCGTGCCGCCCTCGACGATGCCGGCCTCTCCTGGCAGGATGTCGATGCCGTCTACGATTGCGGCGAGGGCGGCGAAAGTGGTAGCGGGCTCGCTATCAGCGAATATCTAGGCCTGTCGCCGCGCGTGATCGACACGACATCTGTCGGTGGCAGTTCGTACGAGTTCCAGGCCGCGCATGCGCTGCGCGATATCGCCGCCGGCAAATGCCGCGTGGCGTTGCTCACATATGGTTCGACGGCGCGCGCCGATGCACGGGCGATCGGCACCGGAGGGCGGGTGAGCAGCGCACCCAGCCCCTTCGGCAACATGGAAGACCCCTGGGGGATGACGCTGGTGGCGAACTATGCGCTGGTGGCGCAGCGCCACATGTATCAGTACGGCACAACTTCTGAGCAGCTAGCGGAGATCGCGGTCGCCACCCGCGCACACGCGGTGCGCAACCCGCAGGCGGTACGGGCGATGGAGGACCTGGGCTTCGTCGGCACGGGCGAGATCACGGTGCGCGACGTAGTCGAGTCGCGTATGATCGCCGACCCGCTGCATCTGCTCGACTGCTGCATGATCTCGGACGGCGGCGGCGCGGTGGTCATCGCCAGCCGCGATGTCGCCCGCGGCACGCGTAAGCCACCGGTATGGATTCTCGGCACCGGGGAGGCGACGCGTTACTTCGCCAGCGACCGCGACATCACGCGCAGCGCGGCGGAGCTGTCGGGGCCGCAGGCGTTCGGCGAGGCAGGGCTGACGCCGGCGGATGTCGACATCGCCATGATCTACGACTCGTTCACGATCACGGTGCTGGTCTGCCTGGAGGACCTGGGTTTCTGCAAGAAGGGCGAGGGCGGTGCCTTCGTGCAAGGGGGACGTTTGCGCTGGGATACGGGCAGTCTGCCGCTGAATACGGATGGAGGCGGGCTGTCGTCGAACCATCCGGGGATGCGCGGCATCTTCCTGCTCATCGAGGCGACGCGGCAGTTGCGAGGAGAATCGACGTCACAGGTCAAAGACGCGCGCATCGCGCTGGCGCATGGCAATGGCGGGATGCTGGGGAGCCGGCACAGCGGCGGTACGGTGCTGCTGGCGCGGGACTGAGGACGTAAAGGACGTAAAGAGGGAGAGCGCGATGAACACGACGCAGCGGCCGTTGCCGCGGTTTCCCGAGCCGGACACGCAGCCATTCTGGGAGGCGACGCGCGAGCACCGGCTGACGTACCCGGTCTGCCTGGACTGCGGACGGATCACGTTCTACCCACGGCGGCACTGCATGCACTGCGGGGGCCGACGGCTGGAGTGGCGGGAGTCGAAGGGAGAGGGGACGATCTACAGCTACAGCGTGGTGCGGCAGAACCGGCACCCGGCGTTCAAAGATCTGGGGGCGTATGCGATCGCCTACGTGGATCTAGATGAGGGGTTCCGCATGCTGACGAACATCGTGGGCGTGGCCGACCCGACGCGCGATCTTCGCATCGGGCAGCGGGTGCGGGTGCGCTGGGAGGACCAGCCGGGCGGCCAGGTCAGCCTGCCCATGTTCGAGCCGATCTAAACGCTCAGGAAAGATCCTGGCGCGCCGGGAGCGCGTGATCGCTGCCCATCCTGTCGCTCAGAGCGCGCGTAAAGAGACGGACAGACGCGCCGCGTCGATCGCGCGAGCGAGGGGTGATCCTACCGGTCGGTTCGCGGCTACTGCCGCCCGAAACGCCTCGCCGTCTCAGCCGTAGACGATGTGGTGGCGCAGAAAACGGTCGACGCTGGCGTAAAAGTGCTCGATCGTATCGGGGCGGCGCCAGCCGTGTCCTTCGTCCTTGTAGAGATGGTATTCATGCGGCACGTTGCGCGCTCGTAGCGAAGCAACGATCTCTTCGCTTTGCGCCGGCGGCACCACGCGGTCGGCATCGCCCTGGAAAACAGCGATCGGATCGACGATGCGCTCAACGTGGAAGATCGGCGAGAGCTCGCGGTAACGCTCTGCTGCCTCGGGCAGCGGGCCAACGAGCGTATCGGTGTAGCGCTCTTCGAATTTATGTGTCTCTTCGGCGAGCGTGAACAGGTTCGAAACGCCATACATGCAGATCGCGGCGCGATAGAAGCCCGGATAGGCCACAAGCGAGCGCAGCACAGTGTAGCCGCCGGCGCTGCCGCCCATAATCGCGCGCCTGTGTGGATCGACAAGGCCACGCGCCGCCAGTTCCAGACAGCCGGTACGCGCGTCTTCGACGTCGTACACGCCCCAGGCGCCGCGCAGCTTCAGCATGTACTCGCGGCCGTAACCCGTGCTGCCGCGATAGTTGACGAGTAGCACGGCGTAGCCGCGTGTGGCGAGGAACTGTGCCTGCGCATTGTAGCCAGCGCGTGCCTGGCTCGTCGGTCCGCCGTGGATGAGCGCGACCAGTGGTGGCAGCCCCGCGCTCGTGAAGCGGTTGCGTGGCGGCAGGTACAGTAACCCATGCGCGGTTTCACCGTCGAACGAGGTCCACGATACGGCATCGGCCACGGCCAGGTCCGGGGCTGGCACCGTCTCGCCTGTGGCGCGCGCCAGCGTGTGGGTGGTGATCTCCTCGCCCACCGCCTCGATCTCGATCAGCCGCGGCGGGTACTGCGGCGCGCTGACGATCGCCAGGGCTGCCGGTCGACCTGCAACCGGCGCAATCGCGTCGATCTGCGTCCACTGGGCGAGATCAGCGGGTGCAAAGGGTTCGCGCTCGCCCTTCAGCCAGACGATCTGCAACTGCTGGTAGCCGTTCTCGTTGCACGCGCAAAGAACGCGGCGATCGTCGAGGAATGCGAAGATGCTCTGTCCCTGGTTCCAGGCAGGCAGGGCGTGCTCTGTCGAGCCGGTGGTCAGCTGCCAGCGCGTGCCCGTGGCCAGGTCGCAGGCGTACAAATGGCTCCAACCGCTTTCGTCGGAGAGATAGAGGAGTGTTCCGCCATCGGGCGAAAACTCCGGCTGTTGCACCGCCGTCTCCGGTCCGCCCGCCAGACGCTCAACATGCGTCAGGCGCGGTAGATCGCCGTCCACGGCGAAACGGGCCGTCCATAGCTCGGTGCCGTCCCAGGGCATGTTGGGGTGGTCCCAGGCGATCCAGGCGATCCGGTCGCCCGCCGGATGCCAGCGGGGTTGCATGTAAAAATCGCGCCCCTGGTGCAGGCGAAGCGGCCACTGCGCGCCGTCGAGCGGGACGCAGGCGAGGCAGTCGCGTCCCTCGTCCGACTGCACGAACAGCACCCAGCGGCCATCCGGCGAGATGCGCGGCGAAGCGACAGCGCCCATCGCGGGCGTGATCGGTTCGGGGCGCCCGCCCGCGATGCGCTGGCGGTAGAGACGGCCGCCGCTGGCGAAGACCGTCCAGCCCGCGCCTGCGTCGGTATCGCCGCCGCCGTAGCCGACGTTGGCGCGCACGGAGAGGTCGTCGGTCAGGTCGCGCGGCGCCGGATCATCGCGCCGCGAGGCGACCAGGATACCGCGATCGCCACGCCCCTCGACCCAGAGCAGCGTCTCGCCATCGCTGTCGGCGGTGGGGTCGCTCAGCCGCTTCGCTTGCGCGAGCAGACGCGGCGAGAGCGGGCTGCTCCACAGACCGTACGGGCGGGATACGAGCGTGTCCACGGGCGGGTGCCTCCTGCCGGCTCTGCCGGTGCTGGCCTGGGCATTGTCGCGACGTGCCCCGCGCCGCGTCAAGCGCGTCTATCTGTGACGCACATCACAACAGCTGTCACGCTGGTACACTCGATCCATGCGGATGAAGAAACCAGCTACTGTCCCACCAGGCGAAGCGCTCGACGAGGGATTGCGGCAGCTGCTGGCGCGTGGCTATCGCACGGTCGTGGTTCTGGGCGTGGCGACGGTTGCAGCCGTGGAGTACCTGCGCGTGCAGCGCGTGGCGCGGCGCCTGCCACCGGAGCGCGCGGCGCTCCTCTGGGAGCGTCAACATCGGCGCACGGCGAAGCGACTGGCGCGGGTGGCGATCCACCTCAAGGGGCTGTTGATCAAGTCCGGGCAGTACCTCTCTGCGCGGCCGGACTTGCTGCCCGAGCCGTTCATCGAGGAGTTGGCGGGTCTCCAGGATGCTGTGCCGCCACGGCCCTACGCGCAGATCGCGCGGCGGATCGAGCGCGAGCTGGGCGCGTCGCCTGAGCAGCTCTTCGCCGAGTTTTCGCGCTTGCCCGTTGCCTCGGCGTCGTTGGCGCAGGTGCACCGTGCGCGCACGCGCGATGGCCGCCTGGTGGCGGTGAAGGTGCTCTATCCCGGCATCGAGGGCGTGGTACAGGCCGATCTACGCAATCTGGGCCTGATTGTCCGCGTCGTCGGCCGGATCTGGCCCCGGTACGATTTCCGCATCATCTATCGCGAGGCTGCGCGGCTTGTGCCACTGGAGCTGGATCTGCGCCTGGAGGCTGCGAATGCCGAGCGGATGGGCGCCAATCTCGCGCATCGCGATGACGTGGCCGTGCCGGCGATCGTGCGCGAATTGAGCCGCGCGCGTGTGCTGACGATGGAGTACCTCGATGGCGTGAAGATCACCGATCTCGCCGGGCTGCGCGCGTACGGCGCCGAACCGGTCGAGATCGCCGAGCGTGTGGTCGATCTCTTCGGCGACCAGGTGATCGAGCATGGCTTTTTCCACGGCGATCCCCACCCCGGCAATCTTCTCGTGCTGCCCGATGGCCGGATCGGCCTGCTGGATTTCGGCCAGACGCTGGCGCTGTCGTCGCGCGAACGACGCGGTTTTGCGCTGCTCTCCTACTCGGCCGCGCGGCGCGATCCCCTCGGCATGGTGCGCGCGATCCAGATGGTTGGCATTCACCTGCCCGAGAGCGGCATGGAGACGTGGATCCGCCTCGCGCAGCAGACGCTGGGCATGCGTCGCCTGGAGCTGCGCGACGACGA
>Ga0070737_10006992_pt1 | contig 10125 bp, 8 predicted proteins | sample Coa_R1_10_FD_66438 | JGI IMG/M metagenome (GOLD analysis project Ga0070737, IMG submission 66438) | Surface soil microbial communities from Centralia Pennsylvania, which are recovering from an underground coalmine fire - Coalmine... | ecosystem: Environmental > Terrestrial > Soil > Unclassified ...
GATTTTCGTAAGCCTCTTTTACAATCTTTTTCAAGACTTCAGCATAACTCTTAATATTTTCTTTAGTTTCGTCTTCAGTAAATTCTATTAAGAGGGCTTCATCAACGATAAGAGGAAAATAAATCATCGGTGGATGAAAGCCATAATCGAATATTCGTTTCGCTATATCTTTTGCATCTACGCCAGTCTTATCCTTGAGTTTTTTAGCGCTAAGTAGGCATTCATGGTAACGCATTAGCCTTGGATTATGCGTCAAAGTGATTTCTTCGACATCCTTCATTTGATCAAGAAAATATCTAGTATTTTCTACAGCCTTTTCCCTACTTTCACGTAAACCCTCATAACCCTTTATTAATATGAACAGTAATGCTTTCATTAAAACAAGCGTGTTGCCAAAGCCCTCTTTTACCCTTCCAATACTATGTCTCAGATTATAATTCAATCTGTATTTTTCTCCTTCCTTCTCAACTACTGGAATTGGCAAAAATTCTTTCAAATGCGCTTTTACTCCTAGGGGTCCAGCACCTGGACCGCCACCGCCATGAGGTGTTCCAAAGGTTTTATGGAGATTTAAATGTGCAAGATCAAATCCCATGTCTCCTGGCCTTGAATAACATAATATTCCGTTGAGGTTAGCGCCATCATAATACAGCAAACCTCCAGCTTCATGAATGACCTTGGAGATTTCTAAAACATCCTTTTCAAAGAGACCAAGAGTGTTGGGATTTGTCAACATGAGCCCTGCTGTCCTTCTACTAATCTTTGAAATCAAATCATCCATATCAACTGTACCTTCGCTATTTGACTTCACCTCTACGACCTTAAACCCGGCCATCGCTGCACTGGCAGGGTTTGTACCATGTGCAGAGTCTGGAACCAAGATCTCATCCCTAATGCCACCCTCGCCATTCACTTCATGATACTTCTTTATGATCAAAACACCCGTAAGCTCACCATGTGCACCAGCAGATGGTTGCAATGAGAACTTATCCATACCTGTGATCTCACAGAGATATTTATCAAGCAAGTAAAGCAATTCCAAAAGACCTTGAACCATATCATCAGGATATGCGTCATGAAGATATGCTAAATCACTAATAGACGATAACCTTTCCATACTCTTCAAATTGTATTTCATTGTACATGATCCTAGTGGATATGTAGAAATATCTATGGCATGATTCAACCTAGATAGTCTTGTGAAATGTCTCACAACTAAATTCTCAGGTAGATCTGGAATGTTAGGATCTTCGGTTCGCTTCATGTTTTCAGGCAAATAGTTCATTACTAGTTCAAGATCTTTATCGCTAAGCCAATATGCATGATCACTTTTCTGATCTTTGTATTGGAATATTAAGCGTTCTGGATAGCTTGCCTGTCTATACATTTCCAACAACCTCTTTAAGTGTGCTATCTAATTCATCAAACAAACTCCTATCTTGATATTCATTCACGCCCAACAATGTGGAATCATTGAAATCTTGGAAAACATCTGATAATAATCTACCAAAATAAAATCCACGCCTAAGAAGCTCTTCATGCAAGCGCTTCATCCCTTTAACGCTTACTAAGATATTCCTGAAATGAGAAGAATTTGCAAAAGGTATTTGGAAACCACGCTTTTGTAAGATCATTTTAAGCTCGATAGTATTATACAGTATCTTACCAGCGAGCTTCTTCAATCCAGTTTTTCCTAGAAGTGTTAAAAAGATCGCAGCCCTAACTGCAAGCCAAGATTGATTAGTTGTTATATTCGATGTGGCCTTTTCTCTTTTTATGTGCTGCTCCCTAGCCTGAAGTACCAATGAAAAACCTATTCTGGAACCATCTTGTGTAGTTGTAGCACCTACAATTCTACCAGGCATTAAATGAACGAGTTTCAAATCTTCTTTACAAGCGATAATACCTAGCGATGGACCTCCATAAAAAGGATTTATGGCTAAATGCTGTGCTTCACCCACCACAATATCAGAGCCATATGAGCCAGGTTCTCTTATTAACGCCAGAGAAATGGGTTCTATGCCAGCTATGAAGAGCCCTCCACGATCATGGGCAAGCTTTGCAATTTCTGGAAGATTTTCATCTATAATGCCAAAATAGCTTGGGCACTCTGCGTATATGCATGCGATATCCTTAGATTTGGATTCAATATAAGAAACATCTGCCATTCCTGTATCTTTTTCAATTGGATATTCTTCAATCTCTAATCCTGAATTCATGAAGTAAGTTTTCAGCACTTCTTTCCTTTCAGGTCTCATATACTTAGGTATTAGGATTCTTTGTCTCTCAGTATACCTTATTGCCATTCGTAACGCTTCGCATAAAGCTGTTGCATGATCATATAGTGATGCATTGCAAACATCCATGCCTGTTAATTCACAAATCAAACTTTGATACTCGAATAGAATCTGCAACAACCCTTGGGATACCTCTGCTTGGTAAGGTGTATAAGACGTCAGTAACTCAGTAGCAGAAGAGAGGTAATCTACAGCAGCAGGGATGTATGTAAAATATGGAGGGTCGGGGTTAAATACCTTGGAAGGATGAATTACCCTATTTGATCTGAGCTTTTTTTCCATAAATGTTAGTGCTTCAAACTCGCCCATGGGATTAGGAAGTTCTAGGCGCCGATGAAGCTTAATTTTATCTTGAATAGTATCTATGAACTCCGTCATATTGGTGATTATCGAATAAAGGTTTAATATTTATTTAAGCTAATATCTAAAGACCCAAAAATGAGGAAGACTTTAGCATTTTCATTGTTGCTTATAGTTATAGCGCTAGCTTTCTTCACGAATACGTATGCCCAGACTCAGCTGAGCGTTAACAGACTGATACAAGTTTATCCTGGCTTCGTTGTTGTGAATGATACAATAAAAATCCCTACTGGTTTATCAAGCTTGACTGTATATCTTACAAGTAACGAATACAGCACATTATATTCGGTACATACTATTCCAAACTTCCCCATTCAGTGGGGCCCGATTAAAGGTTCATACATAGGTTTTACAATAGCTTTGAATGGATTCCAAGGAAATCTAACAGTTATTAGGGTATATGACGACAGGATTTTCCAAGATGTATCTGGAGGAGAACAAGTTAATATGTTCGCATATTTCCCTTCTGATCTACCTATAGCAAAGCTAAACGCTACTGTTAAGTTTACATCTCCAGTTAGCAATATCAACCCAACTTCGCCAAAAGGCGCTACTCAAAAGTTTGTTAATGGTGTGAATTACATTGTTTATAATGCTACTAACCTAAATGCTATGAATACTACCCTACTTACGTTCAGCTTCAACCCAGCGAGCGATATACCATGGGTAAAAATTAGCAGTCTAAATAGGACAATAATAGTAGATAATCTAAGCAAAGTAACCATTGTGGATTCTTTCCTGCTTCAATATGTAGGAAGGAACCAGACAGTTACTTCATGGGTTCCATATTTGTTACCAAATGCGACTGTCGTAAACGTGAGAGATGATCTTGGAACATTAACCTACACAGGTGGCTCTATATCTCTGAGATACCCCTTACTCAACACATATTTAACGAGTGCCTTCATCAGCAATTTGTTCGAAAAAGTAATAGTAACAAGCGAGATCAACTTAACCAATATAGGAACGGTAGATCAGAATAAGCAGAGAATATCTTTAAGCTTGAACGCTTTACAGAACAATTATTACATAATCGATAATTTGACTCTAACAGTTTCAGTAAAATATCCTGTAAATGTAGAGATTTCGCCGACGCCTGATAATGTGATAAAGCATCAAGATGGTATAGACTACATATATGTTCTTCATAATGTGGATCCAACTGAAAGCTTTAAGATTTCTTTAAATGCAACAATCAATCCTTATGTGATCTCTTTAGACTTTGTTGATCAAATCCTAGCTGTGGTTGCAGTATTAATGTTTATTGCCTTCGCTTACACTAGGTTTGCTTTCAGGCCTACAAAAGAAGAAATAACGAGGATACCTGAACTACCTCGATTTGTGAACCTTATGGAAACATTAATTTTAGATAATGAAGAAATGGAAAGACTTGACCAAGAACTTGAAAGGGGAACAATAAAGAAGCAAGATTACACAGTTAGAATAAACAATCTAAGAAGAAACATAGAATCGAAGGAGAGCGACTTCAGATCACTAGCTAATATGCTTACTTCAAAATATCCAGAGACTAAACAGATAATAAATGAGCTAAATAATGCATATTCAAGGCTGATCAAAGCCCAAAGTGCTCTTAGAGAGGCAAGAAATGCAGTCAAAACTAAGAAAATGCAACAGGATGTTTACAAAAGAACTGTGGATCTCAACATGAGAATGATAAGGGATTCAAGAGCAAAAATAGATAGTATCTTAAATCAGCTAAAGGAGAGATATCTTCTCAAATAGCGCCGCCAGGATTCGAACCTGGGTCTCAGGGTCCAAAGCCCAACATGCTTGGCCAGCTACACCACGGCGCTTTTACGGCGCTACTATTTTTTAGTAGATGTCATCTCTTAATAAAGTTAAATCGTAAAAATACGCATAATTCAAGTGGACAACCTAATATCTACACCTCTTAAGGAGTTACATATAGAAAAAGGTGCACAATTAGGGGAATTTGCAGGTTGGGAAGTAGCACTTTTTTTCACGAATTCAATAGAAGAGAGCCTAGCAGTTAGAAACGAATACGGTCTTTTTGATGTATCACACATGGGTAGGATAATTGTCAAAGGCAAAGATGCACAGAATATTTTGGACTATCTAACAACAAAGAATGTATTCAAACTCAAGCCAGGTAAGATAATAATACCGACCGCAATGCTCAACGAAAAAGGAGGATTCGTAGATGATCTATCCCTTTTCATGCTTGAAGAGGAGACTTTTCTGATAATTTGCAACGCCATAAATAGAGTAAAAATGCTCAATTGGATAAAGAGCAATGCTTCAAAAAAGAACGCTAAAGTTGAAGCAGAAGACATAACACTAAAAACGGCGATGATAGCTATACAGGGCAGGAAAATAGAAAATCTTGATTTTTTACCATCAAAGCTGGAGAGAGAAAATTTCATCCGAGACGAAGAGATACTTGGGGTTCATACATTACTTATAAGCAGAAGTGGGTGGACGGGTGAAAACGGATTCGAAATTGTTACTAATGTAGAGGAAGGTAAAAAATTATGGAGAAGATTTTTAGAAAAAGGAATAAAGCCTTGTGGAATCGTGAGTAGAGATATATTAAGGCTTGAAGCGGGATTCTTATTATATGGCAACGAGATTAGTGAAGAAATTGACCCCGTAAGTGCCAGATATTGGATTTTCTCTTTAAGTAAAGAAGAATACATAGGAAAAAACGCAATCCAAAGAATCATTGAAAATGGTGTCCAAATGCTTAGAGCATGTCTTGTAATGAAAGATAAAGGGCCACTCCCTAGAAAGGGAGCGCAGATATATGCAGGGAAAACATTAATAGGCACCGTAACTAGCGGAGGATATTCTCCTAGCTTAGATAGAGGACTAGCTATGGGATATATAAACCCTAGTTTCTTTTACCTAGGAGGCACAGTACAGATCAAAATCAGAGAAAATCTTTACGACGCAAGGATTCAGGAACCACCTTTTTTTAAAAAATAATGCTTGAGTTAACAGGAATAAAAGATAAATTTGATAATATTTTTTACGTAATCTATTTCAACGAAAAATATAACGAACTGTTTATTATTCCTAAATATATTAAGATTAATGATACATATATAAAAATAAAGGATATCAATGAAATATTGAAAATAGTAGACTATCCGCTTTTAAAGAAATCAAAATTTCTAAAAAGAGATGCACTAATATTTCCCTTCGAAGAAATCAAGCTAGTTTATAATCCTATTGCAAAATTGAAGAGGATTCTGAAAGAACCTAGAGATGAAAGTGAAAAGCGTGTTAAAGAATTCGTTGAACTTTTAGCTGAAGAAAGCGGTGAAAGCACAGCTAGCTTTGGTATTGGAGGATCAATATTGCTTGGGCTTCATAGACCTGATTCAGATATGGATATTGCCTACTATGGTAAAGAGCCTTTTAAAGTGTATTTCGCGCTAAAAAAGCTTAGAGAGAAAAAAGAATTAGATGCACTACCCGAAGAATACATGCTAAAACTTTACAAAGAAAGAGAAGCTGAAGAAATAATGGACTATAAAACATTTGAATTGTTAGAGCAGAGAAAACTTATTGAGGGAAAATTCAAAGATAAAATATACTCTATTAAATTCGTGAATAGAAAAGAATACGAGCCAAGCCTTGTATTGGGGGATTTCGAGACAAACGTAATTATTGAGGACGATTCTCAGAACTTTCTCTTCCCATCTATCTATCAAGTAAAAGATATTAGCGGTAAAAGATTCGATGTCATATCCTTTAAGCTAAGATATGCAGAAATGCTGAAAAAGGGAGAACATGCTTTGATAAGGGGACAATTGGAAAAAGACAAGCAAGGAAATATGAGAGTGGTGATTCAGTCTAATAAAGATTACATTAAACCCTTACTATATTCATCTTGAGACCGGCCTAAACTTGGTGCCGTAGTATATAAGACCAGATTCGCCGTCCTCATACATTTTTCTGAATACAGCTTCAACCCTAATTCCTTCTTTTAGCTCAATTTGGTCAACATCAGTAAGCTGTGCAACTATTGTCGTGCCATCATCAAGTCTTATTATACCTATAACATAGGGAGCAAGTTTTGAAAATTCAGGAAAGGTTTGATACACTGTAGTGAAACTAATTAATGTGCCCGTATTTGGAAGCTTCACTTCCCTCAACTCAGTATTGCCACATTGAAGACAAACTGGTCTAGGTGGATAGTATTTTTTATTACATTTGTCGCAGTAAGATGCAACAAGCCTATATCTGTAGAGTTTTTCCCTCCAATAAATAGGTGCACTCATTTGTATCGCCTCAGTAAGATAAGATATGCTTGATCAGCTATATTACTCATTGATTGAACAAGTCCTGTTTCAGCATTACTCACTTGGTTTGAAGCCTTCCCCCTTAATTGGAGAACAGCTTCTACAATCTGATATATCGGGGTAGCGCCTATAGGATGACCCCTTGCCTTTAGACCTCCGCTCATGTTCAATGGAAGCGTACCATCCTTCTCGAATTCTCCTTCTTTGAGCATTTTACAGGCTTCACTCTTTTCAGCAAGACCAAGACTTTCAATTATTAAGGGCGCTGCGATTGAATAAGAATCATGAATTTCCAAAAAATTTATGTCTTTTTTTGCAAGTTTCGTCTTCTTCCTCAGATCTTCGAAGGCGAAGCGCAGTGAATTAAAAGATAAAAAATCGCTCCTATATACAAAGCTTAAATCACTTGCACTAGAAATCGCTTCAAGTTTAACTGCATAATCTGGATTGTCCACTTGATCTTTAGAAGATATCATAAGAGCAGAAGCACCATCTGAGGTTGGGAAAGCCTCGAAAAGTTTTAAAGGCTCAGAAACGTTGGGAGAAGATAAAACACGATCTATGCTTATAGGAAACCTATATTGCGCGTAATCAACGTTCACTGCCATTGCATGATCATGAACTGCAAATGCTGCTATATCTTCCTGTTTTATCCCATACTGCTTCATATACAGCTTATATACCAATGCAAAAAGAGAAGCATGCGTAATTCCATTATAGAAATAATAATCCCTATCTAATGTCGATGACAATGAAGCGTTAAACTCCTGAGGTAACTTATCTGAAGGTTTTTCAACGCCTAAGACCAAGACATTTTTGAATCTTCCGCTGTTTATTAAAGAGGTAGCGACTTCGACTGCTGCTGAACCAGAGCACTCTCCGGCTTCTACTTTGATGTTATGTAGATTGCTGAACCCAAGATATTCTCTTATCAAGTTGCTCAATGCTTCTTGATGTTGAAGAAAACTCGCGAGAGAAGAAGATAACACGATTGAGTCAGGCTTTTTATATCCTGAATCCTTGATCGCTTTTACAGCTGCCTCTAAAGATAATTGCTTTATCGACTTTACCCAGTGTTCAGAAACTTGAGTATAGCCTATTCCGGTGATGTAAACCTCTGACACTGTCAATCATTATATTTGTTTCTGAATTTGGCATATAACGCGTAATCTACATACACGCGTTTGGTTATGTAATCCATGATTTTAGGAGCCGCATTTCTGACCTTCTCTATTCCATCTTTAACTACTAGAGATATCGCATCGCTGCCTGCACCTGAACCAAACGAACCAACAAGAATTCTTTCTCCTGGTTTTGCTACATCAAGTACTGCGGCAAGACCTATCAAAGAAGCTGCGGCGTAAGTATTCCCAATTAAAGGCACTAAAAGACCAGTTTTATATTGCTCTTGCTTAAAGCCAAGAGATTTAGCTACCTCCTGAGGAAACTTTGCATTCGGTTGATGAAAAACAACGTGATTGAAGTCTGATGGTTTAAGACCTAAATTATCCATTAAGCGAATTACAGCATTCCTTATGTGGTTGAAATATGCCGGCTCGCCAGTAAATCGGTAATAATGCATAGGATAAATCTGTCCCTCCCTCCTCCAAAAATCTGGGGTATCTGTTACGTAAGAAACACTACCTTCTATGGTTGCTATATCGTTGTAAACCCCACTCTTCGCAAGCACGAAGGCTGCTGCGCCTGCACCTGCAGTGTATTCGAGTTCATCACCAGGCCTGCCTCTAGCAATGTCGGAACCTATTGCAAGAGCACACTTCACCATGCCTGAGGCAACTAAGCCAATGGATGTTTGCATTGCTTCAGTTCCAGCTTTACATGCAAACTCGTAATCTGAAGCTAATGTAAGAGGCGTTATTCCAAGAGCCTCAGCAACAACTGTAGATGTGGGCTTTACAGTATAAATCTTCGATTCTGTGCCCACGAAAACTGCCCCGATTTCACTAGGTTCTATACCTGCTCTGCTTATTGCATTCGCACCAGCTTCTACCGCCATTGTAGCGGTATCTTCATCAAGATATGCTACAGACTTCTCCTCTACTGGAAGAGCACGATCGCTTTTACCCCATATTCTCGCAATCTCACTAGCCTTAATTCTCCTCAATGGTACATAGCCCCCATATCCAATTATAGATACCGATTGAGCAGGCTTCATCCTTGAGATAAGTCCTTCTTAATATATTAAGATTACGACTATAGCAAAAAGTAGAAAATTGTTGGAATGAATGAGAAAGCTATGAATACATAATCTTTAACAGCAAATTTCAGTTCATAAAGTGTGGTCGGTTTCTTTGATGCCCCGAAGCATCTAGCCTCCATGGATTCAGCGACATTTATTGCTCTCTTTATGCCAACAACGATGAGCGGAATCAGAACAGGTACATAATTTTTTATTCTGTTGATGAAACCTTTTTGAGTTTCGAGGCCTCTTGCTCTCTGTGCATCTATAATATTCGTTGCATCTCGCATAACTGTTGGAATAAATCTCACTGAAAGATTAAATGTAAGCACAAAATCATAAGGAAAGCCCATTCTATACAGCGCTAAAGCCAAATCATCCGGCGAAGTAGTGATGGAGAAAATCAGAAAAGAGCTTATGAGTATCATAAATCTAAGTGCAAGCGCGATAGCCAAAGACAGATTATGGCTAAAGACATAGTTTATTAGAATTATGAGAACAATGAAAAAAAGCGCTGCCCTCAAAGAAATTAGTAGATTCTTAAAAAGCTTTCCTAGCGATATAGGTATTAGAGTTAGCAAGAAAACTGCTGAAAGGAATAAAAGATCACCTCTTATCAGTGCCCAAACGAACATTGCTATCACATAAACTAGTTTGCTTCTAGGATCTAGCCTATGTATTATCGTATCTTTTTTCCTGAAATAGAAGTATTCGGGTCTAAACATTCCTCAATAATAAGTTATCGATCTTTTGAAGCATTTCCTCAAAGCTCAGAATGCGATCGTTGAGGCCTAAACCTTTAGCTAACTTAACAATTGAAGGTGGCATAAGATTAGCTTCTTTTAATAGATCTTCTTCGTAAAGAATATCTTTAGGATCTCCCTGAGCCATCACTTGACCGCGATTCATAACAATAATTCTTGTAGATATATCGGATACAAAATCTAGATCGTGAGTGACTATCACAATGGTCTTTCTT
>Ga0070737_10006996_pt1 | contig 10122 bp, 7 predicted proteins | sample Coa_R1_10_FD_66438 | JGI IMG/M metagenome (GOLD analysis project Ga0070737, IMG submission 66438) | Surface soil microbial communities from Centralia Pennsylvania, which are recovering from an underground coalmine fire - Coalmine... | ecosystem: Environmental > Terrestrial > Soil > Unclassified ...
GAAATAGAACCGGGACACTGGATCGAGTGCCACTATGACATTGACTTCAAGTCAAGGAGGAATCTTGAGCAGAAAGCTACAGCGAGCAGTGGTATTCCGCAAGACCTCCCGACCACTCCTGTCGCCTAGTTTAGCTTTGCTTCAACGCAGGAAGGCTAGCGCGATAGCTATCCCCGCTATCACAAGGATGAATATCACGAGCGGCAGTAACACGGTCTCCAAGGTAGCGATAAACAGAGCGATGTAGTCGCGCCACTCCAAGCTTACTGGAGCCGAACCTTCACGCGGCTGGAGATCTTTTTCGTTTCTTTCCTCCTCCCTCCGCTTTGGGTTCCGTATCTCTGAGCTCGACAGTTCCTCCTCTTCCTGCCAGACCCAGTTCCCGTAAATGTCTCTAACTTTCCTCTTCAACGTGGAGAGAAAACACCGGCCACAAACAGATTCGTTGGAAGGATCGAGGGTATCCGCGTTGCTATTATCCTTTCGGGCCGTGACCGAAGGTCATTCCTTCAGAGCCTCTTTCCATCGCTTCTTTTCCCTCCCAGCTTCCCTCATTCGGAGGCCTTCCCACGGAGGGGCTCCGAGAGAGGCTACAAGCGTCCGGAGAAAGAGTGTTGCGTGCTTGCTCGCCTGCTGCAATTCCTCACGCGTTGAATCAAGGCCGAATCGCAGTTCGATGGTGGTTCCAGTTGCCCTTTTGATCGACGGGAGTATGAAATTGTGAACTTCCGCATCCTTTCGCGGCTCGACCACTACTCTGAAGTAAGCCGGCGAATTGATTTCGTATTCGACGAGCTCCGTACTTTCATTTCGGAGGAATTCAATCTTTAAACTCGCAAGCGAGGCTTCCGTTGCTTCGATAACCTTCTCGAAAGGTTGGGACGCCTTCAGATACAATTTCTAAACGTTCTCTCTGTCCCTGCCATAAACTAGCGTTTGAGGACTGACGTCCTCGAGATTCAAACTGCTAGAACTTTGTAGCGTTGTAGTTGATCTTGTATATCAGGACGGCCGAGAACAGACCCGAACTTCCAGGATCGGGGAGGCTGGACGACTCGAATGCAAGTGAGAAGGCACTCGTTGAGTTTGAACTGGGCGTCCTGTACGTGTAGAGGTCGGTGTATCCCGCGTTGATTCCGCTGACCCCGCTCGTAGCCGTTTGCGCATAGCCGTTAGCGGTCGCTTGGGTTGCGGGGTTGAGGTAAACTCCGGTGTCAGTGAAGGGCATCAATAACCCGAGGGTGCTGTTGGCCCAGAAGTAGGGCGTGGGTGTAAAATCATCATCGTACATCAGGGCTCTTGGCCCGATGGTTTCCTGCAGGCAGCCGCAGGTTACATTCCCTATTCGAATGAACCACTGTTTCTTTGACTCGTCGCCTCCCGCGGGGTTCGGGAATGGAGTGGGGACAGTCAGCATGTAGTAGGTCTGACTGGGTTGCCCCGTGCCTGAACTTGGCGGGACGAACCTGTATCCGGCGATGAAGATCAGAATGTAGTCCGGTTGGTGCAATTCATTCTTCAATAACTGCATCGAGACTTGAGGCGGTGATACGAGTACCCTTCCGATTATGGAAATCTGCGTTTCATTTATCGTAGCGTTGTCGGCGAGCGATGTCACGTTACCCATCACCGCCGTCCAGTATCCATAATCCCACCAAGATACAATAGTGGTTCCAGGCGGAGATTGTCTCATCCACTGGAATGCTTGGAACCAGTCGGAGCTATTAAGTGCAAAGGCCGTTCCTCCATTCGCAACACTCACCGGAACGTTAGCGCTAGCAAACCAACCGGAGTGCGAGAGCTGATAGCTCGAGGAAGTGATACTGGCAGGATAGAAGATTGGCAACACCATCAAGAAGATCATGAAGACGGTGAATACGACCTTGACCTCACTTCTGGATTCGTAGATTCGAGTCTTCTTTCGCGCGATTGCGGACACTGTTGGTTTCAGTATCGATTCGGAGAGTTCGACGAGTCCGATCGCCGCGAGGATCGCAAAGGCGAGCGTTGAATACACCATCAACCTGGAGAAGGAGGATGCTATGTAGACTCCCGTGATTCCCAAAATTAGCGCGAAGATTGACTCAATCGTTCGTCTCCTGAATGCGACGTACGCTCCGAATCCGGCGAGAAGAATCAAAAGAGCATAATCAGAGAAGAACTGGCTGCCCGTCGGAACGAACTGCTCCGCGACCGATTGGATGAGCGGATTTCCAGACCTATAGCCAGAATAAATCACTGTGAGATATCTTCCCGAGATACTGCCCAGCGCGCCAAATGAAATAATGATGAGTCCGCCGAAGATCATTATCAAGAGGACTTTGACCAGATTTCGCATGTAAGCGGTCGGATCCCCATACTTTCGCAAAAAGTATGCAACCAATGCAAATACCCAGGTTCCAAGAAGCGGGACGCCAACCGAGTTTGTTATGATGGATATTCCGGGCCTCGGGGTCACAGCATCAATGAATAGGAATGCGCCGATGAGTACACTTCCGCCCTGAACCGTTCTCTGCAGATCAATGTTCTTGATGAATGGCGCGACAAGGAAGATAAACCCAAAAAGGAGGATGAATTCATCTCCGCCTCCCCAAGAAATGTCGGCGTACCCAAACATGAGGCCCGCGATCAGGGCCCTCCACATTACTCCACGCGTGTTCAACCTTGCGTTGTACATGCTGAGGAAGAAATAAGCTCCGATTGCCGCAAGAAACAGTGAAAGGGGCTCCGACTTGAACCAGCCGAGGTTCCCTCTCTCAAGAATCGGCGGCGAGACGGCAAATATCAGTGCTGCAAAGATCCCGCCGGCGCTGTTGGTGATCTTCTTGACGAGATAGTAGAGCGGAAAGATGGTGAGCGAACCAATCATAACGGGAAAGAAGACCAGAAAGTCATAGTAACTCACGGGGATATGGAGCACGGAATTTACAAAAAGGTAGAGAAATGCCCCGGTGAGCTGGAGGCCGACTTGGCTCGTGGCAGCTACGTTCCGTCCATAAGGATACCAAGTTCTGATGTCGTGCCAGAAAAAGTATCCCTGCTGGCTGTGGCAGCTGGTTAGGACGGATGCAGCGCAACCCGCCGGATTGTTAAACAAAGCATAGTACAGTCCGTGTTGCTGCGCGAGAGTGACCACGTGCAAGGAGGCGTAATAGTCGTAGTAAGGGTCAAACTCATTGAGGTACCAGCCGTAGATTGAGGGATAAACGCGCATTATGATGGCAATTACAAAAGTAAGGGACAATGCAAGATAGACTATTGCACTTCGCCGAGATATCACCGGCCGGTAGATTACCGACCTTATCTTGGATAGATAGTCGTTGAGTGCCATGTGCGAAGATTTGGCTTGCCTCAAACCATGTATAAGCCTTATGGCTTGTCGAGAATGTTATCGCGGGTCTAAATTCAAACTGTGAGAACGTGTACCGCTGGAAATATTTGCATTAGCTGATTTCAGAAATAATGAAAAAATGGCAACGTTGACGCAATGGGGGAGTTCCCTACGAGGTACCCTTCTATGTTGGAATCACACGAACGTCCTAATCAAACCTTTGAGAGAAATGCAGACGCATCTTAATTTCATTGGGCATTCACCGCTCTGTGTTCTTGAGCTCTTCAATGAACCTGCGATAGTCATTTGCGTCAAGCAATCGTTTTGATTCCTCGGCTAGGTTAGTCGGCGATAATGCAATCATCCATCCTTGGGAATACGGAGAGCTGCTGATTACCTCGGGGGTCTTTGTCAAGCCGTTATTTACTTTCAGCACCCTACCAGAAAGCGGCATGAAAATGTCCGAGACTGTCTTCACCGACTCAACCTGGCCGAAAACATCTCCGGCCTTAAAAGTTGAGCCTTCCGAGGGAAGTACAACATACACTATATCATGAAGCATCTTTGCTGCATAATCGGTGATGCCTATCAATACGGTTCCGTCCTCCTTCTTTGACGATACCCATTCGTGCTCTTTCGTGAAAAGAAAACCCTCGGGCACATCATAACTTTCGCTTGGTTCGCTCATCCTGAAACCCACTGACCTCACTGCACCAAGAATAATAAACCTAGCCGAACTCCGCGTTCTAAGAAGCTGGCTTGCGCCGATACCCAAATCTCGTCGGATCGTAGAAGGGTACCTGGCTAACTGCCGCCCCCCTTTCCACACCGCGTAAGTTGATTGAAAAACGATCGCCGATGTTGGAGAGGGCGGGAGGAACGTAGGCCATCCCGATTCCCTTCTTTTCGATTGGCGAAAATGTACCTGAAGTTACGTTACCGATGACACTGCCCGCAATCGTGACTTGGTATCCGTGCCTCGGTATTCCAGACTCGATCATAGAAAAAGCGACCCGCTTGCGTCTCAGCCCCTCTTGGGATTGCGCTTCCAATCTTTCACGTCCAATGAATGGTTCGCTCTTCCTTAGATCGACTATGCCCTCCAGAGACGCTTCCAACGGGGTGGTGGTTTCATCAATATCTTGCCCGTAAAGGCACATGCCTGCTTCCAACCTTAGGAGATCTCTGGCTCCGAGCCCACAGGGCTTTAGGCCAAACTGCTTGCCCTGTTCTAGGATTCGCTGCCAAACATTCATAGCTTTGTCTGGAGAATCCACTGGGCTATCCAAAACAGCAATCTCGAAACCATCCTCTCCGGTGTAGCCCGTCCTTGAAACCAGCGATTTCTCTCCGGCATAGGCGCAAAATACAAATCCGAATCTCTTGAGCGTCCCAAGGTCGAAATCACACAGCGAACGGGAGATTTGAACCGCGAGTGGTCCTTGGAGCGCGATCAGCGCCGTCGAGTCAGATTCATCCTCAACGGAGCAGGAGTACGAGCTCTCTGATTTTTTCGCGAGCAACCATTTGAGATCCTTTTCACGGTTAGCGGCATTGACCACCATAAAGTATTCGTTGTCTGAAATCTTGTTGGTGACTGTGTCGTCCACTATCCCCCCGGCCCCGTTCAAGATCAAAGAGTAGAAGGCTCGTCCAGGTCTGATCTTTTCCACATCGGACGGAAAGATGATGTTGAGGAACTTTGTGGCGTCCTCGCCCCTTACCCTGAATCTTCCCATGTGGGAAACATCGAATAATCCCGCTGCGTTTCTCACCGCATGATGCTCCTCTATGATTCCGTCGTACCAGAGGGGCATGTCGAACCCGCCAAATTCGGTGATTTTGCCGTGCTCCTCATGGAACGCATGCAGGTGCGACCTCATTCCCATTCTCCTTCAGATAGCCACCAATTTTATAGGAGTTACTTTCACGTTATTTAGAGTTCGCATTTGAACGCCGAGCCCGGAGGATGGAGTTTTCTTGCGGGTTAACTTACCAGAGTCATACAACAGGATCATTCCGGGTAATTCGACAAGGATGCCTAATCCGATCACGCTGAACCCGCTCAGGTTCGAAAGAATGCTGGGAAAGTTCGACCTGGTGAAATCGATTTCATCGAAGCTTACCGAGAGCGGTCTGAATTTAGTTTCGGGCGATATCCTTGTTGTTTCTAGCAAGTTTATCTCAATGTCTCAGGGGAGACTTGTCAATTTGGCTAAAGTCAAGGTTACAGGAAGGGCACGAATCCTTTCGTCTAGGTATGAGATGGATCCGCCCCTTGCGCAACTAGTATTGAATGAATCCGATGAGATACTCGGGGGCATCCCTGGCTTTATGCTCGCTAGCTCGAGCGGTGTTCTCTCCGCCAATGCAGGAATCGACAGGAGTAACGTGCCTCGTGGTTATGCTATCCTTTATCCTAGGAATCCGAACGAAAGTGCCGCAAAGCTCAGAAGGGGCTTGATCCGCTGGAGCAAGCGAGCCTACTCCTCGGCTCCAATCTCGAGGCTGGGCGTGATCATCTGCGACAGTCGGATCACTCCAATGAGAATTGGAACAACTGGCGTCGCTATAGCAGTCTCAGGGTTAGAACCCGTGGAAGATCTAAGAGGCAGCAGAGATCTTTTCGGAAACGAATTGAAAGTTACTATACGTGGGATTGCAGACCAGCTCGCTTCCGCCGCCGAATTTGTAATGGGAGAGTCTGACGACGCGATTCCGGTTGTCCTGATCAGAGGGGCCAGGGTCCGTTTTTCAAATCGCCCCCGCTCCAAGATGGTAATTGAAAAGGAAAAGTGCCTCATCGTCAGGGGACTGGAAAATCGGATCGATGCCGATATGAAATGAATGCCAATTAATTTCAGGTTTGATTCTTTCTTACCTCAACCGAAAAGTCGCTGGGAGACAATACTTTACCGCACGATCTACATTTGTTTTCGGTGCCCCTGATTACCTCCTTGGGTGATTTTAGGTCAAAACCGGTATAGAGTACGGCTCCGCATGAGTCACAGACAATTTCGATGGGCATCAGATTCTCATTCCTATTCCAAAGCGGGAAGAAAGTTGGACATATGAAGCTTCGATCCACCGCTTTTTTTGAATTTCCTGTGACAGTAAACCATTTGTAAATAGTCGGAAGTATAGTTGTGATTCCTCAACTCATTTCTCTAGACCTTTCAAGGAAGGGTAGAATCGCGTGTCTGCCGACAGGAACTGCATCGAAAAGAGTAGCTCTCACCACGCTCTTGTAATCGCTGAAAAGCCCGATGCCGCAAAGAGGATCGCGAGAGCCCTTGGTGTCGCGGTACAAAAGAAAATCTTCGGCGTTGATTACTACGAAGTTGAGAGAGCGTTCGATGGCTCAAAGTATACTGTGTGCAGCGCTGCGGGGCACCTGTATGGTCTCGCGGATCCTCAAAGCAATCGAGGTATTTTCCCAGTGTTCGACGTTGAATGGTTCCCCCTCAGCAAGATCAATCACGGTCGTGGCGTTCGAGCCAAGCGGCGCTATCGCTTGCCTGGTTCGATCTCGGGTAGAATCGACGCCATCAAAAGCCTCTCGGAAGGCGCCGATTTATTCATCCACGCTTGCGACCTGGATACCGAGGGCGAAGTAATCGGTTACAACATTCTGAAATTCATTCACCCAAAGGGAGACAAGAATATACTCCGAGCAAAATTCTCAACGCTCACCGACTCTGATATCAAATCCGCATTTTCATGCCTGGAGCCAAATGTAGATCTGGCGCCAAGGGCTGGAAGGATGAGGCACCTCTTAGATTTCTTGTGGGGAGTTAACGTGTCTCGAGCTCTCACTGAGTCGTACTTATCAACAAATACAGAATACAAGATGATAACGATGGGACGCGTTCAGGGACCAACGCTTGCTTTTGTGGTCGAGCGAGAGATCGAACTTCAGACCCATACGCCCACACCGTTCTGGACAATAACGGTTGATGTCGAAAAGGATCGGTCTACCTTCACCGCTCGCTACCGAGATGAACCTATACGCAGTCTGGAGCTCGCAAATAAGATCTACTCCGATGTGGAGAAATCGAAGACGGCGACCGTCGCGGACTATCAATCATCGATTCATCCGCGCCCTCCTCCATATCCGTTCAATCTGGGAGACCTTCAAAAGGAGTCCTTCAGAATTTACAGAATATCTCCATCGGCTGTGCTTTCAGCGGCGGAGAAGCTATATCTCAAGGCGCTGATTTCTTATCCTCGAACGGATAGCCAAAAACTACCCCCATCGATAGGTTATTCAAAGATTCTTGACAAGCTACGCCAGCATCCGGCTCTTGGACCGCTGACGGATGAATTACTGAAACAAGTCAGAACAAACCCGTGGCCCAGGCAGGGCCCGCGAGAGGATCCAGCTCACCCCGCGATATATCCGACGGGAGAGATCCCTCGCAAGCCTTTGGAAAAAGTAGAATCACTGCTCCACGATTTGATCATCAGAAGATTCTTGGCGTCGTTTGCCGAAAACGCAAAGATAGAAGAAAGAAATGTGCGACTAGACATTGCGAGCCATCCATTCATCGCAGTCGGCAGAACCATAATGGAGCAGGGTTGGAAGAGGTACTATCCTTATTTTCGTTTGAATTCTGAGGAGTCGCTCCTCTCCCATCTATCGAAGGGCGACTTGATCACAATCACAAAGGCCAAACTTGAATCAAAATATACTGAAAGACCGTCAAGATTCACGGAGGGCTCAATGCTTTCTAAATTAGAGTCAGAAAACATTGGCACAAAGGCTACCAGAGCAGAAACAATCTCAACGTTGATCTCTAGGGAGTATATTTCAAAGGAGCAATCAACAATCAGGCCCACTGCCACGGGCATGACGCTCATAGAGGCAATGGAAAAGTTCTGCCCTGATATTATTACACCCGAATTAACCAGAGATGTCGAAAGGGACATCGAGAGTATCTCTTCTGGAAAAATGTCAGAGGTAGATTTCTTGGCGAGGACCAGCGGTCCTCTTAGCCTCGCTCTTTCTGCGATTCACTCGAACGCTCTGCAATTGGGAAGCGAATTCTCCGAATCAGAGTCAGAGCCCGAACCTAGAAAGCGTAGAGTCCTTTCAGGGCTGCGTTCCAGAACGAACGTGGCTTTGGGCAAATGTCCTGTTTGCAATTCGGGGCATCTTCATGCAATCGTATCCCCAAAGACAGGGAAGAGATTTCTTGGTTGTACAAACTTTCGCAATGGTTGCCGCGCGAGTGCTCCCCTTCCTAGGAAAGGAACCATAAAGTCAACCGGAAACGCATGTACAGCATGCGGGTGGCCCCAGCTTTCAATTACGTTTGCAAGAAAGAATCTTTCGAGTCCGTGGAAAATATGCCCAAACATGAACTGCCCGTCAAGGACCAGCTGAATTATGCACTCCAAAACTACCTGCTCCATTTGCAAACGTCAACGAATCGGCAGCAACTCCCCTTACTGTTTGTACCATGACCTAGCATTGAAAAAAGTCAAGGAAGGATACGAAGTATGGAAGGGGGCTCTCGGGATGCTCTCTTGGGAAAGGTATTTAGAGATAATTTTTACCTTGAATGAAACCGGAGATTGGGCGAAGGAGGTAGCAGCTCACGAACTGGTGTCATCGGGTAGAGAGCTACCACAGCCGGCCAAAACCTAAAGAAAGTTCTCAACACTTACAGTGAATCTACGCAATGGGAGTTAAAAGGAGTCTACAATCTGCAGCTTCTAGAGTGACCTCGCAGTTCGCGCGTTCTGGCGTTGTCAGAAGGGTGACCAAGGAAGGGACAACAACGTCCTTGGGTGCGAGGGGCATAGAATGGCTGTACCTCTTGATTCTTTTCCTACTCGCAGCCGGATTGATCAACGCTCTGGGCAACGCTGGTCAGATTGGGATCAACAATGCACCCATCGTGGCGAGCCCCAATGCTCAGAACATTACAGAAACTTTCATAATCTTATTTGCCTACATCGTGGGCAGCTTGGGAACCTATGCGCTGTACCTCAGCGGTAGGCAGACGATTAGGGCAAGATCCGCAGAGATGTTTTTCGTTGGAGGCCTGGTGCTTGTCTCCCTCGCTGTTCTCATGGGCTACTATTTGCTCACCCTAAAGTAACCAGAGCGAACGCACGCATATACTATTCCAAACCTAAATCGTGCGAAGACTCCTCGGCGGACCCCCTCCGCTTGACGTTCGCGACGTATGAAGAAGAAGCTGAGCTGGGTGTTGCTGCGGGCGCCTCGAGTGTCACAATCACATCGCTCTTCATCAGCATCATCCTCCCGCCAGCTAATCCCTTATCCCACTGAGTCTCCCCGTCGCTCGAAATCGGCCTGTTTCTTGTTATGTTGGAGATCCAAAGAGTCTTTGAGAAATGTCGCGCCAGTTCCTGGATCATTGTGATAAGTATCGCCACTTTGTGATTGGCAAGGACAGAGTCCGAATCAGTGTTCCCCACCCTGACGAGGTTCTGCAATGAATTTATCGAATCGATGACAAAAGCGCCCCCCGGCCTTAGCTCGGGATCGCAGAGGAAATCGATGATCTGTTGCGAGACATTTTGAACCTGGGGAATGCCCACGTTGATCGAGCTACCAACGGGCGGGAATCCGAAACCGGTGATCATTCTATAATTTTGAACAAGGGACGAGAATTGGAGGTCCAGATCCACGTAGTGAACCTGCTGGCAGGAGCTTGCCCAGTACTTGCACAAAGATGCCAACGTTTCCGTCTTTAGTGTCGGATTATCGGCAACGAGGGCTACCGTATTTGCTCCGGCGAGGCTCCTCACGAATGATT
>Ga0070737_10006998_pt1 | contig 10121 bp, 8 predicted proteins | sample Coa_R1_10_FD_66438 | JGI IMG/M metagenome (GOLD analysis project Ga0070737, IMG submission 66438) | Surface soil microbial communities from Centralia Pennsylvania, which are recovering from an underground coalmine fire - Coalmine... | ecosystem: Environmental > Terrestrial > Soil > Unclassified ...
ACCGTCGCGGAAGGCGCGCTGCTGGCCGCGTTGATCCAGCGGCCGTCGACGCTGGACCCCGCCGTCGACCTCAAAGGTGCCACCGAACGGTGGAACTGGGTGCTCGACGGCATGGTGGAGATCAACGCCCTGGCACCGAAGGACCGTGCCGCACAGGTATTTCCACCGACCGTGCCGCCGGATGAGGCCCGCGCACAGAATCAGACCACCGGGCCCAACGGTTTGATCGAGCGTCAGGTGACCAAGGAACTGCTGGACCTGTTCAACATCGACGAGCAGACCCTCAACACCCAGGGCCTGCAGGTCACCACCACGATCGATATGCAGGCCCAGCGGGCCGCCGAGAAGGCCGTGTCGACGTATATGGATGGACAGGATCCCGACATGCGGGCGGCGGTGGTGTCCATCGATCCGCACAACGGCGACGTGAAGGCCTACTATGGCGGCTCGGACGCCAACGGTTTCGACTTCGCGCAGGCCGGGCTGCAGACCGGGTCGTCGTTCAAAGTGTTCGCGTTGGTCGCCGCGCTCGAGCAAGGCATCGGGCTGGGCTATCAGGTGGACAGCTCGCCGCTGACCGTCAACGGCATCAAGATCAGCAATGTCGAGGGCGAAAGCTGCGGAACCTGCAACATCGCCGAGGCGCTCAAGCGTTCGCTGAACACCTCCTATTACCGGCTGATGCTCAAGCTGAAAAACGGCCCCGAGGATGTGGCCGAGGCCGCGCACAAAGCTGGCATTGCCACCAGCTTCCCGGGCGTGCCGCACACCCTGTCAGAGGACGGCCAAGGCGGGCCGCCCAACAACGGAATCGTGTTGGGCCAGTACCAGACTCGCGTGATCGACATGGCTTCCGCGTATGCCACGCTGGCCGCCTCCGGCGTCTACCACACGCCGCATTTCGTGGAGAAGGTGGTCAACTCCGAGGGCCGGGTGCTATTCGACGCGGCCACCCAGGACAACTCCGGTGAGCAGCGCATCGACAAGGCCGTCGCCGACAACGTCACCTCGGCGATGCAGCCGATCGCCGGCTATTCGCGCGGCCACAACCTGGCCGGCGGGCGGCCGTCGGCGGCCAAGACCGGCACCACGCAACTCGGCGATACGGACGCCAACAAGGACGCCTGGATGGTCGGGTACACGCCGTCGCTGTCGACGGCGGTGTGGGTCGGCACCGTGCAGGGCGACCAGCCGCTGGTGAACAAGTGGGGTGGCCCGGTGTATGGCTCGGGCCTGCCGTCCGACATCTGGAAGGCGACCATGGACGGCGCCCTCAAGGGCACCAACAACGAATCGTTCCCGAAGCCCACCGAGATCGGCGGATACGCCGGTGTGCCGGCCGCGCCGCCACCGCCTCCGCCGCCGCCGCAGGTGACGGTCATCCAGCCCACAATTGAAGTGGCGCCGGGCATTACGATCCCGGTCGGGCCGCCGACCACGGTGCCCGTGGCGCCGGGACCGCCACCGTCGCCGCCGGGCGCGCCCGAGGGTCCCGCAGCGCCGCCACCGCCGCCATGACGGGTGACACCGTTTCGCCGCGGCAGTTGGCTGCTGACCGGCGCTCCGCTGACGATCGCGATTGTCCCAGCCGCACAGACTTTTTGGGCTCGGCGATGTCGGGCGTCATCGGCGGTCCGGTGGGCCGGCACGCGCTGATCGGCCGGGCCCGGTTCTGGACGCCGTTGCGGGTGATGTTCGCGATCGCGCTGGTGTTCCTGGCGTTGGGCTGGTCGACGAAGGCGCCCTGCCTGGTGAGCACCGGGACGGGTCCTGGTGACCAACGGGTGGCCAATTGGGCGAATCAGCGCGCCTACTACGAGCTGTGCTACTCGGACACCGTGCCGCTCTACGGTGCAGAGTTGTTGAGCCAGGGCAAGTTTCCGTACAAGTCCAGCTGGGTCGAAACCGATGCCAGCGGCAAACCGCAGATCCGTTACGACGGCCAGACGGCGGTGCGCTACATGGAGTATCCGGTGCTGACCGGGGTCTACCAGTACGTGTCGATGGCTCTGGCCAAGACCTACACCGCGTTGAGCAAGCTGATCGCCCTGCCGGTGATCGCCGAGGTGGTGGTGTTCTTCGACGTCGCCGCATTCGGTTTGGCGCTGGCCTGGCTGGCGACGGTGTGGGCCGCCGCGAGTTTGGCGGGCCGGCGGGTGTGGGATGCGACGCTGGTGGCCGCGTCGCCGCTGCTGATCTTTCAGGCGTTCACCAATTTCGACGCGCTGGCAACGGCTTTGGCGACGGGCGGGCTGCTGGCCTGGGCGCGCCGACGGCCGGTGCTGGCCGGTGTGCTGTTCGGCTTGGGTGTGGCCGCCAAGCTGTATCCGGTGTTGTTGCTGGGCCCATTGCTGGTGCTGGGCATCCGGACCGGCCGCTTGCGTGAGCTGGCCCGCACCGCGGCGGCGACGGCGATGACGTGGCTGCTGGTCAATCTGCCGGTGATGGTGCTGTTTCCGCGCGGCTGGTCGGAGTTCTTCCGGCTCAACACGCGCCGCGGGGATGACATGGATTCGCTGTACAACGTCGTCAAGTCGTTCACCGGTTGGCGGGGTTTCGACCCGTCGCTGGGCTTTTGGCAGCCGCCGACGGTGCTGAACACCGTGGTCACGGTGTTGTTCGTATCCTGTTGCGCCGCAATCGGTTACATCGCGCTGACCGCTCCGCAGCGGCCGCGGGTGGCGCAGCTGGCGTTCCTGGTGGTGGCGGCGTTCCTGTTGACCAACAAGGTGTGGAGCCCGCAGTTCTCGCTGTGGCTGGTGCCGCTGGCGGTGTTGGCGTTGCCGCATCGGCGGGTCCTGTTGGCGTGGATGACGCTCGACGCGCTGGTGTGGGTGCCGCGGATGTACTACCTCTACAGCACGCCCAACCGCGGGCTGCCCGAGCAGTGGTTCACCGCGGCGGTGCTGCTGCGCGACCTGGCGGTTGTGGGGTTGTGCGTGCTGGTGGTCCGCGAGATCTATCGCCCCGACGAGGACCTGGTCCGCTGGGCCGGCCGGGTGGACGACCCGACCGGTGGGGTGTTCGACGGCGCCGCCGACGCGCCGCCCGGGTGGCTGCCGGATTGGCTACGCCCGGCAGCGCTGCGGTCCCCAGCTCCATCGCCGGAGCGCGATTTCGCAAGCTCAACTGTCGTCCGGTAACCTGATCCGGTTGCCGACGCAGGCGACCCTCCTGCCGCGGAGAAGACCGTGGCCGCACACGACCATAGGAGGTGATGAGGTTCCCATGCGTCCATACGAAATCATGGTCATCCTTGACCCCACCCTCGACGAGCGCACCGTAGCTCCGTCGTTGGAGGCCTTTCTCAATGTCATCCGCAAGGACGGCGGAACAGTGGAGAAGGTCGACATCTGGGGGCGGCGCCGACTGGCCTACGAAATCGCCAAGCATGCCGAGGGCATCTACGCGGTGATCGACGTCAAGGCCGCGCCCGCGACGGTGTCCGAGCTTGACCGTCAGCTCAGCCTGAACGAGTCCGTGTTGCGCACCAAGGTGATGCGCACCGACAAGCACTAGTGGCGATCGCCAGCGCGGCGAACCCGGGCGCAGCGGGTCGCCACCGACAAGCACTAGCCTGTGGGCGAACGGCCGCGCCGCGTCGGAGCCGTTGCGTAGGCTCAGCCCAATGCCAATCCCAGGAGGAGCTAATGGCTGGTGACACCACCATCACCGTTGTCGGAAACCTGACCGCTGACCCCGAGCTGCGGTTCACCCCGTCCGGTGCTGCCGTGGCGAACTTCACCGTGGCCTCCACACCGCGCATCTACGACCGCCAAAGCGGGGAATGGAAGGACGGCGAGGCGCTGTTCCTGCGGTGCAACATCTGGCGTGAGGCCGCCGAGAACGTGGCCGAAAGCCTGACCCGGGGATCGCGGGTGATCGTGCAGGGCCGGCTCAAGCAGCGCTCGTTCGAAACCCGCGAGGGCGAGAAGCGCACGGTGGTCGAGGTCGAGGTCGACGAAATCGGCCCGTCGCTGCGCTACGCCACCGCCAAGGTCAACAAGGCCAGCCGCAGCGGCGGCGGAGGCGGTGGCTTCGGCGGAGGCGGTGGCGGGGGTTCGCGGCAGCCGGCGGCGCCCGCCGCGGGCGCCACCACCGGCGACGACCCCTGGGGCAGCGCTCCGGCATCGGGCTCGTTCGGCGGCGGCGACGACGAACCACCCTTCTAGTACCCGAAAGACAGAACGAAAGAGACAGACATGGCCAAGAGCAACAAGCGCCGGCCGGCACCCGAAAAGCCGGTCAAGACACGCAAGTGCGTGTTCTGCGCCAAGAAGGACCAAGTCATCGACTACAAGGACACCGCGCTGCTGCGCACCTACATCAGTGAGCGCGGCAAGATCCGCGCGCGCCGAGTCACCGGCAACTGTGTGCAGCACCAGCGCGACATCGCCCTGGCGGTCAAGAATGCCCGCGAGGTGGCGCTGCTGCCCTTCACCTCCTCGGCGCGCTAGACCCAGAACGGAAAGCACACAACGATGAAGCTGATTTTGACTGCCGAGGTCGACAAACTCGGTTCCGTCGGCGACACCGTCGAAGTCAAAGACGGATACGGCCGCAACTACCTGCTGCCGCGCGGGCTGGCGATCGTCGCGTCCCGCGGCGCGCAGAAGCAGGCCGAGGACATCCGGCGCGCCCGGGAAACCAAGCGGGTGCGCGACCTCGACCACGCCAACGAGCTCAAGACGGCGCTTGAGGCGCTGGGGCCGGTGGCACTGCCGGTCAGGACGGCGGGCGACACCGGCAAGCTGTTCGGCTCGGTGACCGCTGCCGACGTCGTCGCCGCCATCAAGAAGGCGGGCGGGCCCAACCTCGATAAGCGCATCCTGCGGCTGCCCAAGGCCCACATCAAATCCGTCGGCAGCCACCCGGTCACCGTGCACCTGCATCCCGACGTCAACGTCGAGATCGCGCTGGACGTCGTCGCGGAAAGCTAGACCCTTCCTCACGCACCCCGGTGGCAGTCATGCCGCCGGGGTTGTCGTGTTGGCTGGCGAACTTTTCGGCGCGCCGCCCGCGCTGTGAACGTAACCGTCTGTTAACGCCCGGCACGGCTGGCCGCCACGCAACACGCCCGAAACGGCAACCTGCCACGACACGCCGAAGAGATTCCCATCCACACAAACTGCACCCCGTTGTGGTGGGCTTATCTGCAGTAATGCGGTACCCCTCGACAGTGCTCCACAGGTTTTCCACACCCGCCTCAACACAGGGGCCGATGGATATGCACACGCGATGCACAGCTTCATGAACAACACCGTTTGGAAGCCTTGCCAGCAACCTTTAGCGTCAACCCGTCGCGAGGCGGTGTCGGTGGCTTGACTTAACGTCAAATCACCAGACTCGAATGAACGTTCGAGCGATGTGCTGGAGGAGGTGGGGAGCTCATGGCAGTCGTCGACGACCTCGGTCAGCCGGGCATGGGTACCCCCAGCGAGGACTACGGCCGTCAACCGCCGCAGGACCTCGCCGCCGAGCAGTCGGTGCTGGGTGGGATGCTGCTTTCCAAAGACGCCATCGCCGACGTGCTGGAGCGGCTGCGGCCCGGTGACTTCTACCGCCCCGCGCATCAGAACATCTACGACGCCATCCTGGATTTGTACGGGCGCGGGGAGCCGGCCGACGCGGTGACGGTGGCCGCCGAGCTGGATCGGCGCGGCCTGTTGCGCCGGATCGGCGGGGCGCCGTATCTGCATGATCTGATTTCGACGGTGCCCACGGCCGCCAACGCCGGCTACTACGCGAGCATCGTCGCCGAGAAGGCGTTGTTGCGACGGCTGGTCGAGGCGGGCACCCGGGTGGTGCAGTACGGCTACGCCGGCGCGGAGGGCGCCGATGTCGCCGAGGTGGTGGACCGGGCGCAGGCCGAGATCTACGACGTGACCGATCGTCGGCTCTCGGAGGATTTCGTCCCGCTGGAGGATCTGCTGCAGCCCACGATGGACGAGATCGACGCGATCGCCTCCAACGGTGGGGTGGCCCGCGGGGTGCCGACGGGGTTCGCCGAACTCGACGAGGTGACCAACGGTCTGCACCCCGGGCAGATGATCATCATCGCGGCGCGGCCCGGTGTGGGTAAGGCGCTGGCGCTGGGCACCCCGCTGCCCACCCCGACGGGCTGGACGACGATGGGCGACGTCGCGGTCGGTGATGCGTTGCTCGGCGCCGACGGGCAGCCGACGCGGGTGGTGGCGGCCACCGAGGTCATGCTGGAGCGGCCCTGCTACGAGGTCGAGTTCTCCGACGGCACGGTCATCGTCGCCGACGCCGATCACCAGTGGCCGACGGGCTACGGCATCCGCACGACCACCCAATTGCGTTGCGGCCTGGACACAATCGCCGGCGCCGGCTCAATCGGGCGGTACGCGGAAGGCGGCGCAACGCTGATGGCGCCGGTGTTGCAGCTGGACGCGGTGCGACGGGTGCGCAGCGTCCCGGTGCGCTGCGTGCAGGTCGACAACGCCGCGCAGCTGTATCTGGCCGGCCGCGGGATGGTGCCGACGCACAACTCCACGCTCGGCCTGGATTTCATGCGGTCGTGCTCGATCAAGCACCGGATGGCCAGCGTCATCTTCTCGCTGGAGATGAGCAAGTCCGAGATCGTGATGCGGCTGTTGTCGGCCGAGGCGAAGATCAAGCTGTCCGATATGCGGTCGGGCCGGATGAGCGACGACGACTGGACCCGGCTGGCGCGCCGGATGAGCGAAATCAGTGAAGCGCCACTGTATATCGACGACTCGCCGAACCTGACCATGATGGAGATCCGCGCCAAGGCCCGGCGGTTGCGGCAAAAGGCCGATCTGCGACTGATCGTGGTGGACTACCTGCAGCTGATGACCTCGGGCAAGAAGTTCGAGTCGCGGCAGGTGGAGGTTTCCGAATTCTCCCGGCATTTAAAGCTTTTGGCCAAGGAGCTGGAAGTTCCGGTGATCGCGATCAGCCAGCTCAACCGCGGGCCGGAGCAGCGCACCGACAAGAAACCGATGCTGGCTGACCTTCGTGAGTCGGGATGCCTCACCGCTGGGACGCGGATCCTGCGCGCCGACACGGGTGCTGAGGTGACGTTCGATGAGCTGATGCGCACGGGCGAGCGCCCGCTGGTGTGGTCACTGGACGAGCAACTGCGGATGGTGGCTCGCCCGATGACGAACGTGTTTCCGAGTGGCCGCAAGGAGGTGTTCCGGTTGCGGCTGGCCTCGGGTCGCGAGGTCGATGCTACTGCCAATCATCCGTTCATGACGCTCGACGGCTGGACACCGCTGGGAGACCTCCACGTTGGCGACCGCCTTGCGGTGCCGCGCATGGTTCCCGAGCCCGTCGAAACGCAATCGATGGACGAAGCGGAAGTTATTCTGCTGGCACACATGATTGGCGACGGCTCGTGTGTGAAGAACCAGCCGATCCGGTACGCGAGCATCGATGAAGCCAATCTCGCAATGGTGACCATCGCGGCAGCGCACTTCGGGGTGAGCGCCGTCCGCGATGAATACCCCGCAGCTCGGGTAACGACGCTGAGGCTACCGGCGCCGTACCACCTGACGCACGGTCGACGTAATCCGATCGCCGAATGGTTGGACGATCTGGGGCTGTTCGGCCTGCGCAGTCACGAAAAGTTCGTGCCGGAACGGGTTTTCGCGTTGCCGAATGACCAAGTGGCGTTGTTCCTGCGCCACCTGTGGGCGACGGACGGTTCGGTGCGGTGGGACGACAAAGTCGGCCAGGGGCGGATTTACTATGCGTCGACAAGTCGACGTCTCGTTGATGATGTAGCGGCACTTCTGCTTCGGGTGGGCGTGTCCTCGCGCATCAAGCGCGTGCTGAAGGCCGGATACCGCGACTCGTGGCATCTATACATCTACGGTGCGGAGAATCAGACCAGGTTTCTTCGTTACGTTGGTGTGCACGGCGCCAAAGCGACTGCGGCACAGGAGGTCCTCGCCCAACTCGACGGAATCGTCCGCAACACCAACCTGGACACCGTGCCCAGGGAGGTGTGGACGCAGGTAAAGGCGTCGCTGATCAGCAGGCAGATGACGCACCGGCAGTTCGCCGCCGCCATGGGTACGCAGTTCTGTGGATCTACGATGTGGAAGCACGCGCCGAGCCGGGCACGGTTGCACCGAGCGGCGGCATTGCTCGAAGACCGCGAGATTCATGCCTTAGCCGTAAATGATGTGTTCTGGGATCAAATCGTGGAGATCGCCAGCCTTGGCGAGATGGATGTCTACGACGGAACCGTGAGTGACACACATAATTTCGTCGCAAACGGGATCAACGTGCATAACTCCCTTGAACAGGACTCGGACATGGTCATTCTGCTACACCGCCCCGACGCGTTCGAGCGAGACGACCCGCGCGGCGGCGAGGCAGATTTGATCATTGCCAAGCACCGTAACGGCCCGACCAAGACCGTGACCGTCGCCCACCAACTGCACCTGTCGCGTTTCGCCAATATGGCTCGCTGAGAATCAGCAGTACCAACACGGTCGTTCACCGCTTCTCGTCGTGCCACAACTGTTCGGTCAGGTCGTGGAAAGCCGCCAGCGCAATGTTGTCGTCGGCACGCACCATTGCCGACTTGCTCATGCGAGCGCGGACGATGGATCCGTCGCGGTGCGCCAGGTCGACAAGCTCGTCGGCGTAAGCACGCATCGTCTCAACCGGCTCGGCAGCAGGCAGATTGCGGAAAATGCTGTGAAATGTCAGGTCGACCATCGTGTGTCGGGTGTGGCCCAACATGGCGGCAAAGGCCGTGTTAGCGAACAAGATGGCGCCGCCCGGACCGATGGCCAGCACGGGAATAGGCATCCGCTCCAGTACCACCACTGCAGGTAGTTCGCGCAGCGTGTCAGCAGGCGATTGGTCGGCCCGTCTCGGACGCCTTCGCTCCGCCCGTGCATAGTCGGCTCGCTCGCCCGACGAGCCACATACCTCGTGCATTAGATTTCCCCCAGCGTCGAAAGGTCGCGTCACGACTCGCGCCAGCGCCCCGGTGGATAGCGGCCCAGCATGATTGATCGCGGTCCGGGGCGGGATCGGCGGCCAGGGAACAGGGGGCCTACCCGTTGGTAACACGATAAGGCATCGAGCATCCGGCCTCTAGCTCTAGCACGAATTCGAACGGTCGACGCCGACGCCGCAGCCCTCCGTTACCGAGAGGTTGTCCGTGCCGGTTCACCGAGCTCGCCGTCGCGACCTGGCTGCGACGCCGCTGCGATTCGGCAGTTCAACTCCGCACCTCGCAGATCACCACGGGTATCTCGCGGCTAGTGCGGGTTTGGTAATCCGCATAGCCCTTGTACGCCGCAACAATCTTCGGCCACAGCTCGGCCCTTTCTTGCGCAGCTGCGGTGCGGGCGTGAACCTTTCGCCGGGTACCGTCGATCACCAGCTCTGCGTCGGGATGCGCCTGAAGATTCCGGTACCAGTCGGGGTTGCGGTCGTCGCCACCCTTCGACGCGACGAGCACTACCCGATCCGAATCGTGAACGGGCGTGGTCAGATAGCAAGACCGGGGCAGCCCGGACTTGCGACCGGTAGTGTGGAGCTCCACCACCGGCATCCCAAACGGATTGGCCAACAACCTGTTTCCGCTTACCGTCAGGATGACCCGGTGCGCGCGGTTCATCAATTTGGCGCCGGTGTCCTTCAGTGCGTTGCCGTTCATCGAATGTTCCTGTCTCGAATTGTGTGCCGTGGTCGGAGATTCACTTGAGCGCTCGGGGGCGGCGATCGTAGAAAATTTCTCAACTGAACGCGATTCGTGAGCGCGATGGCGCGTTCGGCATTGAGGTGGGCACCGGCATGTGCAGAGCGAGCTGGCCTTTTGTAATGACGTCCAGCTGAATCGTCCTGATTGGCTTGAGCGATTGCAGGTCATCAGACATCCGCCCGGTCCCGGTCTGCAGATCGACCTGACGCGGGAAGCGCACCGTTCCACCCGCCAGCACATTGGTCTGGCTGAGCGTGGAGTGCCAGGCACCGTTGATCGACGTATATGACGTCAACGTCGACACCCCGCTCACCGGTGGGGTAGCGGGTCTGGGCGGGCGTGGGCGCCGACAGCGCCAGGTCGGTTCCCTCGGTGTCGTTGGCCACCCGCGCGGTGGTGCGGTCGG
>Ga0070737_10007001_pt1 | contig 10120 bp, 6 predicted proteins | sample Coa_R1_10_FD_66438 | JGI IMG/M metagenome (GOLD analysis project Ga0070737, IMG submission 66438) | Surface soil microbial communities from Centralia Pennsylvania, which are recovering from an underground coalmine fire - Coalmine... | ecosystem: Environmental > Terrestrial > Soil > Unclassified ...
GACGACCAGACGTTCGTCATGCCCGGGCCGCTGTACCACAACGGGCCGATCGTCTGGTCCTGCGGCGCCCTGCTCAAAGGCAACCACGTCGTGGTCCTCCCCCGCTTCGACGCCGAGGCGACCCTCGCGGCGATCGACGAGCACAAGGCGCGGGTGGTCTACCTGGTCCCGACCATGATGAGACGCATCCTGCGGCTGCCCGAGGAGGTCCGCGCCAGGTACGACCTGTCGTCGCTGCGGTGGGTGTGGCACCTCGCAGAGCCTTGCCCGGTGTGGCTGAAGCAAGCGTGGATCGACTGGCTCGGGCCGGAGCGGATCATCGAGCTCTACGCCGGGACCGAGGGCCAGGCGGCGACGGTGATCGTGGGAACCGAATGGCTGGAGCACCGGGGCTCGGTCGGGCAGCCCGCCCACGGCCAGATCGCCATCCTCGACCCGGACGGCAACGAGCTGCCCCCCGGGTGCGAGGGGGAGGTGTGGATGCGCTCGGGGCGCGACAAGCCCACCTACCGTTACATCGGCGCCGAGGCGCGCTCCCGGGAGGGCGGCTGGGAGTCCCTGGGCGACATGGGCTGGCTAGACGAGGACGGCTACCTGTACCTGGGTGACCGGATGCAGGACATGGTGCTGTGCGGAGGGGCCAACATCTACCCGGCGGAGGTCGAGTCGGCGATCCAGGAGCACCCCGCGGTGCGCTCGGTCGCCGTTGTCGGCCTGCCCGACGAAGACTTCGGCAACCGGCTCCACGCCATCGTCGAAGCCGACCCAGAGGAGCTCGACGAGCGCGACCTGCGGTCCTTTGTCGCGGAAAGACTCGTCAGCTACAAGATCCCGAGGACGTTCGAGTTCGTCGCACAGCCGCTGCGCGACGACGCGGGCAAGGTGCGAAGGGCCCAGCTCCGAGCGGAGAGGCTCCCGGCGTAGGCGGGCAGGACTCGGCGCCCGCGCGGCGAAAACACCACTGCATGCGGGTCAAGGTCCTCGCCGGTCTCGCCGCGTCCCTCGCGCTGCTCGCCCCTCCGGCGGCCCTCGCCGCCACCGGCTCGAAACCGCCATCTGCCAGTGGACCGGCGGTCGCGACCGAGTCCCGCCCGGGCGGCGCCGTCGACGTCAGCACGTTCGACACGCAGCCGGTTGTCCTGACCGGCGCCGACTTCCCCGGCTGGACGTCCGGCCCCGAGGTGACCGCCCGGGCACCTCAACCGCCCACCGACTACGAGGTTTACGACACTCAGGGCGCCGAACCCTCCTCGCTGCGCAGCGACTGCTACCAGCAGCAGCCCCGGCCCGACGTCAACGGCGCGACCGACGCCAGCCACGGCGACCACAACTGCTTCCAGGGCAGCCAGCTTCCGGTGCGCACCGTCCTCAAAGGCGTGCCGCCGCAGAGCCTGCTCGGCTACCGCTGGACGGGAAACGGCTTCGTGCAGATCCCCTTCCAGGTCGACACCAAATGGGAGCACTACATCAGCAACAACGCGTCGGGTTTCGCCTTCTACTCGGGCGTCGACGAGATGCTCACCTACACCTTCGACTACGAGCCGTACCGCTACACGTCGAACCCGCCGTTCAATCCCTCCGACCCGACGGACGTGTGCGAGGCGGAGCCGCCCCCGGGTGAGGCGGCTACGACACCCGACCCGAACCCGAACCTGACCGACACCGACGAGCTGTCGTTCATGGCCCGCGACTCCGGCGGCCAGGCCCCGCCTGGAGAGGCACTGCCAAAAGGGATCGTGCAGGCCCAGCAGGTGGAGCTCTTCGACCCGGCCACCCGCGTGACCCGCTACGTGTACGTGATGGAGTCCGCCATCGGACCCGGGGACCGCCCGGTCGTCGCCCCCGCGTACACCGCCGCCAACTCGCCGTACGTGCGCTACGTGCCCGGCCCGGACGCCGACATGTTCGCCTACGCCCAGAGCAACTACTCCGACTACGGCAACGCCCCCGTCGGGCCGGTCTGCTCCCTGAGCGCCAGCGGGGCACCGCAGCCCGTCGTCGGCCAGGGATTCAAGGTGGTGGACGGCGCCTACCAGCTCGACCCCTCCACCTACGTCCGCCGGAGGACCCTCGACACGGCGACCGTTTACACGCCGCGGTACGCGTTCACCTACGGTGACACATCACCCATAGAGACGCTCGCCGGGAGGTGGATCATGGACGGGCTGCGCGTCTCGCCGAACGACCAGGGTTTGACCCGAGGGGACTACGGGTCGAGCATCATCGACCGTTTCAAGGGCCGGGCCTTCCAGCAGGCCCCCGGGGGCGACACCCCTTGCTGCGGCTACGAGGACGAGCAGGTCAACTGGAACGGGTCGTCGGTGACGATGGGCGTGCGGGTCGGCCCGGTGCGGGCCATCAGGGTGACCTGGGGCGCCGACTCAGGCACTAACGTCACACGAACCGACATTTTCTACGCCTACTCCATCGACCACGAGTACAACCTGCGCGTCCACCCCATCCCGCCCCTCGACGGCATCTACACGCAGTGGAACATGGACGCCGGGGCGGTAACCACCTACTACAACCCGCAGAACCCGAAAGGCGTGCCGATAACCGGCATCAACCCGGTTCTCATGGGCGACACCACCGACTTCGTCGGCCCGAGCGGGGTGTCAGAGTCCAGCAACGACAAGCTCGGGCGCGAAGAAGAACAGCTGAACGGAGGCAGGCCGCTCACCGTGGGCAAACCCGACAAGGCGAGTTGCGGCGCGCCCGTGCCCGCCAACTTACCCGAGGTGGGAACACCCAACGACTGCGTCTACGGGTCGTTCAACACCTCCGACCCCACCTTCTCGGGGGTGGCGCCGTCGCTTCTCCAGTGGGAGGAGCTGACCGGGCCGGAGGGAACCCTGGTGGAGAAGTGGTCGGTGGAGCAGGACAGCAACCCGAGTCCCGGCGGAGCGCAGGCCCTCGTGGAGGCGGTGCCCTACTACGTGGACGACTCCTGCTTCGACGACGGCACCGGCAACTCACCGGGCCCGCAGGTCAACCCGCGCGGCATCGACCCGACCACGTGGGGGTTCGCCGACGAGGGAGGCCGGCCGGTGGCGGTGTCGCCGGCCCCCGCCCCCGCGGACCGTTTTCCCGGGCTGGTGCGCGACGACGGGCAGACCTACGACGGGCTGTCCGTCTACCAGCGCCGCTGCTGGAACCACAACCCAGATGGCACTCCCTACAACATCCCCGGCACCGCGACCTACAACCCGAAGCTGCCGGCGCAGCGCCAGGATCCGCCGCCCGACCCCACCTTCGGGCCGCAGGGCGACGTCCGCTACTTCGAGGGGGACATAGCCACCCACGGGCTCCACCTGTTGTTCACGTCCGACTCAGACAACGCCGACCTGACTGTCGCCGTCGACGAGATCGACGCCGTGGACCACCAGGTGATCCTTCCCCCCGACGAGCCCGACGTCGGCGCGGCCTACACGACCCGCTTCACCCTGCCGATCCAGACGGTGGTCACCCCCTACGGCGGCGTCTCCGGCGTCGCGCTGCCCCAGCCGTACCTGCGGGGCTCAGGGCTGCCCGCCACGCCGCTCAGCGGGCCGGCGGGCACCGGTTCGACCAACCCCGCGGCGCCCGACAGCCTCATCCCCGGCTGACCGCCGCGCGGCGCCTCGCTCGTGTGTCGCCCTCGCGGTACGACTTAGCGTTAGCCCTCATCGCGGTCGTGACTTTGATATGGGCACGGACGCCTGATGACCGTTCACGGCACCCGCGTCTGGCTATAGTCACTGCCTGCAGGTCGCCAGAGGAGCACGGAGCGCACCCTCACTCGGAGTGGCGTTACAACCTTTGTTATAGACGTTAGCACCCGAGGGGACATAGGAGTAGAGAGGTAATGATTCCAGACGATGACGTAGGGCGGGCACTGCCTTCGTTCGCACAGTTGCCTATCAGGCAAGGATTACCCGCGGATTCCTCATGGGGAGTGTTCGGGGATGAGGACGAACTCGGGACCCTGAACTTGCTTACAGCTGGCCGAGTAGTTCATGCATCCACACTGGTTCGGAAGGGTGCCGTCTTCAGATTGGATCAACCTATCGGCTACGCCGCACCTCCGCTTTTTGAGCGTGCGCCTGTGCGTCACACTCGTATCAGCAGACGGCCGTTTCGTAATGACGATCAGCTAGACAACTTCAACACACAAGAGGGTTCCCAGTGGGACGGCTTGGCGCACGTCGGTCTTCCCAACTTGGAACGGTACTACAATGGTGTTCGGGCGGAGGAGATCGGTCCTGATTCCGTGCAAAAGCGCCTCGGAATTCATAGGTGGGCAAATCGGTTTGTTGGCCGAGGGCTTTTGTTGGATGTCTGCAGCTTCAGGGAAGAAGAAGGCAACCCGGTCGATCCGCTTGCTGCTGAGGAATACACGCTCGGAGACCTCGATTCAGCCCTCCGTCGCCAGGGCTGCGCGATTACCCCTGGGACAATCTTGCTCGTCCGGACAGGATGGCTTGCTGCTTATCTGCGTGCGGCACCCGATGTAAAGGAGGCCATGGCGAGCAGGGAGAAATTGACTTCGTGCGGCCTCGAGCCTACTCGCGAGGTGGCGGCGTGGTTGTGGGACAATCGGATTGCCGCTATCGCCTTCGACTGCCCGGCAGCAGAGACCTGGCCGTGGGACATGGAGCGAGGCCCGCTGCATTACAGGACGCTCGGACTTCTGGGCCTCCCTCTTGGTGAGCAGTTCAACCTGGAGGAATTGGCCGAAGACAGCAGAGGAGACGGTGTGTGGGAAGGCATGCTCGTCTCCACTCCGCTGTATTTGATGGGTGGGATAGCGTCTCCTCCGAACGCGGTGTTCATCAAGTGATCCCGGTGACTTGCAGCTGACCCCGCATTGAACCGCTGACTCTATACCTATACCTATACCTATACCTATACCTATACCTATACCTCGTTGTTCGATCACGGCTCATCGACTCGACCGCCTGAGCCGTAGTCGGTCAGCTCGTCGAGGTCGGGCTTCACCTTGCCCATGAACTCCTCGAGGTTCTTGACCACTGCTTCCTTCGGCATCTGCGAGTAGTGGTATATCAATACGACGTACTCGGCGGGCAGTGCCTTCCACTGTGACACGAAGTCGTCACGGACCTCTTCTACGGTGCCGGCGCTGAAGAGGCCCGAGTCGAGCACGCTTTGGACGGGGTCTTCGACGCGGAATGGCATCGACGGGGTCAGTGGCTGGTAGAGGTTCTTGTAGATCTCGACGTCGTAGTCGGCGATCGCCCGACGGGCAGCCTCGGTTGTTGGGCCGATCTGGGTCCAGCGCACCAGCGCTTGATTCTGGCCTAGCTCGTACTTGCGCCCAGCCTTGGCTGCATGATCCACATATGCAGCGCCGAACCTGGCAGCGGTCTTGATTGACGAGAAGTACGCAGGAATGAAGCCCTTGTCGCCGGCGTACTCGATGGTCTGCTGACTAGCGTTACTGGCCACGAACACGGGCGGGTGGGGCTTGGTGTAGGGTGCTGGACAGACGCTCACGCCGTGAACACGCCCGTCGGGACCGATCTCCCCTTCGGCACCGAGGTGCCTGGTGACCTCCGACATCCCCCAGTCAATCCCTTCGGCATACGGAAATGGAATCTGCCAGCGCGCCGAGTAGTGGTTGATGAGATCGCGTGTCCAAGCTTCGAGCACCATATCGACCTGCTCTTCGAAGATGTCGCGATTCGCACGGTCGCTCTCGTACTCGGCCTTGAGCTGGGCGTCGGAAAGCATCGCTTTACGGGCTTCGCTGAATCCATCCGGCGACAGAGTCGCCTTGGCGCCGAGGTGCTGCCCAAGGATGTTCGTCCAGCGCGACTGGTAGCCGCGGGAGAAACCGACGAAGCACCGACCGCGGGTAAGATGATCAATCAATGCCGCGTCCTCGGCGACGCGAAGTGGGCTCTGGGCACTCATGGTGAATCCGAGCTGGCCGACGCGGACCCGTTTGGTAAGCCCGGCGAGGTGAGTGGCGATGATGGCCGGGTTCGGTCCGACTTCGTAACCCTCGGAGTGGAAGTGGTGCTCGATGCTAGAGATGCCCCATAAGCCGAGGTCGTCGACTGCTTCGGCTATGTAGGGCAAACCCGCGACGAACTCCTGAAATCGCTCAGCATTGCGGCCTACGGGACGTAATTTCCCGCGTTCCTCCTCGTCTTTTGCGCGAAGCATCGGATATAGCTGCAATATGACCTTCACCATGTCTCGCATACTAATGGCTCTTCCTGTTGAGGTGGGAAGGCTGACAGAGGAGCAACGACGGATTGAGCCGACAGGTCAGGGATCCCGCCATCTTGGTTACTCGTCGAAAAGTCGACCAGGTGATAGAAGGAACCCCTGACGAACGATCAGAGTACCGGTGTGGCCTTGTCGGGCCTGGCCGGGTTCGTGTTGTTGGACGCGCTGGAGGAGGACGGCGAGTTGCATCTGGCGGTGGAGATAACCGCCGCTAGGGCGGCTTGTCCGCGTTGAGGGGCGTTGGTTCGCTCGAAGGGCCGCAATGTGCTACAGGTGTCAATGGTATATCCCCGCTGGTGGGCGGCCGGTCAGGTTGTGGTAGCTCAAGCGTTGCTGGTACTGCCCCGACATCGATTGTGAAAATAAGACCTGGACGGAGCCGAGCTGTCACCCGCCACGGGCGCGGGCGGGGTGTTTTCCGAGCGGGCTGGCCGCGACATCTGTGCCCGGGTAGGTCATGACGGTGCGTCGGTGGCGGAAATGGCCCGGGAGTACCCGGGAGTACGTGGTCGCCTGGTCTACGGCGATTGCCCCGCGGTCGCAGCCCAGGGCCAACCGCTGGTCGATGACCCCCCCACGGATCGTGACGGTCGCCGAGCTGGGTGTGGATGAGATGGGGTTAGTGCGTTCGACGCAGCGCGTTCGTGACCGGCAGGGTCGACCTAGAACGCCGCCGACTGCTGGATGTCACCCGGAGCCGCTCCGGCACTGATCTCAAGTTCTGGCTGAAAGGCCGGCTGGAGTAGGCGCCGTCACTTCTCCTTAGCCTTGAACCTCGGAGCGTGGTCGTAAATTGCGAAAAATAGGGAACCCTGGTCACCGGAGATTATGGGACCATAGTGGATACCCTTCTTCTCGTAATGGAACCATCCAGGGCCGGCGTGACGGCTCCCCATTCTCCACTCTCCTTGGAGTAGATAATGGATAACATTGCCGTCATGCGTGTGGCTCTCCACAACCGTCCCGGGATCATGGCGGATCAGATAAAACCAAGGCCCGCTCTCGGGATCGCCGAACAGTTTGCCGAATACGCCCTCTATATCGGTTCCGTCGAAGCCGGGCAGCTCACGAAGTGGCAGCCAGGGAAGATCCTGTTCTTGTGCGAAAAGGACTTTCTTTGCGCTTGCCAGGGCCACCATCGTGTCGCTCAGGTCAGTCCCTGAAGATGTCATGGTTGAGACCTCCTCGCCGTCGAGTATATCATCTTGAGCAAATGGCGACGGAATACCGGCTCTTCGCGTTGGAATGGGAAAGCTGACCGGAGCGGCAATGAGGGATTGAACCGTTAGGTCAAGGCTGGCCGAAAAGACGGGCTCGACATCACGGTGTCTAGCTACCCCCCGAACCTCCAATTAGGACAGGATCCAGCACCACATGTTCAGGCCACAAACGACCCGGACCGGTAGCCGACCGGCGTCAAGATGAGCGACGCCGAACTAGCCACCGTGTGCCGCTCATCCCACACGAGTGGCACGGTGACTGGAACTACATCATCAACGCTCACTCAGTCGTGGCGTCAGACCTCACGTAGCTCAGCCTTTTGGAGGCGGAGACGGAGATGGAGCGAGGACGCAGGCCGGGGCGTATCCATACCAGGCAACAATTGGACCGTTTGCCTGCAGCGGGATCGTTGCGAGCGCCTGATTATGGGAGCCGTAGGTCTCGACCTCCCCGATCACCTGGTCCGGTGGATTGGGCACCGAAGGGATCGGCGCCGCAAGGACCGCCCAACCGTACACCGGCGACATCGAATCCGATTTCCCTCCGGATGTCGAGAAGGATACAGTGACCTCCTTCACGTCCGGGCCGGTGGCAACGACCACTACAGCTATGGGCTGTCCCTCCGCGGCCCCCAGTATGTCTGCTTGCACTTCTGCGTTGTCTGGGTATAGGTAGGAGCTGTTTGCTCCCCAGTCGACTGACACTCCGACCATCTTCGCTGTCGATACTTCGGCGACGAGGGGAGGGCCCGTCGGACATCCCTGAGTGGCGCCGGACACGTTCTCGGACCCTCCGTCCAAGAAGGCACGTATGCGGATCCCGTCGATCCGGCGGGTGAACAGTGGACTGTAGCTGTCCGGTATGGATGCTTGCGCTGACTCCGCCGATGCGCTCCGACCCAGAGGAGCGACGTACTGACCAAGCCCTACGGCAGGAGACTCTCGACCAATGGCTGCACGCGGAGGAGCCGGTCTGGGCGACCGTCGAGAACCGAGGCCATAGCCTGCCCACCCGCCGACTGCCAGGCCGATACAAATACCCAGGGCTACCAACCCAGTCGTACGCCGATTTCGACGACCTCGGTGTTCTTTGGACGCGCCGTACTCGTAGGAATCGTCGTAGAGATAGGGATTAGGTTCGTCGCGAATGTGCGCTGTGTCGTCGGGCGGAGAGTCCATGGTGGCATTTCGCCTATACGCGCTCGTTCATCCTGGCCTCGTTCTCCATGACGTTGGCGGCGGACCGACGCCCACGACCGTGGTCATGCCGATTCAGAGGTAACAACACCTTCTGCTCTCAGCGCTGCGATTTCCCGCTGTTGATAGCCCAGCTCGACAAGGATTTCGTCGGTATGCTCCCCGGCGAGCACACCGGCTTTGTAGGTTTCGAGGCCTCTGTTGACCCGTACGAGGGGACCCCAGCGACGGTGCCTGCCGAAACGAGTGTGGGTGCACTCCGGCGTGAAGCCATTTGCGAGCACTTGCGGGTCGTGGGCGAAACAGTTGCCCGGTGTGGCTGTGTCAGCACGGACTCCGCCAAGACCAGCACGAACGAAGCGCTGCTCCCACTCCGCCGCTGAGCGTTCGCCGAGGGCGCCGGAGAGGACTTCTTGCAAAGCTGCGTCGTGGGCAGCACGTGCCGGAGCGGTGGCAAAGCGCGGGTCGTCTATGATCCAGCTCAGTCCCAGGATCTCGGCGCACCGCCGCCATTCATCGTCGCTGGTGAGAGCCAGGAACAGCCAACCGTCGGCGCATCTGTACAGCCGGTAGCCAGCCCCCAGCCCGTGCAGATCAGCGTCGCAGGTGGGTCTCGGGGGTTTTCCCTCGTACTCCAGAGCATCATCGGCGTTCGCATACAGGTTGGCGGCCATCATGTTGATGTAGACGGCCTGCCCGATCCCAAAGCGTTCCCTCGCGAGCAGCGCCATGAGCACGGACGCGGCCGCCACAACCGCCGTATTCGGATCAGGGGACGGTTCGTTGGCCCGTATCAGCTGGCGGGCGATCTCCCTGAGATCCTCGAGCCCCGCGCACGGGTGCCCGAGCGCCTGCGCCGCTTGATAAGCAGCTCCGCCCGTGGCGGCTCCGGCGCACGGGTGGGTCGCCGGACGGTTGGCGCTCCGGCTTCGAACTCCGTACCCGGTGAGCGACACCCAGATCAGGCCAGGGTTCTCCGAGCGGAGGTCTTCCTCCCCGAGGCCGAGGCGCTCGGGTACTCCCGGCCGGGCGTTGTGCACCACCACATCAGCACGCCGACAGAGCTCGCGGGCGATTCGGAGCCCCTCGGGTTTCTTGAGGTTGATGCAGATGGACTCCTTGCCTGCTGTCGTTTTTGCACCGGGGGTTCCGGCCTCAGCGAGATACCGATAGGGATCGCCTCCGATGGGCTCCACCTTGATGACCCGAGCGCCCAGGTCGGCGAGCATCGCTGTCGAAAGAGGCGCCGCGATGATCGTCGAGAACTCCACCACCGTGATTCCTTCCAGCGGGGCGCCGGACATGGAGACCTCCTCGCTCGAAAAGCTCCCGCCGCTGCTAGGCCGAGACGCGGCGGCCTGCAAGTCGGACCTGATCTCGTCCGAGTGCTCTCCCAGGCGCGGAGCCCGCCGACCGGGCACAGCAGGCGTCTTCGAGAGAACGGCGATCGGTCCGATCGTCCGAACGGT
>Ga0070737_10007002_pt1 | contig 10119 bp, 9 predicted proteins | sample Coa_R1_10_FD_66438 | JGI IMG/M metagenome (GOLD analysis project Ga0070737, IMG submission 66438) | Surface soil microbial communities from Centralia Pennsylvania, which are recovering from an underground coalmine fire - Coalmine... | ecosystem: Environmental > Terrestrial > Soil > Unclassified ...
CTGCGGCCCGTCGAGGTCGACTGCCGCAGCGTGCCCGACATGCTCCCCGTGCTGTCGGTCCTCGCGACGTTCGCCGAAGGCACCAGCGTGCTCGACAACGTGGCCCACGTACGGCTGAAGGAGTCCGACAGGGTCTCGGCGATGCTCCAGCTCAACCGGATGGGCGGCAAGCTGGAGCAGCGCGGTGACAAGCTGATCTGCCACGGCGTCGCCGGCCTGGCTGGCGCCGACCTGTCCTCGTTCAACGACCACCGGGTGCTGATGTCCCTGGCGGTCGCGGCGTCCCGCGCCGAGGGGGAGAGCCGGCTGACCTACCCGAACGCCTACCGGATCTCCTACCCGCGGTTTCTGCACGAGATGAACGCCGTCGGCATCGACATGTCGGTCGAGTCCGCCCCACCGCGGCCCGCGCGCAGGCCGGCGGCGCGGGCGGCCACGATATCGCCGGGCCAGGCCGCCGCCACCCCCATCGGCCAGTGGGTCCGCCGGTGGGCGAAGGAGCGTCCCTCCGCGACCGCCATCGCTGACGTGGGCGCCGGGGGCAACCAGGGCCGGGGGGAGCGCTCGTGGACCTGGCGCGAGCTGGACGCCCACGCCGACGCGACCGCGATGCTGCTGCTCGAACTCGGCGTGCAGCCCGGCGAGCCCGTCGCATACCAGTTGCCGAACTGGGGCGAGTTCGTCGTGATCACGCTGGCCGCACTGCGGATCGGCGCGGTGTGCTGCCCGCTGATGCCGATCTTCCGCGAGCGGGAGATGGCCTTCATGCTGCGCAAGTCCCGTGCCCGGGTGCTGTTCGTGCCGGGCAGGTTCCGCGGCCGCGACTACCCCGCCGAGGTCGCGCGGGTGCTCAGCGGCGAAGGCGATTCCGGGGGCGCACCCGCCCTTGAGCACGTCGTCGTGGTCGGCCCCGAGGCGCCGCTGCCCGACGGCACGCTGGTGTCGGACAGCGGCCCGCTGTGGTCCAGCTTCGCCGGCGCGGTCGCGCGCCAGGCCATCGACCGTGCCGCGCTGGACGCGCGGGCACCCGCACCGGACGCGCGGGCCCAGCTCCTGTTCACCTCGGGTACGTCCGGCGAGCCCAAGGGGGTCCTGCACCGGATGGACGCGCTGACCCGTGCCGCCGCGATGGAGGTCCGCCACCTCGGCCTCACCGGCGACGACCGTATCTTCATCCCCTCGCCGCTGGCCCACCAGACCGGTTTCCTCTACGGGATGTGGCTGTCGTTCATCCTCGGCGTGCCGCAGATCCTGCAGCCCATCTGGGACGGGCGGGCGGCGCTGCGCGCGCTGCGCCGCTGGGGAGGCACGTTTGTCCAGGCGGCCACGCCGTTCCTCGCCGACCTGGTCAGCGCCGTCGAGGAGACCGGCGAGGTGCCAGAGGCGCTGCGGATCTTCGTGGCCACCGGCGCCGCGGTGCCGCGCGGCCTCGCCGAGCAGGCGACCCGCGCCCTCGGCGCGGCGGTGTGCGGCGCCTGGGGGACCACGGAAACCTGCCTTGGGTCGCTCGCGGCCCCGGGCGACGAGCCCGCCATGGTGTGGGGCTCCGACGGGCGGGCGCTCGACGGCGTGAAGCTGCGGGTCACCGACGACGACGGCAACGTGCTCGCCCCCGGGCAGGAGGGGAACTTCGAGGTCTTCAGCCGCACCCTGTTCGAGGGCTACCTCGACCACCCCGAGTGGACGGCGGAGGCGATGACGCCCGACGGCTGGTACCGCAGCGGTGACCTCGCCATCATCGACTCCTCCGGCTACGTGAGGATCACCGGCCGGGTCAAGGACGTCATCAACCGGGGCGGGGAGAAGATCCCCGTGGCCGAGATCGAGCAGTTGCTGCATACCCACCCATCCGTCCGGGAGGTGGCCATCGTCGCGATGCCGGACGATAGGCTCGGCGAGCGCGGCTGCGCGTTCGTGGTGGCGGAGCCGGGGTTCACCTTCGCCGAGATGCAGCGCTTCCTCGACGAGCGGCACGTGGCCAAGCAGTACTGGCCCGAGCGGCTCGAGGTGGTCCCGGCGATGCCCCGCAACCCGGTCGGCAAGATCAAGAAGTACGTGCTCCGTGACCAGGTGCGGGCGCTGCTCGCCGCGGAGAAGGAAGCCGGGGACACGGAAGCCGGGGACACGGCGGGAAGGGACTGAGTGTGAGTATCGGCGAGGCCGCGCTGCGGGAGCTTGCGGGCGAGGTCGAGGCGTTCGTCCGCGGGCCGGGTGAGGAATACGCGCGGCAGATCGAGCGTGACCACGCCGTCCCGCCGGGGCTGTGGGACGAGCTGCGCCAGCGCGGCTATCTGAGCCTGGCCGCCCCGCAGGAGTACGGGGGCCGCGGCATCCCGTTCTCCCGCTTCCTCGAGCTGATCGAGCTCTTCTCCATGTCGCACGCGTCCTTGCGGATGATCGTGCACGTGTGCAACGGCATCTGGCGGGCGATCGACCAGTTCGCCACCGACGAGCAGCGCAAGCAGTTCGTGCTGCCGCAGGTATCCGGCGACATCAGGGTCGCGTTCACCCTCACCGAGCCGACCGCGGGCACCGGCGCCGACATCCGGTCCAGCGTCGTGCGGGAGGGGGACACCTACTACCTGTCCGGGGAGAAGCACCTGATCACGTTCGGGGTGAACTGCGACTACTGGCTGCTGTTCGCCCGCGTCGCAGGCACCCGCGGCGCCGACGGCACGGTCGCGCTGATGGTGGACAGGCACGTCCCGGGCGTGACGGTCGAGCCGATGGCGGAGACGATGGGGGTGCGTGGCACCGACCACGCGCACCTGATCTTCGACGCCGCGCCGGTCCCGGTCGCGAACCGGCTCGGCGAGGAGGGCCAGGGGCTGCAGGTCGCGCTCGGCGGGTTCCTCACGCCCAGCCGCATCTCGGTCGCGATGACCTGCGTGGGCCTGGCCCGCCGCGCCCAGGAGCTCGCGATCGAGCGTGCGAAGGTCCGCGAGACGTTCGGCAAGGTGCTCGCGAAACGCCAGGCCATCGCGTTCGCGCTCGCGGAGAACGCCGCCGACATCGAGGCCGCGCGCCAGCTCACCCTGCACGCCGCCCGGCGGTGGGAGGCCGGCGACCCCGCCGCGGGCACGCTGTCGTCGATGGCCAAGCTCACCGCCGTGGACATGCTCACCAGGGTCACCGACAAGGCGCTGCAGACCTTCGGCGGCATCGGCTACTGGGAGCCGCACCCGATCGAGCGGATCTACCGCGACGCCCGTGCCCAGCGGTTCGAGGAGGGCACGAACGAGATCCAGAAGACCGTGATCGCCCGCGACATCCTGGGAGGTGCCCGGTGAGCGGAGACGGGAGCGGCGGCAGCGGTCCCGGTGGCGTGAGCTACCGCGGCAAGGTCGCGCTCATCACCGGAAGCTCGCGCGGCATCGGCCAGGCGCTCGCGCTGCTCCTGGCCCGCGGTGGCTGCAGCGTCGTCATCAACTACAAGAAGAACGCCGACCTGGCTGAGAAGACCCGCGCCGAGGTCGAGCAGGCCGGCGGGCAGGCGATCACGGTCGCGGCCGACGTGGAGCAGCCGGAGGACATCGACAAGCTCTTCGACGCTGCCCGCGACGCCTACGGCCGGCTGGATTTCTTCGTCTGCAACGCGGCGGCCAGCTCGTTCAAGCCGATCCTCGATCTCAAGCAGCACCACCTGGACCGGTCGTACGCGATGAACATCCGCGCGTTCGTGCTCGGCGCCCAGCGGGCGGTGGGGATGATGACAGGCGGCGGCCGGATCGTCGCGCTGACCAGCTACGGCAGCATCCGCACCTTCCCCACGTACGCGAACCTCGGCGCGGCCAAGGCCGCGGTCGAGGCGTGGGTGCGGTACATGGCGGCCGAGTTCGCCCCGCGCGGCATCAACGTCAACGCGGTCAACGGCGGCCTGATCGCCTCCGACTCCCTCGACTACTTCTACACCAACGTGCCGGGGATGGCGCCGGTGGAGACCGTACTGCGGAAGATCCCCAAGGGCAGGCCGGGCACCGTCGCCGAGGTCGCCGGGGCCGTCGCGTTCCTGCTCTCGCCCGCCTCGGAGTACATCACCGGGCAGACGCTCGTCGTCGACGGCGGCCTGTCGGTCGTCGCCCCGCCGTTCCCCGAGGACCTCACCCCGCCCCTGTCGGGCGCATAGCCGCAACCCCAGGGCCGCCGGGTGCATAGCCGCAGGTCCCGCATGGCCGGGGTCTTATGAGCCAGCCGAACGGGATCGTGGTTACCGTGGCCGTTATCGCGGTTGCAAAAACGTGGTTTTGAAAACCATACTTTTGCATTGGCGTCTGGCGGGACCGGTGACCGCCTTGCGCGGCCCGAAGGCCGCGAAGTCAGGTGACGTCAGACGCCGAGCAGTTTCGCCTTGGCCGCGGCGAACTCGTCGTCGGACAGGATCCCCTGGCTGTGCAGGTCCGCCAGCCGGCTCAACTGATCTGACATGGGCATCCCGGCTTCCGTGGCCGGGCCTGCGGCTGGTTGTGCTGCCGGAGCAGCCGCCGCCTGCCGGTCTTCGAGTTCGCTGATGCGCGCGTCCTGCTGCGCCCAGGCCTGCTCCTGTTCCGCTTGCCGGTTCGCGGCCCGCTTGCCCGCGACGTACGCGCCGCCGCCCACGGCAGCGGCCCGCAGGAGCGGACGCCGTCGCATGATCATTTTCTCAGCCTCCCTGCATGACGTAGGCTCGTTGGGTTCGATCGTGACCCGTTTCCGGTCAGACGGGGCTTTCGTCTCCCTCGGGCAGGGACAGGCCGAGCGCGACCATGATCTCCGGGGCGGCCGCGATAACCCTCGGACCGCCCACCTGGGGGGCGACGGCGCGGAGGACACCCATGATCTCCGCCGGGGTCGTCCCGGCATCCAGCGCGTTGGCCACCTGCCACGCATACGAGGCGGGGGGCGAGTCCAGCGCGATCAGGGCCGCGATCTTGACCAGGCTGAAGGTGCTGGGATCGAGGCCGCTGTTCACCTGCTCCGACTCGCGGAAGTCCACGGCGTCTCTCAGGACGTCCATGTCGCCCATCGCGAGGCCAGTCAGCGAGTCCCGGGTTGCGTCGTCCACGATGGTCCTGGGCATGCTCATGGTCGGGTTCCTTTCCGTCGGTACGGACATGGCCGTTCCGGGTGCGTTTCCTGTACCGACACTGGCGCGAATCCGGGCCGGGTACCCCACTCGCCACGGGTGAGAACCGGCGGTCATTTCCCCTGCACGAGCCCGGCCAGCCCCTGCGCCGTCAGGATCACCCCCACGGCGATGACCGCCACGGGGAGCAGGGCGTGCCCGTGCGCGCGCAGCCAGCCGTTGAAGCTCGTCAGCGTGCGGGAGGTCCAGTCCGGGGCGGCCAGGTGTGCCAGGATGGGAAGCCACACCAGCATGGCGCCGATGACGACCACGATGGCCAGGGCCAGGGCGCTGAGCGCCAGGCTGGCGCGTGCGGTGGCGATGGCCTGCACGGCCGCGACGAACGTCACTGACGGGGCGAACAGCACGAGGCCGGCGGCGAACGCGCTCAGCGGTGCCGGGTTGGCCGCCATCGCGGGCACGACGCCTCTCATCCTGGACACGACGCCCGTGCGCGGCTTCTCCGGGCCGGGCGGCTTCGGCTTGCGGGCAGCGATGACGAGGCCCATGGCGAGTGCCAGGATGCCCAGGCCGAGCCGGAGCCCGTAGCGGGGCGTGTGCTCGCCGGGGCGGGCCAGCCCGCCGCCGCGCAGCGCCGCCAGCACGATCACCCCGGTGGTGGCGCTCATCAGCAAGGCACCGGCCAGGTAATAGGCGCTGATGAGGCGCGGCCGCGGCGAGCCGAGGTAGACGGCCGCGATGAGCAGCGTCGTCGGCGACAGCGCGGCGAGCACCGCCAGCCCGGCTGCCTGGGCCAGCATGGAGATCAGCCGCCCTGCGGCATGCCCGCCGCCGCGGGCCGCGGCGGCCTTACCGGCGCAGGAGCGTGCGTGCCGCTCATGTCGCGTTCAATCCGCGGCCTGTTCATCACGTCCGGTTGCCGCCTGGTGGCCCGTGCGGCCCGCTCGGCTTCCCGCGCAGCGCGGCCCATTCGGCTTCCCACGCGGCGAGCCGCCTGCGTTCCAGCAGGAAGTGGGCTGCCGCGCCGGCGCACAGCAGCAGGGTGGCGAGGCCGAGCACGGCGAATACGCCTGTGAGGATCGCCGGGGCCAGGGGTGAGGTGCCTGGCTGCGGAGGCCCGGTCAGGCGGCCGGACATGTCCGTCCAGACCCACTCCGTGGTACCGGCCGGCGTGCCGCCCAGGACGGTGATCATGCCGGTGCGCGTACGCCCGTCAGGCGCCGTCCAGTGAGCCTGCACCGGCACCGGCAGCGCGTCCGGCCCGGCGGACTCAGGTGCACTGCCGAGCATGACCGCGGAAACATGGTGCCGGACCGTGCCGTGCGCGTGCTCGGTGTAGAGAGCGGCGGCGTAAGCCGAGCGTCCCGCTACGAGCGCCGATGCGGGGGCGCCGGCCAGGAACGCCGCGAGCAGGACGGCCGCGATCGCGGCCCCGATCCGGTCATACCTGCGCCGCAGCGGGTTGTGATCGGGCCGTAGCCCGCGGATCAGCCTGAACGGCCACATCGTGCGCCGCCTGGAATGCCTGCTCAACCCCCGTCACCTCCCCGCTCTCCGTCACCTCCGCACAGCGGCCAGCCGGTCACCTTCCGCCGTAACACAAGCCCCGGCCCACGGCGGGCGCATCACCCGGCCAGGGTTACCTTTCATGGACTTTCCGTAGACCCGTGCGGTCACCCCTGCGGACGCAGCAGTATGCCCAGCGCGTCACGCTGCCGATCGGTCAGCGGGCCGAGGCTGTCCACCACCCGCGCGGCCCACTCCCGGTCATCATCGGAAAGCTGATACTTGGGATCAACGCAGGCAGGCCGACGTTCCGGCGGGTCCGTCCCCGAACGGCAGCCCGGACGCCGGCTCGCCTGCGGCGTGCTTGAAGTCCCCGCCGTGCTTCACCCGTATCGGCGTAGGGTGGTTGGTGCCGGGAGCGGGGCGGGAACCGGGCCATTTGAGTGTCACAATCCCGTAACGGGCTTGCCGCTCCCGCTGGGCCCGGTCAGTGCCACGACTTCCCCGGCGCTGAACCTCAGCCACGCGCCCGCGGCGGCGCGCCCGCTCGGCCGTGGTCGCGCCGACCAGGGACAGGTCCAGGCCGCCGGCGAACGCGCCCGCGAGCACCGTGGCGGGCAACTGGGCCTGCACGATGACCAGGCCCGCGACGGCGGCCATGGCCACGGCCAGCATGACCAGATGCGCCCGGGCCCGGCTGGCGTACCGCAGCAGCCTCCGGCCGAACGGCCTCATCGCCGCGTGCCCGGTGTCGCTGCGGGAGGATCCGCTGCCGGCGTCACCGGGGCAGTGGCCGGTGACGCCTGGACAGGGGGAGTGGCCGTCGTCGCCGGAACCGGAGCGGGGGGAGTTCCCGGGGACGCCGCCGGGGCGGAAGCAGGCGCCGCCGCCGTCGCGGGAGCCGGCGCCGGGGCGGGTTCGAGCCGGGCCGAGACCACGTACGAGATGACGACAGCCACGATCACCAGCGGCGTGACGGCAGCCGCGTCCGGCAGCACGAGCAGGGCGGCCAGCAGTACCGAGGTCATCGGGAGCCTGAGCATGACGGCGGCCATCGCGCCGATCCCCATCGCCACCCCGGGGACCAGGGGCAGGCCGGGCAGGTGCGACAGCGCGATGCCTCCTGCCGCGCCGATGAAGAGCGACGGGAAGACCGGGCCGCCACGGAAGCTGCTCAGCGACACGCCGTAGGCAAGCCCCTTGCACGCCAGCAGCAGCACAAGCGCTCCAACCGAATAACCGGCCGCGTGGGCAACCAGCGGGCTCAGCGCGGACTGCCCCGAGAACAGCACGTCAGAGGAGCTTTTCCCGGTCCCCTCGGCGTAGGCGATCGCCAGTCCCGCGATGATCACGCCCAGGATCGGCATGGCCAGCAGCATCCGCCGCTCGGCATGGGGCCGCAGGACAAGGGCGAGCCGCCGGATCGCCGTGCCCACCACCGGCGCCGCGAGCCCGATGACGATGGCCCACCCGAATTCCGCGACATCGGGCCGCGCGAAATGGGGAATGCCCGACAGCGCAAGGGAAAAGGTGCCGAGCCCGGTCCACGCGTTCAGCCCGATGAAGATGAGGTAGCCCACGCCGGCGGAGAGCAGCCCGGGGACCAGCATGACCCCCAGCATGGGGCCGCCCAGGACCGAGATCTCCATGAGGAGGAACGCGCCAAGGATCGGTGAGCCGAAGAGCGCGCTGATGGCGGCGAAGCTCCCCGACGAGGCCACCACGGCGCTCGCCCGTGCCGGCGTGTCGCGCCTGGCGAGCCGTACGGCCAGCACGGCGAGACCGCCGCCGAGGGCGATCAGGGGCGCCTCGGGCCCGAGTACGGCACCGAAGATGAGGGTCGCCACGGCGGCGAGCACGACGCCGGGAAGCTCGGCCGGCGAGGGCGGGCCGTGCGGCTTGAACCCGTCGGCGGGGGAGTGGCCGCCCCTGCCGGGGAGGTACCGGATGGCCGCTGCGGCCAGCAGGCCGCCCACCGCGAGGACGGGCAGCGGCCACCACAGCGGCTCGCCGTGGAAGCCCAGCCCGTGGGGGAGGTGCGTGAAGATCTCACGCTGCAGGTAGCTGACCAGCGCGAGGAAGCCGTACGCCGCCGCGGAGACCGGCGCGCCGAGCAGCGCGGCCACGAGCAGCAGCCCCAGGTAGCTCTTCGTCCGCAGCAGGGCCAGTGGGTCAGATGGCGCCGTCACCCGCGTAATCGTCCGCCACTCGCACCCGCTCCACCTCCCCTCCCGCGGGTGATGAAGCGGACCTTCGCGCGGCTGATGCCGCAGGCCTGCCGCGCGCCGCCGCAGCGGGTGCCGGCGGCACGACGGGCGGCGCCGTCACAGCAGCCTGCCAAGGCCGCTATTCACCCCGCCAGGGGGAGGCCAGGCCCCCGTCGGCGGGAGGACGCTCAGGTGCCGTGACCAGGGCCCGCGGCGAACAGGCACCTGAGGCGACGCCCGAGCGCGCCGCCTCGTCCCGTGCCCGCCGCCCTTCTCCCGGGCAGCGGTACGGCCTGCTCCTGCTCGTGCTCATCGCCACCTACCTGCTCTCCGCGTTCACCACCGGCCTGGTGATCAACCTTGCCCAGATCGTGCTGTTCATGGGGACGCTGCTGCTTGCCCTGCGTAACTCGCTGGTGTCACGGCGGGCCACGAGGCTGCTCGTCGCCGCCGCGCTGGCCGGCACGGCGATCATGGTCGCGCTGGCCCTGGCCCGGCCGTCCGGCATCGTGATCGGCGTGGCGGAGATCTGGACCGGGCTGATCCTGCTCGCCACGGTCGTCATGATCGTGCGCCGCATCGTGGCCAGCACAACGGTCACCCTGCAGAGCATTTACGCCGCGCTGAGCGCCTACATGATCATCGGGCTCATGTTCGCGGCCTTCTACGGGGCGATGAGCCGGCTGGGCGCCGGGGCGTTCTTTGCCAGCGGATCACCGGAGGACACCAAGACGTTCCAGTACTTCAGCTTCACCACGCTGACCACGCTCGGCTACGGCGACTTCACCGCCGCAAGCAACATCGGCCGGGCGGTCGCCGTCATGGAGGCGATGACCGGGCAGATCTTCCTGGCCACGCTCGTGGCCCGCCTGGTCTCCGCCTTCCGGCCGTCAGGCCCCCGCGACTGAACCACCCCCGCCGGGCAAGGCCCCGCCTATCCGTCCGGCATAGCGCCGGGCCCGTGCCGTACGCGGATATCTCCGGCGGCCATATCCCGCGGAAGGTCATCAAGGGCGGATCGCATCTGTGCGCGACGAACCACTGCCTGCGTTATGAAACGGCATCGGCGCCGCGCCGGACCACTTACGAGGGGTGAGCTTCGGGCTTTCGCCTTATAGCCCGCGGCGGGTGAGGTCAGCCGCGGGCTGCGGGCGGAGCATGTCACGAGAAGTGATGCGCATGCCGGCACGGGTGAGCGGCTTGCCCGGGAGAGGAAACGGCGATGGAACGCTACCCGAACATCAGCGATCACGGGCTCATCGGCGACCTGCAGACCGCGGCGCTGGTGACCACGGACGGGACGGTGGACTGGTTCTGCTGCCCGCGGTTCGACTCGCCGAGCGT